>OJST01000151.1_pt1 | contig 19298 bp, 14 predicted proteins | sample 1599491 | NCBI WGS metagenome assembly OJST01 (sample SAMN04436635, study PRJEB24849) | human gut metagenome | biome: human gut; feature: NICU; material: stool | host: Homo sapiens | place: USA: Saint Louis, MO | collected 2010-02-10
CCCAGGGACGGGTTCACGGCGTCCCCCTCGAATCCACCGCCCCCGGCCCCCACCGGAAACCAGCGCTTTCCGCGACCAACCGTCCACCCACGAGGGGCTGCGCCGTTCGCCGGAACACTACTTCGCCGGCGACATCCACATGTCGATGACTGCGCTGAACACCTCCGTCCCCGCGCGGTCGCGCACACTCACCGTCACCGGCAGTGCATAGCCCTCGGCAGCGGCCACGATCGGCTGGGCCGGCAATGCCACCGCCTGCAGCATGCCCCGTGCCTTGGCCAGGTACTGCACCTGCATCCCCTTCGGAATCCAGCGCATGCCCTTCGGCAGCGAGGCGTCGACCATCAGCCCGGCGGTCAGTTCGGCCAGGTTGCACATCGCGATCGCGTGCACCGTGCCGATGTGGTTGCGCACCCTGCGGCGGTCGGCCAGCGTGCCTTCGCAGCGGCCGTGTTCCAGGCGGGTGATGCGCGGCGCGATGCTGGCGAAGTAGGGCGCCTTGAAGCAGACCGCGCGCGAGAACAGCCAGGTGCCGGCAGGCCAGCGTTGCAGCCGGTGGTAGAGCGAGAGCAGAGGCGTGGACATGGTCGGTGTTCCGGTCGTCGGATAGAGCGACGGCGGGCCGAGGCCCGCCGTCGAAGGCAACGCGTATCGCGGGCGATCAGGCGGCCTGCGAATGCGGATCCTTGTGCTGGCGGTCGTAGTAGCTGGCCGCGCGCAGTTCGTGGGTGTCGAAGTCGTCCACGGTGATCGTATCCAGAGTCAGCGTGCGCAGCTCTTCCAGCAGGCTGCGCTCGTCCTGGGTGATCACGCCCTCGGCCACGGCTTCGTCCAGCTGGCTCTTGAAGTCCAGCGCCTCGATGCCCTTGCTCTTCAGCGCCTTCAGGAACTTGCGCTCCACCGGCTCGGCCATGATCGCCTTGCTCAGGTAGCTGTTGATGCGGCCACCCGGGTTGTTCTCGCACGGGGTCAGGAACACACCACTGGCCAGGCGGTCGCGGGCTTCGTTCGGCGCCATCAGCAGGGCGGCGACGCGGCGGCTCAGGCGGTCGCCCGGGGCCTCGGCACGACGGCCCAGCGGGAAGATCAGCGCCCACATCAGCCAGCCGATCGGACGGATCGGGAAGTTGCGCAGGGCCGCCGACAGCGATTCCTCGATCTTGTGCACGCTGTCATGGAAGGCCCAGGCCAGCAGCGGCTGGTCGGCCTGCGGTGCGCCCTCGTCGTGGTAGCGCTTGAGCATGGCGCTGGTCATGTAGACGTGGCTCAGCACGTCGCCCAGGCGGCCGGACAGCGATTCCTTGAACTTCAGCTTGCCGCCGAGGGTCATCATCGAGATGTCGGCCATCAGCGCCAGGTTGGCCGAGTAACGGTCCAGCTTGCGGAAGTAGCGGCGGGTGTAGGCGTCACCCGGGGCGGCACCGAAGCGTGCCCCGGTCAGGCCGAACCAGAACGAGCGCACGGCATTGGAGATGCCGAAGCGGATGTGGCCGAACAGGCTGCGGTCGAAGTCCTGCAGGCCGGCACGGGTATCCGGATCCTGCGCGGCCTTCATTTCCTTCAGTACCCACGGGTGGCAGAGGATCGCACCCTGGCCGAAGATCAGCAGGCTGCGGGTCATGATGTTGGCGCCTTCCACGGTGATCGCGATTGGCGCGGCCTGCCAGCTGCGGCCGGCGAAGTTGCGCGGCCCCAGGATGATGCCCTTGCCGCCGATCACGTCCATCATGTCCGAGATCACTTCGCGGCTCATGGTGGTGCAGTGGTACTTGGCGATCGCCGACGGTACCGACGGCACGTCACCACGGTCGACTGCAGCAGCGGTGGCCTGCGACAGCGCGCTGATCTTGTACGCCTTGCCGCCGATGCGGGCCAGCGCTTCTTCCACGCCTTCGAAGCGGCCGACCGACAGGCCGAACTGCTTGCGGATGCGTGCATAGGCGCCGGTCACGGCGGCACCGGCCTTGGCTCCGCCACTGGCGGTGGACGGCAGGGTGATCGAGCGGCCCACGGCCAGGCACTCGTTGAGCATGTTCCAGCCCTTGCCGGCCATGGCCGCGCCACCGATCAGCTGGGTCAGCGGAATGAACACGTCCTTGCCGCGGATCGGGCCGTTCTGGAACGTCGAGTTCAGCGGGAAGTGGCGACGGCCGATTTCAACGCCGGCGGTGTCGCGCGGCAGCAGGCCCAGGGTGATGCCGATGTCGCGGGTGTCGCCGATCAGGCCATCCGGGTCGTACATGCGGAAGGCCAGGCCGATCAGCGAAGCGACCGGGGCCAGGGTGATGTAACGCTTGTCGAAGGTCAGCTTGACGCCGAGCACCTGCTCGCCGTTCCACTCGCCCCTGCAGACGATGCCGTAGTCCGGAATCGAGGTGGCGTCGGAGCCGGCGAACGGACCGGTCAGGCCGAAGCAGGGCACTTCGCGGCCATCGGCCAGGCGCGGCAGGTACTGGTCCTTCTGTTCCTGGGTGCCGTAATGCACCAGCAGTTCACCCGGGCCCAGCGAGTTGGGCACACCGACGGTGGAGCTGACCACCGAGGACACCGAGGCCAGCTTCTGGATCACCTTGTGGTGGGCCAGCGCAGAGAAGCCCAGGCCGCCATATTCCTTCGGGATGATCATGCCGAAGAACTTGTTCTTCTTGATGAAGGCCCACAGCTCCGGCGGCAGGTCAGCGTGGACGTGGGTGATTTCCCAGTCGTTGACCATCGTGCACAGCTCTTCGACCGGGCCATCGAGGAAGGCCTGTTCTTCGGCGGTCAGCTGCGGCTTGGGGTAATTGAGCAGGATGTTCCAGTCCGGATCACCGGTGAACAGTTCGCCCTCGAAGCCAACCGAGCCGGTTTCCAGCGCGATGCGCTCGGTCTGCGACAGCGGCGGCAGCACCTTGCGGAACACCTTCATCATCGGGCCGGTCAGCAGCGGCTTGCGGATGAACGGCAGCAGCAGCGGCACGGCGATGACGGCCAATACGGCGGCAGCCACGATCGTGGCGGTCTGGTTGACGTAGGGAATGAACCAGCAGGCGACCAGCAGGGCCACGCTGATCAGCGTCCAGGTAACCAGCCGCATGCGGTGGTAGGCGACGAACGCGCCTGCCAGCAGCAGGGCGAGGAAGGGAAGAACGATGCTCATGAGCGTGCTCCGGTGACGTGCTCGTTTGTGGCGGACGAAGCTGCAGCATCCGCTGCGGGCAACACGTCCAGATAGTCCAACACAGTAGCGGTAAAGGCGTCGTTGTCATCGCCGGCGACCATGTGCGTGGCCTGCGGCAGCTGTACATGACGCGCGTGCGGCGCCAACGCCAGGAATTCGGCCACGGTCTGTGGCGTGACCAGGTCGCTTCGGCCGCCGCTGACCAGCAGCAGCGGGCACTTCACCTGGCGTGCGGCCTCGGCCAGCGCATCCTGGTGCTGCTCGCTGTCGCGCGCCAGTTCAGCCACCAGGCGCGGGTCCCAGTGCCAACGCCAGCGGCCGTGGCCGTCCTCGCGCAGCAGTGCGCGCAGCGACTGCTCGGATTTGCGCGGACGGTGCGGCATGTAGGCCGAGATCACGTCGGCGGCCTGGGTGAGCGAGGCAAAGCCGTCGGGATGGGCGGTCATGAAGGCCAGGATGCGTTCAACACCGGCGGTATCCCAACGCGGGGTGATGTCCACCAGCACCATCGCCGAGAACAGGCCCGGCCAGCGCGATTCGGCCAGCAGGCCGAACAGGCCGCCCATCGAGGCTGCGACCAGCACCGGCGGGCGTGGCTGTTCCCCGGCCAGCACGATCAGGTCATCAGCGAACTGCTCGCCGTGATAGGGCAGTTCGGCAGAATTCCAGTCCGAATCGCCGTGGCCACGGGCGTCGTAGGCCAGCGTCTGCAGCCCCGCCGCAGACAGGGCCCGCGCGGTGGCGTTCCATGCGTGCCGGGTCTGGCCGAAGCCATGCGCGAACAACACGCGGCCACGGCGGCCGTGGTCGCTGGCGGTTGCGGCCAGGCGTGTGCCATGGGCGGCCTCCAGGCGAAGATCATGGAACGCAGCGGGAGTAGGGGACGTAACCATACTTTCTAGTATGGATCGCTTGCGAGGGAAGTCAATACTGCACGGTATGGTGCGCTGCGGCAGGTGCCCAGGCGGGCGTCGCGACGGTTTCGGCCGCAACCGCGTACTGCAACGAACCCCGGCGTATGGTTAAATCAGCCCATGAATCAACCTGACGCTTCCGCCGGCGAACCGCGCGCCGGCCGCAACAGCCGCCTGAGTGCCGAAGACTGGGCCCAGGCCGCTCTCGATCTGATTGCTGAACAAGGTGTGGGTGCCGTCGCGGTGGAACCGTTGGCGCGGCGCCTGGGTGTGACCAAGGGCAGTTTCTACTGGCACTTCCCCTCGCGTGATGCACTGCTGCAGGCGGCGCTGGAACGCTGGGAACTGTTCGAACAGGAACAGGTGTTCGGCAGCCTGGAGGACGTGCCGGATCCGCGCGTGCGCCTGCGCCAGCTGTTCCAGATGGTCGCGCACGAAGTGCAGCCGCACATCATCTACAGCGAACTGCTGAAGGCGTTGGACCACCCGATGGTGCGCCCGGTGATCGACCGCGTTTCGCAGCGCCGGCTCGACTACCTGGTTGCTTCGTTCCGCCAAGCCGGGCTCAGCTCCACCGATGCACGGCATCGCGCGCGCCTGGCCTATGCCGCCTACGTCGGCTTCCTGCAGCTGTCGCTGCAGCTGCAGCAGCCCAAGCAGGCCCGCGAGGATTTCGAGGCCTATGTCGAGCATCTGATCGAGACGCTCATTCCCAGCTGAATGGGAGAATGGCGCCCTGCAAGTGCCGAATGCGCCTTGCAGGCGACCTCAATGCGCCAACGTATGTCGTGGTGAGGCTGGTTTCACGCGATTTGGGCATTTTCTTAACGACTCTTTAATTCCAGATCAAGTGTGGCTACTATCGGGTCACCAGCCGTTTTTTGTGCCTCCCTTTTGGGGCACGTCGGTTGGACTCAGCACACAACCCAAGATCCATGGAGAGAGAGCCCATGAAGTTGAACAGCAACAAGCTGCGCGATGCAGTGTGCGTTGCGCTGGCCGCCAGCGCCGCATCCGTTGCCGGTACCGGGGTGGCGTCTGCCCAGACCGCCACCAACCTGGACCGCATCGAAGTCACCGGTTCGCGCATCCGTACCGTCGACGTCGAAACCGCCCAGCCGGTCCTGACCCTCAACCGCGCTGACATCGAGAAGCAGGGCTTCTCGTCGGTCGCTGACATCCTGCAGAACATCAGCGCCGTGGGTACGCCGCCGATCAGCCGTGCCCAGCCCCTGTCCTCGGGCGAAGCCGTCGGCGGCACCTACATCAGCCTGCGTGACCTGGGCGCCACCCGCACCCTGGTGCTGCTCAACGGCAAGCGCCTGGGCATCACCACCGGTGGCCTGCAGGACATCTCGACCGTGCCGGTCTCGGCCATCGAGCGCATCGAAGTGCTGAAGGACGGCGCTTCGTCGATCTACGGTTCCGATGCCATCGCCGGCGTCATCAACATCATCACCCGTACCAACTTCGAAGGCGCCACCGGCAGCGTCTACTACGGCCAGTACAGTGAAGGCGACGGTGCCACCCGCACCATGGACTTCACCATGGGCGTGAAGGGTGAGCGCGGTTCGCTGACCATCGGTGCCGAGTACGCCAAGGAAGACAAGGTGCGGGCGGCCGATCGTCCGTACGGTGCGTTCCCGCGCAGCTCCAACCACCCTGACTTCGGTTGGACCACCGTGGGTGAGTTCGGCGGTTTCGTCAGCCGTCCGGCCGATGGCCTGCCGGGCGTCACCTATCCGGCCGCCAGCGCATCCAACCCGAACCGCGAAGTGCGCGTGATCCTGCGTGAGGGTGGCAACGCGAACAACAAGGCCGACTACGTCGCGCAGAACGTCAACAGCTTCTCCACCAAGGACAAGACCAACACCAACCTGCAGACCGACCTGCGTACCCCGCAGGAACGCCGTGCAGTGTTCGTCGATGGCATCTACGACCTGACCGACAACGTGCGCCTGCGCACCAACATGCTGTACAGCTTCCGCGATTCGAACCGCCAGATCGCCGGCTACCCGTACGGCGCACTGGCCTTCGGTTCGCCGATTTCGGCCAGCAGTGTGTTCAATCCGCTGGGTGCTGACATCGCCAACTGGTGGCGTCGTACTTCGGAAGTGCCGCGCAACACCCGCGCCGAGCTGACCACCTTCCGCTTCAGCGGCGGCCTGGAAGGCAGCTTCGAGTTCTCCGACCGCCTGTTCGACTGGGATGTCGGCTACCTGTACAACAACAACAAGCTGGTCCAGACCAGCACCGGCGACCTCAACCTGACCGCGCTGCGTGCGGCGGTGGGTCCGTCCTTCATCAACAGCAGCGGCGTGGCGCAGTGCGGTACCGTGGCCAACCCGATCGGGCTGAACCAGTGCGTGCCGTACAACCCGTTCCTGCACGCCGGCATCCAGAGCAACGGTGCCAACGGCGCATTGACCGGCAACACCGCCCTGCAGAACCTGCTGTTCCCGTCCGCGCACTCCACCGCCGAGACCACCACCAAGGTCATCACCGCCAACCTGGCCGGCAGCCTGTTCACCCTGCCTGCCGGCGACCTGGGCTTCGCCGTGGGTGTCGAGCACCGCAAGGAAACCGGCAGCTTCAGCCCGGACGCGCTGGTGCAGTCGGGCAACACCTCCGGCCTGGCCAACTTCCCCACCGGTGGTGGCTACAAGGTTGACGAAGTCTATGCCGAGTTCAACGTGCCGATCCTGGCCGACCTGCCGGGCGCCCGCGAGCTGAGCCTCAACGCGGCCACCCGCCATTCGGACTACGACACCTTCGGCACCACGCTGAACAGCAAGTTCGGCTTCAAGTGGAAGCCGATCGACTCGCTGCTCATCCGCGGTACCTGGGCGGAAGGCTTCCGTGCCCCGACCATCGCCGACCTGTACAGCGGCGGTTCGCAGTCGTTCGACTTCTTCACCGATCCGTGCGATTCGGTCTACGGTGCGGCGCGCACCAATCCTGCGGTGCGTGCCCGTTGCGCCGCCGCACTGCCGGCCGGCGTAAATGCAGCCAACTTCCGCCAGCAGCAGCAGGGCTTCACCCCGACCACCGCTGCATCGTCGCAGACCCCGCTGGCCTTCGTCTCCGGCTCCAACGACCAGCTGACCCCGGAAACCTCGACGTCCAAGACCCTGGGCTTCGTCTGGAGCCCGGGTTTCATCCAGAACTTCAACATGTCGCTGGACTGGTGGGAAATCCGCGTCGAGAACACCATCATCTCGGACACGGCCAACCTGATCCTCAACGACTGCTACATCAACGACATCGCGGCACGCTGCTCGGCGTTCACGCGTGACCCGGTGACCGGCATCGTCAACAACCTCAAGCGCACCGGCATCAACGCCGGTTACCGCGAGGTGGAAGGCTTCGACCTGGATGTCAGCTACCGCCTGCCGACCGATCGTTTCGGCAACTTCAGCGCGCAGTGGACCAGCACCTACACCTCGCGTGATGACCTGGTCACCACCAAGAACCCGGTCACCCACCCGAATCCCCGCACCGGCGTGGGCTGGGCGGGCGGCGCCTTCCGCGTGCGTTCGAACCTGAACCTGGGTTGGGAAATGGGTGACTTCGGCGCCAGCTGGACCGTCCGTTACTTCTCCGGCATGAAGGAATCGTGCCTGAGCGCCGTGACGTTCCCGGAAGAGTGCAACCTGCCGAACTACGCTTCGCCGAACAACCAGGGCGTGGCGGTGGGCAGCGCGACCAACCAGCGTGGCGCGACCGTGTTCAACGACGTCCAGCTGCGCTGGAACGCACCGTGGAATGCGACCGTGGCCGTGGGTGCCAACAACGTGTTCGGCCGCGTGGGCCCGACCATGTACAGCCAGCCGAGCGCGAACGTCTCCTACTACGGTGGCTTCGACATCGGTCGCTTCCTGTACATGAAGTACACCCAGCGCTTCTGATCGCGGCGTAATATGTACGTGTGACATGGCCACGCCCCGAAAGGGGCGTGGCTTTTTTCATGGGGCAGCCAGGCTTGATGGCGCAGGCCTTTGCGCAGCCGTGCTGGACCAGGCCGCGCACAGGCGCTTGCGCATCGCCGCGTGGTGGCGGCGAGGTGTCATTACGGGGATGGGCGAAGGGAGCGCGCGCGGAAACGTCGCGGTGAGGCAGCAGGGAGCTTACAGGTCCTGCTCGTAGCGCACGTACGGCACGGTGCCGTCGTCGTTGCTTTCGTTGCGTGGCGAGAACGGATTCTTACCGCGGCTGATCACGTTCTCGGCGCCCACGGTGAGCTGGCCGGACCATGGCGTGCGCCAGGTCAGGCCGATACCCAGGCCTTCCCACTTGCCGGGCTTGCCGGGCACGTCGATGACGCGGCCGATGATGCTGCCGGTGAAATTGCCGTAGCCGGCGCCGATGCTCAGGCTCTTGCTGTCCCAGCGGTCGGCAATGGCCGGCGAGGCGTCGGCCAGCGGTACCAGGCGGGCCTTGGCGTAGGTGCCGGCGATGGACACGAAGCCTTCGCGGCCGATGTTCTTCTGCGCGAACACGGTCAGGTCATTCTGCTCGGCGCGCAGCGAAGGGGTCTTGTTCGGGCCTGCCAGCCATGCCGGCAGGGTTTCACGGCCGGTGCCGGCGGTGATGCCGAGGCGGCTGCTGCCACGGTTCAATGCGGCGGTGCCGGTGAAACGCCGGCTGTTGAGGTCGTCCTCGTCGCCGAGGCTGGCCAGCATGCAGTGGCTGGCCAGACCGCTCATGCTGGTCCCGCTGCTGCTGCAGAGCAGGCCCAGCGAATCGCCGGAGGACAGGCCAAAGGCCGCATCCAGCGAGTTGCGGCCGAAATGCCAACGCGCCCCGGCCGCCTGCTCACCGGTCGGCTCCAGGTACAGCAGGGCCTCGACCTTGCCGCTGCCCTTGTTCCATACCGGCAGCACGGTGCGGGTGTCCTTGCTCTGCGCATGCACGCCCGTGATCGCGCCAAGGGCGATCATCATGGCCAGCGGTAGACGCAGGAAGGTACGCATCGGACCAGTTCAGACAGGGACGGACAACGGAAGTTCCCGTGGGGACGGGAACTTGATCCTAGGGTGTTTATGAATTCTTAACAAGCCTTGATCCTCCCCAGGTACAAGACTGCCGTTCATTGAAGCCGTTCAGGCGCCGGTACAGCCCCCTGGGCGCCGTGGAACAGTATGCCGAACTCCGTCAATGGAAAGTGATACTCACGCCCGCAGAATTCGCAACGGACCTCGACGGCGCCGGTGTCTGCAGCCGCTGCACAGGCCTCTTCCTCACCCAGCGACTGCAGCATCGCCGCCACCCGCTCGCGGGAACAGGAGCAGGCAAAGGACAGCGGCTTTTCGCCCATCAACGCCGGCTTCTCTTCGTGGAACAGGCGGTGCAGCAGCTGCTCGGCCGGGGTGGCCAGCAGTTCGGCCTTGCCCAGGGTCTCGAACAGGGCGCTGGCGCGCGCCCAGCCGTCCTCGTCGCCCTCGTCGCCCGGCAGCTTCTGCAGCAGCAGGCCGGCGGCACCATTGCGGTCGGCCGCCAGCAGCAGGCGGGTCGGCAGCTGCTCGGACTGGCGGAAGTAGTCCTCGAAGGCCTCGTCCAGTTCCGGTGCGGTCAGTCCGACCAGGCTCTGGTAGCGCTGGGGTTCACGCGGGTCCAGGCCGGGGTTCTCGATGGTGATGGCGAGGATCGCGTCATCGCCCAGGCTGGACAGGTCGCGCGGCGCGTCGCCGCCTTCGCTGAGCTGGGCGATGCCGCGCAGGGTGCCGGCGGCGGTGCATTCGGCGAACAGGGTGCGCAGGGCAGTGCTGCTGCGCAGCTGGATCGACAGGCGTCCATCGATCTTGGTATGGCCGGTGAACAGCGCCGAGGCCACGCAGGCCTCGCCGAGCAGTTCGGCGGCGGTATCCGGGTACTCGGCGTGGGACAGGATTTCCTGCCAGGTGGCCTGCAGGTGCACGTGGACGCCGCGGACGCCGGCGTCGGGGAGCAGGAAGCGGATCAGGGAATCGGAGTTGGCGGTCATCGGCTCACATCGCGCGTAAACGGGGGCAGTTGCCGGATAATGCGCCGACAACCAGATAGAAGAAGGATGCACCAGTAATGGGGGCAGGGGGAGAGCAGCACAAGGTGGAAGCTGTCGTAGAAGGCCCACGCCGCAGGCGCTGGCGCTGGAAACGGCTGCTGTGGCTGCCGGTGCTGCTGGCTGCTTTCAGCTGCCTGCAGGTCCTGGTGCTGCGGTTCATCGACCCGCCCGTGTCCATGGTGATGCTGTGGCGCTATGGCGAGGCGCTGGGCGAGGCCGATTGGTCCTATCGCCTGCATTACCAGTGGCGCGACCTTGACCAGATGGCGCCGAGCCTGCCGATTTCGCTGGTGGCCGCCGAGGACCAGCGTTTCCCCGACCACAACGGCTTCGACCTGCAGGCCATCGAGAAGGCCCGCGACCACAATGCCAAGGGCGGGCGACTGCGTGGCGCCAGCACGATCAGCCAGCAGGTGGCCAAGAACCTGTTCCTCTGGCAGGGCCGCAGCTGGATCCGCAAGGGGCTGGAGGTCTGGTACACCGTGCTGATCGAAGCGCTGTGGCCAAAGGAGCGCATCCTGGAGATGTACGCCAACATCGCCGAGTTCGGTGATGGCGTGTACGGAGCTCAGGCGGCGGCGCAGAAGTTCTGGGGCAAGGACGCGGCCAGGTTGAGCCCGGCCGATAGCGCGCGGTTGGCGGCGGTGCTGCCGGCACCGCGGCGCTACAACGCCGCAAAGCCAGGGCCGTACGTGCAGCGGCGCGCCGCCTGGATCCAGCGCCAGGCACGGCAGCTGGGCGGGGCCGCGTACCTTTCGGAAGAGTGAGCGCGCGCCGCCTGATCTACGGCCGGCGGCAACGTACAATCCGGGCATGACCCGCGAACGGCTCACTTTCGTCATCGCCGCCTACAACGAGGCCCTGGCACTGCCGTTGCTGCATCCGCGGTTGTGCGCGGTGCTCGACGCGCTGCCCGACATCGACGGCCACATTCTGTACGTGGACGACGGCAGCCATGACGGGACCTGGGAGGTGATCGCCCGCCTGGCCCAATCCGACGCGCGGGTCTCCGCGCTGAAGCTGTCGCGCAATTTCGGCAAGGAAGCCGCACTGACCGCTGGCCTGGATCTGGTGCGCGAAGGGGCGGCGATGATCCTGGATGCCGATGGCCAGGACCCGCCGGAGCTTGTGCCGCAGTTCGTCGCGCGCTGGCGCGAGGGCCATGACAACGTCTATGGCACGCGCCTGGCGCGCGATGGCGAGGCCTGGATCAAGCGTGCCACGGCGGCGATCTTCTACCGCGTGATGGGGCGCCTTTCGCGTACGCCGATCCCGGCCGACACCGGGGATTTCCGCCTGCTGTCACCACGCGCGCTGAGTGCGCTGCGCGAGATGCGTGAGCGCCATCGTTTCATGAAGGGGCTTTTCAGCTGGGTGGGTTTCAAGCGCGTGGCGGTGCCCTACCACCGCCACGCACGCGTGGCCGGCACCAGCAAGTTCAGCCTGTGGCGGCTGTGGAACTTCGCCCTGGAAGGCATCACCGGGTTCTCGACCGTGCCCCTGCGCGCGGCGACCTACTTGGGGCTGGCAACCGCGGCGGTGGCCTTCGTGTTCGGCATGTGGGTGATCGTCAAGGCCGCGCTGTACGGCGACCGGGTGGCGGGCTGGCCGACGATGATGGCGGTGATCCTGTTCCTGGGCGGGGTGCAGTTGATTGCGCTGGGCCTGATCGGTGAGTACCTGGGGCGCCTGTACGAAGAGTCCAAGCAGCGGCCGTTGTACCTGGTTGACGCGTGGCTAGCATCCGCCGTGGCAGACTCGGCCCTGCAACCCACCCTCGGAGGGCAGGCAGATGACCACGGTACGGCAACTGTTGGACGGCAAGTCTCCTGAAGTACATGCGGTCGCGCCGGATGCGGCGGTGATCGATGCGATCCGGTTGATGGCGGAAAAGGGCATTGGCGCGGTCCTGGTGATGGACGGGCCGCGGTTGGTCGGGATCCTTTCGGAGCGCGATTACGCGCGCAAGATCGTGTTGCGTGATCGTTCTTCGCGCGATACGGCGGTGGCCGAGATCATGACGACGCAGGTGGTGACGGTGTCGCCGGGCGAACAGGTGGAGCATTGCCTGCAGCTGGTGACCGACTACCGCATCCGCCACCTGCCGGTGGTGGAGGGCGTGCAGGTGCTGGGGGTGATTTCCATTGGCGACCTGGTGAAGTCGGTGATCGATGCGCAGCGGCGCGAGCTGGATCAGCTGCAGCAGTACATCGTCGCCGGGTGAGGGTGTCGCTGGCGGGCCTGCGGCCCGCCGGCCCGCTTTTCGAAGCTCAAAGCCAAAGCCAAAGCAGCGCCTTCCTGATACGTTGGGAGGCGGAGGGTGCGGCTGGGCAGGGCCCTCAGCCTCTGGACACGTTCCCGCGAGCGCGGTGCGTTTCAGTGCCGGTCCCCCGCTCCTGGTAGATGCCAACCTTGGTTGGCATTGGCTTTTGATTCCGCTCCTTCTTTTGACTTTGAACTTCGCTCTCGTTCTGCGCGCGCAGGAAACTGTCGGGAGCCGGAGCAAGGCGGCAGGCAGGACCGTGATGCGCATGGATGCGCCGACCAAGCCTACAGGAACGTATTTACGGCGTGTCCAGCCTGTCGCCTTGCTCCGGCTTTACGCGCGGAAAAAGAGGCGCCGCGAACAACGCTGTAATCCTACTTCGCATACTGCCCACCGCAGTTGGCATCCTTGCCCGGCCCCAGTTCAATCGTAGCCAGCAGCGCTGCCGGCGGGGCAATGCTGCCCAGTGCCAGGGCCACCGCGCCACGAATACCCAACGCCTTGAAGTCAGGGCGGAACGACGGGTCCTTGAACGTGCCGCTGATATGCAACGGTGACCGCAGTACCAGGATGCTCTTGTCCTTCGGGCGCGGTTTCAGCAGCAGGTCCAGGGTCTCGTCGCGCAGGCTGACCGTGCCTTCGCCGATGAGGATGGTATCAGTGGTGTCCACCGCCAGTGCCTGGCTGGTCATCAGACCGTCCTGCACACCGAAGTCGGCGAAGGCGCAGCGCAGCGGAATCTGCTTGTCACCGGTCACCAGGAACTTCAGTGATTCGGTGATATCCAGCCCGGCCAGTTCCATCACCAGGTTGCCGACATGGCCACGGCCCATCGCCAGCCCGACCTTGCCGCTGCTGCTGCCGAGCATGGCGGCGATCGAGTTGCCGCGCCCGCTCAGGTCCACTTCGCCGCCGATGCCGCCCTTGGCCTGCTCGGCCAGCTTCGCATCCGGGAAAAGCTGGCCCAGCTGCACGCCGCGTACGCTGGCCCTCAACGCAGTGCGAATCTGCGCCTGGCGTGCATCCATGCGGATCGTGCTGCGGATATCGCCGCCGGCCACGCCGAAGTTCAGCGGGTCCAGCCGCAGCACGCCGTCATCCAGCAGCAGGTGCGCGTCCATGTCGTCCAGTGGCAACGAGGGCGCGTTGATACGGTGGGCCTTCCAGCGCACGTCGGCATCCATCGCACGCAGTTTGCCCAGATTGTAGGGCGTGTCGGGCAATACCCGGCTGCTGGCGGCGATGCGGGCGGCCTGTGCCTTTTGTTCCGCATTCGCGGTTTCGCCGCCGCCGGTCTTCGGTGGCGCTCCCACGAAGCCGGCCAGGTCATCGAAGTCCAGGCGCCTGGATTCCAGTGTCGCGGTCAGCCGTGGACGGTCGCGTCCCACCTCGAACTGCAGGTTGCCAGCGAGGTCGCTGTCACCGACCTTTCCGGTGAAGCTGTCGTAGCGCCAGACGTTGTGGTCGCGCTTCAGCCGTCCGTCCAAGGCGTAGGGCGGTGAGGGCGGGATGGCAATGCCGAGCAGCGGGTACAGGTCCGACAGGTCCTGCCCGCTGAGTGCGAACTGCAGGTCGAACACCCGCAGCTGGAACGGATTGGTCAGCGTGCCACTGGCCACCGCGTGGGTAGCGCCGGCGCGACCGTCGAGGTGGATGCGGAACGGGTGGTCGCTGTCGGTCAGTTCCAGCGGAGATTCGGTGCCACCGCGCAGGGTGAACGGGTTGCCCTGCCAGTGGCCTTTGCCCTGCACCAGCAGCGGCGGCGAGGCATCGGCCTGTTTCGGCTGACCGCTGCGCACGCCCACGCGGATGTCGGTGCGGCCCAGTGCATCGATGAACTGCAGCCGACCATCGTCGATGCGCAGGCGTTTGAGCTGCGGGCTTGTGCCGCCGGCGCTGTCACCGAGGAAGTCCCAGTTGCCCGGCTCGCCCTTGCGCGGGGCGGTTTCCAGCAGCACGTCCGGCCGGGTCAGGCGCACCTCGGGCAGCTGCACGCTGCCGCGCAGCAGGGGCCAGACCCGCACGTCGATCTCGACGCGGTCTGCGCTGGCCATCTCAGGTTGTTTCGCCCAGCTGGCATTGGCGAAGGTGATCGCATCGGCGCGGATCGTGCTGGTGCGGCCGAGGTCGACATCAAGGTTCCCGATGCGCAGCACTCGGCCGGTGCGTGCCTGTACCGCGCGCTCCACCGGTCCCTTGAACCAGTTCCAGTCCCACAACGCGAGCAGTATCAGGATCGCCGCCAGCAGGAAGACCAGGATCGTGAGCCAGCGCCGGCCTCGTGGGCCGGGGCGGCGGAGGCGCCAACGGGACGTGCGCTTTGCGGCAGGGGAGGCGGCAGCATTCACGCTGCCATGGTTGCCCCCTGTTCGTGGACAGGGCGCGAAGCGACCATGTGCATGGCGTGCACACGCCGCCGTCGAGCGGCCGTTTACAGCACCTGCATGGTGACCGCGACGAAGTGGCAGACGCTGCCGCCGATCACGAACAGGTGCCAGATGGCATGCGAGTACGGGATCGATTCACGGTGGTAGAAGTAGGTCCCCAGCGTATACGACAGGCCGCCGGCGAACAGCCAGGTGAGGGTGCCGCCATCGATCGAGGCCCACATCGGCTTGATCGCCACGACCACCAGCCAGCCCATGGCGATGTAGATCACCGTTGAGAGCACCTTGAAACGGCCGGTGTAGAACAGCTTGAACACCACGCCGCCCAGCGCCAGCGCCCAGATCGCGGTGAACAGGCCCCAGCCCCACGGACCGCGCAGGCCGATCAGCGTGAACGGGGTATAGGTGCCCGCGATCAGCACATAGATCGCGCAGTGGTCGAATACCTTCAACCGGCCCTTGGCGACCGGATGCTGGATGGCGTGGTACAGCGTGGAGGCGGTGTACAGCAGCAACAGCGCGATGCCGAACACGATCGCGCTGGCCAGCTGCCAGCCGTCGCCGTAGATCGCAGCCAGGGTGATCAACACCGCGCTGGCGGCCAGGGCGAATACCGCGCCCAGGCCATGGGTCAGGGCGCTGGCGATTTCTTCACGGATCGAAGCAATGGACGTCGTGGACATGGCGTAGGCATTGTTCGCGGGGAGGGGGACCCGCACCCCCTTATCATCGCCGCGATGGGCGATACGTGCACGCCTGTCACCGTATGGTGGGTGAATGCCTGCCTTGCGTTGGCTGGGGTCAGAGCCCTTTCCTGCCGGAAAGGGATCCGACCCCGTGGCATCAGCCCACCGAAACGGTATGCGCCGCTTCGCGGGTGGCCGAGAAACGCACGTCCGGCGAGCGTTCCTGCGCCAGCTGCAGGTTGACCCGGGTCGGTGCCAGGTAGACCAGGTGGCCGGCTGCATCCAGTGCCAGGTTCAGCGCATTCTTCTCGCGGAACTCTTCCAGCTTCTTCTCGTTGCTGCAGTGGACCCAACGCGCGGTGGTCACGCTGACCGGCTCGAAGGTGGCTTCCACGCCGTACTCGTCCTTCAGGCGATAGGCCGCCACGTCGAACTGCAGCACACCCACCGCACCCAGGATCAGGTCGTTGCTGGTGAGAGGGCGGAAGAACTGGGTCGCGCCTTCTTCGGACAGCTGGGCCAGTCCCTTCTGCAGCTGCTTGAGCTTGAGCGGATCGCGCAGGCGCGCGCGGCGGAACAGTTCAGGGGCGAAGTTGGGGATGCCGGTGAAGGTGACCGCTTCGCCTTCGGTAAAGGTATCGCCGATGGAAATGGTGCCGTGGTTGTGGATGCCGATCACATCGCCCGGCCAGGCTTCGGCGGCGATCTCACGGTCGCTGGCCATGAAGGTCAGTGCGTTGGCCAGCTTCATTTCCTTGCCGGTGCGCACGTGGAAGGTCTTCATGCCAGCGCTGAAGCGGCCCGAGCAGACGCGCATGAACGCGACGCGGTCGCGGTGCTGCGGGTCCATGTTGGCCTGGATCTTGAACACGAAGCCGGTCAGCTTGTTCTCTTCCGGGGCGATCTCGCGGCCGGTGGTGGACCGTGCCTGCGGCGACGGCGCATGCTCGACGAAGAAGTCCAGCAGCGGCTGCACGCCGAAGTTGTTCACGCCCGAGCCGAAGAACACCGGGGTCTGCTTGCCGGCGCGGTAGGCCTCCAGGTCGAACGGGTGGCTGGCACCCTGCACCAGTTCCAGTTCGTCGCGCAGGTCGGCCAGCATCTGTGCACCGATCTTCTCGGCCAGGCCGGGGGCATCGATGGACGGGAAGATGGTCGAATCCTGGCGGGTGAAGTTGCGGCCCGGCTCGTACAGGTGCACTTCGCCGGTGAGCAGGTGGACCACGCCCTTCAGGCGCTGGCCCATGCCGATCGGCCAGGTGACCGGCGCGCACTGGATGCCCAGCACGGTTTCCACTTCATCCAGCAGCTCGATCGGGTCCTTGCCCTCGCGGTCGAGCTTGTTGATGAAGGTCATGATCGGGGTATCGCGCAGGCGGCACACTTCCATCAGCTTGATGGTGCGCTCTTCCACGCCCTTGGCCACGTCGATCACCATCAGCGCCGAGTCCACCGCAGTCAGCACGCGGTAGGTGTCCTCGCCGAAGTCGGCGTGGCCGGGGGTGTCGAGCAGGTTGACGATCTTGTCTTCATACGGGAACTGCATCACCGAAGAGGTGACGGAGATGCCGCGTTCCTTTTCCAATGCCATCCAGTCGGAGGTGGCGTGGCGGGCGGCCTTGCGGCCCTTGACCGAACCGGCCATCTGGATCGCGCCTCCGAACAGCAGCAGCTTTTCGGTCAGCGTGGTCTTGCCGGCGTCAGGGTGGGAAATGATGGCGAAGGTGCGGCGACGCGACGCTTCGTTGGCGACTTCGGACATGGCATTGGCGCCCGCCCGGGGCGCTTTTCAAAGAGATAAGCGCCCGATTATACCGGCCGGGGCCGTTCAGCGCCCGATGCCGCCCTCGGCCTCGCCCTGGCGGGCGAACTGCAGCTGGCCCTGCTCGGCGAAGATGCGTGCCGGCACCGAACGCAGGCCCATGCCGCGGTTGACCTGCACCACGAAGTGCAGGTGCGGTGCGCTGCTGAAGCCGCTGTTGCCGGACAGGCCGATGGGCTGCCCGGCGCCCACCGCCTGGCCGCGACGCACGCGCATGCCGCCGGCCTGCAGGTGGCCGTACAGGGCCATGCTGCCGTCGCTGTGCAGCACGCGGATGAAGTTGGCGCGGGCACCATCACGTTCGCGGTCCTGGCCGTTGCCTCGGAAGCCATCCTGGATCTGCATCACCGTGCCCTCGCGCGCGGCCAGCACCAGTGTGCCCTCCGGCAGTGCGAAGTCGACCGCGTCGCGGTTTTCCTCGTCGTCGTGGCTGAACCGGCCCTGCGGCGCCTGGTCCACGCGCGGGCGTGCATCATCGAAGGGCAGGCGGTAGGCCACATCCTCGGCCTGTGCGGCGGGGTTGCCTGGTACCGACTGCAGGCGCAGGTCCAGCATCCGGCCGTTGACCGGCGCGGGGAGGTGGCCGACTACCAGGCTGCTGTCGCCCTGTATCAGTGACTGCACCGGCAAGCCGTCGACCGGGTGTCCAGGGGCGGCGCGCAGTTCGATCTGCAACGGCCCGGCCAGGGTGTTGTCGATCCGGGCCTGCCACTGTTCGCCGATCGACTGCAGGCGCAGCTGGGCCATCGGAAGGGGGGCCTTTGCGTCGGCGCTGGCGGGGGCAGGCGCCTTCGGCAGCATCCCCCAGCCCTGGCGCCAGTCGCTGGCGCCGGCAGAGGCGCTGGCCAGCAGCGGTAGGAGCAGGCAGGTCAAGGGCAGGCATGGCATCAGCGGATTCAGTAAAACGGACCGTCCGGACTGTACCCGATCCTGAACGGAGCGACCGCGACGCCTCTCGCATACCTGTCGTGAAAATATTCATCGCTTTATCCGCATGAAGGGATTGACAGCGCCCGGAAGCGCTGGCATCGTGGCCTCACCATCGAGACCGGCAGAGGGACAGGCCCTTTGAAGCCGGGGCAGCCCGCGGATGCGAAAGCGTTCGCGTAGGTGCCAAATCCTGCGGGGACCGTGGCGTCCACCGAAAGATGGTTCGATCCATGCACCGCACGTGCATCTCGAACGCGAGCCCCGCGAAGGCTCGATGGCCGATTCCCCAACCGGATCCCGCCATGAGCTTCGCTGCCAGTACCGCCGTTCGCCCCGAACCCTTTGTTCCCGTCAGCGTGCCGGTCGAAGACCGCGTGCATGCCGAGCGCGGTGAGTTCGCCGCGGTGCTGTCGATGCGTCACGCTGGCCCCAGCCCGGTGCGCCTGCGCTATGAGTGGGTCGGCCCGGCCAATGCGCCGGTGGTGGTGCTGGCCGGCGGCATTTCCGCCCATCGCCATGTGGCGTCCAACGCACAGTTCAGCGAGAAGGGCTGGGCCGAAGACCTGGTCGGCAGTGGTCGCACGCTGGATCCGCAGCAGTTGCGCGTACTGGCGTTCGACTTCATCGGGGCCGACGGTGCGCTGGACGTGCCGATCGATACCGCTGACCAGGCCGATGCGCTGGCACTGCTGCTGGATCATCTGGGTATCCGCACGTTGAAGGCCTTCGTCGGCTACTCGTATGGCGCGCTGGTCGGCCAGCAGTTCGCAATCCGTCATCGAGCCCGGGTGCGCCAGCTGGTGCTGGCCAGCGGCGCGCATCGTCCGCACCCGTATGCCGCGGCCTGGCGCGCACTGCAGCGCCGCGCCGTCGCCCTCGGCCAACTGCAGTGCGGCGAAGACCACGGCCTGGCGCTGGCCCGGCAGTTCGCCATGCTCAGCTACCGCACCCCGGAAGAGTTCGGCGAGCGCTTCGACGCCGCGCCGGAAGTGATCAACGGCCGCGTGCGGGTCGCCGCCGAGGACTATCTGGACGCCGCCGGCGCGCAGTACGTCGCGCGCACGCCGGTGACCGCCTACCTGCGCCTGTC
>OJST01000153.1_pt1 | contig 19212 bp, 33 predicted proteins | sample 1599491 | NCBI WGS metagenome assembly OJST01 (sample SAMN04436635, study PRJEB24849) | human gut metagenome | biome: human gut; feature: NICU; material: stool | host: Homo sapiens | place: USA: Saint Louis, MO | collected 2010-02-10
CGAATGAGGCTTGCCACGTTAAGCACACGACAAAGCAGAGTCATTGCAATTGCAAAATTCCTAGTATGGATCCTCGGCCAGCTTGGCATTGTCGGCGGCCTTTTCCTTAGCTCGTGCCACCACCTCTAGCTTCTTTTTGTTCGCGGCCGAAAAAATATTGTTGATAGTTTTCTCACTAATACAGTTTGGGTAAATTTCCTGGATCATTCCGGAAATATCACCCTGTGAGTATTTCTTGCCATTTTTCTCTGTGCTCAGTGATTCAACAATTGTTTTTAAGGCGGAAATAGTAATCAGCTCCATCCCTATATGTTCGCCTGGCTCGTTTGCGTTCTTTCTATTGGGGCGCCGCCTGTCGGGATTCAGGTAGTCCGGATCGTCCGTAAAAGGACTCATTCCCCGCCACTCTCCTATAGTTTCGATATCGAAGCCTGCAAATGCGTGACAGTAGCCGTGAATAGTAGGCTCAACCGTTTTGTTATTAAAATATCGTTTCACTTTGGTGCTGGAAGGTCTGACTTCCAGCGGCGCATAGACTCGTACATAATGATCCTCGCATATGGGTTCAAGATGGCCGTCTACATGCCTTGCAAAGACCCTGTAATCCACTGTCAAAAGCGTTGGAACACTGTTTTTTCCATGAAATGCCCATTCGGCAGCTCTGAAAATCCCCCCCTCCCGCAGGGGAAAAGGTAAGGCTCTCAACTCGGTTTCGTATCCGTTTATGAGGCAAACGTCTCGCTCACGTGCATGGACAAAATAGAATCGCTTGTCTGGAAATGCTCGGCTATCAGTTGGGCGGAATTCCATGTAGGCCGGAATGATACCCGCCTCTGCAAGCTCGACTATTTCGTCCCTCGAAATATCTCTACCGACAGCCTTGCTGAGTCGCTTACAGGTCTCTTGTTCGCTTATATACTTCACATTCTTAGTGTGCAATCTGGTCTCCAGCACTTAGTGGATATTAGTGGATGGATCTTGGCTTGCATTAAGCTCGTCTGCTCATGGCCACTACGTTACCGGCCGCCAGCTTGTCTAGATGGTCGGCATACCACTGCATCATCGTGGTTCGCTGGGCCAGGTATTGGGCTTTGTTATACACACCTGCAATCCCGTCTTTAACGTGCGATAGCTGGGCCTCAATGTGGTTTTCGTCGAAACCGTGTTCATTGAGGATCGTACTGGCGATATGGCGGAATCCGTGACCAGTCTGCCGCCCTTCGTAACCAAGGCGCCGCAAAGCCATTAGAAAAACTGTATTGGAGCGCGGCTTGGTGGTATCGCTACGGCCGGGGAATAGCAGGAGATAAGCCCCGGTGAGGTTGTGCAAAGCGTGCAGCAGTTCGACGGCTTGGCGAGGAAGGGGAACCACATGTTCACGACGGCGCTTCATTCGCTCGGCGGGAACGGTCCACAAGCCGCCACCTAGATCGAACTCAGACCATCGCGCCTCCCGAAGCTCAGACGGTCGACAGGCGAGCATAGACAGCAGGTGCAGGCCGATACGAACGTCTGGCGCACTTGGGTACGCTCTGAGGGCTCGCAATAGAGGCGGCAGCTCGTCGATTGAAACATGGGCATAGTTCTCCGCCGGCTTGGTTAGCAGGAACTTGTGCAATCCTTCCAGCGGATTGTGAGTAGCACGGCCGGTGACGCGAGCCAGGTCGTAAATTTCCCGGCACATGCCACGTACTCGGCTGGTCTGCTCGACAATCCCGGTTTGCTCCATACCGCGCAGGAACTCCATCCACTCCATTGGCAGAATCCCCTGATAGGGCCGCTTCCCGAAGACCGGAAATACATGCAGTTCCAGGGCGCCAATGGTTCGGGTTGCGGTACCTGCACTCCAGCCTTTTCGCTTGTTGGCGTACCACTCGCGTGCCAGATGTTCGAAAGTGTTATTGGCGGCTTCGCGCTCTGCTGCTTTTTGGGCGCGCTGGGTGGCGAGCATGCTGCCATCTTTCATTGTGCTGTCGCGTAGCTCTGCCGCCTTTTGACGTGCTTGCTCACCGGTCGTAGCCTCCCAAGCCTAGCCATGACCATTTGCCATCGGCTTTTTTGTAACGCAACTCCCAGGATTTCTGGCCGGTGGGCTTCACCCGCAGATAGAGCCCGGCGCCATCCAGTTCACGGTAGGTGCTGGCTTCAGGCTCAAGGCTGGCCAGGGTGGTGTCTGCCATGGGACGGCGCTTAATCTCCGAACGCTTCATGCCTGTATGCCCTAGTTTCAAATTTAAGGTGAGCATACAAGCAGGCATACACGGGGGGCAACGCTATGGAGATTCATTCAGGGATGTCCAGACACAAGAAAGCCCGCGCGGGGCGGGCTTCTTGGGGTGTTTCCGAGTCATGTGGGAACATGTGGAAACTAGTATTTGGTGGGCCGGGGGGATTTGAACCCGCGTCTAGCCCAGTATTTACGCTGGCTTCAGCGTTAGTGCTGCCATAAGGCTGTCATTTGCTGGGCGGTATCACGCTCTTGGACGCCCAAGCTCGCAACTGAACCTCGGGAAAGCTCTTGGTGATCCCTTTGAAAATCTGCTTATAGATTCCAGTGCTTTCTCGCCCCAGGATCCCTGCTGCATATAGGTTTCTGTAGGTGTCTCCGCCAGCCTTCTTATGCTTTTCGAAGAATCGCAAAGTCGTCACATCTGCGTAGATTTCAGCTTTAACTAAGTTCACGCTCATATTTGAGCTGTTAAAGTTCTTTTGTAAATACAGGTCTTTCGCGTGCATCAGTTCGTGATGAAGCAGAATTGTTTGCAAAGCCCAGTAAATATTAGGAGCTTCAGCTTCCGTAACGCCAGCTGGTTCTTGGCCTAGAAAGACGGCAGTCCCTACTGTGCCGTTCCTGGCATAGTTAGTAGCAAATCCTCCGGCATTGGCCATTGTATATCCGTTGTCCTCAAGGGACTGGATAGATTGGTCTTTGAAACGCAGTACCGAATCAAATTCGATTCCAGCCTCTTGCAAATTTTCTTCTGGTGTTCTACTGAATGAGTTTTGACCAATGAATTTAATGGATACGTTTAGTTCCGGATAAAAATTGGAGACGGCATAGAAAAGATCCTTAGTCTCCAGGCTTTGCTCCAACATGCTTAATCCCTTCGTTCGTTTTAACTGATGACCAAAATTTTTCGGCTTTGAAACCTGCATCCACATCTGCCGATGGCATCCATCGACCATAGACGCGGGCAATCATGGTCCAATCAGTATGCCCCATTTGCTTCGCCACCCACATCGGGTGCTCTCCTGCAGAAAGCATCATCGAAGCGTAGGTGTGCCGAGTCTGGTAGGGGCGCCGGTACCGAACGCCCGCCTTCTTCATTGCCGGGTGCCACATCGTCTTGCGGATCGGTTGATCTCCTGCCCAGCGCTCAAGCGTCCGAGGGTTCTGGAAGACCTCTGCATCAGCCAGGAACGTGTGCGCCTTCTGCGCCGCAAGCGCTTCTAGAGCAGGGCCCAGCAGCTTCACCGATCGCCGGCCTGCGGCAGTCTTCGTCACCTCAGCCACCCCACCTGCAGCCTGGGTCATTGCCCGGCTGATCATCACTTCCCCTCGGACCCAGTCCACATCTCCCCAATCCAGCGCGACCAGCTCACTTGTCCGGAGTCCTGTCCACAGCGCGAACTGGACCATATTCCTAGCCTGTCCGCTCAAGGCGGCCAGAATCGCCTGCTGTTCTTCAGGCGTGAACGGGTCCACGTCATCCTCTCTCGGCGGTGCTTCCTTCCGGGCGTATGTCCAGCCTGCCAGCGGATTCGTATCCAGCAGCTCCTCGTCGACCGCATCGTTCAGGGCCGACCGCAGGCAACTCTGTATGTTGCTCAGCGTCTTGTTGCCGACCTGCACCTTGTCCAGCCAGTCCTTGATCGTCTTCCGCTTGAGATCGAGGACAAGGTAGTGGCCGAGCGCAGGGACGAGCCGGAGTTCTACTATCTTTCGGTAGCCTTCCAAGGTACTGCTGGAGATATGCTTCTTCTTCGCCTCCAGCCACCTAGTCAGGTAGCCGCCAACTGTCTCTTGGCTGGTTTCCGGTGCGAACTTTGCCGCCCGGGGAGAGCCTGGGAACGTGACGGCATAGTCAAACGTCCCTTGGGCTATGGCGTGCTCGATCGCCGCCTTGTGCTGCTGGGCCTTTTTCAGATTAGTGGCGGTGGGCTTGAGCGCGACGCGCTCGCGGCACCTAACACCCCTGAACATGAACGTGATCTCGATGCTCGAGTCTGAGACTGCCCTGACACCGCTCCCGCCTCTACCCATGATTCATATCCTTCCATGTCAATTAGCGTCCGGCCATCCGGCGCTTTTAGCCATATCTCACCGAGCCGCCAGATCCCGTCGCGGATCTTGGAGCGGATCGCGTCTTCGGAGTAGCCAGACTCGCTGGCGAATTTTCTGACGGTCATGTAGCGCATTGTCTTACCCCGCCTGACGCGTCAGGTGTTGGTTTTCACTGATCAATCACGACAACCCCCGAAAGTGGTCGGCCAGAACTTGGCGCCCGTCCAAGCCGCAGGCGGCAGACAGGTCGAGCACCTGCCCGAAGGTGGTGTCGCGTTGCTGCAGAGCATCCCACAACAGCAGGAGCAGGCCGGTATGGTTCATGGCTGCGACTCCCAGACATCCTGCTTTGCAAAGTGTTTGATCGCATTGTCGACCCGCTGATCCAGCTCCTCGCCGGTCCGGGCGCTACCAACGCCGACACCGATTGCACGATCAAAAACAGCGGGTGTGAACCCGGAGCCGGTAGACATGGCCTCGTCACGCAGCCAGCGGTACCGGCGTGCGTCGGCGGCCATGCGAGCATGCTCGTCGATGTCCAGCGCTTGCCGACCAAGTGCAGGCGATACCAGGTCTCCATGGCTGGCGGCTGTGATCACAGCTAAGCCGCGACCTACGGATACCAGCTCACCAAGTTTCACAAACGGAAGGATGCTCGACAGCGGCGCCGCCTCAGAGGCGCGCAGCACAAGGGTGATGCGATCAGGCGCCTGCATGCTGGCCACCTTGCGCGGCGTTGAAGCCGGCGAGAAACACCTTGAAGTGAGCGCGGGTGCAGGCGTCCTCGAAGCTGGAACCACTTTTCACCAGGTGCTCCTCGGCCAGGCCGGACGGATTCAGCTTGATGAACAGGTCAACCGGATCGGTGATAACGCATGGTGTGGTGACTGGCAGCTGACCACCTTCAGCCTGGATCTTGTCGAAGATCTCCTGGCGGTGAACAGAAACTCCGGAAGGGGCTTCGATGCCGATGCGCGCCTGCATGCCTTGCACGCCCAGCAGAGTGACGGCGATGTCCGCATTGATGCGGAGGGTTTCGTTTACGCGACGGGACAGGATCAACATGGGCAAATTCCTTGTGGGGGGGAGGGCGGCGTTTGCCGCCCCTCCATTCACTGCGTGGTGCGCAGTTCGTTACGCGGCACCCAGCCGCCGGCGGTGATAGCGAGCGCGGACAGGGCGAGCCCCGCAACCGCGCCCAGGCCGATGTGCTTTCGTTTCACGCCTCGATCCCGAAATCTTTGAGGCGAAGGCCAAGCTGAGTACCGATCTCTGCAAGCACCTTCAGCTCCTCCGGGCTGATGTTCCCGTCACCTTCGGCAACTGTGATCATGTTCACGAACACCTCTTCAGCATCGAGGGGGTTGTTCTTGATGTCCGCGATCTCGCGCATGATGTTCATGCGCCCCAAGCGGAACCCGGCCTGCAGCTGCTCGGTGAACAGATTCACAGTGGCGGTGATTTCCTGGCCTAAGTGCTCGAGGTTTTTGTTGGCGCGGATCTGAATGTCGATCTGCGCTGCCTCATTCTTGCTGATCTCGCCATCAGCTGCAGCGACCAGCAGGCAGCCCCCTACGATGGCCTGCATCAGGTCGCGGTTTTCCAGCTTCTTGACTGCGCGCTTGGCGCCGAACAACTTCTTTCCAATGCCGAACATAGGTGTTTCCTCTGGTTGGTTGATGTTTCTTCGGGCAAGCCGGGGACCTGCCGCGTTTGTTGGCTTTCGCAAAAATCAGGGTTGGATCAAGTCAGGCGGGGAGCGTCACGCCACCGCCAAGGCGCATTCGGCGCGCCGGTTTGCTACACGGGTTTCAATCTTTCTTTCGCCACTGTTGCCACCGCGGCGGATGCGGGTGAATTCATCAGAGCTAGCGACAGAGTGGCCGACGAGGATGGCACACAGAGCAACAATCATCGGGGAGATCAGTCCGCGGCGCATTGCTTCAGCCACAAGCTGGGCACGCTTGATGACGCCGAGCTTAGTGCTGGCGGCAAGTAATCGCTTGTCGATGGTGTCCTTGGCTATACCTAGTTCCCGTGCGGCCTCTTTACTTGTCAGCCCGCATGCCACAGCCATGACGCACTGGAGCTCTCGCTCCGCCAAGCCCAGCCCAAGGCTGCCAGTCCAGTTCCCGAAAGTCAGTGCGTTCATGTGCTTCGCTCCGTGCGAGTGAGTTGATGGGGTGAATAATGGTTTCCCTTTATCCGCCTGTCAACAGGTATACCTTTATTTCTTGGCGGCGCTTCCCTCAGGCATCCTCACTTGGTTACCCTTTTCTGTATGGATATACAGTAATCAGGGGATGGGTGTGGCCAAGCAAAAAAAACAAGCGGCAGAGCAGCGCACAGAGATGACAGGCATGGAACGTTTGGTCTTGAGAGTTTCTTCGATGATCAACCACCCGATAGCTCAGACCCAGAGGTGGGTGACAATTCACCAGCTTGATACTGATAGTGATCAGAATTGGGAGGAGGTCATGAGCATGATCGCCGAAACCCCAGGAATAGAAATGACCTTCAGCGATGATGGAAGCGTGACGCTTCAGTGGGAGGCCGATGAAGAGCAGACCTCCACCTTGGCGATGGAGGGGGCAGAAGCCGAAGAGGAGGTCGCCGCCCCGTTTTGAGCCCGCATGTGCGCGCTGAGCCCTGACTCGGCGCGCTAGAGCAGGTTGCCATTCCAGACGTAGAGGACCTTTGCCTGGATGTAGGTCTCTTCTTTGCGGATCATCCGATCCTTATGTTTGGGGTTGTCGGAGATCATCTCGAAGTGCTCATCGTCCGCGACCTGCAGTCGCTTGATGTACTCATGGCCACCCCAGGATATGAAGTACACACCATCCCCCACGAACTCTCGAACGGTTACGTCGACGATCAGCGGATCTCGGTCTTTGATCGTTGGGGCCATAGACTGCCCCCACCCCGTGACGAGTTTCAGGTGGTGCGGCTCCTTGAAGTCCAGCCCCAGCTCTCGCAGGTGCCGCAGGCTGACGCGTACATCTCGGAGCATTTCCGGGTAGTCGTGCGTCACCTGGCCGCTACCCATTGCACCCCGCACGTCGTAATGTGCGATTCGGATCATATCGCCAGCGGAGCCACGGCTAGCGCCTACCTTTGCAGAGCCGTCGCCAGGGGGGGAATCGGTCTCTTCGGCAGCTTGGAGTAGACGATTGCGCGCCTCTTCCGACAGGCCCGAGCCCGTTTTTGCCAGCATCTGCCTGACCATGTCCGCAGCCGAGAGCTTCTGTATCTCCTCACCGACGAGAGCGTAACCTGGCTCGGTTGGGGCGGGAATGCTACCCACTCCCTCCGCCAACCATAGCGCGTCAACCCCGCAGATCTGGGCGATCTTCACCAGGTGGCTGCTGGATCGGGAGAGCCCTCTCTCGATTTCCGAGATTGAGGCTTGCGCGATGCCAGCCCTTTCGGCCAGCTCGGTCTGGGTAAGCCCTTTCAGGCGGCGGGCGTGTTTGAGTCGATCTTTGAGTTCCATAACGCACCAATCTAATGGTTAGCCTTTTTCCTTGCAAAAAGGTATGCCTCTAAAATACAGTAAAGGCATACCTCTATTCGGCGTTAAGCCCATGAATGAAATCTTCAATGACCTGGTCAAGTTTTTTGGCGGCCAGGTGGCAACAGCGAAAGCGCTAGGCGTGACGCAAGGCACTGTCAGCGGTTGGGTGCGCGGCGTCCATGGCTGCTCTGCTGATATGGCGCTGATCATTCAGGCCAAAACTCATGGGCGTTTCGCCGCTTCGTGCATTCGTCCATCGCTGGCGGAATCGCTTCCGACCTTGGAACAAAAGGTAGCAGCAAGAAGCCATCACGCGCAGCCCAACGAATCTGCTGTGAATTCATCCAGTACGGCGCTGGCCAGCTGATGAGCACCCACGCCGCTCAGTTTTTGTTGTCCGGCTGACTTTTCAGCAGGCAACAAAAAACCCGCTTGCCGGCGGGTTCTTTAGATCCGGTCCCTTGCCGGGGACCTTCTTGAAACGTCTTTGATTAGGAGACGGCGATATGTCGCACCCAAAAAATACCACCGAGGCACCGCCAACGCAAGCCGGCCCGCTTGTGACCATGGCGACTAAATTCAACCAGAACGGGGACGAGTACTTCTTTTCGACGGTGCCTGGGATCAGTTGCTCTGAGGCGTTCAACTTTGCAAGTGCCAATCTGAGCGCAGCAGAAGACCTGCTCGGCCAGCTCGTCCAGGTCAATGCAAGCTGTAACTTGGCCTTTGCGATCCGCGCATTGGTTGGCCAAGCGAGAGCGCTGATCGACTCCGGGGTTGGATCTGTCGAGCAGGCCGAAGACTTCGCGCCACAAAACCTTGTATCTCCGATTCGTGGCGCGGGGGTGTCGGAATGAGCCATCCCATGACCAGGTTTTCTTCCCCCGCCAAGCGCATAGAGGAGGGGCTTGAGCTGCTGGCGATCCTCGCCGAGGTGCTTGAGCACAACGGCGGTTTCAAGGACAGCGGCCCAGGCGAACACCCAGCAATGATCGGCGAACGCGGCGAGGACGGCATCATCCGTTCCATGCGAGTAATCGCCTGGGCGGCTCACCGTGAGTTTTGTCAGATGGCTACGGACTTGGAGATCCCCCAATGAACCAGATTGTCCCGGTGTGGCAGCCAGATGGCTTGCATGGTGAGATCGTCCACGACGTGACCCTCACCGCAGCGGATATCGCGCGTTTTAACGAAGCGCGCGAATCATTCAAGTTGATCAAAGCCTTGTACTGGGCGCATGTCGTGCCCTCGCTCGGCGGATTCGACAACCCTGTAGCCGGCGAACTTGAACGCCTGTTTGAACGTGTCGTTTTCGACACGCGAAACTTTATGTGGCCTCACCGCAACGCAGCTGCCTTCCATGATGCAAAGGATGTGGGAGGTGCTGTATGAACCTGATCACCGCCACCGCACTCACTATGTCTTCTCGCGACATCGCGGACTTGGTTGGATCTCGCCACGACAAGGTGAAGCAGTCGATTGAGCGTCTTGTAGAGCGCCGCGTGATCGTCCAACCCCCAATGGGGGATGAACAGACTACCGATTCTCTTGGGCGCCCCCGTACCGAATCCGTCTACCACGTCAACAAGCGCGACAGCTTCGTTGTCGTCGCGCAGCTCTCACCCGAGTTTACCGCGGCGTTGGTCGACCGCTGGCAAGAGTTGGAAGCCCAGCTTACTGGTCGACCAATCGTTCCGCAGAGCCTGCCGGAGGCCCTGCGCCTTGCTGCTGACCTCGCCGAGGAGAAGGCAGTGCTGGCGCTGGAGAACCAGCAGCAGGCCAAGAAGATTGAAGCCCTGGAGAACCTGTTCATGCCTGGGGAGACGGTTCCGCAGTTCGCCAAGCGCCTCAACGGCGTGAATTCGCAGCTGATGCTGGCGTTCCTGGCCGAGCTGAAGTGGATCTACAACGCCGAGACCGACCCAGACCATTCTCCCAAGTATCGCGTGTACGCCATGGCGCGTGACAAGCACCTGCTCACCGAGAAGCCATACAAAGTCAGCAGCGAGGGCATGACCGGTTTCATCCGGTACGCCCCGGTGATGCTGGAGAAGGGCGCACGGCGCCTGCACGACCTGTACATGGCCGGGAAACTGCCCATGAAGAAGACCTGGGACGGCCAGTTCCATTACGAAAAATTCACTCCGGAGAAGCCCCTGTGACGATCAAATCAACCAAGCAACAAGCGCGTGACCGGATCGTCCAGGCGGCAGTGGATGTGGTCGAGGCCGAGCACCACTTCCGCGCGGCCCGCGCCGAAATCAAGGCCATGTACGAGGTGTATTTCCGCGCCCACGGTCGCCCTGAAGGTGAGTTCCTGCCGTACACCGATGCATGGGAAGGGGTTCGTCTTTTCACTGCTGCGGCCAATGAACGTCGCGCCAAGGCCCGGCGAGTACTGCGCAATGCCCAGGCCCGCATGGAGCGCGCCGTGCATGCGCTGGGGGCTGCCCAATGAGCAAGGTGATCGAGTTCCCCCAGGCTCCAGAAGCCGTTGTCGTCAACGAAGAGTTCTTCGAGAAGTTCGCCGACGCCGCCTTGCTGATGATGTGCTTTGAAAGCGTTGCCGATGCGGTCGAGGTGGTCGGGGATGGCGTCAAGATCCACGACCGCGACGAGATCCACGTAAAGCTGATCGAGGCCTGCATGGCTCTCGCCGTTCTGTTCCGGCGCCGCACTGGTCACGACGTGCAGCAGGTATCTGCCGATCATCTCGACGAGGAGCGGCGTTGCCTGTTGGCCGGGGAGGTGGCGCGGTTACTCATCCCCATCAAGGCATCCCCTATCAACCCGCTGCCAGCCAGTGCTTTCGCCAGCCTGTCAGACCACGCGTTGGCACAGGTCAGCTTCAACTACGCCAGCAGGGTCAGCGACCACATCAAGGGCAATTGCCCCACGGTGATCGAGCTGGACCTCGCACAGACCCATTCGTTGGATGCCATGAGTGCGCTCAGCGTACTGATTTCCAGGCTCGCTAACACGGCACTGCAAGGCAGGCCAGTGGGCGCGGACAAGATCAGTATCCCCGGCCCGGAGACCCTGCAATGAACAACCCGTCTACCCCCCCCCAGGCGCTCCAGCAGGTCGCTGGCGCAGCGATCATCAGCGGCCCTTGGCCAAGCTATGCCGCATTCCGAAATCTACCAGAGCGCGAGCGCTGGGTGCTGTACGGCAGCGCGAAGGCGTATCGCGAGGCGCTGGAGCTTCAGGGATTCCAGATGGCCGAGAGCTACGACCAGTTTGTCCGTCGTGTCTGTACTGAGTTGGACCTCTGAACCATGCATTACTACAAGTTCAACATCAAGGATTGGACGCGGGATACCGCGCACCTCTCTGTGGAGGAGGAGGGCGTCTACCGGCGCCTTCTCGACCACTACTACGAGAGCGAAAAACCAATCCCACAAGAAACCAAGCCGGTTATCCGTAGGTTGCGACTGGCAGGCCACGAGGAAGCTGTTGGGGTCATCTTGGGTGAGTTTTTCACGCTCGAAGATGACGGCTTTCACCATCGCCGCTGTGACGAGGAAATCGCCAAGTATCACTCGAAAGCGAATACCAGCAGGAACAACGGCAGCCGTGGCGGAAGGCCCAAAAAACCAGAAGAAAACCCAGCAGGTTATGAAGATGAACCCAAACATAACCTTAACCAAGAACCACTAACCATTAACCAAGAACCAGAAGATCAAGAGCAGTGCGCCGCTGGCGCGCCGCCTGGCCAGGTTGAGCCAAAGCAGGATGGCCGAAAGCGCGGTACTCGCCTGCCTGATGACTGGGTTCTATCTCCAGAACTGGCTGCATGGGCGAAAGCGGAAAGGCCGGAGCTTGATGACCGAATGGTCAAGGCGATGGCCGACTCGTTCAAAGACTTCTGGATCTCCAAGACCGGTAAGGACGCCACAAAGCTCAACTGGGATGCGACTTGGCGTAACTGGGTGCGCAACCAACGGGTGAGTGTTAATCCGCGCGCCAGCCCTGCGCAGGGCCAATCGCACCACACCGACCTCGACAAGATTGACCACACCGAGGGGCTGGTTCGCCAGCCTGACGGGACTTACCGGGTAGCAAGATCATGACCACACCGAAGACTCTGGAATTCAAACCTGGCCAGTGCCGCGTGCATGGCGATTTCACTGATGAACTGATCGAGTCGTTCTTGGGCGACCACTTCTGGCAGGGCTGCACTCGCTGCCAGTTCGATGCGCTGCACTCGGCCGACGAGGCGATCCGCCAGCCAGCGCAGAAGGTACGGCGTAACTGGGCGATGAACGTCAGTCTAATGGCTTCTGAGATCCCGCTGCGCTTCCGAGCGGCAACCTTGGACACCTACCGCGCCGAAACCGAAGGACAGGCCGTGGCGCTGACTGAGTGCCGCGACTACGTGCATGGGTTCGAGCGCAACTGGGAACTGGGCCGCTCGATGCTGCTGCTGGGAAGCGTGGGCACCGGGAAGACACACTTGGCCTGCGCCATTGCTCAGCAGGTGATCCGCAGCTACGGAGCGTCAGCACGCTACACCATGGCCATCGAGATCATCCGCGACATCAAGATGACCTTCGACAAGAAGTCCGAGCAGACCGAGCGCGATGTGTATTCCTCCTTGCTGGCGCCGGACCTGCTGGTGATCGACGAGGTCGGCGTTCAGCACGGCAGCGACTTCGAGCGGCAGGTGCTGTTCGAGGTGGTCGACTCACGGTACCGGCAGCTGATGCCGACCATCGTGATCTCCAACCTGGGCCTAGCTGGCCTGCGCAAGTGCCTGGGAGACCGTGCTGTCGACCGACTGACTGATGCTGGCGGGCCAGCTGTCCTGTTCACCTGGGCCTCGGCGCGAGGTGAAGCATGAGCGAACTGGTAATGGGTTACCCGGAGGCCGAGCACGGCGTCCTGGGGGCGATCATGCTTGCGTCTCTCGATGGCAATACCGCGCTGGTGGACGACATCGTCAGCCAGATGAGCAGCGCAGATTTTCTCTACGACGACCACGCGGCCCTGTTCGATGTGATCCGTGATTGCCTGGGGCGCGGCCTGCCGGTCGATGCGGTGACAGTCGGTGATGTGCAGCGCTTCCTTCCAAGCGGACAGGGCACGCTGGCATTCGCGGTAGATCTGTGCCGGAACGTTCCTTCAGTAGCCAACGCGATGGCGTACGCAAAGCAGGTCAAGCAGTGGGCGGTGATTCGCCAGGTGGTCGATATCGGCCATTCCGCGAAGGCTGCCGTTGCAAATGGCCTGGTGCCGGACGAGATCATCGCCCAGGCCCAGCAGTCCATCGCTGACTTGCGCGACCTGCAGGGCTCCGAGAAGGCCGGGTACAAGCGCATGGCCGAGGTGCTGCCTAAGGTGTTCGACGGCATGCAGGAGGTGCTGGATGACCGAGCACCACCGAAGCTTTCCACCGGCCTGGCCGATCTGGACAAATTGATCGGCTTCCTGCGCCCCAAGAGCATGGTGGTGATCGCCGGGCGCCCTGGCAGTGGCAAGACCATGCTGGGGCTGCAGATCGTCAACCATGTGGCCATCCGCGGCGCAGGCGTGGGGCTGATCTTCAGCCTGGAAATGGACGAGAAGGAACTGACCATCCGAACGATCGCCTCGCAGGGCGGTGTCGATCTGCGCCGCATGGAAGAGGTCAAGAGCCTGGACGAGGACGAGTGGCAGCGCATTGGGACAGCAGGCAGCAAGATCGAGTCCGCCCAGCTGTACCTGAACGACACCCCGGGCATGACTATGAGCGCCATCCGCTCGGAAGCCCGCAAGCTCCAGCGTGAGCACGGCCTCGACATCCTGATGATCGACTACCTGGGCCTGGTGGGCGCAGAGGGCAAGAACCAGAGCCGAACCGACGCCGTGGCGAAGATCTCCATCGCCTTGAAGAACCTGGCCAAGGAACTGAGCGTGCCGGTGCTGGTGCTGGCGCAGCTAAACCGTAACCCGGCGAGCCGCCCGGGCAAGAAGCCCCAAGCCAGCGACCTTCGCGACTCCGGCCAGATCGAGCAGGATGCCGACGCGCTGATCCTGGTTCACCACGACCCAGAGTCGGAAGCGGGGCAGCAGGGCGTTACCGAACTGATCCTCGACAAGGGGCGCCAAGCCCCCCAGGGCTCTTGCCTGGTACAGCGTCAGGGGCAGTACGCCCGATTCGTCAACTTCGCCGGCAGCCGCCTCCCACCTGACGACGAGGTCGAGATGGGCCGCGTCCTGAATTTCTCCAAACACCGTAAGGGGAGCAAGCACCATGAAACTTTCTGATCTGTGGCCAGGCCACAAGCCGCCAGCCCGCAATCCTGCAAACCCGGTTGTCTCGGTGACTGTGACCAAGCGAGCCGGCGCCGACCAGCCTGTTGCCACTGGCAATGCCCCGAAACTCGCAGAAGCGCATCCACGGCTTGTGGGGCCCCGCGAGCTGCCGGAAACCCTTGAGGCCTGCGAAGCCCTGCACGAGCAGCTGGTGAGTGACGCAATTCGGCTGGAGCTGGCGCTGAGCCAGGGGCAAGAGGGCGCTGTTCAGGGGCGTCCATACGACCGCAGCTGGTACAACCGAGCAAAGGCTGCGCTCAAGCACATCAACCATGACCGCACCCGCCTGCTGTACCGATGCGGCCAGTTGCGCAAGGAGGCCAAGGCGCACGCCCAGCAGAACATGGACCGGGTCATCCTCGATGTGATCAAGGAGTCGCTGCCCGCCGACCAGTTCTTGGGCTATGTGCGAATTGCCGAGGCCCGTGTGGCCCAAGGAGTCGCTCGATGAGCAACGTAACTGCGGCGCTGCCGCGCAAAAGCCTGACCGCCGTTGAGCGCAAGTTCCTCTCAGTCGGAAACCGCATGCTGCTGGACCTACCCAACGGCCGCCTGGCCTCGGCAGCCTTGATGGATATCGTGACTGACTGGCACGCTGCCCGAGCCAACAAGGGGTTCGAAGAGTTCGCGAAGGACTGGATCATCGAGGGCAACGCCAAGAACAAACACGCCCACAAGCTCCTGTGCGAGCTGTTCGGCCTGGATACCGACCCAACGCCCCGGAGGGCTGCATGAAGAAACGAACCTACGCGGACAAGGCGCTGGGCGATACCGAGTACATGCTCGAGCAGTGGGGCTGGTGGCGAATGTGTGAGATGGGAGTGCCACGTTACGTGTCGCCTCTCTACGCACTCATGCGCGACAACGTTCCCAGTGAAGGTGGCATTCGCCAGCATGTGATCACTGACGACCTTGCGCTGATCATCGACGGCGCTGTGGCCAGGCTGACGAAGCGCAATCAGCAGATGGGGGATTTCGTGTGGGCTTACTACGGATCGAAGCACCCAGCCATGCGTGTTGGGAGGGAAGCGGGCATGTCTGAGCGCAAGGCGCGGGAGATCATCAAGGCCGGCGTTGCATGGATCGACTGCGCCCTCGAAGAAATTCGAGAGGCTGCATAAATAGCTCTATGCGGGCGGATAAACACCTGTTTTCATAGCAGCGTGTCCAGCTTGCAACGTTACGCGACACAGACAAACCCCGGCCATCGTGTCGGGGTTTTGTGTTTTTGAGGGGCTTCGATTCAGGTAGCCCTCCAGAAAAAGCATTTTTCTTGTATGAGGGAACGATTTGATAGCGCTATGATTCTGATAGGTTGCTACTCAATAATATGGAAGACCGTGAGTATGAAAAACGTTCTCGCCGTTGTGGCGCTTTCCCTTTTCGCTGCGTCCGCCGGAGCGGCTGAGCTATCCGGAGCGCTTGGCGCGACAGGCCAAGGTGGTCTTACAGCGCGCGTCGGCATTGGCTTTAACTGGGACAAAAGCTGGTTTGAATCCAGTACTGGCCGTCTCACCGGTTATTGGGATGCTGGCTACACCTACTGGGAAGCAGGCGATGCTTCAGGTGGGGCTCACTCGCTGTCCTTTGCGCCAGTTTTCGTTTACGAGTTCGGTAGCGGTAACGTGAAGCCATTCGTTGAGGCTGGCATCGGCCTGGCGGTCTTCTCTGGTACCTCCGCAGGTGACCAGGACTTTGGTTCGGCCTTCAACTTCGAAGACCGCATCGGTGCGGGCTTGAAGATCGGCGAGACGCAGAAGGTTGGCATCCGAGCGATTCACTACTCCAACGCTGGCATTAAGCAGCCCAACGACGGTATCGAGTCGTACTCGCTGTTCTACAGCCACCAGATTTAAAAAAGCACGATCCCTCTTTGCCCGCCCTGTGCGGGCTTTTTTGTGCGGATGACACGCTCAGGCAGCTGGACTAAGTCGGTAGTGGCGTCGATCAAAGCCGTGCGCTCCCTGATCGACTACGCGATGAGAGTCTGGGGTACGTGACCCAGCGATCCAGACCAACAAGCCGGGAAGCGCCGGCCCTCCGCACCCATTCCAAGCCTCGCACCAGCTGGGGCTTTTTCGTATCTGGAGGATGCATGGAAAAGCTACAGCTCGACGTTGAGGTTGAGGGCGCCGCTGACTTCCTGCGCCCTCTGGCTGAAACGCTCAGGTCACTTGAACATTTTCCCGAGCTGCCGCTGCAGGTCCTTCGTGACCTTGTCGCCCACAGCCTTCATGAGCTTCCCGTAAGTCTCGACAGCACCGCATTTGCCGCAGGTGACCTTCGAGTTGTCGTTCGGCCTAGCCGGAACCTCGAACTTGTCACTGCCGCACTTGGCGCACTTGAGGGTTACCTTCATCGTTTTTCGCTCCGTGAAACGTCTTGTGTGGAAGCTCGACGATAGCACGGGGCCACCTTTTCACGTATCCAAGGGCTCGCCATAACGGCGGGCCTTTTCTTTTTCTGCTTCCCGCAAGGGAGGAACCCGGATGTCCAACATGCCAGACAAACCAGACACCTGGGCGGTTGCCCTTGCGTGGTTGAGCCAGCATTCGCCCCTGTTGTATGCGGCCGGGCTCTCCTGCGCCATGGCTGTGCTGCGCATCACTTACGGTGGCGGCACTCGCCGGCAGATGCTGGTGGAGGGCGCCATATGCGGCGGCCTGACCCTGACGATCATCAGCGGCCTGGAGTTCTTCGGCCTGCCGCAGAGCATGTCGACGTTTGTGGGTGGCTGGGTTGGCTTCCTTGGTGTCGAGAAGGTCCGCGCCATTGCTGATCGCGTCACCGACTTCAAGCTGCCGAGCCGCAAGGTCGATTAATCCGCGCCACAAAACAGACATGCGCCGTTTTGTGGCGCGAGCACGCTGATCATGCGTTCAGCCAGATTAGTGAAGCACTCGACCGGGGACCGGTTGAAGCTGATCCCTTTCGTGGATGACTCCGCGCGCTGCTTTGGTAATTACATCTTGCTGAAGCTGATTAACCTGCATGGTGAGGACACGAACGGCAGTTTGATAAACAACTGATCCGGACGCCACGGGATGCTCCTCCAGTAGGCCTTCAAGCTTCTCGGTTAGCAAAACGCACCTGTCTATAAGCTCTTCGATTTCTTTCATCACGGTTTCTCCAGATCTTTCCGCTACGACCATCCGGGCGGAATGTCGTTCCGACGACCCCGCGGATGCGCCGATTTCATTGCGCGAGAGAGCTTATCGAACATGGCCAAGCAACCCTATACACCATGCAGGCTGTATGTCGACGGTGCCGACGGCATTGCAGTCAGTGATTTCATAACCACTGCTGCCGGATCTGCCTATTTGGTGCAGACGCTGCGTGTGAGCCGCACCCGGCCAGAGCGAAAGTACATGGGCTGCTTGCGCTGGCCCATCGCCGAGATACCCGCCGATGCGCGGTGCTACCAGCTGACCTGGTACAGGAGGTGAGCAATGGCCTGTAGTGGATGCGCCGCTCGGCGCGAGTGGATCAACAAGTGGACAAAGGTGGCGTATGAGCGAGCAGCAAACCTATTCGCAACAAATCGAGCAGCTGAGCCCGAAGAAGGGCGACCTGTTGGTGGTCAGCGTTCCGTTCCCGATCAAGACGGAGGTGCGCGAGCGACTGACTCAACACCTGGCAGGGACAGCTGATCGACTCAAGTGTGAGCTGATCGTGCTTGAGGCGGGCATCACCGCCCAGCTGCAGCCAAGCGTCAGCGACTTACTGGACGAACAGCGCAAACAGACCGCACTGCTGGAGCAGATCGCAACGCAGAACCTGGCACTGATCGAGGCGCTGGCTGACGGTGACGATGCTGACCCTGAAGCTGAACCGCGGTCCTACCTGGATGGCACGCCATGCCGTTAAGGCCGCAGCGCCCATGTAGAGCCCAAGGCTGTCGATCGCTGCACCGCAATGCCAATGGTTACTGTGACGGCCATGCCGATCTGGCTGCCGAGCAGGCCAAAGCCTGGGCTACACGCAAGGGCTCAGGTCGTGGCGGCCGGCCATGGCGTCGGCTGCGTGACCGCATCCTCAAGCGTGATCAGTACCTGTGCCGGTGCGACGACTGCACCAGGCTGGGAAGGATTCGCGAGGCAGATGAAGTTGACCACATCGTCGCGCTGGCCCACGGCGGCACGGATGATGATCACAACCTGCGGGCGATCAATCGCGACTGCCACAAGGCCAAGACGCAGAAAGAATCCCGACAACATCGATAGATAGACCATGCGACCTATACCCAACCTCAGCGGCTACTACGCGACTGAGGATGGGGAAGTTGCGTCCGTCCGCTCTGGATTGGTCAGGGTTCTTAAGAGCCAGGTCAACCGTGGATATCACCGCGTCACATTGACCGTGCGAGTCAACGGCAAGAGGGAGCGTCACCGCTTCGAAGTGCATCGGCTTGTTCTTATGGCGTATGGCGGCTTGCCACAAGATGACGACCAGCAGGCCAGGCACCTCAATGGCATCAGCACTGATAACCGCCCTGGGAACCTGGTCTGGGGTACGCGAGAGGACAATGCCCAAGACGCTATTCGCCATGGAACTCTAGGGCCTGGCATGCGAGCCCGACATCGAAGACTGACAGAGGCGCAGGTCATCGAGATCAGGCGCCGCCGGGCGCGTGGTGAGTCACCCAAGGCCCTGGCAGAGGAGTTTGGTGTCTGTCGGGAGTACATCCCCGTGCTGGTGAATGGCAAGGCCTGGAGCTGCATCCCGATTTGATCGGAAAATGATCAAATCACAGCTCAAATGATAACGAATCTCGTCAGAGGGGAGGGGCATAGTGAAAGTTCAGGCCTTTTCGCTCGGACACCGCGCCCTCAGCTTTTTTTTCACTTCCGCAAAATTCAGGTTTTCAAAATGGCCCGACCGCGCAAGCCGACCAACGTGCTTGAGCTGACCGGCGCGTTCAAGAAAGACCCCCAGCGACGCCGTGAGGATGCCGAACCGGTGGGTGAGCTGACCGCACCGCCGGCTCACATCAATGGAGCAGTGCTCCACGCCTGGAAGGAGATCGCGAAGTACGCCCCGCGGGATGTGCTGACCAACTCCGACCGGCTCAGCCTGGAATTGGCCGCCAACCTGCTGGCCCAGTTTCGCAACGACC
>OJST01000154.1_pt1 | contig 19174 bp, 18 predicted proteins | sample 1599491 | NCBI WGS metagenome assembly OJST01 (sample SAMN04436635, study PRJEB24849) | human gut metagenome | biome: human gut; feature: NICU; material: stool | host: Homo sapiens | place: USA: Saint Louis, MO | collected 2010-02-10
GCGACCTGCAGCTGCCGCTGTGGACCGACCCGCTGCGCCGGGGGCAGGGCAGTGCCCTGTACATCGGCCCGCCGCAGCGGGCCAGCGATGGCGACTGGGTGGTGCCGCTGGCACTGCCGATGGCCGGTGAACGCTGGCTGTTGGCGCGGCTGCGCTGTGGTGAACTGCAGCGCATCGCCGGCGGCCTGGATGTTGGTCCCAACGGGCTGGTCTCGATCACCGACGCCGAGGGTTACATGCTGGCGCGCGTGCCCGATCCGCATGGCACGGTCGGTCGCCGCTACGACCTGCCGCGGCGTGACCTGCTCGGCAAGCAGGCGGTGGTCGAGCTCGGCAGCCTGCCCGGCGTGGTCGATGGTGTGCCGCGCATCACGACCATCAGTACGCTCGACCGCAGCCCGCTGGCGGTGCAGATCGGCCTGGCCGATGAAGACGTGCTGGCACCCTGGTGGCCGTACCTGCAGGCATCGGTGGCGATCGTGCTGGCCTACATCGTGGTGCTGCTGGTGCTGCTGTATGCGGTGCGCCGCAGTACCCGCAGCCAGCAGGCGATGGCCGAGGAACTGAAGGCGGGCCATGCCGAGCTGCGTCTGGCCCATCAGGTCGGGCGTGTCTGCACGTGGTACGTGGATGAGGACGCCGCGCTGCTGCGCTGGTCCCCCCTGGCGCGCGAGATCTTCGGCGTGCAGACCGATGCGCTGCCGGTAGCCGACTTCTTCGCTCGCGTGCATCGCGATGATGCCGCGCGCCTGCAGCAGGCTTTCGACCAGGCCTTTGCCGGCGGCGCAGTGCTCGACCAGGTGTTCCGCCTGGTGCTGCCCGGTGGTGAAGTGCGCTGGGTGGGCGCGCGCGGACAGCGGGTGGAGGTGGCCGACAGCGAACGACGCATGATCGGCGCGTTGACCGACCTGAGCGAACGCTACCAGGCGCGCGAGCAGATGAGCGAAGTGGAACGCCGCTTCCGCCTGCTGTTCGACCGCAACCCGGCGCCATTCTGGGTGTTCGACCCGGACACGCTGCGCTTCATCGAGGTCAATGACGCGGCGGTGCGCCAGTACGGCTACAGCCGCGAGGAGTTCCTGGCGATGAGCATCCTCGACATCCGCCCGCGCGAAGGCTGGGACGAGGTGCGTGGTGCCATCCAGCGCGCGCAGGTGGGCGATCCCCCCGACGCAACCGTGCGCCTGCACCGGCGCAAGGACGGCAGTGTGTTCGAGGTGCGCGCACACCTGTCCAAACTCGATTTCGACGGACAGCCCGCGTGCCTGGTGCTGGCCGAGGATGTGAGCGAACGGCTGGCCTACGAGCGCGACCTGGCCTACCAGGCACGGCACAACCCGGCCACCGGCCTGCTCAACGTGCGTGCATTGACCGACCAGCTGGATGAGCAGGGCGAGGGCTATACCATCGCCTTCGTGCAACTGCGCGGACTGCAGCTGGTGGCCGATACGCTGGGCCGTGAGATCGGTGATGCCGTGCTGCAGTCGATGGCGACCCGCCTGGGCGGGTTGGGCGCACGCTGCGGCACGCTGGCGTTCCAGCCGGCGGAGGACTTCGTGTTCGCCATCGGTTCGGAGCACGATACCCAGCGCGTGCTGGACGACCTGCTGCAGATCGTGTCGGCGCCGATGCGTGGCAAGGATTCACTGCACCAGTTCGAGCCGCGCATCGGCGTGGCGGTGCATGTGGCCGGTGACGGCCACAGCGCCGAACAGGTGATCGGCATGGCCGCGCAGGCGGCGCACGCGGCGCGTGCCGAGGGCAACGTGGTGGTCTGGTTCGACGCAGCGGTGACCACGCGGCTGGCCGACCGGTTGCGCCTGGCCGGGCGCATCCATGCGGCCATCGACAACGAGTTCCAGCTGTACTTCCAGCCGATCCGGCATGCCAGCGATGGCAGCCCGGCGGCATTGGAGGCATTGCTGCGCTGGCCGCAGGCTGATGGCAGCTTCATTCCGCCCAATGAGTTCATCCAGCTGTGCGAGGACACCGGGCTGATCCTGGCACTTGGCCGCTGGGTGATCCGAGCGGCAGCGAAGGCGCAGCGGCGGTTGGTCGAGGCCGGGTGGGGCGAGCTGCCGATTGCGGTCAACGTCTCGGCCGTGCAGTTCTTCAACAGCGACCTGGTGGCCGAGTTCACCCGCGCCCAGCAGGAGTTCGGGTTGGCGCGGGGTGCGCTGCATGTGGAACTGACCGAGAGCAGCCTGATGCGCAAGCCGGGGCAGGCGATGCAGACCATGCAGCGCCTGCACGAGCAGGGCATCAGCGTGTCGCTGGATGACTTCGGCACCGGCTATTCCAGCATGTCCTACCTGCAGCACCTGCCGCTGGACATCCTGAAGATCGACCGCAGCTTCGTGGCGGACGTGGAAACCAATCCACGCAACGCCTCGATCTGCCGCGCACTGCTGTCGCTGGGCCACAGCATGGGCCTGACCATCATCGCCGAAGGCGTGGAGACGCCGGGACAGCTGGACTGGCTGGCTGCGCACGGCTGTGACCAGGTGCAGGGCTACCTGCTGGGACGGCCGGCACCGCTGGAACGGATCATCGACGCGCTGGATGAGGTCGCCGCCTAAGTGGTAGTGCCGGCCGCTGGCCGGCATTCGCCCAGGACCGGGAGGTGTCTGATTGCCGGCCAGCGGCCGGCACTACCGCAAACGCCAGGCTCGGCTACACCCCGGCCTCCACCAGGTGGTCGATGAAGCTGCGCACCTTCGGTGCCAGGTGGCTGCGGCTGGTGTAGACCGCGAAGATGCCGATCGGCGCGGCTTCCCACTCGGGCAGGACGCGCACCAGACGGCCATCGGCCAGTGCGTCTTCCAGCAGGAAGTCGGGCTGCAGGATCACGCCCATGCCGGCGATCGCCGCTTCGCGCAGCACGTCGCCGTTGTTGGCGTGCAGCAGGCTGCTTACCGCCACCTTCACTTCACCGCCGGGTCCCTGCAGCGGCCAGTGATCACCGGCGGCCCAGTAGCTGTAGCTCAGGCATGCGTGTGCCTGCAGCTCCTGCGGGGTCTGCGGCGTGCCGTGTGCGGCCAGGTAGGCCGGCGCGGCGCACAGGCTCACCCGCGATTCGCCCAGGCGGCGCGCGATCAGCGTGGGACCGGGCTCGCGGGTGATGCGGATGGCCACGTCGTAGCCTTCCTCGACCATGTCCACCAGTCGGTCGGACAGCGCCAGGTCCAGCTCCACCTGCGGGAAGCGCTGGCGATAACTGGCCAGCAGCGGACCGAGGCGGGCAATGCCCCAGCTCACCGGTGCGTTGATGCGCAGCGTGCCCGAAGGCTCCAGCGCCTGCGCGCCGATACTGGCCTCCAGCGCGTCGAATTCGGCCAGCAGGCGCACGCACTGGGCGTAGTAGGCGGCGCCGGCACTGGTCGGGCTGACCCGGCGCGTGGTGCGGTGGAGCAGGCGGGTGGACAGGCGCTTTTCCAGCGCCGCGACCTGGCGCGTGACGCCGGCGGTGGACATGTCCAGGGCCTGGGCGGCGGCACTGAAGCCGTTGCGCTCGACCACCGCCACGAACACGCGCATCGCTTCCAGGGTGTCCATTGTTGCGCCTTATGAAATAAATACGGTCAAACGATCGTATTTATCGTCCCGTGAAGGCGCAATAACCTGTGTCCACTCCCTTCAAGGTGCTTTCCGATGCACACCACCGCTGCTCCTGTTTCGCCGCTGGCGCCGTATGGCGCCACCCTGCTGCGCCTGGCTCTGGGCGTGCTGTTCCTGGTCCACGCACTGACCAAGCTGCTGGTGTTCACCCCGGCCGGTACGGCGGCGTTCTTCGAGTCTCTGGGCCTGCCCGGTGTGCTCGGCTACCTCACCATCGGCGTCGAGCTGGTGATCACCGTCGCGCTGCTGCTGGGCATCTACGCACGCTGGGTGGGCCTGGTCGGCGTGCCGCTGCTGCTGGGCACCATCGTCACCGTGCACGGCGCCAACGGCTTCGGTTTCGCCAATGCCGGCGGCGGCTGGGAATACCCGGCGTTCTGGGCATTGGCGCTGGTGGTGCTGTTCCTGCTCGGCGATGGCAAGTGGACCCTGCGTTCGCGCTGATCGCCGCCTGATCCTGCAACTGGAGAATTCCATGTCCCGCCTGCCTTCGCTGTACATCTCCCATGGTTCGCCGATGACTGCCCTGCAGCCGGGCCAGGTTGGCGTGCGCCTGGCCGAGCTGGCGCGCGATCTGCCGACGCCGCGCGCCATCGTGATGGCTTCGGCGCACTGGCTGGGCCGGCAGCCGCTGGTTGGCGCGCATCCACAGCCGCCGACCATCCACGACTTCGGTGGCTTCCCGCGCGCGCTGTTCGAACTGCAGTACCCGGCACCGGGTGATCCGGCACTGGCCGAAGAAGTGGCCGGCCGCATCGCCGCCGCAGGCCTGCCAGTGGCCATCGACCCGCAGCGTGGCCTCGACCACGGCGCGTGGGTACCGCTGCGGCTGTTGCGCCCTCAGGCGGACATCCCGGTGGTGCCGGTGTCGATCCAGCCGCTGCTCGGCCCCGAGCATCAGTTCGCGCTGGGCCGTGCGCTGGCGCCGCTGCGCGAACAGGGCGTGCTGCTGGTCGGCTCCGGCAGCATCACCCACAACCTGCACGACTGGGGCGACTACCAGGACGGCAAGGAAGCGCCGTACGTGCGGCCCTTCATCGAATGGGTGGAGCAGCGCCTGGCCGCTGATGACCGCCAGGCCCTGCTGGATTACCGCCGGCAGGCGCCGTTCGCCGAACGCGCGCACCCGACCGACGAGCACCTGCTGCCGCTGTTCTTTGCAATGGGCGCGGCCGGCGAGGGTGGTTTCGGCGCACGCCGCATCGATGCCGGCATCGATGCCGGCTTTCTTGCCATGGATCTGTACCGCTTCGACGGGGCATGAGCCGGGGCTGACGCGCGGCGGCCCCGGCCGTCGCGGCCATGGCCGCATGTGGTAGTTTTTTCCGGGTTTCCGGCGCTGGCCTCCAAGCCTCCCCACGCGCCGCTTCCTGGAAGAAGCATGCATACCATTGAAGTCGTCCTGGCGATGCTGGTGGCCGTTGTCGCCAGCGGCTACCTGGTTCGCGTCCTGCCGTTCTCGTTGCCGCTGCCGCTGGTGCAGATCGGCCTGGGTGCGGTCATCGCCGGGGTGTTCAACCGTGGCCACGCGCTGGAGCCGGAAGTGTTCTTCCTGCTGTTCCTGCCGCCACTGCTGTTCCTCGATGGCTGGCGCATCCCCAAGCAGGGCCTGTTCCGCGACAAGGGCGCGATCCTCGAACTGGCATTCGGCCTGGTGGTGTTCACCGTCATCGGCGCCGGCTTCCTGATCCACTGGTTGATTCCGGTGATGCCGCTGGCGGTGTGCTTCGCGCTGGCGGCCATCGTCTCGCCGACCGACCCGGTGGCGGTGGGCGCGATTGCTTCGAAGGCGCCGATTCCCAAGCGCCTGATGCACATCCTGGAAGGCGAGTCACTGCTGAACGATGCCTCGGGCCTGGTCTGCTTCCGCTTCGCGGTGGCGGCGGTGATGACCGGCACCTTCTCGCTGGCCACGGCCTCGCTGACCTTCGTGTGGGTGGCGGTGGCGGGATTGGCGGTGGGCGTGGCGGTGACGCTGGGTGTGTCCACCTTCCAGCGCTGGCTGTGGCGCCGCTTCGGCGAAGAGCCCGGCGCGGCGATGCTGGTCAACCTGCTCATTCCGTTCGCGGCCTACCTGCTGGCCGAAGAGATCCATGCCTCGGGCATCCTCGCCGCGGTCGCCGCCGGTATCGCGATGAGCTATGTCGAGCTGACCGGTCGCGTCTCCGGCAGCATGCGCGTGCAGCGCGCCGGGGTCTGGAACATGCTGCAGTTCAGCTTCAACGGCATCATGTTCGTGCTGCTGGGCGAGCAGCTGCCGGGTATCGTCGAACGCGCCACCACCACCATGAACGAGACCGGCCACCAGAGTGCGTGGTGGCTGCTGGTGTATGTGGTGGTGATCAATCTGGCACTGGTCGTGCTGCGCCTGTTGTGGGTGTGGTTGTCGCTGCGCTGGAACCTGCTGCGCGCGCGTCGTCGCGGCCTGGAGCGGGGCGAGGCACCGAACTGGCGCATCGTGGTGGCGACCTCGGTGGCCGGCGTGCGCGGTGCGATCACCCTGGCCGGTGTGTTGACCCTGCCGCTGTTCCTGCCCGACGGCAGTGCGTTCCCGGCGCGTGACCTGGTGATCTTCCTGGCCGCATCGGTGATCCTGTTCTCGCTGCTGGGCGCCAGCATCGCGCTGCCACAGCTGCTGAAGGGCCTGCAGCTGCCGGCTGACTCGGGCGAGCGCAAGGAAGAGGACCTGGCACGCCGGCTGTCGTCGAAGGCCGCGCTGGCCGGGGTCGAGCGCATGCGCCAGCAGCTGGTGATGAACCAGAACACCGAGAACGTGCAGCTGTACAACGACGCCGCCTCGCGGGTGAGCCTGCTCTACCAGCGGCACCTGGAGCGCGACAGTGATGGGCCCGACGTTGACCCGGAGAAGGTACGGCGCATGGAAATGGGCTACCGCCAGCTGCGCAGCGCCGGCCTCAATGCCGAGCGCGAGGAGCTGTTCCGGTTGACCCGGCGCGGGGTGATCTCCGATGAGATCTCGCGGCGCCTGATCCGCAACCTGGACCTGCTGGAATCGCGCAAGCGCGAATGACCGTGTACCCCGGGTGGGTGCGGACCTCGGTCCGCGTTGATCGGGGTCAGATCCCTTTCCGCAGGAAAGGGATCTGACCCCAGGATCCGGGAGCCGTGCTTATTCCGGCTTCTGGTCCAGGAAATACACCTCGACCTTGCCCTTGACCTTGATGGTCATCGGGTTGCCGCGGCGGTCGCGGGCCTTGCCGGCCTGCACGCGGATCCAGCCTTCGCTGACCGAGTATTCCTCGACGTTGTCACGCTCGACGTCGTTGAAACGCACGCCGACGCCGCGCTCCAGCGCCTGCGCATCATGGAAGGGGCTGGCCGGGTTGATCGCCAGGTGGTCGGGAGGGGTATCGCTCATCGCTTCATTCACAGTGACGGCCACCAAGGCCGGCTTCAGCGGCACAGGATAAACCGTAGAATGCCGGCCTGCCCCAGAGGAAGTTCCGCCATGCCCGACAACAGCGACTATTTCGACTTCGAGGAAGACATCCACGACTTCGACGAAGATGGCTTCGAGGCACGGGTCTGGAACCTGCTGGTGCTGATCAACCCAGGCGACGAGGAACTGGCCCTGCAGCAGTTCAACCGCTGGCGCGAGCACCTGGCCGAGGACGGGCAGCCGCTGGAAGCGGACAGCGACTGGCTGCCGGCCCTGTTCACGGCCATCGCCTGGCAGTCCGGTTTCGAGGTCGAGCGTGATGATCTGGAATCGCTGCAGTCGGCAGTGAACGAGCTGTCGGCGCGCTTCAACCTGCAGCTGGACTGGGGCGGCGACCTGGATGACGAGGACTTCGCCGAAGACCTGGACGGCGTGCAGCTGATGTCCACCGCCTTCGACCGCCTGCGCGAGCACAACTACACGCTGTGGAGCGTGGATGCCGGCAGCGACGGCTTCACCGGCGTGATGGCGCTGACCCGCGACGACGACGCAATGTTGGCGCTGTGCTCGCTGCTGAACGTGGAAATCCGCCTGGGCAGCGACCCGTTCTGAGCGATGGGCCGATCCGCCCGGCACGACCCGGCGGGGACGTTCTGCTGGGCGCGGCCTGATGGGTTGATCCGCTGGAGACGACCCGACGGGGTAGAGTCGACTGTTGGTCGACTATCGCGCGCAGCGCGGGGTTCTCGCGGCCGGATGGGAGAGCAGTCGACTGACAGTCGACTCTACCCGGTCGGTGCCGGTTGGTGTCCGGCGAACCCGCGACGTGGCCTACGGCCGGTACTGCGCCCTGGCGTTGGCAATCACCGTTTTGACCAGTTCACGGTCGGTGTGCCGTGAGATCGCCCGCGCACCGAGCGCGATCGCCTGTGCGCGCAGCTCGGAAGTGACATCGTAGTGGGCACCGCTGGCCTTGTTCTGGAAGGCCCGCGGGGGAATGCCGAGCTGCGCCGCCATCGCGTGCAGCTCGGCCAGGGTGTCGGCCATCAGGTGCGCCCAGCGCTGTCCGCGCCAGGGATGCACCGCGTCATCGACGTAGACCGTCACCGCCGCGGCCGGTTCAGGCCTGCGGCTTGCTGTCGCTGTCAGCGGCCGGAGCGGCCTCGGCAGCGGCTTCTTCGGCCACGTTGCCCTCGGCGGCTTCGCCTTCCTCGCCTTCAGCAGCGTCGACGCCTTCGAACTCGGCGACCAGCTTGTCCAGGTACTCGTCAGCGGTCTGCTCGGATTCGGCCGCCAGGGTGTCCAGCAGCTTCTGCAGCAGTTCGGAGTACTCCAGGTTGACCTTGCGGCCTTCCTTCTCCTGCACGTTGGACAGGTGCTTGAGCATGGCCAGCATCGGTACCGGATTCTCGGCGTTGCCCATGGTCTGGCCGCCGATGGCCAGCAGCCACTCACGGCCCTGCAGGCCGATGGCCGCGACCACCTGGCCGTCTTCGTTGGTCAGCACGGCATGGTTCTGCACCTGCTGCTGTGCGTTCAGGCGCAGGAACGGGCGCTTGGCCTGCTGCTTCTTGCGCTTGTCGCGCTTGGCCTTGGAGTTCTGGGACATGGGGTGGGATCACCTGGAAACGGAAAGACCGCCATTGTAGCGGGTGCGCCGGGTGATGCCCCTGGTGGGTGCGGGCCCTGGTCCGCACGCTTTCCCGGATGTGCGGACCAGGGTCCGCACCCACCGTCTACTTTGCCTTACCCTGCGCGGCCTGCACGTCCGGGTCGGCGGTGGGCGCCGACAGCCCCACCTGCGGGCCGGCACCGGCCAGGGCGGCCTCCTCCGCGGCCTTGGTCATTACCACGATGCTGATGCGGCGGTTGATCGGGTTCTGCGGGTCGGTCTTGTCGAACAGTACCGACGAGGACAGGCCGACCACGCGGGTGATCTTGCTGTCCTCCAGGCCGCCGTCCACCAGTGCGCGCCGTGCGGCGTTGGCACGATCGGCGCTCAGTTCCCAGTTGCCATAGCCGCGTGCGGCCGAATAGGCGGTGATGTCGGTGTGGCCGGTCAGGCTGATCCGGTTCGGCACATGGTTCAGGTACTCGGCCAGTTCGTGCAGGATCTGCTGCGTGTACGGCTTCAGCGTGGCGCTGCCAAGGTCGAACATGGGCCGGTTCTGCTTGTCCACGATCTGGATGCGCAGGCCTTCCGGGGTCAGGTCCAGCAGCAGCTGGTCCTTGAACGGCTCCAGCGCCTGGCTCCTGCTGATCGCCTCCTGCAGCTCCTTCATCAGCGCTTCCAGCTGCTGCTTGTCGCGCTGCTGCTGGTCCACCGGCTGCGGCACAGCCTCCTTCTGGTTCTGGAAGGGATCGTTGCTGTTGCCGCGCGAGATGTCGGTGGCACCGCCCAGCTTGATCATCGAGGTGCTGGCGCCGCCCGGGCCTGCCATGCCGGGCGCCGGCGTGGCGTTCTGCCCACTCAGCGGGCTGGGGTTGCGGAAGTACTCGGAAATGGCCGCACGGTCGTTCTTGTTGGTGGTGGCCATCAGCCACAGCACCAGGAAGAACGCCATCATCGCGGTCACGAAGTCGGCGTAGGCCACCTTCCACGAGCCGCCGTGGTGGGCGGCGTGGCCGGCCTTCTTGACCCGGCGGACGATGACGGTGGGCTTGTTCTCGGCCATGGCTTACTTGACCGTCTTCAGGTGCTGCTCGAAATCGGAGAAGGCCGGGCGCACGTTCGACGGCAGCGTCTTGCGGGCAAACTCCAGCGCGATCTTCGGGTTGTAGCCGCGCAGGCAGGCCAGCAGGGCGGTCTTGACCGATTCGTAGATGCGGCTGTCCTGTTCGGCGCGGGCTTCCATCGCCGCCGCCATCGGGCCGACGAAGCCGTAGCCCAGCAGGATGCCGAGGAAGGTACCGACCAGCGCACCGGCCACATGGCCGCCCACTTCGACGATGTCGCCGCCGATCGAACCCATGGTGATGACGATGCCCAGCACCGCCGCCACGATGCCGAAACCGGGCAATCCGTCGGCGACCTTGGTCAACACCTGCGACGGCGCCATGGCTTCGGCATGGTGCTTTTCCAGCTCCAGTTCCAGCAGCGGTTCCAGCTCGTGCGGCTCGATGTTGCTGCCGATCATCAGGCGCAGGCAGTCGGTGATGAAGTCGATCAGGTGGTGGTCGGCCTGCACCTTGGGGTAGTTGCCGAACAGCGCGCTCTCGGCCGGCCGCTCGACATGGTCTTCCAGCGCCATGAAGCCTTCGCGGCGCGCCTTGTTGAGCAGTTCATAGAGCAGGCTGAGCACATCGATGTAGTCCTGCTGCTTGTAGCGCGGGCCCTTGAACACGCCCACCATGGCCTGCAGGGTCTGCTTGACGGTCTTGGCCGGGGTACCGACCAGGAAGGCGCCGAGCGCCGCGCCGCCGATGATGACCAGCTCGTAGGGCTGCCAGAGGGCACCCAGGCGGCCGTGGGCACCGAGGTAGCCCCCGATCACGCTGATGATGACGACCAGGAATCCAACGATGATGAGCATGGGGCGACGCAGGGAGAGGGGATATCTCCTTGTCGGCCCGTCGCCCGGTTTTCTGAAGAGGGAATTCTGTGAAATCGGTCAGCGGGGTGTTTCAGCCCGCCACACCGCTTTCTGCGCCGCCACGCTGCAGTGGATCGGGCCACGGGTCACCATTGCCAGTGAATGAAAGTGAGACGGAATTCAGGCAGTGACGCTCGTAGGTGGGCGGCGGACCGTCCGGGAATACGTGGCCGAGGTGGCTGCCGCAGCGCGCGCAGGTGATCTCGGTGCGCACCATGCCGTGGCTGGTATCGCGGATCTCGCGTACGTGTGCGGGGTCGAACGGAGCAAAGAAGCTGGGCCAGCCGGTGCCGGAATCGAACTTGGTGCTGGAGCGGAACAGTGGCAGTGCGCACAGGCGGCAGCAGTAGACACCCTCGCGTTTGTTGTCGAGGAATACCCCGCAGAACGGTGCTTCGGTGCCGTGCTGCAGCAGCACGCGGCGTTCCTCGCTGCTGAGACCGGCGACCAGCGCCTCGGTCTGGGTGGCAGTGGGGGGCGTCAGATCGAAGGCGGTCATGGCGGCACTCCGTGGGGTCGATGGCCTGGGGATGCCGGAAAACGTGGGGGTGCTGGCGCCCGCTTGCAAGTGTGATGGCCGTTCATGGGCGGCACACAGGCGCTGGCGCATGGTGAAGACGATCCACGTCGGAGCGTGCCATGAAACCGATCCCTCCCCTGTTGTTGATGGCCCTGCTGCCGCTGGTCGCGCAGGCCCAGGTACCGACGTCGTCGAGCCCGACCGCCACCCGTAGTGCGACCACCGTGGCACCGCAGCCGGTGGTGCCGCCACCACAGGCCGCGCGCCCGCAGCCGCAGGTACTGCCCTCGCCACAGCCGACGCAGCCGATCAACTCCACCGGTCCGGCCCAGGTCGCGCCGGCGCCGGTCCCGAAGCCTGCCGACAAGGTCTATGACCGCAATGGCCGCATCGTTCCCGGGGTGCGCCCGGCCGGCCCGAACCGCGTGTTCGACTCGCGCACCGGCCGCTATTACGACAGCGTGCCGGCCGGCGATGGCCAGCAGATCAAGCGGTGACCTCCAATGCCAATCCAGGTGGGCAGCGGCTGCGGGCTGTGCGGGCTGAACGCACGAAAACAACCTGCTGCAGATCACTGCTTTTTCGCCTGCGATTAACCGTTCCGGGACCAACGTGACCGTGCGCCGGCATTTCGCCGCCGCATGTCCTTTGTCCACTGGATCGCGATCATGAAAAACCAGCAGAACCGTCATCCCGGCAAGGAACCGCAGGGCCGCAACCCGCAGCAGCAACAGCAACAGCAGATGGACCCGCAGCAGCCGCACAAGGGCGGCAAGCAGCAGGAACAGCGCTCGCAGAAACATCCACAGCAGCGTTGACTGTCACCATGGTCGGGGGTCAGAGCCCGCTGCGCGGGATCCGACCCCTTGCCGAATCCTGACCGGGGTCGGATCCCGCAACGCGGGCTCTGACCCCGATCGCAACTGCCTCAATCGGGAATCGGCAAGCTCAGCGTTTCCTTCACTTCTTCCATCACGATGTAGCTTTTCGACTCGCGCACGTGCGGCAGTGTCAGCAACGTGCTGCCGAGCAGCTTGCGGTAGGAGGCCATTTCGCTGATCCGCGCTTTCAGCAGGTAATCGAAGTCGCCCGACACCAGATGGCACTCCAGCACGTTGGGCAGCTTCAGCGCCGCGCGCCGGAACTCCTCGAAAATGTCGCCGGACTTGTAGGCCAGGCTGATTTCCACAAACACCAGCAGGCTGGCCTTCACTGCGGCCGGGTCGAGGTGGGCGTGGTAGCCGGTGATCACCCCTTCGCGTTCCAACCGGCGCACGCGCTCCGTGCACGGCGTGGTCGACAGGCCGACCCGCTCGCCCAGTTCGGTGAAGGAAATACGGCCCTCGGCCTGCAGGATGCGCAGGATCTTGCGGTCGATCTTGTCCAGTTCGCGGGTACGGGTGGCCATGGTCGTCAACCTTGGGGAATGAATTGCAGGAGAACATCCTGCCGGTTGATTTCAAAACAGGCAAATCAACTGGGAATGGCTGTCTATACTTCCCCAATTATGGTCCCTGTGCGCTCCAGTGCAGGGAATGATCGGGTTGGAGAAGTCCCATGCGAGTCCTAGTTCTCGGCAGCGGCGTGATTGGTACCACCAGTGCCTGGTACCTGCGACAGGCCGGGTTTGAAGTCACGGTCATCGACCGCCAACCCGGCCCGGCGCTGGAAACCAGCTTCGCCAATGCCGGCCAGCTGTCATTCGGCTACACCTCGCCGTGGGCGGCCCCGGGCGTGCCGAAGAAGGCCATCGGCTGGCTGTTCGAGAAGCACGCGCCGCTGGCGATCAAACCGGGCATGGACCTGGCCCAGTACCGCTGGCTGTGGCAGATGCTGCGCAACTGCACCCACGAGCGTTATGCGATCAACAAGGCGCGCATGGTGCGCATGTCCGAGTACAGCCGCGACTGTCTGAACGAGCTGCGCGCGCAGATCGGCATCGAATTCGAAGGCCGCGACCTGGGCACCACCCAGCTGTTCCGCACCCAGCAGCAGCTGGATGCCTCGGCGCAGGACATCGAGATCCTGGCCCAGTACGGCGTGCCGTACGAGGTGCTGGACCGCGCCGGCATCATCCAGGCGGAACCGGCCCTGGCGCATGTCGATGGCCTGGTCGGCGCGCTGCGCCTGCCGCGTGACCAGACCGGCGACTGCCAGCTGTTCACCCGTCGCCTGGCGCAGATGTGCGTGGATGCCGGTGTCGAGTTCCGCTTCGACCAGGACATCACCGGCCTGGAGTTCGATGGCGACCGCATCACCGGCGTGCGCATCGACGGCAAGCTGGAAACCGCCGACCGCTTCGTGGTCGCGCTCGGCAGCTATTCGCCGGCGCTGGTCGCACCGCTGGGCATGCGCCTGCCGGTGTACCCGCTGAAGGGCTATTCGCTGACCCTGCCGATCACCGACCCGGCGATGGCGCCGACCTCGACCATCCTCGACGAGAGCTACAAGGTGGCGGTCACCCGCTTCGACGACCGCATCCGCGTCGGTGGCATGGCCGAAGTGGCCGGCTTCGACCTGTCGCTGTCGCAGCGCCGCCGCGAGACCCTGGAGCTGGTGGTCAGCGACCTCTACCCGAAGGGCGGCGACCTGTCGCGCGCGCAGTTCTGGACCGGCCTGCGCCCGGCCACGCCGGACGGTACGCCGGTGATCGGCGCCACGCCGTTCCGCAACCTGTACCTCAACACCGGCCACGGCACCCTGGGCTGGACCATGGCCTGCGGCTCGGGCCGCTACCTGGCTGACCTGATGAGCGCGCGCCAGCCGCAGATCAGCACCGAAGGCCTGGATATTTTCCGCTACGGCCAGTACGGTCACGCGCCGCAACAAGAGAACCGCACATGCGTCCTGCCCGCGCGCTGATCGATCTGGGCGCCCTGCGCAGCAATTACCGGCTCGCCCGTGAACTGGGCGGTGGCAAGGCCCTGGCGATCATCAAGGCTGATGCCTATGGGCATGGCGCGGTGCGCTGTGCGCAGGCGCTTGAAGGCGAGGCCGATGGCTTCGGCGTGGCCACCATCGAAGAGGCGCTGGAACTGCGCCAGGCCGGCATCCGTGCGCCGATCCTGCTGCTGGAAGGCATCTTCGAACCCAGCGACATGGCGTTGGTGGCCGAGCATGATTTCTGGTTCGCCGTGGGTTCGCCGTGGCAGCTGGAGGCCGTCGCCGCCTTCGACAGCCCGCGCCCGTTGACGGTGTGGCTGAAGCTGGACAGCGGCATGCATCGCCTCGGCCTGGACGTGGACAGCTTCCGCGCGGCGCACGCGCGCCTGTCAGCGCTGCCGCAGGTCGAGCGCATCGTGCTGATGACCCACCTGGCGCGCGCCGACGAGCTGGACAGCGAACGCACCCACGAACAGGCGGCGACCTTCGCGCGCGCCATCGACGGCCTGCACGGCGAGACCAGCGTCTGCAACTCGCCGGCGCTGCTGGGCTGGCCGGACGTGCGCAGTGACTGGGTGCGCCCGGGCCTGATGCTGTATGGCGCGAACCCGCTGCCGGACGACACCACGCTGACCGAGCGCCTGCGCCCGGTGATGACGATGCAGTCGAAAGTGATCGCCGAACGCTGGATCGAAGCGGGTGAGCCGGTGGGTTATGGCGCGCGCTTCGTGGCCAAGGCGCGCACCCGCGTGGGTGTGGTTGCACTGGGCTATGCCGACGGTTATCCGCAGTTCGCCCCGAATGGCACGCCGGTATTGATCGATGGCCAGCCCGGCGCACTGATCGGGCGCGTGTCGATGGACATGCTGACGGTGGACCTGACGGCGCATCCGCAGGCCGCGGTGGGCAGCGTGGTGGAACTGTGGGGCAGTGCGCCGACGTTGGCGGAACTGGCGCCGCGATGCGGCGTGAGCGCGTACCAGCTGCCGTGCGCGGTCAAGCGCGTGGCGAAGGTGTACGTGTAACGCCGAGCCCACGCTCGGCTTCGGTGGCGGCCGACCTTGGTCGGCTAATGCGTGTCGACCAAGGTCGACACCTACCGGGGGGCCTGGCGCGCAGCGGTCGCCATGCGCGGCTCTGGTCGCGGCCGACCTTGGTCGGCGCGGTGAATGCGTGTCGACCAGGGTCGACACCTGCCGAGGGGCCTAGCGCGCAGCGGTGGCCTGGCTGGCCAGCTGGCGCTTCACCCAGTCATCAATCAGGCGCTTCTCGTAGCGCAGCGGATCGCTGTTGGTCAGCAACCCACTGCCCTGCAGGTAGCCGGAGTCGCTCAGGCGGGCGTCGCCTTCGCTCACAATACGGCCGTCGGCGTCCTTCAACGTGTACTGCAGGGTGATGCGGGGCGGGTAGATATCACGCATCACGCGGATGTCGCGCGCACGCGGGCCGTGCCACGGCTCGTAGTCACCGGCACGCTTGATGTCCACCAGAGTGACATCGAGGGTCTGCCCAGGCTGCAGCGGCTTGGCAGCGGTGGTCTGCAGGTAGCGGGCCAGCTGCTGTACCCAGTCACCGCGTTCGGCCTCGAAGCGGTTGGTGCTCTGGCGGATCTCGGTGAACGTGGCCGGATCCTCCCATTTCACGCTGACCGGGCCATTGGCCTGCAACGCACGCGGCGCGTCCGTACCGGTTACGTTGCGCGCTGCAGCGTTGGCGCCGCTCACCACCAGGGCGCCTGCCAGCAGGGCAATCACGAGTGCGCGTTTCATGACGGTCTCCTGCGTCCCCGCGCTGGGGACGATGTTGATCACGGATCGAGTGTGATCCTGTGGCCGGGTCACTGCAATGGCCGGCTGCGTCGTATGCAAGGGGGGTTACCGCCAATTCATCGTCGTCAACCCTGACTGACGGCGCTTGACGCTGTGAATACGCTCTCTGGAACATGCTGTGTCTCCAATCCGGCCCGTCCAGACGCCCTTGTCCACACTGCCGCCCCTAGTGGAGCGCCCACCGATGATGGTGCCGGCGCCCGAACCCGACCTGCATCATGGCGTGCTTGAGCGCATCAACGCCGGTTTCTGCGTGATCCAGGTGCTGTTCGAAGGCGACCGCGCGGTGGACTATCGTTTCATCGAGGTCAACGACGCCTTCGAGCGCCATACCGGCCTGAAGGACGCACGCGGTCAGCGCATGAGTGCGCTGGAACCGAACCACGAGGAAGACTGGTTCCGCATCTACGGTGAAGTGGCCCGCAGTGGTCGCCCCGCCCAGTTCGAGATGGAAGCGCGCGCCCTGGGCCGCTCGTTCGCGGTTGATGCGGTGCGCGTTGGTCGTCCGGGCGAAGACAAGGTCGGCATCCTGTTCTTCGACATCACCGCGCGCAAGCAGATGGAAGTGGAGCTGGGCGAAAGCGAAGCCCGCTTCAGCGCACTGGCCGATGGCCTGCCGATGCCGGTATGGGTGCTCGACGAGCGCGGCCACGCCCGCTTCGTCAACAGCGCCTTCAGCGAGTTTTTCGGTGGCGACGAAACGCGCGTTCCGGAAGATGTCTGGCGCGGCCTGGTACATCCAGACGATGCGTCCGTATTCGAGTACGAGCTGCAGGAAGCACTGAAGGCGCAGCGTTCGATGCATGCGCTGGTACGTGCGCGGCGCGCCGACGGCCAGTGGCGCTGGCTGGAGATGAACGCGCGGCCGCGCTTCTCGCGCATGGGCCGCTTCATCGGCCTGGCTGGCAGCAGTCCGGACGTGACCGAGCGCCGCGAGATCGAACTGGCACGCGAGGAACTGCTGCAGTCCGAGCGCGCCGCGCGCAGCGCCGCCGAGAACATGGCGCGGCTGAAGGACGAGTTCCTGGCCACGCTGTCGCACGAGCTGCGCACGCCGCTGACCACCATCCTCGGTTGGAGCGAGCTGCTGCTGCAGCGCGTGGACAACACCAGCCCGCTGTACAAGGGCCTGAACGTGATCGCCAACAGCGCCGGTGCGCAGAAGCGGCTGATCTCGGACATGCTCGACCTCAGCAGCATGCTGCTGGGCAAGGTACAGCTGGAGGTGGAAGTGCTGGACCTGCGCACGCTGCTTGGCGAAGCCATCGGCGCGCAGGAACTGGTGGCCGAAGGCAAGGCGCTGGACGTGAACCTGCAGCTGCCCGAGCAGCCCAGCCTGGTATTGGGCGATGCCACGCGCCTCCAGCAGGTGTTCTGGAACCTGCTCTCGAATGCGATCAAGTTCACCCCGGCCGAGGGCCGCATCGACGTTCAGCTGCAGGCCGACGGCACCCACTGGGTGATTACGGTGCGCGATACCGGCGATGGCATCGCACCGGAGTTCCTCAACCACCTGTTCAGCCGCTTCCGCCAGGCCGATGGCACCACCACGCGCCGCCATGGCGGCCTCGGCCTGGGCCTGGCGATCGTGCAGCAGCTGGTCGAACTGCACGGCGGCACCGTCGCCGCCGCCAGCGAAGGCCATGGCCACGGCGCCACGTTCACCGTGCGCCTGCCCCAGCACCTGCCGGATGCCGAGCGCCGGCCGCTGCGCGAAGTCATCAGCGGGCCGATCCTGGAGCCGGTGATCGTCGAACCGTATCCGCTGCGGGGCATGCATGTGCTGGCGGTGGAAGACCAGCCGGAGGTGCTGGAGTACCTGCGGCGCATGCTGGAAGAGCAGGGCGCCAGCGTGTCGGCGGCCAGCTCGGCCGGCGAGGCACTGGCACTGCTGGCCGACACCGGCCATCTGCAGTACCACGTGATGCTGACCGACATCGGCATGCCGGGCATGGATGGCTATGGGCTGGTGCGCACGCTGCGCGAGGACATGGGCGTGGACGCGGCAACCTTGCCTGCGGTGGCGGTGACTGCACTGGCGCGTGCCGATGACCGCCGCCGCGCGCTGGCGTCGGGCTTCCAGGAGCATGTGGCCAAGCCATACTCGGTGGCGCAGCTGGTGGCTGCCGTACGCAAGGTGCAGGTGCCGCGCGCGGACAGCGCGCTGCACTGAACATTCACGGCCGATCGGCGACCCTGCAATCAGGAGGTCGCCGATGTCCCGTATAGCTCCACGTATCCACACCGATCCGGCGCAGATCGCGCGCCTGGAAGCCCTGCTGCCGCAGCTGGATGGCGAAACGCAGGTGGAACTGAATCTGCGCGATGGCCGCCGCCTGCTCGGCACGGTGGCCGTGAGGCCAACCGTGCAGCAATACCGCAACGTCGCTGGCGATGAAGGCAGCAACGGCCAGCTGCGCCTGGATGACTACGACACGCCGGTGCAGCAGCACCATGTGTGGCTGGATGAAATCGCCAGCATCCGCAGGTTGCCGCCGAGGGTTTGACGGCAACCTGCCGGGCCCATCCCCGCTTGGCGTGGATCTACCAGAGGTTGCAGTAGAGCCACGCCATGCGTGGCTGCTGCGCTCAGTGCTCGAACAGAGTCGGCGTCGCCTCGAACCGGCGTGCATACGCCCGCTCCTCCGCAACCCTCGCCACCTCGTCATCGGCCAGGTCCGGCGCGCCATACACCGCATAGGCCACGCTGCCGTCGGCACCATGACCGACCTGGTGCAGCCGGTAGCGCGAGTGGCCGCCGCCGGTGTCCTCGGGGTAATGCACGGGCGGATGGCTGCCTTCCAGGTCCATTTCACTGTTGTCGACCACGCCACCGACGAACAAGGCTCGCATGCAGGTTCTCCTGGGTTTCCGGGGGAGCCTCTACCCTGAACGTTCCAATGTTGCTGGCAGATCAAGGCCCCGTTCGGGTTTCGCAAAGCGGCTGCCGGGGCCGGCCCGGTCAAGCCGGTACAATGGACGGCCCTCACGCTTGAAGTACCCGCGCCGATGGCCTCCAGCGACGACGCCCCCCTGCAGACCCTGTTCCTGCCGTTCTCCCAAGGCGCCCTGCGCTGGCCGGAAGGCCCCGTGGCTTTCCTGCGGGCCCGCGACGGCTGGCCGCTGCGCGAAGTGGCCGGCAACCGCGAGGTGCATTGCGAGCAGAGCTTCGCCCCGTTCGCGCAGCCGCTGCAGCAGGCCACCGGCTGGACCGTCAGCGGCCAGCTGGATGATGTGGCCGGCAAGGGCCGCTACCCGCTGGTGCTGGTGCTGCCGCCGCGCCAGCGTGAAGAAGCCCGCGCGCTGTTCGCCCGCGCGCTGGCGCTGGTCG
>OJST01000156.1_pt1 | contig 19116 bp, 18 predicted proteins | sample 1599491 | NCBI WGS metagenome assembly OJST01 (sample SAMN04436635, study PRJEB24849) | human gut metagenome | biome: human gut; feature: NICU; material: stool | host: Homo sapiens | place: USA: Saint Louis, MO | collected 2010-02-10
CTACACTCTTTCCCTACACGACGCTCTTCCGATCTAACTATCTGGGTCGTCGCTCAGCGCCCCGGAGCGCCAGGGCATCGCCCAGGCCCTTGGCCGGCAGGGCCCAAGCCTGCTGATGCTGGGTATCGGTAGCCGTGACGGTGCCCCGGTGCGCCAGGCCAATGGCGAATACCTCAAGGATGACCAAGGCGGCATTCTGGTGCCCCGCCTGGACAACGCCAGCCTCAAGGGTTTCATCAACGGCACCGGCGGGCGCGGCCTGGGCCTGTTCGACCAGCCGCGGGCCGGGCGCAACGACGGCCAGACCCTGCAGCTGGACAGCTGGGCCGACCAGGGCTACTGGTTGCTGATTCCGCTGCTGCTGCTGGCCGCGTGTGCCGGCCGGCGCGGTTGGCTGTTCTGCCTGCCGTTGCTGCTGGCCCTGCCCCAGCCCAGCCAGGCTTTCGAGCTCGATGACCTGTGGCTGCGCCCCGACCAGCAAGGCCAACGCCTGCTCGAGCTGAACCGCCCAGCCAGCGCGGCTCGGCACTTCCAGGACACGCAGTGGCGCGGCCTGGCGCTGTACCAGGCGGGCGACTACGCGGGTGCGGCCGAGGCATTTTCCCAAGGCGACACGGCCGCCGACCACTACAATCGAGGCAATGCACTGGCCCGTGCCGGTGAGCTGGAAGCGGCCCTGGACGCCTACGAGCAGGCGCTGGAGCGCCAACCCGATCTGCAAGTGGCACTGGACAACCAGGCATTGGTGCAACAGCTGCTGCAACAGCGCCAGGCCAAGGCCGAGCACGATGGCCGCAGGTAGCGCCTGACCGAAACCGAACAGGGCAATGGCGCCGATCAGCATGCCGGTCAGCACCACTTGGGCGGTACCGACGCCGAACACTGCCTTGCGCATCAGCCACAGGCGTTTGGGTGACAATTCCAGGCCGATGATGAACAACAGCAGCACCACGCCCAGCTCGGAAATGTGCGCCACGCTTTCGGTATCGCGGATCAAACCCAATGCCTGCGGGCCAATGACCACACCGGCCAGCAGGTAGCCAAGCACGGCACCTAGTTGTAGGCGCTTGGCCAAGGGCACGGCAAGGACTGCAGCGAGCAGAAAGATCACCGCGGTTTGTAGAAGGCTGCCTTCATGTGGCATGGGCTCGTACTCCATGAGCTGCCGGGGCAGCGTTCGAACAGGTTGGCGGACAATTCTGAGGGCCGGGGTGGCGTTAGACAATCTGCCATCGGGGAGAAAGATTGTCCTGAAAAATGAGACAACCGGTGCAGCCCCTGTGGGCGCGGGTTTCCCCGCGAAGCGGCCCGCACAGGAAACACACTGACTCAGGCCCCACCAAACTGTGCCCGATACTGCGCCGGCGTCATGCCAATCCGTTCGCAGAACACCTTGCGCATGTGCCGGTCACTGCCAAACCCGCACTGCGCCGCCACCACCTTCAATGGCAGGTCGCCGCATTCGAGCAACTGGCGGGCGCGGTCGATGCGCGCATTCTGCAGGTATTGCAGTGGCGTAATCCCCACCTCGCGCTGAAACGTGCGGGCAAAGTTGCGCCCGCTCATGGCCACCAGGTCGGCCATTTTCTGCACGGTGAAGGCCTGCTCGATATGATCGACGATGTATGCCTGCACCCTCGCCACTGGCGAGTCGTCGCGTGGCACTGCCGCCAGCAGCGGCCCATACGGCGTTTGCCCTCCTTGCCGGTGGCGCGCCACCAGCAGCACCTTGGCCACTTCCAGGGCCAGTGCCTTGCCGTGGTCTTCGGCGATAACTGCCAGTGCCAGGTCAATGCCCGCCGTGATGCCGCCAGACGTGATCAGGCAGCGATCGATGACATAGATCTGCTCGGTTTCCACCTTGGCCGCGGGAAACGCCTGCGCCAGGCGCTCCACGTAGTTCCAGTGGGTGGTGCAACGGTAGCCGTCCAGCAGCCCGGCCCGGCCCAGCAAAAATACCCCGGTACAAATCGCCCCGAACCGCTTGGCACTGCGCACGGCCTGGGGTAGCCAGCGCTCGAGCACTGGCAGCGCGATGTTGTAGGCGCCAGGGCCACCGGGCACCAGCAGCAGATCCACGGCGGCAGGCAGGTCTTCCAGGCGTAGGTCGGCCACCACCTTCAGCCCGCACGAGCCACGCACCGCCGCCTGCCCCTCGGCCAGGGTGAGCAACTGGTAGCGCCGCTCGGCCGGCAGGAAACGGTTGGCGATGGCGAATGCATCCATAGGCCCCGTCACGTCCAGCAACAGCACATCGTTGAACAGCACCATGGCTACGGTGCGGTGGGCGGTTTTTTCCTGCATTGCTTTTCTACCTTGAATCCTGGGTGCGGCTGACGGCCTGTAACTGAATATGAAACGCATCTTATGGTAGCGGCAAACCCGCCAGGGCCAGCACCGCACAATTAAGAACAATTCAGCTTTGACTCAGGACTTTGTCATGTGCCGGGGGTGAGACTTTCCCTACTGAACAGGAGAGTCGCCATGCACGACGGGACGCCTCAAATGCCGCTGCAACCCCCTGGGGCCCTGACGCCTGCGCGGTTGCGCCTGGCCAAGGAACTGATGCTGCGCAGCTCGCTGTCGATCATCGAGATCGCCGGCCTGTGCAACCTCACACGCAGCCATTTCTCCCGAGCTTTCAAGGTCAATACCGGGCTTTCGCCCCAGGCCTGGCGCCTGCTGGCACGCATGGAAAAGGCCAAGCGCCTGCTTGCCACCGAGGCGCCCATTACCCACGTGAGCCTGGAATGCGGGTTCTGTGACCAAGCCCACTTCACGCGTGCCTTCAGCCGCCTGGTCGGCCAGCCGCCGAATGCGTGGCGCCAGGCCCAGGCCTATTCTTAAGCCGGAGCTATTCACGGGTATAGCCCCCTGCGGGTAGTACCGCGCCGCTTTTCCAACCGAGGAGTCACCCCCATGAGCCAACCCGATTACAAGCGCCTGAACAAAGACGACGCCGTGGTACTGCTGGTGGACCACCAGACCGGCCTGATCTCGCTGGTGCAGGACTTCGCCCCCAACGAGTTCAAGAACAACGTGCTGGCCCTGGGTGACCTGGCCAAGTTCTTCGGCCTGCCGACCATCCTCACCACCAGTTTCGAGCAAGGCCCGAACGGCCCGCTGGTGCCGGAGCTCAAGGCCATGTTCCCGGACGCGCCCTACATTGCCCGCCCAGGCCAGATCAATGCCTGGGACAACGAGGATTTCGTCAAGGCGATCAAGGCGACCGGGCGCAAGCAATTGATCATTGCCGGCGTGGTCACCGACGTGTGCGTGGCCTTCCCGACCCTGTCGGCGCTGGCGGAAGGTTTCGAGGTGTTCGTGGTCACCGATGCCTCGGGCACCTTCAACCCAACCGTGCAGCAGGCAGCGTGGGTGCGCATGACCCAGGCGGGCGCGCAGATGATGAACTGGTTCTCGGTGGCCTGTGAGCTGCACCGTGACTGGCGCAACGACATCGAAGGGCTGGGCAACCTGCTGTCGCAGCGCATACCCAACTATCGCAACCTGATGAACAGCTATGCGGCGCTGACGTCGCGCTGATTCAGCCCTGAACCGGCCTTGCAGCGGGTACACCCGTTCCTGCAGCGTGGTATGCGCAGGTGCGGGTGCACCGTGAACAGGCCGGCACAGGCTAGCGGTCACTGACCGGCAGGGTGAAGCGAATCCGGCAGCCGCCCAGCTCCGACACCAGCGCCTGCAACTGGCCGCCGTGGGCCTGCACCACCGAATTGCAGATCGCCAGCCCCATGCCCATGCCGCTGCCCTTGGTGGTGTAGAACGCATCGAACACGCGCTCGCGTTCTTCAACCGCAATGCCCGGCCCGTTGTCGTCCACACAGATCTCTACCTGCCCCGCAACTACCGCCGAGGCAATGCGCAGCACGCCATCGGCACGGTACCCCGCCAGTGCCTCCAGGCCATTGGTGATCAGGTTGAACATCAGCTGTTGCAACTGCACTGGGTCGGCCACCACGCTGACCCCCGCGTGCAAGTGCGTTTGCACCTGCACTGCGCCCTTGGCGGCATCGGTCGAGGTCAGGCGCACCACCTCGCGGATCACCGCGTCCAGCTTCACCGCCTGGCGCTGCAGCGGTGCCTGCTTGGCCAGCGAGCGCAACGCCCGCAGGATGTTGGCAGCACGCTCGCTGTCGTTGCGGATGTCCTCCAGCCCGGCCATCGCTTCTTCCAGGTCGGGCTTTGCACGCTTCAGCCAGCGCAGGCTGGCGGCGGCATTGGCAGCGATACCCAGCAACGGCTGGCTTATTTCGTGGGCAATCGAGGCCGACAGTTCGTTCATGACTTGCAGGTGGGCAGTGCGCGCAAGCTCTGCGCGAGAATGACGCCGTTCCGCCTCTATCTGCGCCCGGCTCTGGTTGTCTTCGGCCAGGCGCGTGTAGAACTTGGCCGTTTGCAGTGACACCGCGGCCTGCGCCGCCAGGATCTCCAGCATGGCCAGGCGCTGGCTGCCGAACAGGCCGGGTACCAGGCGGTTTTCCAGGTACACCAGGCCGATCAGCACCCCCTGGATCACCAGGGGCAGGCACAGTACCGAGCGGGCGCCACGTGCCTGCAGGTCCTGGCGAAAGGCTTCGGGGCAATCGCTTTGCGCATCACTCAGCACCAGCGGCTTGCGCGTACGCATGGTGGTGTTGATGACCGACAACGGCGCCTGGGTCATGAATTTCTGGCAATTGTCCATGTTCACGTGCAGCCCGGCATCGTCGATGTAGGCGAGGGCGGCCATCTGGAATTCGGCACCGCTGACGATCAGCAGCGCACCGTGGTCGGCGCCGGAGTGCTCGGTCAGGTGGCCCATCAGGGTTTCGATCAGGCCTTCCAGCAGCACCTCCTCGGACAGCGCTCGCGCCGCTTCGATACCGGCCTCAAGGTCCAGCCTGGCCTGCTGCGTGGCACGCTGGGTTTCCTGGATCGGCTGGGTGCGCAGGAACGGATGCAGGGTCTCGAGTTGCTGCACCTTGCCGGTTGCGCCCCAGATATGGAAACAATCGCGAGCGACGCGCAGGTGCAGGTTGGCACCGGAAATCAGGCCGCTGGGGATGCACACTTCCGCCAGTTGCTCATGGGCCAGCGCCTGTTCGTGGATGAAGCCGGCAGCGGTGGCGGCGATCTGGGCCTGGTCGAAGCAACGAATGGCGGCCAACCCGTCGCCCTCCAGCTTGGCGATCACCCCTTCGATCAGCAGCAATTTGTTGCGGAACGTGGCCGGGTTGAAGCCTGCCCAGTGAGCGAAGCGCTCACGCAATGCCTGTAGTGCGTGCAGCTTGTCGGCAAGGCGGCCGGGGGCCTCCGGGCTGCCCAGGAGCAAGCCACGGAACAGGTGATAGTCGGCCAGGTTGATGTGGGCCGGCGCGGCCCAGGCGTAGTCGCCGGCCCGCGCCAGGTTGGCCATGGCCTGCGTATGGTTGCCCAGGTAGAAGGCGCTCATGCCGGCGAACAGGTACTCGAAGAACCGTGTAATGGGCGAGTTCGAGGGTGCGGTTGCGGTCGTGCCGGGGGTGCCGCTGAGGGCGGCGACGAACGCTTGCTGGGCCAGCAGGGTCTGCGCCACCTCCAGGTAGCCATGCCGGCGCGCGGTGGCCAGGCCCTGGGCGACTTCCTCGGCCACTTACGGCCTTCAGGGCGGTGCGGCGGGCCAGCTCCATGGGTGACGTCCAGGCACTGAGCTGGTCCAGAGCGAGCAGCGCGCTGCTCAGGTCGGCCTCCAGGCCGTGGCGCTCGATCAGCTTGAGCGCCGCCAGGCAGCAGCTATGGCCATCGTGATAGGCACCAAAACGCTCGGCGCACATCACCCCGTACCAGGCCAGGCCGTAGGTGCTCCCTGGCGCTACGCCATGCAGCAACGCCAGCTCCGTGAGCTTGGCCAGGTGCAGGAAACACAGGTCGTCCTGCACCAGGAAGGATGACGACAGGGTCGCCAGCAAACCTACTGCCAGTGCGACCTCTTGCGAGTCGGTGCGTGGCAGCGACTCCAGGCAGTGGAGGCCTTTCTGCTCGATCAGGCTTTGCACACGGGCATGGCTGGCTTGCACCTGGTGTGGGTCAAGGCCCGGCGCGAGTTCGATACCCAGCATCCGCAGGCCGCCAAGCGCGCTGGCGATGGCAGCCTGGCAGTTACCCTGCAAGGTCTCCAGGCGTGCCTGCAACTGGCACACCCTGGCCCGCTCCAGCGTCGAGCCGGCACGCTGGCGGCATTCAGCCAGGCGGGCCTGGGCGGCGACCGTGCGCGACAGTTGCAAGTCGCACTCCGTTGCCATGCTGGCAATGGCAAAGCCAAGCGTGGCGCGGCTTTCCAGCGTACTGCAGGCTTCGAGCAGCTGTTGTGCCGTGTGCAGGTAGCCGGCGGCCTGCTCATAGGCGCGGCTGTCACGCGCCCGCTGTGCCGCTTCGTACGTAAGCTGCAGGAAGGTTGCGCAGTCATTTGCGGCAAACCCGCACGGGCTGGCGCGTTGCAGCTGATGGGCAATCTCGAACAGCAGCGCCTGCAAGCGGTCTGGCCAAGCCCCGAGCATGGCCACGGCAATGCGCGCATGCAGCGCTTCGCGCTCGTGCCCTGGCGTGAGTTGATACGCCGCTTCCTGCACGCGGTCATGCACGAAGCCCAGGCCGCTCTGGCTCGACAGCAGGAAGCCCGCGGCAATCAGGGCCTGCACCGCAGTGCCTGGCGCCCGCCCCAGCACCCGCTGCAATACGCCATTGTCGCAGCGGCTGCCTGCGGCGCTGGCGATGCGCAGTACGTCGCGCTGTGGCGCGGGCAGGCGCGCCAGGCGGTGGATCATCAGCTCGGCGACATTGTCGGCGTAACGGTGACGGGCCACGGCCTGTGGGCACCACGACCAACGCATGGCCTGGGTATCGAAGAAGAACAACTGGTCTTCGACCATGGCGCGCAGGATCTGGTGGATGAAGAACGGGTTGCCTGCGGTCTTCTCATGTACCTGTGCAGCCAGTGCCAAGGCGGCTTCGGCATCCACGTGGTAGCGCTCGGCGATCAACTCGGCCACCGCGCCAACGGCCAGCGGGCGCAGGTTCAGGGTGGTGCTGCGCAGTGTGTGGGGGACGCTGGCCGGGCCTTGGGTAGTGCCGGTGTCGCTGCGTTGGGCAAAGATCAGCAGCAGGTTGCCGGGCGCGTTTGCCAGCAGTTGCGCCAGGAGCTGGCGCGAGGCCTCATCGACCCACTGGATGTCGTCGATGAACAGCACCAGTGGCAGGCCGGGGCGGCTGAATACTGCAAGGAATTCGACCACGGCCCGCAGCTCCTTCTGCAGCGCCATGGGGGTAAGTTTGCCTGGCAGTGGCGGCAACGCGCCGAGCACTAGCTGCAGGTCTGGCGCCAGCTTGCCCAGCAGCCGGCCGTGGCCTTGGATGCGGCGCAGGATGTCGTGGCGCAGGGCGTCGAGTTCGTGGCTGTCCTTGGCCAGCAACTGGGTGGTCAGGGCGCCGAGGATTTCCACCCAGGGCGCGTAGGGCGCAGCCTGCGACACGCTGTTGCACTTGCCGACCGCCCAGTACCCTTGAGCATTGGCCTTGAGTGCAGTGGCCACCAGGCTCGACTTGCCCATGCCTGCGGCGCCTTGAATATGCAGCACTTGCGGCGTGCTGTCGCGGCGCAACCCCTTGAGCAGCAGCGCAATGGCCTGCTGTTCGGCATCGCGGCCATACAAGCGGCTGCCATGGGCGGCGACCGGGTCGGCGCAACCTGGTTCAAAGGCCGCCATGTGTTTGCTGGCAGCCCATTGCCGGTGGCAGTAGCCCAGGTCCACGGCCAGGGCGTATGCGCTCTGGTAGCGTGCGTCCGGTTCCTTGGCCAGGGCCTTGGCCAGCACGCTGCTCAGCGGCTGCGGCACGCGGTTGTCGACTTCGCAGGCGGTCTTGGGTTGTACCCCCGCATGCAGCTGACGCCAGTGCTGGGTATCGCGCCCGGTCAGTGGCAACTCACCGAGCAGTAGCTGGTACAGGATCGCCCCCAGGGCATAGATGTCACTGCGCAGGTCGTTGTTGCTGCCGTGCGGGCAGACTTGCTCGGGCGCCAGGTAGGTCCAGTTGCCGAGCGGCATGCCTTGCTCGCCGAGCGGATGCGCAGGTGTTGCACGGAACCCGCCCAGCCGCACCTGCAAGTTGTCCTGCACATGCACATGGGCTGGCTGCAGGGCGCCGTGCAGTACATGGCTTTGGTGGGCCTGGGCCAAGGCAGTGGCGGCGTTCAGCGCAATCTCCAGGAACGGCTCCAGCGCCAGCCGGCCTTCGCTGAGCAGGTCGGCGATGGAGTGACCGGCCGGGTACACCAGCAGTGGGCCTTCGGGGGAACGCACGAACGCGCACGGCACCACTGCCCACTGTGGGTCCAGTTTCAGCCGGTAGTCGCGCTCCAGGCGCTGACAGGCGGCGGGCGCTTCGAGCGGTGCTCGCATGGCGAGCCAGGCTTGCCCGCTGGTGGGGTCGCACAGGCGGAAGCAACTGAGCTCGCCATCCTGGCCCAACGCTGTGATGTCGCAGTTGTTGAGCCAGCTTTCGTCGACTGTCTGGTCGTAATCGATGGGCCTGTGAGCAAGGCGTTCATCGCGCATGAAACACCCCCCTGCTGGCGACATCCCGAGACGTGAGTATACGCAGCCAGGCCATGGGGAATGCGGGTTGCAGCCCGCTTGGCAGGAACGGGCACGCTGTTGTCCGTTATCGTCCCCTGGCCTTTTCCGGGCGCTTGTATAGTGCCTTGAACACCCTATCCCTCGGGATAATTGTTCCACCGCATCCGCTGGCCTACGCTGTTCGTGGCTGCGCGAATGCCCGTGCCCGTGCGAGGAAGCCATGATCCGAATAGGCAATGCCCTGGTGTCCCTGGAGCGCCGCGAAGTGTTGCTCGACGGTAAGCCCATGCTGCTGGGCGGGCGCGCGTTCGAGGTGCTGGCCACACTGATCAGGGCCAAGGGCCGGGTGGTCGACAAGGAAGAATTGTTCAGCCAGGTGTGGGCCGGCACCGTGGTCGAGGACAACAACCTGCAGGTCCAGGTGTCGTTGCTGCGCAAGGCATTTGGCGACCGTGGGCTGATTCGTACCTCGGCGTGGCTACCGGTTGGCGGCCGAGATCAGCTTCGCGGCCCCAGGCCGGGCATTGGGGGCTTTGCCGTTGTGCGCAGGCGCCGACACTCTGGAGCCATCCGGCGAAAGTGCGGATGTGCCAGTGCTGGTGGTTGATGACGACCCATCGGTACGCACGGCGCTCGGCCGGCTGCTGCGCTCGCAGGGCATACCCCATCATCTGTTCGCCAGTGCCGAGGCGCTGTTTGAAGCCCGGCTGGAAACCCCTTACGCCTGCCTGTTGCTCGACATGCACCTGCCCGATATCACCGGCTTGCAAGTGCAGGAAACGCTGCGCCAGCTGGCGCTGCCCTGGCCGATCGTGTTCATGACCGGCTTTGGCACCATTGCGATGACCGTGCAGGCGATGCGCGCAGGTGCCGTGGAGTTCCTCACCAAGCCTTTTGACGAGCAGCAGTTGCTGGCCCTGCTGGGTACGCTGCGGGTGCGTGCCGTGGCCGAAGGGCGCAAGTGGCGCCATGCCCGGCTCGTGGCGGAAAAGTACCAGCGCCTGACCCCGCGTGAGCGCCAGGTGTTCTCGCTGGTGGTCGACGGCCTGTCGCACAAGCAGATCGCCAGGCAGATCGGCACCAGTGAGGTGACCACCAAGGTGCACAAGAAGAGCATCATGAACAAGATGCAGTCGCGCTCATTGGTGGAGTTAGTGGCCATGCACAACGTGCTCGGCACACAGCAGGAGGGCATGGGCGGCGCATGAGCAGATGGGTATGCATCGTCGATGACGATGCTTCGGTGCGCAAGAGCCTGGCCAACCTGCTGCGTTCAGCCGGGTTCGAGACCCTGACCTTCGCCGGCGGTGCCCCGTTCCTGGCGTCTGAGCGGGCAGGGCAGGCCGGTTGCGTGCTGCTCGATCTGAAGATGCCCGGCATGAGCGGGCTGCACGTGCAGCGTGAGCTGGCGCTTCGGCAATGGCCGATAGTGGTGATCTGCATGTCGGCGCATTGGGATGATGCCGCCATGCACGCGGCGACGCGGCTGGGGGCGCTGGAGTGCCTGGGCAAGCCGTTTTCTGAAGAGGTATTGCTGGCGGTGGTTGAACGGGCATTGGCTGGCCGCCAGTAAACCAAGGGGTGGTGCAGGCCCTTGCCTGCAAGGCCACTGCGCAACCTAACTGCTCCCCGGCCGATACTGCAGGGCCTCGGCCAGATGCGCCCGGCCAATGGTCTCGCACCCCTCCAGGTCCGCCAGCGTTCGCGCTACCTTCAACAACCGGTGTGCCGCGCGCAGCGATAACGTCAGCCGCTCGCAGGCATTTTCAAGCCAGACCTGGTCGGCGGCTTTCAAGGCACAATGCCGGCGTAAACCTTCGAGATCGAGGAAGGCATTCGCGCAGGCCTGACGCCCGTGTTGCAGCGCTCGGGCCTGTGCCACTTTCACAGCCACAGCGGCACTGGTTTCACCGCTAGGCTGGTTGTTCAGCGTGGTGCTTTCGCGGGCCACGGTCAGGTGCAGGTCGATGCGGTCCAGCAGTGGCCCGGACAGTTTGTTGCGGTAGCGGGCGATCTGCTCGGTGCTGCAGCGGCAACGGCCGGTTGGGTCGCCGAGATAGCCGCACGGGCAGGGGTTCATGGCCGCCACCAGCTGAAAGCGCGCGGGAAAGCGTACCTTGTCGCGGGCCCGGGCAATCACGATTTCACCGGACTCCAATGGCTCGCGTAACACCTCCAGCACGCGGCGCTCGAATTCCGGTAGCTCGTCAAGGAACAGCACACCGTGGTGGGCGAGGGTGATTTCGCCAGGTTGCGGCCGGCTGCTGCCCCTGTAAAACACATCGTAAAATGAGAAAATACGGTTAGTTTCTAGAGATCAATGAGAATGAAGAAGGCTCTGCCCACTTTGCCGGTCCGCAGCATCGGCGTTAGCGGTCGTAGCGTCACAGGCATCGTACCGCTGATGGGTCGGTTTGAATCGACCCTCGAGCGCGACCTAATGGAGCTTGTCCGCTTCGATCGCCGCGTCAGCAGCTTCCTACCTCAGCCCGTTAGGATCGAATACAAGGGCGATGCCGGTGAGGAGCGGTCGTACACGCCCGACGGCCTCATCACATTCCAGGAATCGGCGTCATCACCGCCGCCAATCCTTTATGAGGTCAAATACCGAGCGAATTTTCGCGAGCAGTGGCGAAACCTGTTGCCCAAATTTCGCGCGGCAAAATCGTACTGCGCTGAGCGCGGGTGGCGTTTTGAGGTCTACACGGAACGGGAAATCCGCACGCCATATCTGGATAACGTCAAATTTCTTTGGCCGTTTCGAAGCCGAGAGCCTGGCCCGCTTCAGCGCGCCCAAGTCGTGGGTGTATTTGAAAGCTACAACTTGATCAGTGTGGGCAACCTCCTTGGAATGCTTGCTCCTGATCCCAAGCAGCGCGGTGAGCTGATCCCCGTGTTGTGGAACCTGATCGCAAAGGGCGTCGTTTGTTGCGACCTGAATATTCCGTTAAGCATGACGAGCGAGCTATCGATCGGGGAGGTAGTGAAATGAAAACCATCAGACCAGGTCAGTTGGTCTACTGGAGAGATTCGGCTTCGATAGTTGTTGAACTCAAAGGTCTGATGGAGGCTGTAATCCGAAGAATAGAGGATTCCTCGATCGAGGTGGTGCGCTGTGCGGACCTCAAGCCCAGTCCAGAAGTCGGCCCGACGAGGGACTCGTCCCATTTAACCCAAGATCGAGCGGCTTGGGATGAGACCCTTGAGCGTTTTGCAATCATCAAACCGCTGTTGCAGGGGCGTCGGAGTGTGGAAGATGTCAAGAATGCTGCGGAGCGCTCAGGCAAGAGTGTTCCCACCATCTATAGATGGCTGAAGCGATATGAAAAAACAAATCTTGTATCTTCTCTATCGAAGTCCGCTCGCTTTGACAAGGGTCAGGGGCGCTTACCCAAAGAGGTCCAAGACATCATAGATGAGCAAATAGAGACGTACTATCTCAAAAAAGAACGGCGGAGTGTCACTCAACTGCACACACGTATACGGGAAGTCTGTAAGTCTCGCGGCTTGCCCGAGCCGCATCTGAATATTATTTATGGGCGTGTTAGTAATATTGAGGACGGGGTAAAGGTGAAGAGGCGTCATGGCCTTAAAGCCTACCGTGATAACATAATTCCTACGTTGGGTAAATTTCCAGGCGGCGACTATCCAAACGCGGTTGTACAAATTGACCACACGCCTGTGGATGTGATCATTGTTGATGAGCAACACCGCTTACCCATAGGTAGGCCATACCTTACGATTGCCATTGATGTTGCTACTAAGATGGTCACTGGATTTTGCCTGACTCTGGATCCGCCCAGCGCACTTTCGGCCGGTCTTTGTATCGCGCACGCGGTGCAAGAAAAATCTAATTGGCTAGCTAAGCGGGATATTCTCGCTGAGTGGCCGATTCATGGGAAAATGGCAAAAATCCATGTAGATAATGCTAAAGAATTCCGTGGCACAATGTTGCAAAGAGCCTGTGCGCTCCATGACATTGTCTTGGAGTACAGGCCTAGGCATCAACCGAACTATGGGCCGCATGTAGAGCGTGCCTTCCGGACCTTTATGACTGAATGTCATACATTGGAAGGGACGACCTTTTCAAACGTGAAAGCCAAGGCCGATTACAATTCGGAACAAAAAGCGTGCTTGACCTTGGATGAATTGGAGCTTTGGTTCGCAACTTTCTTTGTTTACTCCTACCATAATACTAAGCATTCAGGTAACGGTGGTATTCCTCCTATCAAAAAATTCGCCCAGCTTGTTTATGGCTCCGATACACAGCTTGGGGTCGGACTACCAGCTAGGGTCGAGGATGAGGAGACGTTTCGCCTGGACTTCACACCGTACCTCGAAAGAACCATACAGCAGACTGGCGCGCTGGTTAACTACATCCACTATTATTCGCCGATTCTGCGTAAATGGATCAAGGCAATAGATCAGAAGACAAACAAAGCCAAAAAATTCATATTTGCATATGATCCGAGAGATATCAGCGTTGTTTACTTCTTAGACCCAGACACAAAAACCTACGTTTCGATCCCATACCTGAATAGTGCAAGACCAGCGATCAGTTATTGGGAGCTCAAGGCCGCGCTGAAGCGTATAAAAGATGACCCGAATAACGAGCCCGATGAGGATAAAATTTTTCACGGGGTTACGCTGATGCGGAAAATTGAGGAAAATGCTATTGAAAGTACGCGTTTAGCGAAGGCTCAACGGACCAGAGAGAAGAGGAATCTGCGGAATGCTCAAAGGCGCAGGCAATCTCTGGGTGCACATCAGTTATCTAAGGCTGATTCCCGTGTCGAAGTTGCCGAGGGCTTAGATCCATTCGACGAGGTGATCACGCCGTTTGAAGACATAGAGTTGGGGTGATCCATGACCAGCTATCAATATCTACACCCTGAAGCCCTCAAACTTGTTGAGCAGGATTCGGAGGTACGAAGCCTATGGATTGCCAACCGAAGATGGATCGGGTATCCACGCGCTAATGCCATCCTCAAAAAACTCGACCGTTTGCTCGTCCATCCGCGGCAAACGCGTATGCCTAACCTCCTCATCGTAGGTAACACTAATAACGGAAAATCAAACCTGGTTGATAAGTTCGTAGGGCGTAACTTGCCCGACGAAAATCCGAGTGGCGAGCACATCTTGTGTCCAGTGCTTAAAATAGAGACTCCTCCGAGTCCGACTGAGGCCAGTATCTATTCGGAAATACTTGGGAAGCTTTTCGAAAAGGATCCTGCATCTTCTACCAATGCTAAGCGTATGCGCGTTATCAAGGTTTTGAGGGAGATTCAGCTAAAGATTCTCGTTATTGATGATCTTCATAATATGCTTGCGGGTACTTCCGTTAGGCAGCAGCAGTCTCTGAATATGTTGAAGTACCTGGGTAACGAGCTTCAAATATCCATAGTAGGTTGCGGCACTGGCGATCTGCTCCGTGCAGTCAGCATCGATCCTCAGATCCAGAACCGCTTTCCTCCCGAGTTTCTTCCAAAGTGGGAAATGAACAAGGAATTTCTACAGCTCTTGATGTCCTTTGAGCGGTTGCTGCCGTTGCGGCAGCAATCAGCGTTACATGAGAGGCCGTTGGCAGCTAAGGCTTTGGCCATGTGTGAAGGTTACATAGGGGAACTGTCGCTGTTACTTAACGCCGCGGCAGAGTACGCAATTGAGTCTGGTGAGGAAAGGATCACAGCCGAGGTAATGAACGAGTGTGGGTATCTCTCACCCAGTGATAGGACGCAAATGGCATCGAGGATCTAGGAGATGCTCCCCATCCATCCACAGCCGATGTCGGATGAGCTTCTGACCTCTTGGATGGTGCGGCTGGCTTTTGCTAATGGTTTTGCCTTGCACACCTTTTACTCCAATCTGCTGGGGTACAGGGCGCCTATCTGGAGTCGCGATTCTGATCGCCATCCTCCGTCAGCTCTACTTGACTGCTTATCCACCGGGACCGGGCGGCCGGTCGAGGAGTTAAGAGGCTTAACCTTGGGCTGCTACGAGGGATTCATTTTTGAACATTTTGTCGTTAGTGGAGATGTCCCATTTCTGCTTCCCACGGGGCTTTACCACCGCACCCGTCGCAGGGCGGGCATACAGTTCTGTCCTGTCTGCCTGAGGCTCGATCCGACACCGTATTATCGGCGCCACTGGCGTTTAGCACTCTCTACTGTGTGCACAGCGCATGATTGCTTTCTGGAGCAGATGTGCCCCTGTTGTGGGTCGCCGGTAGTCTTCCATCAGCATGGGATAGGTCACTCAAAACTAATCGACGGAAGTGCGTTGAGCATCTGTAGCAAATGCGATTTCAGATTAGGCGATAGCCAACCCAGGCTCACGGGCTGCGCAGACAATGCAGCCGGTCGGATGCTCCTCGCCATCACCCTAGCGGTTCAGCTTGGAGACTGGAACGGCTTCTTCCGACGGCTGCCGCTGAGTCTGTCATTTTTTACCGGCCTGCGAGTGCTATTAGGCCTGATATGCGGAAGACACGGCGGACGATTGCGCGCCGTGTTGAGCGGGATGATTGGGATAGAAGTCACCCCGGTGGCCCATCTAGCTTTTGAGTATCAGTCACTGGAGGTGCGATACGCTTTACTACGTGCCGCAGCGGCCCTTTTGGTCCAGTGGCCAGCGCTCTTCCATAATACTTGCAGCCTGGCGAAGCTCACTCGCTCACGCCTCACGGACTCTTTCTCGACAATGCCATATTGGTTGCGCATCGAGGTCGACCAATATCTTGATACCCGGTCGTACCTTCCACCCGCTGAAGAGGTCGCATCTGCAGTACGCTATCTGCAGGGTGCCGGGATGGCTGTCTCCGTCTCATCTATCGGTGCTTTGCTAGGCTTGAAGAGGGATGTGGCCCGCAGGGCATTCGTACAGTGGGAAGAATCTCAGCCAGAAGCACCAGGCGCTTGTTCGGGTCCATGACCCCCATGTCATGCTCCCCGCGATCCCGAGAGTTTCCGACAGGAGCGGTGATGATGTAAGGCGCAGGCAGGCTCCATGTCAAGCGTATGACGGTTAAATGCGAAGACCCGAAAGACGGTGTCGGCGACCTTATCATCGTTATCCCTGACGATATGTTCCAGGCAATCGGTGGTGTTGTAGGCGACGAGCTTAGTATTGAAGTGGTCGAGGGCGTGATTTGTTGAGACCGCTCAGTAGTGCCACTCCCGGGCGCTGGAGTGTAACGCGAGACAACGGCCTCACCAGGCACCGTACAGCCAGTGGTTCCTACTTCGAGGACATTTCGGCTGGGAGATCTCGCGCGTAGCCTTCTATCAGCTCGATCAGTTCAACGTGCTTGGGGAACTCTGTTTTCAGCCAACCGCTTGGCACAAAGTGACGATCCAGGTGCACCGCAGTGCTCTGTCCATCGCCGCAGGCACACAGCATCACATTCATCTCGGTTTCATCTCCAGCCATCGCTGCGGGGACGAACACGACTCCCCTGTCGCTCACCCCAAATGAGCGTCTCCATTCGGGATAGCGCTTTCCATCGGGGTTGGACACTGCATACCACTGAATATTGTTCATTGGTCTCTCTCAAAGGGAATTAATGTCGGGTGCGGTAGATCTTCGCCGTCGATCGCCGCCAACACCTGTTCCAGCACTGTGGCCGGGGCATCCAGCGCGCCGAGGATGACGTACAACTCAGAGAGCAGTTCTGTTTCGGCCTTCCGACGGCGGTCTGTGCCGCGGTCTTCTGCCCCTCCATCATCGTATGCGCTATTCACGGCTTGCTTGGCGATGAGATAGCGTGCATTGCAGTCACAGGAGAAAGGGTGATCTCCGTTGTGGAACCGGTCTTGGGCTTCCCAGCCACACAGCCGGGGGGCAATAGGTTTGCCGCATTGGGGACAATAAACAGGTTGGCCGTCGATGAGGTAGTGCATGGCTGGGTTCCTTTCGCCTGTCCGACGTGAAGTCGCTGTGATGCCGCGCCGGTCACTGGTGAGGCGCGGCATTGTCATGAACGCCGTATGCCGCTGTCCACCAAAGGTACAAATGTTCAAAGCTCCGGTACGTGAGGCTTTATGGCACAGAGCGGGAACGGACGCTCGAAATGGCCCGGATCTATGCGAATCACTAACGCATAAAAGCGTAACGGTTTCTGCCTAATACGCTACACTCTCGCGCAATTCCGAAACAGTTTACCCCGTGAGCGAATCATTCCGTGGAATACCTCTCTGAAATCTTGAAGATCCTAGATGGGGCCCTCAAGGCGAATGCCAGCATGGCTTCGAACTATGCCGGTCTTCTGGCCGACAAGCTTGAAAGCGATGGCGACAAACGCCAGGCGCGCATGATTAGAGAGCGACTGGCACGTGCATCCACTGCGCTTGCAACCGCCCAGGATGCCGCCAATGGTTTCAGCTTCTCCAACTTGCCCACCGATGGCGAAAGTCATATGCACACGGTCGATGTGAGTCGCCCCGCGCTGGACAAGGGGTCGCTGCTGCTTTCGAGCGCGGTCGCGAGCCGAGTAGATGAGTTTCTGTCCAATATTCGCCGGTTTGACGATTTGGCGCGTGTGGGAGCTGCCACGGCCAGTCGCCTTCTGACTTATGGCCCGCCTGGCACCGGAAAAACCAGGCTTGCGCGTTATGTCGCTGCGCACTTGGAGCTGCCTTTGCTGACCGTGCGTTGTGACACCTTGGTGAGCAGCCTCCTTGGCCAAACCAGCCGAAATCTGCGGCGGGTATTCGAATATTCGCAGCAGCAGCCATGCGTCCTCTTCCTGGATGAGTTCGATGCGTTGGCCGGTGCCCGCGGCAACGAGAGGGATGTCGGTGAACTGCAGCGTGTGGTGATCTCGTTGTTGCAGAACATCGATGCGGTCCCGGAGAGCACCATCATCGTGGCGGCTACCAACCATGACCAGCTACTCGATCCTGCTATCTGGCGTCGCTTCAGCTTCCGCATTCCCATGGCTGAGCCGGATGGGTACCTGCGCAAATTGCTTTGGAAGCAATACTTGGAGCCGTTTAGTTCGGAAACTCTGGATCTGGACAACCTAGCCAAGGTCTCGAAGGGAATAACCGGGGCTAACATTGAGCAGGTATGCCTCGACACCAAGCGAGCGGTCGTTCTTTCGAATCAGTCAGCCATTGACGAGGACGAACTTCTTCGCCGCCTGGGTTTGAATCTTGCGCTAGGTGCTGGCCGAGTGCTATCTACTGTGGAGTCAGAAATTCGGTGGCTTAATGGATGGGCGCCCAGGTACTTCTCTTTGAGAACGCTTGGAAGACTGTACGACCTGTCGACTAGGCAGATAAGAAAGATCCTCAAGGAGGAGATCGGCAGTGGCTCGCAAGAATGTACCCGCTCGGGAGTCGTTGAATGCGAGGGTTGAGAACCCTTTCATACACATTCCGTTTCAGGCAAAAGACCTCTCTTCGATTGAGCGGACTGGTGGAGGCGGCGGCAAAGAGCTCGTAGTCGTCGATGACGCATACCGCGCGGCTCTTTCGAAAGCGCTGATGCAAGCCTCCACTGCACTTTCTCACGAGCAGACGCTTCATCCCCAAGCACTCTCGCACCTGGTTCTCAAGCTCCGAGATACCGGCATCGCCAAAAGCCACCGGCCTGTTCAGCTTGCCCAAGAGGCTGAACTGGAACCGGCTGGTCATGCCAGGATCGATGAGATGCTAGTCGGTGCTTCTGCCAACAGCTTGACCCAGTTCAATCGAGTCATTCTCAAGCGGAATACCCAGGCCATCCGCTGCAATCTAAGCGCGATTGAGTCGATCGAACCCTGGGATCGTAAGCGTCGAAACCCTGGAGGTAGCCAGCAGTTGCTTGAACACGGCCGAGCTGTCATGAGGCTGTTTCAGTATCAGCACGACAGCCTGAACGAGCTCAACTATCAGTCCATTTTGGCCGTGCTGAAGTCGCTTTCACTTCCGTTTATCGAGATCGCTCAAGGCCGTGGCCTACCCATCATTGGCGTTCAGGACCTGGATGGTGTCGGTGACAGCGGGCTTGATGTGCTGCTGGACTTGCCGGGCATTCGTATCATCTACGCCGAGCCGTTCTACCATCCGCGGAACACGGTCGTTGTCCCCCAAAGCGGTACAAGTGCTACTCAAGCTTCTGCTCAGGAAGTGGCGTTGCCGACCGTGGCGGTGTTCGACACTGGCGTCAACAAAGACCGATCTCCGATTGCGTCGTTCGTGAAGTCACGCGACACCTACCTCCTCCCGCCAGACACCAACTACGAGCATGGCACTGCGGTGGCTTCGCTGATCGCTGCGGGCTCTTTCTATAACGACAAACATTCATGGATCCCGACGACGCCGGCTTTCATACATGACGTCTGCGCGCTTGAGGCAACTGGCTCCCACATGAGTGATCTGGAGCTGCGCCTGCAGGAGGCCGTGCGACGAAAACCGGACGTGAAGATCTGGAACCTGTCCGTGGGCGGAGACCCATGCGACGAGAGCAACTTCAGCGACCTTTCGATGACGCTGGATGAGTTAAGCGACAAGTACCAGGTGCT
>OJST01000157.1_pt1 | contig 19092 bp, 17 predicted proteins | sample 1599491 | NCBI WGS metagenome assembly OJST01 (sample SAMN04436635, study PRJEB24849) | human gut metagenome | biome: human gut; feature: NICU; material: stool | host: Homo sapiens | place: USA: Saint Louis, MO | collected 2010-02-10
AGTTGGAAAACGGGCACGTCGTAACCGCGCACATCTCCGGAAAGATGCGCAAAAACTACATCCGTATTCTCACTGGCGACAAGGTTCGCGTCGAGCTGACGCCTTATGACCTGAGCAAGGGCCGCATCACCTACCGTGCGCGCTAAGCTCCAGCCATGAAAAAGCCCGGCCAAGTGCCGGGCTTTTTCATGCCTTCAAGTTTGTAAGGGGCTGCGTTGCAGCCCCATGTATCACGCTACTTCAGCCGTGGTCTCGAAGTCGAACACCAACTCGCCATCGCGCAAGTCGACGTGCACCACACCGCCATGCTCGGCCAGCTCACCAAACAGGATCTCCTCGGCCAGCGGCCGCTTGATCTTGTCCTGAATCAACCGCGCCATCGGCCGCGCGCCCATCTGCGCGTCATACCCCGAGGCCGCCAGCCAGCCGCGGGCCTCGTCGCTGACCTCAAGCAGCACGCGCTTGTCTTCAAGCTGCGCCTGCAGTTCGATAAGGAACTTGTCGACGATGCTCTTGATGGTTTCGGTGCTCAGGCGGCCAAACTGGATGATGGTATCCAGGCGGTTGCGGAACTCTGGCGTAAAGCTCTTGCGGATCACTTCCATCGCATCGGACGCATGGTCCTGATGGGTGAAGCCGATCGAGGCCCGCGACGCGGTTTCCGCGCCGGCGTTGGTGGTCATGATCAGGATCACGTTACGGAAGTCGGCCTTGCGCCCGTTGTTGTCGGTAAGGGTACCGTGGTCCATCACCTGCAGCAGCAGGTTGAAGACTTCCGGGTGCGCCTTCTCGATTTCGTCGAGCAGCAACACGCAGTGCGGCTGCTTGGTAATCGCCTCGGTCAGCAGACCACCCTGGTCGAACCCGACATAGCCGGGCGGTGCACCGATCAACCGCGAAACCGTGTGGCGCTCCATGTACTCGGACATATCGAAGCGCACCAGCTCCACACCCAGCGCCTTGGCCAATTGCCGGGCCGCTTCGGTCTTGCCGACGCCGGTAGGGCCGGCAAACAGGAACGAACCCACTGGCTTGTCAGGGGCCTTGAGGCCAGCACGCGACAGCTTGATGGCCGTGGACAGCGAATCGATGGCCTGGTCCTGACCGAAAACGGTCAGCTTCAGGTCGCGCTCCAGGTTACGCAGCAGTTCCTTGTCGGAGCTGCTGACATGCTTCGGCGGAATTCGCGCAATCTTGGCGACGATATCCTCCACCTGCGGCACGTCGATGCGCTTGACGCGGCTGGCTTCCGGCTGCAGGCGCTGGTAGGCGCCAGCCTCGTCGATCACGTCGATGGCCTTGTCCGGCAGCAGGCGGTCGCCGATGTGCTTCACCGACAGGTCCACTGCGGCCTGCAGGGCCTCGTCGGAGTAGGTCACACCGTGATGCAGCTCGTACTTGGACTTCAGGCCCTGCAGGATCTCGTAGGTCTCGCCCACCGTCGGCTCGACGATGTCGATCTTCTGGAAGCGGCGCGCCAGCGCGCGGTCCTTCTCGAAGATGCCGCGGTATTCCTGGAACGTGGTCGAGCCGATGCAGCGCAGCTCGCCCGACGCCAGCGCCGGCTTGATCAGGTTGGACGCATCCATGGTGCCGCCCGACGCCGAACCGGCACCGATGATGGTGTGGATCTCGTCGATGAACAGCACCGCGTTGGGCACCTTCTTCAGCGCGGTCAGCACGCTCTTCAGGCGCTTCTCGAAGTCGCCACGGTACTTGGTACCAGCCACCAGTGCGCCCAGGTCGAGCGAGTAGATCACCGCGTCGGCCAGCACGTCGGGCACCGAGCCTTCGATGATGCGGCGGGCCAGGCCCTCGGCGATGGCCGTCTTGCCTACGCCCGCCTCACCGACGTACAGCGGATTGTTCTTGCGGCGGCGGCACAGGACCTGGATGGTGCGCTCGATCTCGTCGGCACGGCCGACCAGGGGGTCGATGCGACCTGCCCGGGCCTGGTCGTTGAGGTTGCTGGCGAATTCGGTCAGCGCATCCCCCTTGGGCTCGCCCTCCCCGCCTTCCATGCGGCTCTCGCCCTCCGGGGACGAAGACGACTGCTCGCCTTCATCGCCCAGCTTGGCGATGCCATGGGACAGGTAATTGACCACATCCAGCCGGGTCACATCCTGCTGGTTGAGGTAATAGACGGCGTGGGAGTCCTTTTCGCCGAAGATGGCGACCAGCACATTGGCGCCGGTGACCTCCTTCTTGCCCGAGGACTGCACGTGGTACACGGCCCGCTGCAGCACACGCTGGAAGCCCAGGGTCGGCTGGGTGTCGCGGCCATCGTCTTCCGCCAGGCGGGACACGGAGGCCTCGATGGCCTGCTCCAGCTCCTGGCGCAGGCGGTCGGCATCGGCACCACAGGCCTTCAGTACGGCCTGGGCTGACGGGTTGTCGAGCAGTGCCAGCAGCAGGTGTTCGACCGTCATGAACTCATGCCGGGCCTCACGGGCGCGCTTGTAGCACTGGCCGATGGTGTGTTCGAGGTCTTTGCTGAACATGGATTACTCCGGCGGCAGATGGGGACAATATGCGGCCTGACTACGCGATTTCCATCACCCTAGCGGATTGCTGCGTTCAGATGGCGTTAGCAGTACAGATCGCTTGATCTTCATTCACTCCAGGACAGCCCACCCAGCATGAGCGAACCCTACCTGAGCCGCTGGCGATTGCGGCGTGATGGCCCGGCCATCCGTACGCCCCACGCCCGGCTCTGGCCGGTGCTGACCGCTGCGGACGAGCCAGCGATGCTGAAGATCAGCAGCGAGACCGAGGAGCAGAACAGCCATCGCCTGCTACGCTGGTGGAACGGCGATGGCGCCGCCCGCCTGCTGGCCCACGAGGGGCCTGCGATCCTGATCGAGCGTGCCCGCGGTGACTCGCTGCGGCAACGCTCGATCGAGGGCGACGATGACGCCTGCACCGCGATCCTGTGCCAGGTCCTGCAGCGGTTGCACCGGCCACGGGGCGCGCCGCCAGCGGAACTGGTCTGCCTGCGTACATGGTTCGCCGACCTGCTGCAGCCAAGGGCTGTGCTGCCTCCACTGCTGGAACAGTGCAGATCACTGGCGGAGGGGCTGCTGCGTGACGAACAGGAGATCCGGCCGCTGCACGGCGACCTGCATCATGACAATGTGCTGGATTTCGGCGCGCGGGGCTGGCTGGCGATCGACCCGAAGCGGCTGCTGGGCGACCGCGCATTCGATTACACAACGCTGTTCAGCAACCCGGACCTGTGCGGACCGGGCATCCACGTCGCGACACGGCCCGAGCGGTTTGCCGCCCGGCTGGAGCGGGTCAGCGCACTGGCGGGGCTGGAGCGCACGCGCCTGCTGCGCTGGATCGCGGCCAGCACTGCGCTGTCGGCAGTGTGGTTCAGGGATGACGGCGACCCGGCCGACATCGACGAGGCAGTCGCCCGGATGGCCCTGGAGGCGCTGGCGGAAGCGTGAAACCCACTCCGTAGGCGCCCAGCTTGGTGGGCACGCGCCATCCCTGATCGACACGGGCTTCTGCCTTGGTAGGTGCCCACCTTGGTGGGCACACCCATCCGGGATCGATGTGCCCGGACGAGAATCGGCAGCTGGTCAGGCCTTTTCCATCGTGCACAGCAGCGGGTGCTGGTTCATCCGCGAGTACTCGTTGACCTGGGCGACCTTGGTCTCGGCCACTTCGCGGGTGAACACCCCGCACACGCCGCGGCCGCGGGTATGGACGTGCAGCATCACCTGCGTGGCCTTGTCCAGGTCCATGCTGAAGAACTGCTGCAGCACATCCACCACGAAATCCATCGGGGTGTAGTCGTCATTGAGCAGCATCACCTGGTAGAACGGCGGCGGCGCCACTTCCGGGCGCGCGGCCTCTACGGCGACGCCGTGCTCGTGCTGGGAATCGGGGGAAGACTCATGGGGCATCGGGCCATTATAGAGGCTCGGGCGCGCCTGCGTCGGCCTGCTGCGGATTGGACGGCACGCACGCCCACCGTCACAATTGCACCCTCTCTCAACACTGTTTCACAGGATCTTCATGAAAAGGACCCTTCTCCCCGCCCTCCTGATCGCTCTGGCTGCCACCGGCTCCGCTGCCGCCGCAGACGCCGACAAGGCCGTGGCCCGCCATCTGGACAAGCTGGGCTACACCTACGAAGTCGATGAGGACGGCGACTACCGCATGGTCTTCGACGTCGAGGGTGACCGCACCCAGATGGTCTACGTGCGTTCGTCGGTGGAAGATTTCGGTACCCACAACATCCGCGAGATCTGGTCGCCGGCCTACAACGCGAAGACCAAGCAGTTCCCGGTGGCCGTGGCCAACCGCCTGCTGGAAGATTCGCAGGATGCCAAGATGGGCGGCTGGGTAAAGCAGGACACCACCGCCATGTTCGTGGTCAAGATCGACGCCGATGCCACTGCCGACCAGCTCAGCGACGCCATCGATGCGGCCATCCGCACCGCCGACGCCATGGAGCTGGAACTGACCAAGAAGGACGAGTTCTGAGTTGAACGCCACGCCGGACCCGCGCTGGGCACCGCACGCCACCGTTGCCACGGTGGTGGTCGACGGCGGCCGCGTGCTGCTGGTTGAAGAGACCATCGATGGCCGGCAGGTGCTGAACCAGCCGGCCGGCCACCTCGAGCCGGGCGAAAGCCTGGCCGAGGCAGCCCTGCGCGAGACCCGCGAGGAAACCGGCTGGACGGTGCAGCTGACCCATTTCATCGGCTGCTACCAGTGGACTGCCGGCGACGGCACTGCCTTCCTGCGCTTCTGCTACGCGGCGCGCCCGGTCTCGCACGACCCGGCGCAGCCACTGGACACCGGCATCGACCGCGCGCTGTGGCTGACCCCGGCCGAACTGCAGGCCGCCGGCGAGCGCCAGCGCAGCCCGCTGGTCTGGCAGGTGGTGGCTGATTACCTGGGTGGCCAGCGCCATCCGCTTTCGCTGGTCCGGGAGGTCGCATGAGCACTCCGCGCGTGATGGTGGGCGTCTCCGGAGGTGTCGACTCTTCGGTCGCCGCCTGGCGCCTGGTACAGCAGGGCGAAGCCGTGGCCGGCCTGTTCATGCAGAACTGGGCCGACGACGGCAGCGGTGACTGCCGCGCCGAGGACGACCGCCGCGATGCGGTGGCCGTCTGCGGCCTGCTCGGCATCCCGTTCCACTTCCGCGATTTCTCCAGCGAGTACTGGCAGGGCGTGTTCGAGCACTTCCTGGCCGAGTACGCCGCCGGGCGCACCCCGAATCCGGACGTGCTGTGCAACCGCGAAGTGAAGTTCAAGCACTTCCTGGATGCCGCCCGCGAGCTGGGCGCCGAACGCATCGCCACCGGGCACTATGCACGGGTGACCCAGCGCGGCCACCAGTGGCTGCTGCTGCGCGGCGCCGACCGTTCCAAGGACCAGAGCTACTTCCTGCACCAGCTGGGCCAGGAGCAGCTGGCGGCCACCCTGTTCCCGATCGGCGACCTGGAAAAGACCGACCTGCGCCGGATCGCGCGTGACGTCAGCCTGCCGACCCACGCCAAGAAAGACTCCACCGGCATCTGCTTCATCGGCGAGCGTGACTTCCGCGAGTTCCTTGGCCGCTACCTGCCGGCCAGGCCCGGCCAGATCCTCGACCCGGCCGACGGCAGCGTGATCGCCGAACATCCGGGCGTGTTCTATTTCACCCTGGGCCAACGCGAGGGCCTGAACATCGGCGGCGTGCGTGGACGCCCGGCCGCGCCGTGGTACGTGGTCGGCAAGGATGTGGCCAGCAACGTGCTGTACGTGGACCAGGACCGCGACAGCAAGTGGATGCTGTCCGAGCGCCTGCGTTCGGAAACCGCGCACTGGATCGCCGGTTCGCCGCCGGCACGGCGCTTCGAATGCACCGCCCAGACCCGCTACCGCCAGCCCGACGAGCCGTGTACGGTCCAGGTGCTGGACGATGGCAGCGTGCTGGTCACCTTCGCGCGCCCACAGCGCGCCGTTACCCCCGGTCAATCACTGGTGCTGTATGACGGTGACGTGTGCCTGGGTGGCGCGGTGATCGCCGCCACCGATGCGCCGCTGGAACAGCGCCTGCGCACCACCCCTTCCCCTTTTGAGGTAATCGCTGCATGAGTTTCACTGTCGACGACCGCGTCCTGGCCCTGGCCGGCATTGCCCAGGCCCTGCAGCAGGTACGCCGTATCGCCGATACCGGCCATTCCGACGCCGCCGCCGTGCGCACCGCCGTGGACAGCGTGTTCCGTGTCGATGCGTCCTCGCCGCAGGAGGTGTTCGGTGACCGCCATGCACTGAAGTCCGGCCTGCGCCTGCTGCACAACTACTTCCGCAGCCAGGGCCAGGACCCGATCCTGCCCAAGCTGGCCCTGTCGGTGCTGCAGCTGGAGCGTCGCTTCGTTCAGGATGGCGCCACCGTGAACAAGGTCGCCTCGGGCATCGAGCGCGCCCAGCGCCAGGCCACCGAACTGGGCGACAGCGGCCACCCGGACGTGCTGGCCAACCTGGGAGGCCTTTACGCCGACACCATCAGCCACCTCAAGCCGCGGGTCATGGTGCAGGGCAACCCGCACTACCTGGGCCAGGCCGGCGTGGTGGCCGAGATCCGCGCCCTGCTGCTGGCCGCGGTGCGCGCTGCGGTGCTGTGGCGGCAGCTGGGCGGCAGCTACTGGGACTTCCTGTTCAGCCGCAAGGCGATGATCGAGGCCGTGGACCGGCAGCTGGCCTGAGGGTGTGGGGTCAGAGCCCTTTTCCATGGAAAAGGGATCCGACCCCGTTGCTGCCTGCCCCAGGGGTCGGATCCCTTTCCGGCACGGAAAGGGCTCGGCCCCCGAAGCCGCCAAGGCGCCGGAAAACCGGCGCATTCAGAATGCACTTCGAGGCACATCGACGTTAAAGAGAAAGGGGGTACGGCCGATACATCCTCCGTGCACCTCCCGAGAACGTCCATGTACTCACGCATTTTCATCCGTCTGGCCGCCCCCCTGGCTCTGACCCTGCTGCTCCCCTTCGCCATCGGTTTCGAATGGCCGGCCGCCCTGCGCTGGGCGATCCTGACCACGATGACGCTGAGCTGGCTCGGCTTTGCGTGGTGGACCACCCGCGCCCAGGCACACCGTTCCCCGGAACACGCCCGTGTCCTGCGTGAGCAGGACCAGCTGCTGACCGAACTGCGCAATTTCGTCGGCAACGAGATCGAAGGTTCGCGCGGCGAAGTGGAACGCGCCCGTGACCTGATCCGCCAGGCCGTCTCCAGCCTCGGTGGCAGCTTCGATGCGATGAACCGCAAGTCGCGCCAGCAGAGCCAGGCCCTGTCGCGCATCGTCGACCGCGCCGGTGACGAAGGCAACGCCGGCCTCGACGTTGCCCGTTTCGCCCAGCACGCCAGCCACCGCATGGAACAGCTGGTCGAAGCGCTGGAACAGGTGAGCGGCCAGAGCAGCACCACCGTGCAGCACATCGACCAGATGGCGCAGCACCTGGATGGCATCTTCGCGCTGCTGGAAGACGTCAAGTCGATCGCCGACCAGACCAACCTGCTGGCCCTGAACGCTGCCATTGAAGCGGCACGTGCCGGTGAAGCCGGTCGCGGCTTCGCGGTGGTCGCCGACGAAGTGCGCAACCTGTCCGAGCGCTCGACCACCTTCAACGAGCAGATCCGCAAGCTGGCACACAGCTCCAAGGACGCCATCGCCAAGGTGCGCGAGACGGTCTCGCACATGGCCTCGCGTGACATGGACCGCTCCCGCGAAGCGCGCCAGGAAGCGGCGGCGATGCTCGACAACGTCGCGCAGATCAACGCCTCGCTGGGTGACGGCATGCGCGAAGTGTCCGAGTGCGCCCGTTCGATCGATGGCAGCGTGGCCGAAGCCGTGCGCGCCCTGCAGTTCGAGGACATCGCCACCCAGGCGCTGGGCGGCGTGCACACCCACCTGGACCGCCTGACCGCGATCAACCGCGAAGCGGTGGCCCTGCAGGAACTGCTGCACCGCAATGGCGGCGTGTTCGACGAAGAGATCGCCACCGCCCTGCAGCGCACCGGCAGCCGCCTGCGCGAACTGCGCAGCGAGTGGGAACGCCCGCCGCACAAGCCGGTTGCCCAGCAGAGCATGGGCGCCGGCACCGTCGAGCTGTTCTGACCCTGATGTCCGCTGCCCTCGCCGGCAGCCCGCAAGGCCCCGGTTCGACCGGGGCCTTTGCCTGTAACCCGCCGTTGGATGCATCCTGTACTCGCACCATGACCCTGATCCGCGCCCTGCCCTCTCTCACCGATACCGAGCGCCCGCGCAACGCGAGCGTGCGTGAGCAGCTGCAGCAGCTGGAGGATGTGGCACGCGAGGAGATCCGCGAACTGCAGCAGCTGGCGGACGCGCGCCCGGCCCCGCCGCGGGCGGACGAGGCGCTGCTGGGACTGGCCTGGGACCTGGGGTTGGACGGGGAAGCGCTGAAGTAGATCCATGCCATGCGTGGATGGCTTTCATCCGCCGGTGTGACGCCTGGCCCTCGCCGCAACATCCACGCATGGCGTGGATCTACCGGGGTGGCGAAATCGTTGTGGCATGATCCACCGATCCCGTTCATGGAAGACCGATGGCCATCACCCTGATCGCACTCCTGCTGATCGAGACCGTCCTTCTGATGGCCTGGGTGGCCGGTTATTTCAGTTGGGGGATCACCCTGTTCAACGAACGCATCGCGGCGTCACCGGCCATGCAGGCCCGGCTCTCGCTGGGCAGCCTGGAACGTGACCTGCCGCAGGACAGATGGCTGCAACTGGCCTTCCATGCGCTGCCCGATGGCAGCGTGGCGTTCCGCGAGAGCTTCGCGCCAAGCTTCGGCCTGCGCTACTTCCCGGTGATGCGCGGTCGCATCGTATTCAACGCGCGACGGCACGAGGTGCGGGTGATCGGACTGTGCAGCTGGTTCGTGGCCATCCTGTCGCTGTTGCTGTTGCCGCTGGTGGCGATGCGCCCGATGGTGGCGCCGATGCTGCTGGTGCTGCCGCTGTTCCTGGCCAGCTATCTGGTCCAGAAGCGGCGCTATGCGGCCATTGTCGAGGCATTGCGCATGCAGTTGAAGGCGGAGTTCCCAAGGTAGATCCACCCCATGCGTGGATGATCGACAGGCACAGGCATCCGTGCCGACCAACGGTCGGCACCCACCAAAGCGGGTTGTGGTAGATCCACGCCATGCGTGGATGGACACAGTGGCCAGGGGCAGTTCGAACCAGTGCAGCTGATCACCGCACCAGCATCACTTCCCCACTGGCATCGGTGCGCAGCGAAACCGGCTGTGGCTGGCGCAGCCACTGCGCCAGGTCGCGCGGGCTGAGCGGGCGCGAGTACAGGTAGCCCTGGATCTCGTCGCAGCCCTGGCGGCGCAGCATGTCCTCTTCCTGGTGCGTTTCCACGCCCTCGGCCACCACCTTCATGCCCAGCGCATGCCCCAGGTGCACGATGGCCTGGGTCACTTCGGCCGTACCCGAATCGTGCAGCATGCCCTGCACGAAACTGCGGTCGATCTTCAGGCGCCCCACCGGGAAGCGGTTGAGGTAGTTGAGATTGGAGAAGCCGGTACCGAAGTCATCCACCGCCAGCGGCACGCCGTGCCGTTCCAGCACGTCGAAGCAATGGCGCAGGATGTCGGTGTCACGGATCAACGCCGACTCGGTCAGTTCCAGCTCCAGCCGCTGCGGTGGCCAGCCATGGGCGTGGCAGATTTCGATCACACGCTCGGCAAAGCCGCGGTCTCGCAGCTGTACCGCAGAAACATTCACCGCAATGCGGTCGAAACGCAGACCGGCACGGTCCCAGGCGGTTGCCTGGCGGCAGGCCTCATTCAGCACCCAGTCGCCGATCCGCACGATCTCGCCGCATTTTTCGGCAATGGGGATGAACTCGGCCGGGCTGCAGTAGCCGATCCCGGGGCGGTGCCAGCGCAACAGTGCCTCGATCGCCGGCGGCTCGCCGTGGTGGGCGTGCAGCAGCGGCTGGTAGGCCAGGCTGAACTCTTCGCGCTCGATGGCGCCGTGCAGGGCATGCTCCAGCTCCAGCTTGCGCTGGATGCGGGCCAATGCGTCCTGGCTGTAGTACTGGTAGGTGTTGCGCCCCGCTTCCTTGGCCGCGTACATCGCGGCATCGGCGGCACGCAGCAATGAATCGAAATCGGTCTGTGCATCGCCCAGCATCGCGATGCCGACGCTGGCGCCGACCTTCAACGTGGTCTCGCCACGACGCAGTGGCTCGGCCAGCGAAGCGATCAGCTTGCGCGCGACGTGGCCGGCGTCTTCCGGCTCGGCCAGGTCGCGCAGTACCACGATGAATTCATCACCACTGAAGCGGCCGAACAGATCGTTGTTGCGCAGGTTCTGGTGCAGGCGCGTCGCAGCGGCCTTCAGCAGTGCATCACCGGTGGCGTGGCCGAAGCTGTCGTTGATGGTCTTGAAGCCATCCAGGTCGATGAACAGCATCGCCAGCGATGTGCCACGGTCACGTGCTTCTTCGATGGCCTCTGCCGTCTGCTCGCCGAGCAGCACGCGATTGGGCAGGCCGGTCAGCAGATCGTAGTGGGCCAGCAGTTCGATGCGCTCGTTGGCCTCGCGCTCGCGGGTGATGTCACGGAACAGCACCACGAAGCGCGGCGGCAGGCCGTCACGGCGGTCCAGCTCGATCAGCACCTGCACCCAGACGCGCAGGCCGGACTGGCGGTAGAAGCACAGGTCCAGCTGCTCGGGTAGCCCGCCGTTGGCGATGCGCGCCAACGCCGCTTCGAAGGCATTGCGTGAGTCCTCGGTGTACAACGCCAGCGCCTGGTCGAGGGTGATCGGTTCCTTGCGCAGGCCGTGAATGCGATAGCACTCCTCGGTCCACTGCATGTGCCGGGTCTTCACCTCGATCTCGCAGCCGCCGATGCGGCCCAGCGCGGAGACGCGGTTGAGCAGCTCGGTGCGCCAGCGGATCAACGCGTCGGTCTGGTGCTGCTCGGTGATGTTCTGCACCTGTCCGAGCAGTCGCTTGGGCTGTCCGTCCATGTCCAGCAACGGCTGCATCCACAGCCGCAGGTGCTGCGACGGCTCGTTGCCCCGGGTCAGTTCCAGTTCGAGATTGGCGGCACGGCCATCGCGCCACAACCGCCGCCACGCCGCACGCAATGCGCCACGTGAACGTGGGTGCAGCTGCTTCAGCCAGCGCCGCTGGCCGGGTACGGCGCCCTGCTCCAGCGCAAGCATCGAACGCAGCTCCGGCGACCACCAGAAATGACCACTGTTGGGGTCGAACGACCAGCTGCCCATGCTGGCGATGCGCTGGGCCTCGCTCAGGTGAAGCTGCTGTTCCTGCAGCAGCCCTTCCAGCTGCTTCTGCTGTTCGATATCGGTATGGGTACCGACCATGCGCAGCGGCTGGCCATCGGCGGTGCGCGCGACCACGCGGCCCCGGTCCAGTACCCAGCGCCACTGGCCATCGGCCTGGCGGAAACGGAACTGCGCGCTGTACTGCTCGCTCAAGCCACGCAGATGCTCTTCCAGTGCGGCCCGCACCTGGGCGATGTCCTCGCCGTGCACGCGGGCCAGCATCTCGGTGGCGGTTTCATCGCCCACTGCCGGGGTGCGCACCACACGGTCACTGGGAATGTCCCAGTCCCACAGGCTGTGGCCTGCACTGTCCAGCGCCAGCTCCCAGCGCCCACCGCCGCCGAGCGGCACCGGTTCGGGAATGCTCAGCGTGAAGGCCAGCAGGTTGCCGGCGCCATCGTGCACGGCGCGCAGGTGGCCATCGTAGTGCCCGTGCGGGCCACCCGGCAGCGTGCAGGCCACGATGCCGCCATCGGCGGCCATCAGGCGCAGATCTTCCAGCATCGGCGCATACGCAGCCACGGTGGCCGGCAGGCCATGCTCGCGCGCAGCCGGATTGGCCGCCAGCGGGCGACCCGTGCGGTCGACGATGACCAGCGCCGACGCAAGCGGGTGCTGCAGCAGGCTGGCGATGATCCCTTGGTCCACGCGATCTTGCTCCGGATGACACGCCCGTCAGCGGGGCACGCAGTGGTTAACGGCGCCTGCGGCGGATAATTGAGTGGTCTGGGCGCACCTGCGCGGTAAGATGGCCGGCGCCCCTTTCAACCAGCCCGTCCATGCCTGCAGAACCGACCGGCACCGCCCTTGTACCCGATCCGCGGATGGCGCAGGCGCTGAGCCGCGACCGGCGACGGGTGGTCCTGAGCTACCTGGTGATGGCATTGGCCTGGATGATCGCTTCCGACAGTGCCGTGCAGGCGCTGGTGCCGGATCCGCAGCAGGCGGCGATGTGGCAGAGCGTGAAGGGCTCGTTCTTCGCACTGGCCAGTGCCGGCCTGCTGTATCTGCTGCTGCGGCCGCTGGCCGAGCATGTGCTGCACACCCATGCGCGCCAGCAGGCCTCGGAGCTGCGCCTGCGGCAGATGTTCGAGGGCAACCCCGGCCCGATCCTGGTCTACGACCTGGACACGCTGGCGATCCTCGATGCGAATCCGGCTGCCTGTACCGCCTTCGGCTGGGAGCGTGACGAACTGCTGGAGCAGACCATCGACGCGTTGTGGCCGCCAGGCCAGGACCAGGCGCTGCAGACCAAGCTGGAGGCGATCCGCGAGGCGCCGGAGGAACTGTGCATCCTGCGCACCCAGCTGCAGCTGCGTGACGGCTCGCTGCGGCAGATGGAACTGCGCTCCAACGCCATCAGCTATGACGGCCACAACGCCCGCTTGTTGATTGCCATCGACCGCACCGCCGAAGACCTGGCCCAGCTGCGCCGTGACCAGGCGCTTGCGCGGGTGGAAGAAGCCCACGAACTGGCGCGCATCGGCGCCTGGGAACTGGACCCGTCCACCGGCATGGGCCGCTACTCCAACCAGGTCTACCGCCTGCTTGGCCGCCGGCCGCCGGAAGCCCGCCGCTGGCACCGCTTCGACGAGCTGCTGGTTCCCGCCGACCCTGCCACCGCCACCCAGACCGAACAGCTGCTGGCCGACCTCTGCTCGGGTGATCCGGTGCAGGTGGACGTACTGCTGCCCCTGCTGTCGATGGACGGACGCGCCCTGATGGTGCACCTGCGTGCCGCCAGTGGTGTCGATGAGTCCGGCCGCAGCCGCGTACTGGGCACCCTGCAGGACGTGACCGAGCGGGAGCAATCGCGACGCCTGCTGCGCGAGCGCGAAGAACAGTTCCGTGAGCTGGTGCGGGTGCTGCCCGATGGCGTGGTGATCCTCTCCGACGAGCACGTGCTGTACACCAACGCCTGGGCGGCCAGCCTGTTCGGCTATGGCAGCCATACCCTGCTGGGTGAGCCGCTGTCGGCGCTGGTCGCTGCCGGTGATCTGGCCCGCGTCCGCGGCCAGCTGCGTGCAGGGCAGCCACACCTGGGCCCCGGCCACAGCAGCTTGGTGGCCATGCAGCGCGCCGACGGCCGCAGCTTCCATGCCGGCCTGGCGGTGGGCGAGGTCCGCTATGGTGGCCGCGACTGCAAGCTGCTGATCGTGCGCGACCTCAGTGATTCCGAACGGACGCGCAGTGCACTGGAAACCAGCAACCGCGAACTGCAGGCGATGGCCGGCCGCCTGTTCTCGCTGCAGGAAGACGAGCGCCGCGCGATCTCGCGCGATCTGCACGACGACATCGGCCAGGCGATCACGGCGATCAAATTGTCCGCCCATGCCGCGCAGGACGAGCACGATCCGCAACGCCGCGCCGAGGACCTGGCACAGATCGTCAGCCTGGCCGACACCACGGTAGCCAAGCTGCGCGACATCTCCACCCTGCTGCGCCCTCCGCAGCTGGACGCGCTGGGCCTGGAAGCAGCCCTCAGCTGGCAGGCACGGGTCCTGTTCCGTTCTTCGCAGGTGGAGCTGCTGGCCGAGATCGAGCCCCTGCCTCATCGCCCCGACAACAGCATCGAACAGGCCTGCTTCCGCATCGCACAGGAGAGCCTGACCAACGTGCTGCGGCATGCGCGCGCGAGCCAGGTACACCTGCAACTGCGCGACATCGGCAAGCGCAGCCTGCACCTGCAGATCCGCGACGACGGCGAAGGTTTCGACCCGGACGGCCCGCGCGGCCTGGGCCTGATCGTGATGCGCGAGCGCGCGCAGAGTGTCGGCGGCCATGTGCGCATCGAGTCCGCACATGGCGAAGGCACCCTGATCGACGTTCACCTCCCCTACCAGGCGGCCAGCATGGCCGCCGTTGAGTCACCGGAATACTGAGCCTATGTGGAATCCCAACCAGCCGCCGGTCAGCATCGATGATGCACCCGATCGCCTCGGTGCCGGCAACCCCGAGCTGCAGGCGATGGTCGCCGAAGCGGCCTCCGGCGGCACCGCGCTGATGCTGATGCACGTGGACATCGACCACTTCGCTTCAGTCAACGAGAACATGAGCGCCGAGGTGGGTGACCAGGCGCTGGTGCTGGTGGCGCAGCGGCTGCAGTCCTACCTGCGCGGTCGCGGCAAACTGTGGCGGCATGGCAGCGACGAGTTCCTGATCGCAGTCCCGCGCAACGCCGACGTGCCGCTGCCGGAGGACTTCGCCGAGGAAATCCGGCAACAGATGGAGTTGCCCCTGTCGGTGCTGCCGTACACGCTGTTCATGACCGGCAAGCTGGGGGTGAGCCTGTGCCCGGAACACGCCAGTAACGCCTCGCGACTGCTCGACCACGCCGAGGATGCGCTGTACCAGGCGGCCCGCGAAGGTGGAAACGCGGTGCGCATCCATGCAGTGGATACCCCGCCGAGCGCGCACAGCGAGAGCATCATCGCGCGCCAGATCGTCGACGCGATCCCCAACGGCGAGCTGAAGCTTCGCTACCAGCCGCTGGTCAGTGCCCGCGACGGCCATGTGGTGGGCATGGAGGCGCTGCTGCGCTGGCAGTCCCCCACGCTGGGCATGCTGGTGCCGGAGCGCTTCATGCGCACCGCCGAGCGACTGGGCATCATCGTGCAGATCGGCACCTGGGTGCTGGAGGGCGCGCTCAAGCAGGCCCGCCTGTGGCGCGACCAGGGCTTCGACGACTTCACCATTGCCGTGAACGTCTCCACCCTGCAGCTGCTGCGGCCGAACTTCTTCGCTGAAGTGATGGGCCTGATCCAGGCCGCGGGCGTGCCGGCACAGATGCTGACGCTGGAGATCAACGAAAGCGCGCTGACCAACAATGTCAATTTCGTGCACGAGACACTGGCCAACCTGCGCAACGAAGGCATCAGCCTGAGCCTGGACAACTTCGGCACCGGCGATTCCAGCCTCAGTGCGCTGGTGCGTTACCCGGTGGACAAGCTGAAGATCGACCGCAGTTTCATCAAGAGTGCACCAGCCGGCAACCGCGAGGCAGCCATCGCACGCGCGATCATCGCCATGGGCCACCAGCTGGGCATGACGGTCATTGCCAACGGCGTGGAATCGCAGGCGCAGCTGGGCTTCCTGCGCCGCAACGATTGCGATGTATTCCAGGGCTACCTGTTCGGCGAACCGATGTCGGCCGATGCCGCCGGCATGACCCTGCGCCGCCGCTACCTGCGCCCGGAAGCCTTCGCCGAGACCCGCCCGGACCGCACGCTGCTGCTGCTGGACGACGAGGAGAACGTGCTGCGCTCGCTGGTGCGCCTGTTCCGCCGCGATGGCTACCGCATTCTGGCGGCCGGCAACGTGCGCGATGCGTTCGATCTGCTAGCGATCAACGACGTGCAGGTGATCCTGTCCGACCAGCGCATGAGCGACATGAGCGGCACCGAGTTTCTGGGCCGGGTGAAGATGCTGTACCCGGACACGATCCGCCTGGTGCTGTCCGGTTACACCGATCTGAACACGGTGACCGACGCGATCAACCGTGGCGCGATCTATCGCTTCCTGACCAAACCGTGGAACGACGATGAGCTGCGCAAGCACATCCACCAGGCGTTCCGCACCTATGAGGAGCAGCGTCGCAGCAACGCCGGTCCGGCGCCTGCCGAGAGCGGCGATGGCGGCGAGGATCGCCCGCTGCGGTAACGATCCCGTCTGGTAGAGCCGGCCGCTGGCCGGCTGCTCTCGATGCCGGATTCAATGAGGATGCCGGCCAACGGCCGGCACTACCCGAAGCGCGAACCCGGTCGGGGACAAGACCTGGTAGAGCCGGCCGCTGGCCGGCTGCTCTCGATGCCCGGTTCAATGGGGTTGCCGGCCAGCGGCCGGCACTACCCGAAGCGGTCAGCGCGGCTGCTTCACCGGCAGCACCACGCGGAAGCGCGAGCCCACGCCCGGGGTACTGTCCAGGTCGATGCGGCCATGGTGTTTGTTGATGATGCTGTAGGAGATCGACAGGCCCAGGCCGGTACCGCTGCCCACCGGCTTGGTGGTGAAGAACGGATCGAAGATGCGCTGGCGCAGTTCCGGCGAGATGCCGCCGCCAGTGTCTTCAAATTCGACCCATACCTGGTCACCGTCGACACCGGTACGCACAGTGATCGTGCCACGCTCGGCAATGGCGTGGCCGGCGTTGAGCAGCAGGTTCATGTAGACCTGGTTCAACTCGGACGGCAGGCACTCCACCAGCGGTAGCTGGCCGAACTCACGCACCAGGGTGACCTTGTACTTGAGCTCGTTCCAGATGATGTTGATGGTCGATTCCAGCCCTGCGTGCAGGTCGACCAGCTTCCACGATTCGTCGCGGCCGGAATACGAGAAGTCCTTCAGGTCACGCACGATGCGGGTCACCCGTTCGATGCCTTCGCGCGATTCGGCCATCAGCTGCGGCAGGTCGCGGCTGATGAAATCGATGTCCAGGCGGTCACGGATATCGTCGATTTCCGGAATCAACGCCTTCGGGTCGGGCGCACGAAGGGCGCGTTCGTAGGCTTCGATCACCGTGAACAGGCTGCGCAGGTACTCCTGCAGGCTGCCCAGGTTGGAGTGCACGTAGCCGATCGGGTTGTTGATCTCGTGCGCCACGCCGGCAGCGAGCTGGCCGATGGACGCCATCTTTTCCGACTGCAGCAGTTTTTCCTGGGTACCGTTCAGGCGCAGGTAGGCCTGCCGCAGCTCGGCATGGCGCTGCTGCAGCTCGCGCTCGTAGTCTTCCTGCCCTTCGATATGGCGGAACAACGCCAGGAAGTGCCCTTGGCCGACCGGGCCGTGGTGGTAGAGGTGGGCGATGACCACACCCTCCCCCAGCGGCAGGCTGCCGTTCCAGTGACCATGCTGCCGCGCCTGTTCCAGCGCATCGGGTGGCAGCAGCTCACGCAGCCGCTGCGGCGGCAATGCACCGTCCTCCCCACCGGCCAACAGGTTCTGCGCAGCCGGATTGGCCAGCGCCACCTGCCCGTCTTCAGTGAACAGCAGCAGCCCTTCGCGCAGGCGCTCAAGCAGGGCCTGCAGCACCGGCTGCGGAGGAAGGGGGGCGGTAACCAGGGCGTTGGCAGCGGACACGGCGACTCGGGACGTTCGAACAGGCGCCCAATATACGCGGTCACGCAGCAGGCTTCAGCCCGCGGGGGTGGGTAGTGCGACCGCCGTCGCGTCAGGCGACGGCGAGTGGGCGGCGGGCAGTAACGGTGTGTGACTGGCCCTTGGCGTCATAGGCCGAGGCGTCTTCGGTACGGCCCAACTGGCGCAATGCCCAGTTGACTTCGCGTCGGCGCCGCGAAAGCAGCACGCCATTGGCGCGGTTGCGCTCGGCCAGTTCCTGCAGCTGCTCGCCCTGCCCCACCGGCGGCGCGCCTTCCAGCGCACGCAGCGCTTCCAGCTTGGCGCCGGTGGCCCGGATCAAGGCGTGCACGTCGTGCTCGACCAGGGCCTGGCGTTCAACGTCCAGGGCCTGGGCGAGGCGCTGCAGCGGCTCGCTCATCGCCGCGGTCATCCGTGCAGCTGCTGGTCCAGATCGAGCATGCGCGATGCGATCGCGTCCGGATTGATCTTGTAGGTGCCGTTCTGCAGCGACTCGCGCACGGCGGCCACGCGCTGGGCGTCGATCGCCGGGGCGGTGGTCAGCTCACGCTCGATGGCCTGCAGATTGGTGGCCTCGCCGGTCAGGCGCAGGCTGTCGGCCGCCTCGACCGGGCGCGCCGCCGCATCGGTGCTGACGCCGGGCTTGTTGGCCGGGGTCGTCACGCTGCGCAGTGCCTGGGGGACCTGCAGGTTGCCGTCGATTTTCTGGCTCATGGGGTGTCCTGGAGTTGCCGTTCACAAGGGATAACGGCCGCAGGGCCGTGATCTTTAGGGATATTTTGCGGTAATTCAACGCGCCACGATTACGTCACCTGCGGCATCGACCGTGCCCTGCACGATCCGCCGCGAGGACAGGTTCTCGACCGATACCCGTTCGTTCTCACCGGCATCACCCATCGCACGGCCGGCAATGCGGACCTCGACCGAACCGCGACGCGACACCAGGGCTACATTGTCTCCTCGCTTGATGAGACGCTGAACCACCAGGTCGTTGTTCGACAGCAGGGCTCCGGCCTGCAACGGACGGCGAGCGATGCGGCCGATCGCTGCATTGGGATCGGCCAGTACCGCACCGGCAATCCGGGCAGCGTCACGCTGGGCAGTGGTGATATCGGCGGCGGTGAGGGTTTCTCCAGTGCCGATTCCACGATTGAGCACCAGCACGGTCTGGTTGCGCCGCACCTTCACCGGCACGAACAGGCGCCAGCCCCCCGCATCAGGGCAACTGACCTCCACCGTGGTGTTGGCGGTTGGCTGTACCTGCAGCGCGCCGCCACACTTGGGCAGGCGCAGCGCATCGGCCACCTGGGCCTCACCCTCGCTGCCGGTCGGCAGCGTCGACAACGCTGCGGTGCGGATGCTGGCTACGGGTTGCCAGTCGGCGGCCGCCGCCCACGGCGAGGCCAGGGCAAGCGCGATGGCCAATAGAGATGTGACCCGGCGCATGGCGCCTCCTGTCGATGGGACCTGGCCCAGCTGCGTGCAAGGTGTGTGCCAGAGACGAGGCCTCGGGATGGGGATGTGTAGAGTCGACTGTTAGTCGACTTTCGCGTCAGTCGACTTTCGCGCGAAGCGCGGGGGTTCCCGCGATCGGATAAGAGCAGTCGACCGCGAAGAGCAGTCTGCTAGAAGAGCAGTCTGCTAGAAGAGCAGTCTGCTAGAAGAGC
>OJST01000158.1_pt1 | contig 19075 bp, 17 predicted proteins | sample 1599491 | NCBI WGS metagenome assembly OJST01 (sample SAMN04436635, study PRJEB24849) | human gut metagenome | biome: human gut; feature: NICU; material: stool | host: Homo sapiens | place: USA: Saint Louis, MO | collected 2010-02-10
CACCCCGCGCTGGGGCGCGCTGCAACGCAGCAATTCGGCGTTGGTCGAGTCCACTGTCCAAGCGACCTGCAGGTCGTGCAGCAGGGCTTGGACGCCGGCAGGCAAGCCGGCACGGATCGCATCAGGGTCCAGCAGGTCGACCGGGCGGGTCAGGCCATAGCCCTCCCCTGCACGGCCCTCGATGTCCACACCGGCGGCTCTAAGTCCTTGAATACGCTTCCAAATGGCCGCCCGGGTCTGGCCCAGCTCACGGGCCAGGGCGTCGCCGGAGAGGCGACCGGCAGCGAGTTTGGCCAGCAGTTGGCGGTCGTCCACGGCAGCTTCCACGAAGTCAGGAAGGAATTATGCGGGAAAGCCGCCAGCGGCGCCCGCCACGCTGGGTTCCGCGGGGGCTTCCAACGGGGCGCCGGGTTCGGGCTAGAATCGGGAACTCACCTTCCCTTAACGTGGATGTCGTCAATGCGCCGTTATGCCCATTGCCTGATCCTGCTGACGATGCCCTTCGCGGCGTCTGCGACGGCAGCGCTGGACGACAGCCGCGGCGCCTGCGTGTCCTCCAACGGCGATGCCGCTTCGCAGCGTGCACCGACCGCGACCGCTTCGGCCGCCACCACCAAGCCGGCACCGGTCCGCCCGGCAGCCAGCACCAGCACGGGCGGCGGTGGCAGCGACGACGACGTGCTGCAGCGCATCCGCGCACCGAAGTGGCACAGCTACCTACCGGGAATGTTCCGCTGATCAAGTCGTTGCTGCAGTGGCTGCGGCCTGCACCGCGGCCGATCGACGATGTACTGTGGAATGAGGCCTGCCGCCGCGCCGCCTGGCTGCACGGTCTGGACGACGATCGCCGCGCGCGATTGCGCCTGCTGGCCACGCGCTTCCTGCACGAGAAGACCATTACCCCGATCGGCGAGCTGCAGCTGGAGGCCGGCGATGGCGTGCTGCTGGCGGCGCTGTGCTGCCTGCCGCTGCTGGAGTTCGGCGAGGTGGGTCTGGAAGGCTGGTCACAGCTGATCGTCTACCCCGATGCATTCCGCGTACATCGCCGCCACATGGATGCGGCCGGCGTACTGCATGAGTGGGATGACGAACTGATTGGCGAGTCGTGGGACAGCGGTCCGTTGATCCTGTCGTGGGCCGATGTGCAGGCCGACCTGGCGACGCCGCACGAGGGCTACTGCGTGGCGGTGCACGAGATGGTGCACAAGCTGGATGCGCTGGATGGTGCGATGGACGGCACGCCGCCACTGCCGCGCGAGTGGCAGCGCGAGTGGGCAGCCACCTTCCAGCGTTCCTACGATGCCTTCTGCGCGCAGGTGGATGCCGGCGAGGAAACGTTGATCGACCCGTACGCGGCCGAGGCGCCGGAAGAGTTCTTCGCGGTGGCCAGCGAGTATCACTTCTCGGCACCGGATCTGCTGCAGCAGGCGTTGCCGGAGGTCGCCGCGCAGCTGCAGCGGTTCTATGGCGAGCCGCCGAAGATCGAAACACGGTAGTGCCGGCCGCTGGCCGGCAACCTCATGATCTTCGATGGCATTGCTTGGTTGCCGGCCAGCGGCCGGCACTACCGATCAACGAGGTTTACGGCCCCGGCGGCAAACGCACTTCGAAACGGGCGCCGCCCAGTTCGCTGGAACGGCCGACGGCCAGTTCGCCGCGGTAATCCTTGATCAGGTCCTGCACGATCGACAGGCCGATGCCGTGGCCCTGCACGCGCTCGTCGCCACGCACACCACGCTGCAGCACCTTGCCGATGTCGTCCGGGGCGATACCCGGGCCATCGTCGTCCACCGCCAGCAGCAGGCCTGCGCGGCGCGCGTTCGGTGCCGGCAGCGGCTGCGCGGTCAGCAGCACGCGGCGGTTGGCCCACTTGAAGGCGTTTTCCAGCAGGTTGCCGAGCAGTTCCTGCAGGTCGCCCGGTTCGCCGTGGAAGCGCGCGGCCGGATCGATGTCGAACTCGCACAGCACGCCCTTGGAGGCGTAGACCTTCTCCAGGCCACGTACGATTTCCTCGGCGTTGGACTCGATCGGCAGCGGCGCGGAGAACAGCTTGTGGCCCGACGACGCAGCACGTGCCAGCTGGTACGAAACCAGGTTGTTCATGCGCTGCAGCTGCACGTCCAGCTCTTCGCGCAGCGCGCCATCGCCCGCGCCGCTGTCCATCTGCGTGCGCAGCACCGCAATGGGCGTCTTCAGGCTGTGTGCCAGGTCGGCCAGGGTGTTGCGCTGGCGCTCGAGGTTCTCGCGCTCGCTTTCAATGAAGGCGTTGATGCTGTCGGTCAGCGGTTCCAGCTCGCGCGGGTGGCGCTCGCTCATGCGCTCGGTCTCGCCGCGCTGCACCTTGGTCAGCTCGGTGATCACCCGGCGCAGCGGACGCAGGCTCCACTGCAGGATGACGGTCTGCAGCAGCAGCAGGATCAGGCCGATGCCGCCCAGGTAGAACCAGACACGGCCACGGAACACGCGCAGCTGCGCACCCAACGCGCGCGAGTCTTCCATCACATAGATGGTGTACGGGAATTCGGTGGCCGGGTCGGCGTCGGCGTCCCACACCAGGCCCAGGCCATAGCGGTACACCGAACCCTGGCTGCCGTCGATCTGGATCATCGGCAGCGGGCCTTCGAACACTTCCTGGCGCGGTGCCAGCAGGCCGCCGCCGACGGTGGGCAGCATCGGGCCTTCGGCGGACATCGAATTGCCCTTGCCGTGCGGCATCACCACCTGCAGGTACAGGCCACTGCCCGGCACGTCGAAGCGCGAATCCGGCGGCTGCTCGCGGATGTACAGCGAGCGGTCACGGGTGAAGTCGATGCCGGCCGCGTACGCGGTGGCGTAGTTCTTCAGGCGCTCACGCAGGTTCGCCTTCGCCGTATCGGCGAAGGCGGCGTCGAGTGCGTAACCGGCCAGGGCCAGGAACGCGACCAGGCCCACGGACGCGGCAAGCATCTGGCGCGCCTGCAGGGAGCGCGGCCGCCAGCGTCGGAAGAACCACAGACGGCCGGACATCATGGTCTCGCCAGGCTGAGCCGGCTCAGCCCTCGTTGCGCGGAATCGCGAAACGGTAGCCGCGGCCGCGCACGGTCTCGATCGGCTTCAGTTCGCCATCCGGGTCCAGCTTCTTGCGCAGGCGGCCGATGAACACTTCCAGCACGTTCGAGTCGCGGTCGAAGTCCTGCTGGTAGATGTGCTCGGTGAGGTCGGCCTTGGAGACCAGTTCACCGGCGTGCATCATCAGGTACTCCAGCACCTTGTATTCGTAGCTGGTCAAGTCGACATTGCTGCCGGCCACGCTGACGGTCTGCGCAGCCAGGTCCAGGGCGACCGGGCCGCATTCCAGCGTCGGCTTGCTCCAGCCGGCGGCGCGGCGCAGCAGCGCGTTGACGCGGGCCAGCAGCTCTTCGACGTGGAACGGCTTGACCAGGTAGTCGTCGGCGCCCTGCTTCAGGCCTTCGACCTTGTCCTGCCAGCTCGAACGCGCGGTCAGGATCAGCACCGGGAACTTCTTGCCTTCGTCACGCAGGGCCTTGATCAGCTCCATGCCCGACATCTTGGGCAGGCCGAGGTCGATGATGCCGACATCGAACGGAACTTCGCGCCCCATGTAGAGGCCTTCCTCGCCGTCCTGCGCAGCATCGACGGCAAAGCCTTCGCGCTTGAGCCGGGCTGCCAGGGTCTCACGCAGCGGGGCTTCGTCTTCGACCAGAAGGATACGCATGAACTCTCCCTAGTGTCCTGGGTGTGGCCCGGAGGCCTGTGGGGTACGGGTTGATAGCGACAACTATCCCTGTTCAGGGGTTATCGCCGCGTAGTGATGACATATCCGACCGCGGCGTGCGCGGCTGTGAACGCGACGGTGCGGGGTCGTCCATGTAGCGGACCCGGCCCCGGTCGTCCATGTACTTCACCCGGTTGATGTCACGCCCATCGAACGGCACGCGCTCGGCGCCGAGGATGTGGCCGCCGGTGGTGCGCTGCACGCGGCGCACGGCATCGGACAGCGAGCGCTCGTCGCCACGGCCACCGCGCTCGCCCCGCTCCATCATCTCCGCGCGCCCCTGATCGCCACGCGGCGGCTGTTGCGCCAGCGCCGAAGACAGCGGCGCAGCCGCCAGCACCACGCAGGTGGCCAGGGCAATGCGGCGATGGAAGGGAGCGGAAGACATCGATGCGATCCTAGCCGAGCACGGCGATTCGTTCAAAAGTCGTAAATCCGGGAGCCGGGTTCGGGACCCGGCGCTTTACAAATCCTTTGCAAATTCTTGGTTTGGGGCAGTGAATCCGGTCTGAACTTTTCCGGCCCTGCGCTCGCGTCGTTCATCTAGGTGAACATTCGGGACGAATCGCCGCCCCTTGTCAAGTCAGGACCGTGACCGACGTCACGCCGCGGCGCGATCAGCTTCGCGTTCGGTGACCGCCAGGGCCTGTTCGATCAGGCTCCAGCCGGCGCCGGGGCGGTGTGCGCCCTCGCTCAGCACCTGGCGGAAGGCGCGACCACCGGGCTGGCCATGGAACAGGCCGAGCAGGTGGCGGGTGATGTGCTTCAGCGCCAGGCCTTCGCCCAGCCGCGCATCGATGTAGGGGCGCATCGCGCGCAGCAGGTCACCACGTGCCTGTAGCGGGGCGCCGGTGTGCAGCGCCTCCAGCTGATGCAGCAGATAGGGGTCGTGATAGGCCGCCCGGCCCAGCATCACGCCATCGACGTGCGCGGCCTGCGCCTGTACCGCCTCGATGCTGGCCAGGCCACCGTTGATAACCACCGGCAGCGCCGGGCGCTCCTGCTTCAGGCGGTAGGCCCAGTCGTACTTCAGCGGCGGAACCTCGCGGTTCTCCTTCGGCGACAGGCCCTTCAGCCACGCGTTGCGCGCATGCACCACCACCATCGCCGCACCAGCGGCGACCTGGCGGTCGACGAAGCTGGCAAACACGTCGTAGTCGTTGTCCTCGTCCACGCCCAGGCGGCACTTCACCGTTACCGGGATGTCGACCGCATCGACCATGGCCGCCACGCACTCGGCCACCAGTACCGGCTCGCGCATCAGGCAGGCGCCGAAACGCCCGGCCTGCACGCGGTCGGACGGGCAGCCGCAGTTGAGGTTGACCTCGTCGTATCCCCACTCGGCGGCAATGCGCGCAGCCTGCGCCAGCAGGGCCGGATCGCTGCCGCCCAGCTGCAGCGCCAGCGGCTGTTCGCTGCGGTCGAAGCCGAGCAGGCGCTCGCGGTCGCCGTGGATGACCGCGTTGGCGTGCACCATCTCCGTGTACAGGCGTGCACCCGGCGCCAGCACGCGATGGAACACGCGGCAATGGCGGTCGGTCCAGTCCATCATCGGGGCAACGGACAGGCGCAGGGAATCAGCGTAACGGGCGGTGGCGGACGTCATCGGGGTGTTGATCGTGGAGACTGGCATTGCCAGTGAGATCAATAGTTTACACCGCTCGGCTGAATGGCGGCGGCTGGCGCCCGGATAGCGCTGGGGCGCCCGGGCCCAAGGGCCGTCCGCAGGCCGGGCGGCGCCACCCCACAATGACGGGCAACCGGTCACAGTTGTCGCGATTCGTTGACGACGACGAAATATTGACGCCGTTATAGTCCGTCGCTCGCAATGGATTGGACGTGTGGAGCAGATGATGCAGCACAAGCGTTTGAGCAGGACCCTCGCCACCGCGCTGGCGGTCGCCGTACTGGCCATCGGCACGGCAACCGCAGCACCGGCTGCCACCGGGCTGAGCCCGACCTTCACCACCTGCCGTGACAAGGCACAGGGTGCGATCGAGCAGGCCGCCTGCCTGACCTCGGAAAGCGCACGCCAGGACCAGCGCCTGAACCAGGCCTACCGCCAGCTGCAGGCAAAGCTGAGTGGCGCAAAAAGGACCAAGCTGGTGAATGCCCAGCGCGCGTGGCTGCAGTCGCGCAGCCGCGATGGCGAACTGGATACCGCGCTGTACGACGATTCGCAGCCCGGCAACCTGCAGGGCGAGCTGAACGATGTGATGCGCCTGAGCGCGCGTGCCGACCAGCTGCAGAAGTACCTGCAGCTGCTGGACTGACCCTTGAGGGGCAAACCCTCTGACTGCACAAGGATGTAAGACATGCCAACCAACATCGATACCCATGATCTCGATGCCACCTCCGGCGCCGTGTATTTCGCCGTCGGCCGTGGTACCGAAGGGGGTCCCGCCTCCTACCATCTGGCCATCGCCGGCATCACCCAGGGCGTGACCGAACCGCACTGGGGCACGGTGAACAAAGTCGCGCAGAACAGCGGTTACAGCCTGGGCGCGATCCAGGTCGACTTCGGCCAGCGCGGCGAGTGGGCGCTGGGCGCCATCGACGGCCACGCACTGAAGGCGGGCGAGACGACCTATGTCGACGCCGTGATCGATCAGGCCAGCACCTATGCCAAGGCGCACAACCTGCCCTTCACCCAGGACCACGCCGACCTGCGCCGCGACCTGCTCAGCCACGGCAATGGCCTGAGCGGGCGCAGCTCGATCCAGTTCATCGATACCAACACGCGCGACAGCATCAACGCCTGGGCCGGTTCGGCCGAGGGCAAGCAGTGGATCCACGCGAACATCGACTACCCGCAGGTGCGCAACGCCACCCGGATCGGCATGGCGATGGTGGACGCACACGGCAGCGGCATCGCCGAGGAAAACCGCTTCGAAGCGATCAGCCTGATCGCCAAGACCGCCAACCAGTTGCCCAGCCAGCTGCCCAAGCTGCAGAAGGTGCTGGAAGAAGGCGGTGACTACGAGGCGCTGCGCGCGAAGGCCGGGCAGATCCGCGAGACCTACCAGTACTTCGACGCGCCCAAGGCCGGCGACATCGCCGTGCGCTACGAAAATGCCTACGCCAACAACAAGGACGCAATGGACCGCGCCCATGCCAAGGTCAGCAGCCGCGACTACTCGCCCGCCGGTGAGCACAACGATGCGGACATCAAGGTGGCGCTGGACCAGATCGGCGCACCGCGCCAGCAAGCCGGTTCGCAGACGTTGAAGGAAGGGTCCAGCGGCCGTGACGTGCTGAAGCTGGAGAGCAATCTGGTCACGCTGGGCTATGCCAGTGCTGGCGGCCAGCAGACGCTGAATCCGGACCGGCGCTTCGATGCCACCACCCGCAAGGCGGTGGAAGACTTCCAGCGCGCACACAACCTGGACCCGGTGGACGGCAAGGCCGGGCCAGCCACGCTGGCCGCGATCGACCGCGACGCGCGCGAACTCCAGGGCAACCTGGCCGCGCTGGGGCTGACCGACGCCAAGGGCCAGGCCATCGGCAGCGATGGCTATCTGGGCGGTGGCAGCCGCCATGCGATCAACGCTTTCCAGCAGCAGCATGGCCTGCCCGCGACCGGCATTGCCGATGCGGAAACCCGCCAGGCGCTGGCCAATGAAGTGCAGCAGCGTGCGCAGGCACAGGGCAACACCCCGGGGCAGCAGGCCGCGGCCGAGCCTGCGCGCGAGACGGTGTACCCGATGTCCGACCCGCGCAGCCCGCAGAACTGGCTGTACACCGAGACCCTGGTGCAGGTGAAGTTCGCCGAGGAAGCGCGTGGCCTGCCCTCCGGCGAGCATAGCGAGAAGCTGGCCGCTGCGCTTACCGTGGAAGCTGCACGTGCCGGCCTGTACCGGGTTGATCGCGTTGAACTGAACCAGGATGGCTCGATGGCGCGCGCGGTGCAGGCCAATGCACTGCACGACGAAAGCGCGTTGAACCGCAATACCGCGCCGGTATCGACGGCGGACGCGATGCGCCAGAGCGTGCAGGAAAACAGCGAGCGGGCATTGCAGGTGAGCGATCAGCAGCGCGAGCAACAGAAGATCGACCAGCAGACCCAGCAGCACGGCCCGCGGGCCATGATGGCGTAAGAGAGCGGGCCCACGGGCCTGCGAGTGCCATTGCCTTGCTCACCCCTCGTCGGCTTGAGGCCGACGGGGGCATTGGTTGAGGTGCGTCGAGGATTGTCGCAAATGCGAGGTCTTGCGCCCGGGCGCGTGCTCACGCTTCGAGGTAGTCGGCCTCGCGGTGTAGTCGATCCGGTTTGATCGCGTCGACGCTTTGACGACAGATAAGTCCGTCCGGAGCTTTCCCCAAGTGATCAGTACCCGCCATCCATAGGCGGTCTGCTTCTTGAAACACTGCCGCCTCAGGCGGTCAGGTCTCACAGGTGGGCGTCGCGCAGATCAATCTGCACCTTCGGCGTCACGTGCTGATAATCGAACACCGCACCCAGAGGGCCGGCCGAGGCAAAGAACACCTGCCCACGCACGCGGTAGACCTGCGTGTCATCGGCATCGTAGCGCTGCATATCCCGCATGCGGCCGAGGAATTCGATGACCATGTTGGCCATGCCCTGGGCGGCGCATTCGCGATCACGCTCGCTGGGCCTCTCGTCGATGTCCTCAACGTTCTGCGACGCTGCCAGACAGCGGAAGGCAGCGAGGCATGCCGCCGCTCTACAATCGGGCCATGGCCACCCACCGCCCGCAGTTCTTCGACCCCGCCACCGAACAGGGCGTGCTGCGCCTGTCGATCGCCGCCTCGCTGCTGCTGGCCGCCGCAGCAGTGGTATTCGGCCTGCTGGCCAATTCCTCGCTGATCATCTTCGATGGCATCTACGGCCTGATCGACGTGGTGATGACCTGGCTGTCGCTGCTGGTGGCACGCCTGATCGCGCTGTCCACCCAGACCGATGCGTTGCAGTCGAGGCTCAACCAGCGCTTCACCATGGGTTTCTGGCACCTTGAGCCGATCGTGTTGGGGGTCAGCGGCACGCTGATGATCGGTGCGGCACTGTATGCCCTGGTCAATGCGGTGGATGTACTGATGTCCGGGGGCCGCCACATTGCGCTGGGCCCGGCCATCGCCTTCGCCGGGCTGTCCATCGTCGGCGAAGGCGCACTGGCCTGGTTCATCCTGCGCGCCAACCGCCGCATCGGCTCGGAGTTCATCGCACTGGATGCGAAGAACTGGGTGATCGCGGCCAGCATGTCGGCCTGCTACCTGCTGGCCTTCCTCGGCGGCGTGCTGGTGCAGGGCACGTCCTGGGCCTGGGTCGGGCCGTACATCGACCCGGCCATCCTTGCCTTCGTCTGCGTGCTGGTGATGATCGCCCCGCTCGGCACCGTGCGCCGGGCGCTGGCCGGCATCCTGCTGGTCACCCCGCCGGAGCTGCAGGCGCACGTGGATGCCGTGGCACGCGCGATCGTGGCCAAGCATGGCTTCGTCGAGCACCGCAGCTACGTGGCGCAGGTGGGGCGAGGTGAGCAGATCGAGCTGTTCTTCGTGGTGCCGGAAAACGACCCACCGCGGCCGCTGGTGGAATGGGACCAGCTGCGCGACGAGATCGGCGACGCGCTGGGCGAGGCCTCGCCGGACCGCTGGCTGACCATCATGTTCACCACCGACCGCGAGTGGACGATCTAGGCCGACAGGACGATCGATCAAGTTTTTCGTACGCCCTGCAACCCAACGTACGCGGAAACCGGGCAAAGTAGGCTCCAACGCAAACATCCACCCACCGACCAGGAGCATCCCGATGTCCATCGAAAAGGTTCTGTACACCGCCCAGGCCACCTCCACCGGCGGCCGTGAAGGCCGTTCCGTCTCCTCCGACAACGTGCTGGACATCCAGCTGTCGACCCCGCGCGAGCTGGGCGGCGCCGGTGGCCCGGGCACCAACCCCGAACAGCTGTTCGCCGCCGGCTATTCGGCCTGCTTCCTGGGCGCGCTGAAGTTCGTGGCCGGCCAGGCCAAGGTCGCGCTGCCGGCCGACACCACCGTGACCGGCAAAGTGGGCATCGGCCAGATCCCGACCGGCTTCGGCATCGAAGCCGAGCTGACCATCAACGTGCCGGGCGTGCCGCGCGAGCAGGTCGAAGAGCTTGTGCAGAAGGCGCACATCGTGTGCCCGTACTCGAATGCCACCCGCGGCAACATCGACGTGACGCTGATCGTTGCCTGACGGGGTGCTGCCGGCCAGCGGCCGGCACTACCAACGTAAAGAGCAAAAAAATGGGCGGATGCCGGTCGAAACCGAACATCCGCCCATCCCACCTTCGTTGTCCCACAGGGGGCATGAGGTTGCCGGCCAGCGGCCGGCACTACCAGGTCACTTCTCGCTGGTGATGAGCTGCACGACGCTGGAGAAATCCAGCTTGCCGCGGCCGGCCTGGTGGTTCATCGAGTACAGGTTGCGGGCCACTTCGCCCAGCGGAATCGAGGCACCGACACTCATCGCCGCTTCCACCGCCAGGCCCATGTCCTTCAGCATCAGATCGCTGCCGAAACCGCCGCTGTAGCCACGCGAGGCCGGCGCATTCTCCAGCACGCCCGGCCACGGGTTGCACACCTCGGTGGCCCAGCTGCGGCCGGTGCTGACCGCCATCATCTGCGACAGCACCTTCGGGTCCAGGCCGTGCGCCACGCCCAGTGCGATGGCTTCACCGGTCACCGCCATGATCACGCCCAGCGCCATGTTGTTGCACAGCTTGGCGACCTGACCGGCACCGCTGGCGCCAACGTGGAAGATGTTCTTGCCCATCGCCTGCAGTACCGGGCGGGCGCGCTCCAGCGCGTCCTCCTCGCCACCGACGATGAAGGTCAGGGTGCCCGCCTGTGCCCCTGCGGTACCACCGGACACCGGTGCGTCGATCATCTGCAGGCCACGTGCGGCGGCGGCTTCCGAGACCTTGCGGGCGCTGGCCGGTGCGATCGTGCTGCAGTCGATGACCAGTGCACCGGCGGGGATCGCGGCAAGAATGCCGTCGTCGCCCAGGTACACGCCTTCGACATGACGGCTGGCCGGCAGCATCGAGATCACCACCTCGGCATCGGCCAGGGTGTCGCGCGCCGACGCGGCGGCGCTGGCGCCGGCGTCGACAGCGGCCTGCACCGCGGCCGGGACCAGATCGAACACGCGCACGCTGTGGCCGTTCTTGACCAGATTGGCGGCCATCGGGCCACCCATGTTGCCCAACCCGATGAATGCAATGCGGCTCATGCAAGGCTCCTTTCAACAAGGGGAGTGCCCAGGTCGGCCAGCGGATGCGCGGCGTCGGCCCAGGGGGAAGCGAAGAAGGTGTCGGCCCACGCGCCGGTGGCCTCGGCCAGGGTGGCCGGGTTCCACTGCGGATTGCGGTCCTTGTCGATCAGCAGCGCGCGGATGCCCTCGGCGAAATCACCGTGGGCGGCGCAATGCAGGGCGACGATGTACTCCAGGCGATAGATCGCGGCCAGGTCCTGGCCGGCACTGCGGCGCTGCAGTTCGTACGCCAACCGTGCCGAACCCGGTGCACCGGCCGCAAGGGTCTTCTGAGCTGCCTGCAACCAGGCGTCGTCGGTCTGCAGGCTGGCAATGCGCGCAACGACGGCTTCAAGGTCATCGCCTTCGCACAACGCATCGACCTGCGCCGCGTGGGCCAGCAGTGGACCGGTGGCGGCATCACTGGCATGCGACTGCAGCAGATGGGTCAGGCGTTCGTGGTTGTGTGCGGAATCACTGGACCAGGCCACCTGCAGCAGCGCATCGAACACTGCACTGCGGCGCTCTTCGGCCACGTGCACGTCGGCCAGGCCGGCGTAGATAGCGTCGCCCGGGTTGAGCAGCGCGCCGGTCAGCGCCAGGAACAGGCCGCCCTTGCCCGGTACGCGCGGCAGCAGCCAGCTGCCACCGACATCGGGGAACAGGCCGACGGTGATTTCCGGGAAGGCCAGCTTGGAGCGCTCGCTGACCACGCGGTGGCTGGCGCCGGACATCAGGCCGATGCCGCCGCCCATCACGATGCCATGGCCCCAGCACAGGATCGGCTTGGCGTAGGTGTGGATGAGATGATCGACGCGGTATTCAACGTCGAAGAACTCGGCGGCGTAGTCGTTCTCGCGGATGTCGCTGCGGCCAGCCTCGCGGAAGGCAACCATGCTCTTGTACAGGCTGTGCAGGTCGCCGCCGGCGCAGAACGCCTTCTCACCGGCACCCTGCAGCACCACCATGGCGATGCCGTCGTCATCGGCCCAGGCATTCAGCTGCTTCAGCAGCAGGTGCGCCATCGGCAGCGAGAAACCATTGAGCGTGCGCGGCGCGTTGAGCGTGGCGATGCCGATGCGCGTGCCGTTGCCGGCCACGCGCTCTTCGAACAGCACCGGTGCGTCGTCGGCAGCGGTGTCGGTGCTCATGCGTTCTTCCACTGCGCGGCGCGCTTTTCCAGGAAGGCGGTCACGCCCTCGACCTGATCAGCGGTATCGAACAGGTCGACGAAGGCTTCGCGCTCGGCCACCAGCGCCGAGGCGTGGGTGCCGGTGCGGGTGGACTGCACCAGGGTCTTGCAGGCGGCGATGCTGGTCGGGCTCTGCTTGCCGGCCTTCTTCGCCCATTCCAGGGCCAGTGCCTTGGATTCGCCCTTGCCGACCTTTTCTTCGGCCAGGCCAATGCGCAGTGCGGTCTCGGCATTGATGCGCTCGCCCAGCAGGATCATGCGCTTGGCCCAGCCCTCACCGACCAGGCGCGGCAGGTTCTGGGTGCCACCGGCGCACGGCAACAGGCCGACGGTGGCCTCCGGCAGCGCGACCTGGGCGTGGTCTTCGATGATGCGCAGGTCGCAGGCCAGTGCGCATTCCAGGCCACCGCCCATGGCATAGCCGTTGATCGCGGCGATCGACACACCACGGAAACCGGACAGCGCTTCGAAGGCTTCACCGAAACGGCGCGCGGCCTCGCGTGCAGCGGCCTTGTCGCCGGAGGCGAACTGGTTGAGGTCGGCACCGGCGGAGAAGAACTTCTCGCCGTCACCGGTGATCACCAGCGCGTAGATGTCGCGGTCTGCGTTGAGCGCACCCACCAGGTCGCGCAGCGCCGACAGGCTGTGCACGGTCCAGGTGTGCGCCGGCGGGTTGTTCAGGGTGACCACGGCGGTGTGACCATCCACCTCCACCTTCAGGCCCACGTGCTCCTGGGTACGCCAATCCTTCATCGCAGTTCCTCTTCGGTGTTGAGCAGGTGACGGGCAACGATCACCCGCATGATCTCGTTGGTGCCTTCCAGGATCTGGTGCACGCGGCAGTCACGCAGCAGGCGCTCGATCGGGTATTCGCGGATGTAGCCGTAGCCGCCGTGGATCTGCAGCGCTTCGTTGCAGACGTTGAAGCCGGCATCGGTGGCGAAGCGCTTGGCCATCGCGCACCACACGTTGGCGTCGCTGGCACCGGCATCGAGCTTGCGCGCGGCGGTGTGCACCATCTGCCGGGCGGCGACCAGCTGGGTGACCATGTCGGCCAGCTTGAACTGCAGCGCCTGGAACTCGGCCAGCGCCTTGCCGAACTGGCGGCGCTCGCCCATGTAGCGGCGTGCGGCATCCAGCGCACCCTGCGCGGCACCCAGCGAGCAGGCGGCGATGTTGATGCGGCCGCCGTCCAGACCCTTCATCGCCAGCTTGAAGCCGCCGCCTTCCTCTCCCAGAAGGTGGCTGACCGGCACGCGGACGTTTTCGAAGGTGATGCCACGGGTGGGCTGGCTGTTCCAGCCCATCTTCTCTTCCTTGCGGCCGAAGCTGATGCCCGGCAGGTCCGACGGCACCGCAATGGCGCTGACACCGCCGGCACCGGCACCACCGGTGCGCGCCATCACCACCAGCATCTCGGTGGCACCGGCGCCGGAAATGAAGGCCTTGGAGCCATTCAGCACATAGAAGTCGCCATCGCGCACGGCGGTGGTCTTCAGCGAGGCCGCATCGGAACCCGCACCCGGTTCGGTCAGGCAGTACGAGGCCAGCTTGAGGCCCGAGGACAGATCGGTGCCCCACGCATCGCGCAGGGCCGGCTGGCCCCACTTGGACACCATCCACGAGGCCATGTTGTGGATGCTGATGTAAGCCGCGGTCGACGGATCGACGTTGGCGAGCTCCTCGATGACGACGGCGGCGTCCAGTCGGCTCAGGCCGCTGCCGCCCACTTCCGGGTCCATGTACAGGCCGCAGAAGCCCAGTTCACCGGCCTTGGCGATCGCCTCGCGCGGAAAGATGCCCTCCGCATCCCATCGCGCGGCGTGCGGCGCCAGTTCGGCCTGTGCGAAGTCGCGCGCCGCCTCGCGGTACGCCTGCTGCGCTTCTTCCAGTTCCGTCGTCATCGAGTGGCTCATGGCTGCTCCTGCCGTTACTTCAGGCTGATCGTGGTGTTGACGCCGTGGCTCAGCGTCTCGTCATCGAACCAGCGCGCGGTGACCGTCTTGGTCTGGGTGTAGAACAGCACCACCTGCTTGCCATACGGGCCCAGGTCACCCAGCTTGGAGGCGCGCGAACCGGTGAACGAGAACAGCGGCACCGGCACCGGGATCGGCACGTTGATGCCGACCTGGCCGACGTCGATGTCTTCCTGGAACTTGCGCGCGGCCGCGCCGGACTGGGTGAACAGTGCGGTGCCGTTGCCATTCGGGTTGCTGTTGACCATCGCGATGGCGTCTTCCAGCGTTTCTGCTTCGAGGATGACCAGCACCGGCCCGAAGATTTCTTCCTGGTAGATGCGCATGTCGGTGGTGACACCGGCAAAGATGGTCGGGCCAACGAAGTTGCCCTTCTCGAAGCCATCGACCTGCGGCTTGCGGCCATCGAGCACCAGCTTGGCGCCCTGCTCCACGCCCGAGGCGATCAGGCCTTCCACGCGCTCGCGGGCGCTGCAGGAAATGACCGGGCCGACGTCGGTGCCGGACACGGTGCCGGCGCTGACCTTCAACGTCTTGGCCTTTTCGACCAGGTCCTGCACCCAGTTGCGCGCCTCACCGACCAGCACCAGGGTGGAGGCGGCCATGCAGCGCTGGCCCGCGGCACCGAAGGCGGCACCGACCATTGCGTTGAGGGTCTGTTCCTTGTTGGCGTCCGGCAGCACCACGGCGTGGTTCTTGGCGCCCATCATGCACTGCACGCGCTTGCCGGCCAGCGAGGCACGGTTGTAGACGTGGGTACCGACGCGGGTGGAGCCGACGAACGACACGGCCTTGATGTCCGGGTGGTCGCAGATCGCGTTGACCACTTCTTCGCCGCCGTGGACGACGTTCAGCACGCCCTTCGGAATGCCGGCTTCCAGGGCAAGCTCGACCAGGCGCATGGTGACCATCGGGTCCTGCTCGGACGGCTTGAGGATGAAGGTGTTGCCCGTTGCAATCGCCATCGGGAACATCCACAGCGGGATCATCGCCGGGAAGTTGAACGGGGTGATGCCAGCGCACACGCCCAGCGGCTGCATGATCGTGTAGGTGTCCACGCCATTGGCCACGTTGTTGGCCAGCTCGCCCAGCTGCAGGTTGCCGATGGCGGCGGCGTGCTCGACCACTTCCAGGCCACGGAACACATCACCTTCGGCGTCCGGCAGGGTCTTGCCCTGTTCGGCGGTGAGGATGTGGGCCAGCTCGCTCATGTTCTCGCGGATCAGCTGCTGGTACTTCAGGAAGATGCGCGCGCGGGTGCCGATCGGGGTCTTGCGCCAGGTCTTGAAGGCTTCCTTGGCGGCGGCGACGGCGGCGTCCACTTCGCCGGTGGTGGCGAACGGCACCTTGGCCAGCACGTCCTGGGTGGCCGGATTGATCACGTCCTGCCAGTGGGAGGTGGCCGATTCAACGAACTGGCCATCGATCAGCATGCGGATACGGGGCGCTGCAACAGTCATGACGACAATCCCACGGGGTGCGAAAGATGCTTGGCATTATTCACAGCAACCGACTCGATTTCCGGGCTGAATCCGCTTAATCTGGCCAACACGCCAGACGATTCATGTTAATTCTGTGAATTATTCAGCCACCCAGCGGCAGCTTGGCCTGCGCTTGCTACGGCTGCGCGAGCAGCGCGGCTACAGCCAGGTGGACCTGGCCCGCGCCTTGGGCCTGTCGGCCAGTTACCTGAACCAGATCGAGCGCAACAAACGCCCACTCACCCCGGCCGTGCAGAAGAAGCTGGGCGAGGTACTGGGCGATGTTTCCTCACTGTTCGACGAAGATGAACCCGCTGCCCTGCAGGAAGCACTGGGCGAGACCCTGCGCGACCTCGGCTTGGCCGACGTCAGCGCGACCGAGCTGCGCGCCCTGGCCGGCAACCTGCCGCAGGTCAGCCGCGCACTGCTGGACCTGCACCGCCGCCACCTGGCGCTGCGCGAGCATGCCGCCGCGCTGGAGTTCCAGCTGGGCGAGCCCGGTGCCGGCAGCACACTGCCGGCCGGCGACCAGGTACGCGAGTTCTTCAACCGCATGCACAACCACATTCCCGAGCTGGACGAGCTGGCCGAGCGCCTGTTCGCCGAGTGGGGGCTGTCACCCGGGCATGTGGCACCGCGGCTGCGCCAGCTGCTGGCCGACCGCCATGGCGTGCTGGTGGAAGTGGCCGCCCTGCAGGCCGGGCGCGAGAAACGACAATACGATGCCGGTGCGCGGCGGCTGTGGCTGCCCGATTACCTGGAGCCCGGCCAGCAGGCGTTCCAGATGGCGGCCGAGCTGGCCCTTCACGGCTACCTGCCGCAGATCGATGCGGTAGTGGCGCGCGCTGGCTTTACCGATGAGGCACGCATCGCGCAGGCGCGGATTGGCTTGTCGAATTACTTCGCCGGTGCGTTGGTGATGCCGTACATGCGTTTCCTGCGTGCGGCCGAGGCCAGCAGTTACGACATCGAGCTGCTGGCGCACCAGTTCGGCGTGGGCTTTGAAGCGGTCTGTCATCGGCTGAGCACGTTGGCGCGGCGCAGCGCGCCCGGGCTGCCGTTCTTCTTCATCCGCGTGGATCGCGCCGGCAACGTCTCCAAGCGCCATTCGGCCACCGACTTCCACTTCTCGCAGGTGGGAGGGTCGTGCCCGCTGTGGATCGTCTACGAGGCGTTCAACCAGCCCGGCCGCATCCTCACCCAGACCGCGCGCATGCCCGATGGGCGGCGCCACTTCTGGCTGGCGCGGCAGGTCAGCAGCGGGCCGGTGGGCCATGGCCAGCCACGCAAGACCTTCGCGGTGGCGCTGGGCTGCGACCTGCAGCACGCCGAACGACTGGTGTATTCGCTGGGGCTGGATGTACAGAGCCCGGGGAACTCGGTGTCGATCGGGCCGGGTTGCCGGGTGTGCCCGCGCGAGGACTGCATGCAGCGCGCGTTCGCGCAGTTGCCGGGGCGGTAGGGTTGGTTCGGCAGGGCTGCGCCCTGCACCTGCGGTAGTGCCGGCCGCTGGCCGGCAACCTCAAAAGCAACAGCGGGCTTTCCGTGGGATGGCGGGGCGGTGTCGGATTGCGGGGACGCCGTGAACCCGTCCCTGAAGTGCCCCCCCGGCATCCATGCCGCGGACACCCCGCAATCCGACACCACCCCGCCTTCGACAGTTTCCTCCTGCTGCTGGAACCTGATGCTGATGCTGATGCTGATGCTGATGGTGGGTGCCGACCGTTGGTCGGCACGCTCTGGCCCTGCGCGAAATGCATCCACGCATGGCGTGGATCTACTGCCGGCTCAGTAGATCGGCGTGACCTTCATCTGCGGCAGCGGACGCGGTGCTCCGTCGGTAAGGTCCGGGCCGAGGTCTTCCCAGGTACGTCCCTGCTCGACCATCAACCCCCACAGCTGCTGCGAGGCCAGCCGCTTGTCTTCCGAGCCCAGCTTGTACGACGGCGGTGCCGGTTCCCCGCGGGCAACCATCGCGTACGCCGCGCGGTAAGCCAGTACCTGCTGCGCCGGATCATCGGTGCGTGCCACTTCCAGCGTGTAGCGCTGGTAGGCCGAGGCCAGGTTGCGCCAGCGGATCCAGTAGTGATTCTCGAACGAGAACGAACAGAAGCGCGCACCGGCGAGGCTGCCCTTGTCGGCGATGCGGGTCAGCACCTCCTGCGGCATGTCCAGGTTCATGCCGCCCTCGTCGCCCTGCAGGCTGACGTGCACGATGCGGTCGCGGTAACCCGGCGCGCGCGCCTGCAGCAGATCGCGCCAGTTCTGCATGGTCGCCACCACCGCGAACAGGAAGCGGCCCAGCTCGGCGGCCGCCAGCGGTGTGGCGATCGACTGGTAGGTGCGCTGCCAGCCGTGTCGGTTCTCGGTGGGCAGGAACACCGCGTGCTCCAGCGACTGGCGGCCACTGCTGCCGTGGTTCACCTCTTCGGCGTGCTGCGGGTAGACCAGATTGATGGCGAAGGTCGGCCAGCGCGGCAACGCGGCATCGAACAGATGGATCGGGAAATTGCTGCTGATGCCACCATCGGAGAACCAGCAGATGCGGAAGGCGGTGATCACCGGGCCGCAAGCCTGCCCGGCGCTGGTCAGCCCTTCCATGCTGTCGGCCACGTTGTGCTCGGGGTCGGCCGCCGGCGCGGTCGGCTCGCAGCGTCGTTCGCGGCGTGAGGGTTCATGCAGCGGCACCGCGCTGATCAGCAGCGGGAAGCTCAGGCTCATGCGCGTGGCCACCAGCACCGGCAGCTTCGGGCCCGGCGGCAGGTGGTAGTACTGCCGCCCTTCCACCTCCAGCGGCGGGCCGGCCTGCGTCACCAGCCACTGCACCACGCTGGCCGGGAACAGCTGCTCGAATTCCTCGCGCAGGAACCAGAACTGCGCGCCGCCCAGCGGCAGCGTGCGCGGCTCGTTGTGCGACACGCAGGTGGTGATCATCTGCAGGCTGATCGCATGCGGGCTGTCCGGCTCGCCGGCATAGCGCGGCGCATCGTGCAGGTCGGCGAAGGTGAGCGGTGCATCCAACGGCTTGCCGGACAACTGCTGCAGGCATTCGTGCAGCCACTCGGTCAGTGCCGGCGTGCGAGCATCGCGGCCGAGGCCGCTGCACAGGCCCAGCAGATTGCGTCGCGCCACGCGTGCCACACGAAGCGCGGCACCGGCCACACCCGCACCGTACGCACACAGCAGCGACGGCAGCAGCGTGGCCGCCACCCCGCTCCAACCACCGCCCCACCAGCCCAGGCCGAGCAGCAGCGCCAGCGACACCAGCACTTCCAGCGGCGCGATCTCGAACACGGCAACGGCCAGGCACAGCAGCTTGTGCGGCAGGCTGGCATTGCCGGTCAGCACCACCAGCAGGCGATAGGCCGCGCGTGCGCCGCGTGCGGGCTGGAACAGGCT
>OJST01000161.1_pt1 | contig 18968 bp, 17 predicted proteins | sample 1599491 | NCBI WGS metagenome assembly OJST01 (sample SAMN04436635, study PRJEB24849) | human gut metagenome | biome: human gut; feature: NICU; material: stool | host: Homo sapiens | place: USA: Saint Louis, MO | collected 2010-02-10
GCACCAGCTGGACTCGCTGGACGACAAGGCCAGCCCGCTGCTGCACTTGCAGCGCATTGCCCCCGCCGAGCGCGAGCAGACCCTGCGCGACTTCCTGGGAGGCTTCGATTTCCATGGCGCCCGTTGCGACGAGCCGGTGGTGAACTTCTCCGGTGGCGAGAAGGCACGGCTGGCGCTGGCGCTGATCGCCTGGGAACGGCCGAACCTGCTGCTGCTCGACGAACCCACCAACCACCTCGACCTGGAAATGCGCCTGGCGCTGACCATGGCCTTGCAGGAGTTCGCCGGCGCCGTGGTAGTGGTATCCCACGACCGTCACCTGCTCAAGAGCACCACCGACGACTTCCTGCTGGTCGCTGACGGCAAGGTCGACACCTTCGACGGTGACCTGGACGACTACAGCCGTTGGCTGGTCGAGTATCGCCAGCGCAGCGCGCCGGCCAGTACTGCGCCGGTCAACCCGGACAAGACCGACAAGAAAGCCCAGCGCCAGGCCGCCGCGGCCTTGCGCCAGCAATTGGCCCCTCACAAGAAGGCCGCTGACAAGTTGGAAGCCGAGCTCAATCAGGTGCACGCGCAGTTGGCCGAAATCGAGACGGCGCTGGGCGACGCCGGCCTTTACGATGCGGCGCGCAAGGATCAATTGCGTGACCTGCTGGCGCGCCAGACCAAGCTCAAGCAACGTGAAGGGGAGCTGGAAGAGGGCTGGATGGAAGCGCTGGAAACCCTCGAAAGCATGCAAGCCGAGCTTGAGGCGCTGTCCTGATGGAGGAGCTGCGTGGGTTGCTGCCTGGGCAGTGGATGGACACCTTATGGCTGGGCTTGCAGATCCTCCTTATCCTGGCGGTGGCTTTTGTCCTGCAGCGCATCGTGGCCCGTGGCCTCAGCCGCCTGGGCCAGCGCTACCCCTTGCCACCGGAGTTGCTGGTGCCCGTGCGCGGTGGCCTGCGCTGGTTGATCATGGGCAGCGCGCTGCTGTTCGTGCTGGAGCGCCTGGGGGTTTCGGCAACGGTGCTGTGGACGGCCCTGTCCGGTTTCGTGGCGGTGGCGGCGGTGGCGTTCTTCGCCATGTGGAGCGTACTGTCCAACCTGCTGTGCGCGGTGCTGATCTTCACGGTCGGGCCGTTTCGTATTGGTGATGTGGTCGAGCTGGTCGACACCCTCGACAAGCCGGGCGTAAAGGGCCGGGTAATCGCCATCAACCTGCTGTTCACTACCCTGCTGGAAGTGCCCGAGGCAGGCGGGGCATTGGTGCAGGTGCCGAACAGCCAGTTCTTCCAGAAGTCGGTGCGGCGCTGGCGGGGGGCCGAAGTGCAGGCCATGCACAAGGACGTGTTGCTCGAGGCGGACTGACACAGCCCGCACAAGCACGCTAAATTCTGCAAAATTTGCTGGTCATATTTTCACCAACACCTTAGCTTAATCTTTTGCAACATTAGTGCGAGCGAGGTGTGTGATGTCGATGGAAGTATGGTTGGGCTTTTTTGCCGCCTGCTGGGTGATCAGCCTTTCCCCTGGCGCCGGGGCGATTGCCTCGATGTCCAGTGGCCTGCAATACGGCTTCTGGCGCGGTTACTGGAATGCCCTGGGCCTGCAACTGGGCCTGATTTTGCAAATCGCCATCATCGCCGCCGGCGTGGGCGCCGTGTTGGCCGCCTCGGCCACGGCGTTCCAGTTCATCAAGTGGTTTGGCGTCGCTTACCTCGTTTACCTGGCGTACAAGCAATGGCGTGCGCTGCCAATGGCCATGACCGATGAGTCGGGCGTGCGCCCCATCGGCAGGCCGTTGAGCCTGATGTTCCGCGGTTTCCTGGTCAACGTCAGCAACCCCAAGGCGCTGGTGTTCATGCTTGCGGTGCTGCCGCAGTTCATCAACCCGCATGCACCGCTGCTGCCGCAGTATGTGGCAATCACCCTGACCATGGTCAGTGTCGACCTGTTGGTAATGGCGGGCTACACCGGCTTGGCCGCACGGGTATTGCGCCTGTTGCGTACTCCCAGGCAGCAGAAGCGCTTGAACCGCACGTTTGCCGGGTTGTTCATCGGTGCGGCGGCGTTCCTGGCGACCTTGCGCCGCGCACCCGTCTGACAGGCGCGCTGCGATAAATGCAGGTTCGATCGAGTCTTGTCCGTCGGGGTGCTGTCTATCAGGGGGCGGATGATCACGATCATCCGTTTCACATGAGCATGGAGCCGAACTTGCAACTGGTGCTCTCAACCCATGCCGGGCCGGCAGCTTCGATGCACGCCCCGGCACCGAGGAGGAAACATGGACAAGCCGATTCATCCTTTGTCGGAAATCTTCAAACAGTTGGGGCTGTCTGACGACCCGGTCGAAATCGACCGCTTTATCACGACACACTCACCGCTCGAGGACGATGTGAAACTGGTAGATGCGCCTTTCTGGAGCGACTCGCAGCGCGCGTTCCTGAAAGAAAAATACATCGCCGATGACGACTGGATCCCGATGATCGACCAACTCAACGAGGCGCTTCACCCCCTGAAAAAATAAAGCGCCGAGCGGCACCTGACGAGTGAATGGCCGTTGCTATGCTCAGGAAAACAACCGGGGATAGCGCGATGAAAGATCCCTACGTATCAGGTTTCTGGTGCTCCGTTTCCATCCTGGGCATTCTGACGGCCAGTTACTTCTACGGCATCAGGCAGGCGCATCAACTGAACCAGGCGGTGCAGTTCCTCTACGCCGCCGCCGCGGTCACCGTGGCTGTCGCCGTGGTGGCGCTGGCCTGGGTCGCCTGGCAGCAGTTGCACCTGAACAAGCGCGAAGTGATCCAGGGGCGCACGTTGCTGACCATCTGGAACACCAAAGTTGCGCTACGCCGCGTCGAAACGGTCTTCGATCGTTATTTCTGGGGGAGCTACTGGCATTCGGGGCGCACTTTCGAAGAGGTCATGGGCGAACTCAAGGGCACCCCGCTGGAGCAAAGCCTTGATGCGCTGAAGCGCCAGTGCCGGGTGCTCGACCGCGAAATCCACGACCACCATCATCATTGGCTGGCCAACGCCCGCGACCTGTCCAGCGTGGCCCAGGCCATGGCCCGCGAGCGCTACCAGCTGGACCTGGGCGAACCCACGCAAAGCGGGCATGGCAATACCGCTGTGCTCAATCGCGACCTCGAAGTGCTGGTCTACACCTGGTCGGCGCGCCTGCGCAGTTTTGACCACCAGCTGGACGAACTGGAGCGCGGCTACCACTGAAAGCGCTTATTCGCCGCGTATGTATTGCTCCAGCTGCTTGATCAGGCTGGCTTGCTCGGCAATGGTTTCCTTCACCAGGTCGCCGATCGACAACAGCCCTAGCAGCTCGCCATTGCTCACGACCGGCAAGTGGCGCAGGTGGCGGTCGGTCATCAGGTTCATGCAGTACTCGAGGTTCTGCCTGGGCTCGACCGTGACCACTGGTGCACTCATGATTTCCCGTACCGGGGTGGCGGCAGAAGAGCGGCCCTTGAGCACCAGCTTGCGTGCATAGTCGCGCTCACTGACGATACCCACCACCTGCTTGCCCTCGACTACCGGCAGTGCACCGATGTTTTTCTCCGCCAGCATTTTCAGGGCGTCGAGCACCGAGTCATCCGGGCCGATGGTGTACACGGTCTGGTGCTGGGACTTGGTCTTGAGGATTTGTTCGACGGTCTTCATACGGGCCTCTGCGGGTGGAAAAGCGCTGTCTCGGTGTAACTAAAGCATCCGGTACGGCGCTCTGCACGGCAATGCAGGAAACGGCATGGAGTCGATTGAAAAACGTCATCGGTGTGCGCCTATGCGGGCCTCTTCGCGGCTAAAGCCGCTCCCACAGGTGTGTCATTGGCCTCAGAGCCTGTGATGCACCCTATGGGAGCGGCTTTACCGGTGCAGCCGATCAGAGGTTCGGCATTTGCCCGATCCGCGCGACCATTTCGCTGACGACCTGCAGGTCCAGCATGAACTGCTCTACCGTCTTGAACTCGTTGTCGTTGTGCCCGGTGTACTTCACGTCTGGCATGGCCAGGCCGAACTGCACGCCATTGGGCAGGTCGTGTACCGACGTGGCACCCGCCGAGGTGCCGAACTCATGCTTCATGCCCAGGTTCTCGCTGGCCACCGCCAGCAGAGCCTTCACCCACTCGCCCTCGGGGTTGCGATACATCGGTTCGTCCAGGCTATAGTCGAAGGCCACCGAGGTGCGGCTCTGCCGGGTCCATTTGTCCAGTCTGGTGGCCAGTTCGTCCTTGATGGTGGCAAGCGGCTTGCCCTTGGGAATGCGCAGGTTCACCGCCAGTTTCAACCCTTTGTCGGCCACCCCTACATAGGTCAACGACGCGGTCAGCGGGCCCATGAACGGGTCTTTGAAGGCCACGCCCAGCTTGTTGCCCAGGTAGTCCAGGCCCCAGTTGTCGGCAGCGTAGCGGGCGGCGTCGGTGAATTGGTTGTGCTTGAGCGGTACTTGCTGGCCCACGCCAGCAAGGAAGTCGAGCATGCGTGCAACCGGGTTTACCCCGGACTCCGGCTCCGAGGAATGCGCGGAAACCCCGGTTACTGTCAGCACCACCTGCTTGCCGTCGGCCTTGGCGTCGATGCTGAAGTCACCACCGTGCTGCTTTACATACCCGGCGCCGGCTTGCTGCAGTTGTTTGGCGAGTGCTGCCGGGTTGTCGGTGGCCAGGGTTGCGACCGAGGTGGTGGGGATCTGGTTGGTGGCCAGCCCGCCAGTCAGGTTGATGATTTCAGCACCTTCACCCGTGGCCGGGCGTTTGCTGAAGCTGGCCATGATCGTACCGTAGCCCTTCTCGGCAATGACCACCGGGTAGCCGCCATCCAGCGCCAGGTTGTAATCAGGCGTGGGGTTGCGCTCGAAGTAATAGGGGATCGCATCCCCACTGGTTTCTTCCGTCGTGTCGATCAGCAGCTTGAATTGGCGGGCCAGTGGCAGGTTTTCGTCCTTGGCCACTTTCAACGCATACATCGCGACAACGATGCCATTCTTGTCGTCTTCGGTGCCGCGGCCATACATGCGGTCGCCAACCAGGGTGACCTTGAACGGGTCCAGGCGGGTGCCGTCGGCCAGCTTCCAGTTGTCCGGATTGACCGGCACCACATCGGCGTGGGCATGGATGCCGATCACTTCCTTGCCGCTGCCGAGCGAAATTTCGTAAACCCGGTTATCGATGTTGCGGAACGCCAGGCCGAAACTGTCGGCCAGTGCTTTGATCTTGTCGGCGATTTTCAGGAACGCCGGGTTTTCGTACTGCGGCGTACCCTCGACGTTGTAGGTTGGAATAGCCACCAGTTCGCGCAGGGTTTCAGTGGCAGCCTTGCCGTATTTGATGCGGGTATACAGGCCAAGCAGGCGGTTGATCTCGTCCTGTTGCCCGGCGGCCAGCGGTTTGCCGTTCAGGTAGGCCTGCAGTGTCGCCTCAAGGTTATCGGCCTTGGCCAGGTCACTGCCTTTGAGCTTGCCGAGGAACTGCTTGAAGTCACGCGGGTCGCTGCCGTCGAAGGTTTTGACGATTGCCGCGGCCTGTTGCTGAGTGAGGTTGGCCTGGGCCGGTTGGGTGAACAGGCCGATGCTGGCCAGCAACAGGGTGGTGGCGGTGAGTTTTTTCAGGTGCATGGTTGCGCGCATTCCTTCGCCATGGATTGTTATGGGGTACCCGTTGGAGCAACGGGAGGACGCCCACGCTAACATCAATGGCCAGTGGCACGGGAGTGCCAGAAACGCGACATGTCGCACAAATGAAAAAGCCCCGGGCACAGGCCCAGGGCTTTTTGATATGGCGCACTCGGCGGGATTCGAACCCACGACCCCTGCCTTCGGAGGGCAGTACTCTATCCAGCTGAGCTACGAGTGCAACGCGCACGCATGATACCCATCTGCGCCGGTCGCGTCCATCGCCTTGATCTGTAGCCTTTTTTCCCGGTTGCCTGTGCCGGCCGGTTCGCGGCTGAAGCCGCTTCCACCCAGTGGGAGCGGGCGTGCCCGCGAAAGGGCCGGTTGCCAGTACGCAAATGATGACTTTTCCGCCAGGCTGTTCAACCATTCGTTCTTTTTTTCGAACAGCCTATTGTCCAACACCCCAGCAGCCGCTTAGCATTCGTTTGAGATTTCAAACGCTCGATGCCCTGCCTTGGGCGCTTTTCAACAATCAACAATTCGGGAAGCCGACATGCAGCTCAAAGACGCTCAGTTGTTCCGCCAGCAAGCCTACATCAACGGTGAGTGGCTGGATGCGGACAATGGCCAGACCATCAAGGTGACCAACCCGGCCACCGGTGAAGTCATCGGTACCGTGCCTAAGATGGGCACCGCGGAAACCCGCCGCGCCATCGAAGCTGCCGACAAGGCCCTGCCGGCCTGGCGTGCCCTGACCGCCAAAGAGCGCTCGACCAAGCTGCGTCGCTGGTTCGAACTGATGATCGAGAACCAGGACGACCTGGCTCGCCTGATGACCACCGAACAAGGCAAGCCGCTGGCCGAAGCCAAGGGCGAAATCGCCTACGCCGCCTCGTTCATCGAGTGGTTCGCCGAAGAAGCCAAGCGTGTTTATGGCGACACCATTCCGGGCCACCAGCCAGACAAGCGCCTGATCGTCATCAAGCAGCCAATCGGCGTAACCGCGGCCATCACCCCGTGGAACTTCCCGGCTGCCATGATCACCCGTAAAGCCGGCCCGGCCCTGGCCGCTGGCTGCACCATGGTGCTCAAGCCTGCTTCGCAAACCCCGTACTCCGCCCTTGCCCTGGTCGAACTGGCCCACCGTGCCGGTATCCCGGCTGGCGTGCTGAGCGTGGTTACCGGCAGCGCTGGTGAAGTGGGCGGCGAACTGACCGGCAACTCCCTGGTACGCAAGCTGTCCTTCACCGGCTCGACCGAAATCGGTCGCCAGCTGATGGAAGAATGCGCCAAGGACATCAAGAAGGTTTCCCTGGAGCTGGGTGGCAACGCCCCGTTCATCGTGTTCGACGACGCCGACCTGGACAAGGCGGTCGAGGGCGCGATCATCTCCAAGTACCGTAACAACGGCCAGACCTGTGTCTGCGCCAACCGTATCTACGTGCAGGACGGCGTCTACGACGCGTTCGCCGAGAAGCTGGCGGCTGCGGTGGCCAAGCTGAAGATCGGTAACGGCCTGGAAGATGGCACCACCACTGGCCCGCTGATCGACGGCAAGGCTGTCGCCAAGGTTCAGGAGCACATCGAAGACGCCGTTTCCAAAGGCGCCAAGGTACTGTCCGGCGGCAAGCTGATCGAAGGCAACTTCTTCGAGCCGACCATCCTGGTTGATGTACCGAAAACTGCTGCTGTCGCCAAGGAAGAGACCTTCGGCCCACTGGCGCCGCTGTTCCGCTTCCAGGACGAAGCCGAAGTCATCGCCATGTCCAACGACACCGAATTCGGCCTGGCTTCGTACTTCTACGCCCGCGACATGAGCCGTGTGTTCCGTGTTGCCGAAGCCCTGGAGTACGGCATGGTGGGTATCAACACCGGCCTGATTTCCAACGAAGTGGCGCCATTCGGTGGCATCAAGGCTTCTGGCCTGGGCCGCGAAGGTTCCAAGTACGGTATCGAGGACTACCTCGAAATCAAATACCTGTGCATCAGCGTTTGATCGCACGGTAACGGCTTTACCTCTGCCAGCGGGGCGCGAGAGCGACGTCTCGCTGGCCTTTTTTACATTGCAGTACCTGGTGGCCAGGGCGCTTGTGGCAGTCGATCAACGAATACTGTTCGCGAGCACTCCCAGCCACCCCCGAATAAAAGCGCCATTACTGTCGGCGCAATGAGGGCATTATGAGCAAGACCAACGAATCCTTGATGCAACGTCGTGTAGCTGCCGTCCCGCGTGGCGTTGGCCAGATTCACCCGATCTTCGTCGACAGCGCGAAGAACTCGACCGTGATCGACGTTGAAGGCCGCGAACTGATCGACTTCGCCGGCGGCATCGCAGTGCTGAACACCGGCCACCTGCACCCGAAAGTGGTTGCAGCCGTGCAAGAGCAGCTGACCAAGGTCAGCCACACCTGCTTCCAGGTGCTGGCCTACGAGCCTTACGTCGAGCTGTGCGAAAAGATCAACAAGCTGGTCCCAGGCGACTTCGACAAGAAGACCCTGCTGGTCACCACCGGCTCCGAAGCCGTTGAAAACGCCGTGAAGATCGCCCGTGCCGCCACTGGACGTGCCGGTGTTATCGCCTTCACCGGCGGCTACCACGGCCGCACCATGATGACCCTGGGCCTGACCGGCAAGGTCGTGCCGTACTCCGCAGGCATGGGCCTGATGCCAGGCGGCATCTTCCGCGCCCTGTTCCCGAGCGAGCTGCACGGTGTCAGCGTTGACGACGCCATCGCCTCGGTCGAGCGCATCTTCAAGAACGACGCAGAGCCACGCGACATCGCTGCAATCATCCTGGAGCCTGTACAAGGCGAAGGCGGCTTCCTGCCAGCGCCTAAAGAGCTGATGAAGCGCCTGCGCGCCCTGTGCGACCAGCACGGCATCCTGCTGATCGCCGACGAAGTTCAGACCGGCGCTGGCCGCACCGGCACCTTCTTCGCCATGGAGCAGATGGGCGTTGCGCCTGACCTGACCACCTTTGCCAAGTCCATCGCCGGCGGCTTCCCGCTGGCCGGTGTATGTGGCAAGGCCGAGTACATGGACGCTATCGCTCCGGGTGGCCTGGGCGGCACCTACGCCGGCTCGCCGATCGCTTGCGCCGCAGCCCTGGCCGTGATCGAAGTGTTCGAAGAAGAGAAACTGCTGGACCGCAGCAAGGCAGTGGGTGAGCGCCTGACCACCGGCCTGCGTGAAATCCAGAAGAAGCACCCGATCATTGGCGACGTTCGTGGTCTGGGCTCGATGATTGCCGTCGAAGTCTTCCAGAAAGGCACCCACACTCCTGACGCCGCTGCTGTTGGCCAGGTTGTGGCCAAAGCCCGCGAAAAAGGCCTGATCCTGCTGTCTTGCGGCACCTACGGCAACGTTCTGCGGATTCTGGTTCCGCTGACCGCCGAAGACGCGCTGCTGGACAAAGGCCTGGCCATCATCGAAGAGTGCTTCGCTGAACTTGCCTGATGTGATGCGCTTCAGAAAAACCCCGCCTCGGCGGGTTTTTTTATGCCCGGTGATGCGTCGGAGGCTATGGTTGTTGGATGATGCGCCCAGCACGTTGTAAAAGGCTGAGGCAAGGATTTACAGGAGTAGTTGGCGATGAACGCTGCAGAGCCCACCCCACCGAGCGTACTGATCGTCGAAGGCGACCCATGGGTACGCGACATGCTCAGCGAGATGCTGCTGAGCGTTCGCTGCGATGCCCGCCTTCAGGTCTGCGCCGACGGCTCGCAAGCGCTCAGCGCCCTGGCCGCCAAGCCGGACCTGATCATTGCAGCACGTGAGCTGGCTGGCATCGACGGCCTCGACCTGCTGCGCAAAGTACGCGCCAAAGGGTCGGGGTTGCCGTTCATCCTCATGAGCAACCGCAGCGACAGTGCGAGTGTGCGTGAAGCCCTGCCGCTGCACCCCACGGCGTACCTGAGCAAGCCCCTGAACCTGGGTAACCTGCGCAAGCGCCTGGAACAGTTGCTGCTGGGCGTGGGCGAAGAAATCGCCTGCCCGGTGCCGCCCTTGCAGCCCGGTGCCAGCCTGCGCGCTTACCTCGAACAGCGCCGGGCTACTGCCGATGGCGGGCCGCTGCTGGCCGATTTGCAGGTGGCGATCAAGCGAGCCCTGAACCCTGAGGGCCTGAACGTGAAAGTGCTGGAAGAAGAAGTCTGCCGTGACCCGCAAGTGACCGCGGTGCTGATAGCGGCTGCCAACAGCGCAGCGCTGCACCGTGAAGCACCGGTGCAAACCCTGCTGCAAGCCCTGAACAAGCTGGGCAGCACGCAAAGCATGAACCTGATTCTGGGCATGACCCTCAAGCGCAGTGCCCGCCTCAGCGACCCCTTGCTGGCGCAGCATGCGGCGCAGTACTGGGATTTGTCCCTGCACACCGCCGAATATGGCCGTACGCTGGCGCGCCTGCTGGCGCTGGACGAAGGGCTTTGCTATTGCGCAGGGTTGCTGCATTGCCTGGGCGACCTGGCGGTGCTGCGCTGCCTGCAGGAATGGCGCCTGGCGGGCGGCGAGCTGGACGAAGACAAGGTCCAGTTGTCGCTCAACGAGTTCGGTGCCGCATTCGGCTCGGCGCTGCGCACCCGCTGGCGCTTGCCGTTGGCTTTACGCGAGCTGATCGCGGCGATCTATCAACTCGGTGGCGGGGTGTACTCGCGCGATATTCTGGCCATGAACCTGGCCGGGCAGTTGGCGCGGCTACCGGCTGGGCAGGGGCTGGCGAAGATTGCCAGTGGCAAGACGGCGCGTTTGCTGAAGATGGGCTTGCCGGAGCTGACCCGGTTGCGCAAGGTGGAGAACCCCGAAACCAGTTCGCAGCCCGCGGCTGAAGGCCCGATACAAGCCGACGATGCTCCTTGAACCGGGCAGGCGTAAGGGGGTTCAACCGCGCACGATCTGGTTCTTGCCCTGCCGCTTGGCCTGGTACATCGCCGCATCGGCGCGGGCATACAGGCTGTCCAGCGCCACATCTTCAGCGGTCAACCCGGTAAGCCCCTGGCTCACCGTTACCCCGTAAGTGTGCGCCCCATGGCTGAAGCTCAAACGCTGAATCTGCCGCTGTAGCCGCTCGGCTATCTGCCCGGCCAGCTCGGCACTGCACCCTGGGAAGACTGCCGCGAACTCTTCGCCGCCAATACGCCCGAACAGGTCGCCACGGCGCAACACGGCCTTGCCGCTGTCGGCGATGTGCTGCAGCACCTGGTCGCCTTCCTGGTGGCCATAGCTGTCGTTTATCTGTTTGAAGTCGTCGATGTCCAGTAACAGGAAGGCCAACGGCGTGCCGTTTTCCCGGGCGCTGTCAAACGCCGCTTGGGCGCATTCGAAGAAGTGCCGGCGGTTGCTGCTTTGGGTCAGCACGTCAATGGTGGCCAGGCGCTGCAACTCGCCTTCCAGCTGCTTTTTCTCGGTGATGTCTTCGGCAATGCCGACGATGATCACGCGGTCGCCGTCATGCTGCTGGTTGATGTAGCACTTGTCGCTCAACCAGCGCACTTGCCCGTCGGCATTGATGATACGGTACTCGCGGTCCTCGACCGCGCCTTTGAGCAGCACCTGGGCCAGGCTGCGCTCGGCGTATTCCAGGTCGTCGGGGTAGATGCTGTCGCGCCACTCGTTGAAGTCGGCCAGTACCAGGCTGGCCGGGCGGCCGAAGATGCGCTCGTAGGCGGGGCTTACGTACAGCACTTCGCGTGTTTCCCAATCGAAGGCCCAGAGCACCGCGTTGACACTCTCGAGCAACGAGCTGAACAGCTGTTCGCGTTCGCTCAGGCGGGCGACTTCACCTTGCGCATGAAGGAGCGCCAGTAAAGTGCGGGCGGCTCCCGGTGGTACCGGGCCTGGCGATGTCATTGGAATATTCTTGGCCATGTGCACGTAGCGAGTCTCGACGTGAAAGCGTGCGGCCAGCATCCTGCCCGCCACGCGGGCGATGTGCGGGGTTTGAGTGGGGGCGAGGTGGGGAAGTTCCAGCTGGCACGCCCCATGCTGGGGCGTGCCGATCAACGGCGATCAGGCGCCGGTCGGGCGCAGGGAATAGGTTTTCAGCTGTGCCGCGAAGTCGCGCAGGGCTTGAATACCACTGGTTTCGGCTTCGTGTATCCAGTCCTTGATGGCGGCCAGCATGTCATGGCCGTTGGCGCTGGTGCGGGCCCAGATCTGCTGCAAGGCCAGGCGCTTTTCGTAGATGGTTTTCAAGGCCTGGCTGTGCGCAAGCATCGATTCGATGCGCACATGGTGGCGGTCTTCGAGCAGGCTGGTTTCACGGGATAGCAGGCGCTTGGCACGGCGGAAGTGGTGGCGCACCGAGGCGTCGACACGCGCCAGTTCCAGCTTGACCAGTGGGGCGATCACCAATTTGCGGTACTGGGCCATGATCTGGAAGCGGTTGTTGAGGATCGCCATGGCGGTGTCCATGTCCAGGCTACCTTTGCCTTCCACCCGATGGGCAATCGGCGCCACACGCTGCACCTTGGCCAGGCGCAGCAGGCAGAACAGGCGGATCCACGCCCAGCCCATGTCGAACTCCCAGCGCTTGACCGACAGCTTGGCCGAATTGGGGTAGGTGTGGTGATTGTTGTGCAGCTCTTCACCGCCGATCACGATGCCCCACGGCACCAGGTTGGTGGCCGCGTCACGGCATTCGAAGTTGCGGTAGCCGAACGCGTGGCCCAGGCCGTTGACGACACCGGCAGCCCAGAACGGGATCCACATCATCTGGACCGCCCAGATGGTGATACCGAGGGTGCCGAACAGCAGCAGGTCGATCACGGCCATCAACGCGATGCCGCCCAGTTTGTAGCGCGAGTAAAGGTTGCGCTCGATCCAGTCATCAGGGCAGTTCTTGCCGTAGATGCGCAGGGTGTCTGGGTTGCGGGCCTCTTCGCGATACAGCTCGGCGCCTTTGCGCAACACCGTGCTCAGGCCTTTGTGCACGGGGCTGTGCGGGTCGTCGGGTGTTTCGCACTTGGCGTGGTGCTTACGGTGGACCGCCGTCCACTCGCGGGTGTTCTGCGCCGTGGTCAGCCACAGCCAGAAGCGGAAGAAATGCTTGAGCGCGCCGTTGAGCTCAAGGGCCCGGTGCGCAGAGTAGCGATGCAGGTAGACCGTGACGCTGACAATGGTCACGTGGGTCATCAACAGGGTGATGCCGACCAGTTGCCAGGCCGACAAGTCGAGCAGGCCGTTGTACCACATAGATGTAAATGCCCTCGAAATGCGGGGGGGAAGGGTCGATTATCCCTTGGTGGGGAAATAAAACCAGTCAACTGTTCAGACAGGAGGTCACGACATGTTTCAGCCTTTATAATGCCCCTTTCTTTTCAATGGGCTATCCCACCCGACATGTCTGTTTCCGTTCGCGACGCCTTGCGCATGGCCGCGCTCTATGTGGTGCTCTCGATCCTCTGGCTGGTGCTGGCCGAGGTGATGCTTCAGAGCATGACCGACGACCCCCTGGCATTGACCGTGGGGCGGCAGATCAACGTGGTGGTGTGGGTGCTGTGCAGTGCCTTGCTGATTTACCTGTCCCGGGTGCGGCTGCTGCATTTCATCGGCCATGGCGCGCGGTTGCGCTGCGAAGACCGGGAACGCCTGCGCATGGCCGCCGCGGTGTTCGACAGTACCCTGGAAGGGGTGCTGGTAACCGACCGCCAGGGCCTGATCGTGCACGTCAACCGTGCCTTCATGCGCATTACCGGTTACCAGCAGCACGAGGTGATCGGCCAGCGCCCGAGCAAGTTCAAGTCGGGCCGCCATGGCCAGGCCTTCTACCAGCAGGTCTACGCCACCCTGGCTGAAAAGGGCGAGTGGAGCGGCGAAATCTGGAACCGGCGCAAAAGCGGCGAAATCTACCCGCAGTGGCAGACCATCTGCGCTATTCACGATGACGAGGGTGAGCTGAGCCATTACGTGGCCGTGTTCAGTGACATCAGCGCGATCAAGCATTCGGAGCAGGAACTGGCCTACCTGGCCCACCACGACCCGCTGACCGGCCTGCCCAACCGCTTGCTGTTCAACGACCGCGTCGAGCAGGCCCTGGCCGCGGCGCAGGCCAACAAGCGTGGGTGCGCCCTGCTGCTGCTGGACCTGGACCACTTCCAGAGCATCAACCATGGCCTTGGCCACACCATCGGTGACCAGTTGCTGAGGCTGGTGGGGGGGGCGCCTGGGCAAGATACTGGGCAATGGTGTGACCTTGGCCCGGCTGGGCGGTGACGAGTTCGGCGTGCTGGCCGAAGGCTGCCAGCAAGTCGGCCAGGCAGGCAAACTGGCGCAGGGCATCATCGAGCGCATGCGCGAGCCGTTCCTGTTCGATGGCCATCGGTTGTTCATCAGTGTCAGTGCCGGTATCAGCCTGTTCCCCAGCGATGCCTTGTGTGCCGAACAGTTGCTGCGCAACGCCGATTCGGCTTTGTACAAGGCCAAGGGCAATGGGCGAGCCTGCTATGCGCTGTACACCGAAGAACTGACGGCCCACGCCCAGCACCGGGTTGAAACAGCGGGCGAGTTGCGCCGCGCACTGGAGCATGACGAACTGCGGGTGTTTTTCCAGCCGGTACACGACCTGGCGACCGGCAGCCTGGTCGGGGTCGAAGCGTTGGTGCGCTGGCAGCATCCGCAGCGCGGCCTGGTGCCGCCAGGCGAGTTCATCCCGATCGCCGAGCGTACCGGCCTGATTGCCGAAATCGATGCCTGGGTGCTGCGCCAGGCCTGCCGGCAAATGGTGCAGTGGCAGGCGCAAGGCCGGCAATTGGCGTTCGTGGCGGTGAACATCTCCAGCCGGCTGTTTGGCCAACATGAGTTGTACCGGCAAGTGGCCGACGTCCTGCACGACACCGGCCTGGCCCCCGCCTTGCTGGAGCTGGAAGTGACCGAAAGCGCTGTGATGGAAGACCCGGAGGTGGCGCTGGAGCAACTTCACCGCTTACGTGAGCTTGGCGTGACCCTGGCCATTGATGACTTCGGCACCGGCTACTCTTCGCTGCTGCGGCTCAAGCGTTTGCCCGTTCAGAAGCTGAAAATCGACCAGGGCTTCGTTGCCGGGTTGCCGCTGGATGAGGATGACATCGCGATCGTGCGGGTGATCATCGCCCTGGCCCGCAGCATGGGCATGCAGGTCCATGCCGAGGGTATCGAGCAGGCAGAGCAGGCCGCCTTCCTGCTGCAGCAGCAGTGCCAGCTGGGGCAGGGCTACTGGTTCGGGCGGCCGGTGCCGGCTGCGGATTTGCACTGGGATTGAGTGCCTCTTCGCGGGTTTGCCCGCGAAGAACTCAACGCTTGTTCAAGCCTTTTGCCAATCGGTCGCCACCCAGCTGGATCAACGCCACCAGCGCCACCAGCATGGCGATCACGGTCAGCATGATCTGGCTGTCGAAGCGCTGGTAGCCATACCGGTAGGCGATGTCGCCCAGCCCTCCGGCACCGATCGCCCCGGCCATGGCCGAGGAGTTGATCAGGGTCACCAAGGTGATGGTGAAACCGCCGACAATACCCGGCAACGCTTCGGGCAACAACACATGCCAGACAATGTGCCAGCGCCGGCAACCCATGGCCTGCGCGGCTTCCACCAAGCCATGGTCGACTTCGCGCAGGCTGACCTCGGCGATCCGGGCAAAGAACGGCGTGGCGGCGATGGTCAGCGGGACAACCGCCGCCCACACACCATAGGTCGTACCCACCACCAGCCGGGTGAACGGGATCAGCGCGACCATCAGGATCAGGAACGGGATCGAGCGGAACAGGTTGACGAAGGCGCCCAGTACCCGGTTCAGCAAGGCTGCCTCGAATATGCCACCCCTGCCGCTGGTGACCAGCAGCAGTGCCAGGGGTACCCCCAGCAGCAAGGCGATAAGCGACGACACGCCAACCATCAGCAGGGTATCGAGCAAGCCTTCCAGCAGACGATCAAACCACATGGCCCAGCACCTCCACGTTGTCCGCCCAACGGCGGGCGCGTTGCAGCAATTGTTGGGTATCGTGCGGTGCGTGCTGCACCGACAGGATCAACTGGCCCAGGGCGTGCTCGCCAATGGTCGCCACGCCGCCCTGCAGCAAGCGCACGCGACCGCCCAGGTCGTGGAACAGGGCAGACAGTTCAGGCTCGCCAAGTACACTCAGTTGCAATACCACGGCGCAGTCACGGCTTGAGGGGTGGGCCTGCAGGCTGGCTTGCAGCGCCGCAGGCAGCCGCGCTTGCAGCGGCGCAAGCAGGGTTCGGGTGACCTCGTGGTGAGGGGCGCCGAAGACACGCCAGACTTCGCCCTGCTCAACCACCTCGCCGCGGTCCAGCACCACCACCCGGTGGCAGATATCACGGATGACCGCCATCTCGTGGGTAATCAGCACGATGGTCAGGCCCAGGCGCCGGTTGATATCGCGCAGCAGTTCCAGGATCGAGGCCGTGGTCTCCGGGTCCAGCGCGGAGGTGGCTTCGTCGCACAGCAGGATCTCGGGGTCATGCACCAGTGCCCGGGCAATGCCCACGCGCTGTTTCTGCCCGCCTGACAATTGCGCGGGGTACACGTGGTGTTTCTCCTGCAGGCCGACCAGTGCCAGCAGCTCCCGGACCTTGCGTTGTCGCTCGCCCTTGGCCACGCCCGCCACCTTCAAGGGCAGCTCGACGTTCTGCCACACTGTCTTCGCCGACAGCAGGTTGAAATGCTGGAAGATCATGCCGATACGCCGGCGCAGCGCCACCAGCTGGTCGTCATCGAACGCCGCGATGTCCACCTGGTCGATCAGTACCCGGCCGTGGCTGGGGCGTTCCAGGCGGTTGATGGTGCGTAGCAACGAAGATTTGCCGGCGCCGCTGCGGCCGATGATGCCGAACACTTCGCCCTGGCGAATGTTCAGGTCAATGCCGTGCAAAGCGGGTTGCGCCTGCCCAGGGTAGGTCTTGCCCAGGCCGATGAAGCGTACATGGGCTTGATTGATTTCCGGGTGCAGGGCGTGCTCCCTGGCCGTTGACGCTCGCGGTTGGGGGGTGGGCGCCTTGAATGCGCTGGCCTGGCTCATGTCAGCCTTCCCAACCGGCCTGGTACAGCTTGCCGTGAGCCTTGTCCAACGCTGCGCGTACGACAGGCGAATGTTGGTAGATGTCGACGAACTGTGCCAGGCGTGGGTCGTTTTTGCTCTGCGGGCGAATCACGAATTGAATCACGTACTCCTTGTTTTCCAGACCGTCGAACAGCAGCGCTGAACTGGCATCGAAGCTGTTGGCCAGGCGAATGTATGCCGGGTACCCCTGCACCAGGTCGGCGTCGTCATAGGCACGCACCAGCTGCACGGCTTCGACTTGCAGGATCTTCAGCTTTTTCGGGTTGGCGACAATGTCGTCCTCGGTGGCTTTGTAGCCAACCCCTGGCTTGAGCGTGATCAACCCGGCCTTGGCCAGCAGTTGCAGGCCGCGGCCGCTGTTGATCGGGTCGTTGGCGATGGCCACGCTCGCCCCTTCAGGCAGGTCGGCGAAGCTTTTGTACTTTTTCGCGTACAGGCCCACGTTGTTGATGATGCCCGGTGCATAGGGCACCAGGTCGAAGCCCGCAGCCGCCTTGGCATTCTCCAGGAACGGGATGTGCTGGAAGTAGTTCACGTCGATGTCGCCGCTGTTGAGGCTGACATTGGGCGCGATCCAGTCGCTGAACTCGATCAGCTTCACCTCCAGGCCTTGCTTGTGGGCTTCTTCCACGGCGGCTTCCAGCGGGATCGCAAAGGCCGAGGTAGTGCCGATCTTCAGGGGTTCGGCGGCCTGGGCAGTGGCGCACAGGCCGAGGGACAGGGCGATGGCCACGACGGGCCGGAACAGTTTTTCAAGCATGGTGCAGGGCTCCAGTCGGTGCAGGGGTAGGGGTGCGGGTAAAGCGGTAAGCCGAACCAGGGTGGTCGGCGGGCAAGTGCGGGTGGTCGGCCTGGAACAGTTTCTGGCGCAGGGTGCCCTCGGCGTACGCGGTCTTGTAGCGGCCGCGTTGTTGCAGTTGAGGAACGACCAGGTCGATGAAGTCCTCAAAGCTCTCCGGGGTGACGGTGCGGGTCAGGTTGAAGCCGTCCAGGCCGGTCTCGTCGAGCCAGGCGATCAACTGGTCGGCGACCTGCTCGGGGTCGCCGACCACCTTCACGTAGCGCCCGCCCAGCGCGTGCTGTTGCAACAGGCGCCGGCGGGTCCAGGCGTAGCCCTGCAACTGGCGGGTGGCTGACTGAATGGCGTTGCCCTGGCTGAAGGGGATCGGCTCGTCCAGTGCATAGGCCGCGAAGTCAATGCCGGTCGAGGCCGCAAAATGTGCGACGCCGGCCTCGGCGCTGGCGTGCTGCAGATACTCGGCATGCTTGGCCTGGGCCTGTTGCTCGGTCGCCGCGACGATTACCGTGATGCCCATGAAGACCTTGACCGCCTGCGGGGCGCGCCCGGCAGCCGAGGCAGCCGCGCGTACCTGCTCGACCTGGGCGCGGGCCGCGGTCTTGTCCTGAGCGCTGATGAAGACACATTCGGCATGTTGCCCGGCGAAGCCCAGGCCGCGTTGCGAACTGCCTGCCTGGAACAGTACCGGGGTGCGCTGCGGCGAGGGCTCGCACAGGTGGTAACCGTCGACCTTGTAGAACTCGCCATGGTGCTGCACCTTGCGCACCTTGTCGGGGCGGGCATAGATGCGCTGCTCGCGGTCAGCGACCACCGCGTCGTCAGCCCAGCTGCCCTCCAGCAGCTTGTACAGCACCTGCAGGTATTCGTCGGCCTGGTCGTAGCGGCGGTCATGTTCGGGTTGCTGTGCCAGGCCCATGGCGCGGGCGGCACTGTCGAGGTAACCGGTGACGATGTTCCATCCAACCCGGCCCTGGCTCAGGTGGTCCAGGGTGGATAGGCGTCGGGCGAACAGGTACGGCGCCTCGTAGGTCAGGTTGGCGGTAAGGCCAAAACCCAGGTGGCGAGTGACGGCGGCCATGGCCGAAACCAGCAGCAAGGGGTCATTGACCGGCAACTGGATGGCCTCCTTGAGGGTGACGTCCAGCGATTGCCCATAGATATCGTAGGTACCGACGATATCGGCGATGAACAGCCCATCGAACAGGCCGCGCTCCAGCAGGCGTGCGAGCTGGGTCCAGTACTCCAGGCTGGTGTACTGGGTCGAAGTGTCCCGTGGGTGGGTCCACAGGCCGTGGTTGATGTGCCCGACACAGTTCATGTTGAAGGCATTGAGCAGGATTTGCTTGGCCATCAGAGCGTCCCCCGGCGTGGCGGATTGACGTCGTTGAGGTAGTAATTGCCGATGGCGTGGTATTTCCAGCGGACCGGGTCGTGCAAGGTGTGCACGCGGGCGTTGCGCCAATGGCGGTCGAGGTTGTGCTCGGCCAGCGTCGCTTGGCTCCCACT
>OJST01000162.1_pt1 | contig 18952 bp, 17 predicted proteins | sample 1599491 | NCBI WGS metagenome assembly OJST01 (sample SAMN04436635, study PRJEB24849) | human gut metagenome | biome: human gut; feature: NICU; material: stool | host: Homo sapiens | place: USA: Saint Louis, MO | collected 2010-02-10
GGTGGCGGCGGCCAGCGTGGTGGCCAGGGCGGTGGCTATGGCAACCAGGGCGGCAACCAGGGCGGCGGTTACGGCAACCAGGGTGGCAACCAGCGCCCGCAGCCGCAGCAGGCGCCGCCGATGGACGACTTCGCTGACGACGATATTCCCTTCTGATTTTTAGTAGCGCATCGATGCGAATAGACCCCAGTAAGCAATTTTGCTTGCTGGGGTTTTTGTTTGCGCGGAGATTTCTGCCTCCTACTAGTCTGAAGCCAGTTTTTTAGGGGGGCACGCTTTGATTCATTGAAGAGGCTGGCCAGTAGCAGCGGAAGCTGCAGAATTTGCGGCTTCCTGGCTCTCATCTTTTGCTATGCCTGTGGAAATTTTTGACCTTGGGCCGATGGGCCTCATCAAGCCGTTCTGGACCAGCTGGTGAATGAGCATCAACGACTGAGCAAGAAAGCTGATGCTCGAATCGGAGCTGTAAATGACGGGGAAATCGTGGCAGTGGCGGAAGTTGTTCGCCACTGTGAGGTGTGGACGCGGGCATGAGCTCTTGATGAATGATGCCGGCGTCTTTGTTCCCCGCGCTGACGTTTATTTAATGAAGGGCTATGGTTGATACCACACCAGAATTAGTCCTATCAAGGTCGTTCATGTCGGAATTGGTACGTTCCACAATAGTGTGGGAATTCTTCCTAAACGCGATAGCTGTGGTGCTGCGCATCCCGGATACGCTGGTGTGCGCACTTCTACTGGAGAGTGGCTGGCGCTCCGCTTGTTGGTTAGAATGAAATGATTACGCAGAAGACGGTGTTTGCATGAGATCTTTGTCTGATACGGTCATTTGAGTGGCGTGCCTCCCTGGAATTTTGTTTTCGTTTAATGGGGTGGTTTTGTTGGTTGTCGAAATACTGCGGGCTGTGAGTGAATTGCCAAGGAGAATTAAATGAGTATTCAGGATCTTCAGGTTGAGTTGGAGAAGGCAAAGCGGCAAGTCGTTACTGATGGCTACGAGATGTCGCTTGGCGAAATCGCAAGTCTCTATAAAAATGATGAGCTGATCATTGCTCCCGCTTATCAACGCCTAATTCGTTGGGAGGAATCACAGAAGACCCGCTTTGTTGAATCGATTCTGCTCGGGCTTCCAGTCCCTCCGGTGTTTGTTTTTCAGCGCGAAGATGGTGTATGGGAGCTGATCGATGGTCTTCAGCGTATCTCGACTGCTCTGCATCTAATGGGGGTGTTAAGGGTAAATGGAAATCTTGCGGAGCCTTTGATTCTATCAGGCACTAATTTCCTTCCTTCGCTTGAGGGTATGAAATGGCATAGTGATCAGGTTGGTGATATCAAGGTGTTCAATACGCCGCTGCAGCTTGAGATCAAAAGGGCCAGAATTCGAGTTGAAATTTTGCGGAAAGAAAGCGATCAAGACGCAAAGTACGAACTGTTCCAGCGCCTCAATACTGGGGGGTCGAAGCTGAGTGATCAGGAAGTGCGCAACAGCGTGCTGGTTATGCTTAATGAAGATTTTTTCAAATGGATTCGCGATCTTTCAGCCAAGCCTGAGTTCAAGGGGACGATCCAACTCACGCCCACGCAAGAGGAGTTGGCGCAAGACAATGAAATGGTACTTCGTTTTGTAGCCTACCGGCGTGCGACCTACACTAAGGGATTGGATGTCAATGAGTACTTGGACCTGGCTGCACGTAAATTGAGTGCGATGACCGAGAAAGATCTGGTTGATGAAGCGGAAGTATTCAATTGGACTTTTGATCTTTTGTGGCAGGCTTTTGCAGGAGATGCGTTCAAGCGATGGGACGGCACTCGGCACACTGGCAGATCAATGCTTGCAGCCTTTGATGTGATTGGTTATGGCGTGGCGGAAAATCGCAAGGAAATAATGGCGATTCCAGATGACCGTCAGCGTCAGAACTGGCTCGTGGAAAAAGTTCATGCGTTGTGGACGGACCAAACCTATTCAAACTACTCTGGTCAGGGTGTGCGCGGAACAACTCGCATGGCTAATTTGCTGCCCTTTGCTGTCGAGTATTTTAAACCATGAAGATTAGGTCAATTGGAGATCTGACTGACTACCTTGATGATGACTTGGCATGGCGCCGAAAAGAGATTATTGAACTGCTTGCATTGGCCAAATCATCTAAAGCAAAGAAGGCGGATGTTCATGTTCGTGCAGGTGTCGCCATGCTCTACGCACACTGGGAAGGGTATATAAAGAATGCTTCTAATGCCTACGTCGCCTTTGTGTCTACTCGGGGAATGAAGACTCGCGATTTGCAGGATTCATTTATTGCTCTTAGTATCAAGGCCAAGCTCACATCGGTGGGGGACAGTGGAAAGTCTTCGGTAGCAGTCCCTGCAATCTCGCACTTGATGTCGTTGCTTGATAAGCCAGCTTTGCTCCCCGTTGCTGGGATTACCGCGGATGGAAACCTAAAATCGGACATATTTATTAATATTGCGGGCTGGTTGGGTGTTGATGTCGCCCAGTATTCGGCGCGTTTCAATTTGATCGATGAGACCTTGCTTGCCTCGAGGAACAAGATCGCGCATGGAGAGTACTTAAGTATTTCCTCGGGGCGTTTTGAAAAGCTTACGGAGGAGATACTGGAGATGATGGTGTGGTTTAAGACTGATCTGGAGAACGCCGCAGCAAGTAAGTCCTTTCAGCGGGTCGGTAACTTGGTTCCTGTCCGCTTGGCTAGCCAAGCATAAAGGTTCGGCCTGGTCCGGGCGAGGGGACGGAAGTAGGTCAATGCGCTAGATTTAGTATTTTTGATTCCGCCTCGTAGGTAATAATTGCGATACTTCACCACTGCGAAGTCTGGTCGATCCTAATGACTCAATTCGTCTTCTCGCGGCGTGATTTGCAGAGATGCATCAAGCGCCTGCAGTGCGTTGTCTCTCCGGAGCAGCTTTCCGGACTAATCAAAAAGCTCAATACGCCCAACGAACAGCGCCTGCCCACTATGTGGGAAGTGGTTGTATTGGACGCGTTTGCACAGGTGGCCTCAGTTCGTCATGAAGTTCCCCTTCCCTCAGGGAAGCGCCCAGATCTTCTGGTCGATTACCAATCAGCAATGGGGAAGAACCTTACGGTTGTCGGCGATATTCTTGCCATTTCCGACAGGGGCTTGGACGAGAACAATCCGGTCGACGCGATTCTTGAGCAAACCCCCGCCCTTGCGAGAAAGCATGGTGTTGATCCTGTAAGGCTCGCTTATAGGATCAATGGCGAACGAACGGGGAAGCGAGGTCAGGTCAAAGTCCAGCTTGCTATACCGAACAGGGGCCAGATGATTGCGCTCCTGCATAGCGAGGTCGTGCCGTGGCTAAAATCGATCAACACGAAGCCGCATCAGAAGGACACGTTTAAACCCTCCGATAAGAAGTTCGACTTCTCAATTAATTACGATCCTGCTCAAACGAGCACCATGGCAAGCTACACCAGCTACGATGTCGCGCCCTCAAAGGAGGTCAATCCGCTCTACAAGGCGCTCAAAGCGAAGACTGGCCAGTTAGAAGGGTCTCATGAGGGCACATTTAAACTCTTGGTGGCCTGCGATGGTGACTGCGGGCTGTTTCGTAGCAGTGCATCGATGGCATCGATGGGCGGCACCTTCACCGACCGACAGGTCGTCGACCACTTCTTGACCAAGCACTCCAGCATTGATGGAGTGCTTCTCATTGGCGTTGAGGAGAAGCGCGACTTCTTCTCCGGCCGGACGGACAGAAAACTGCGCTTTGACCTCAGGGTACGCGCCTCAATTGATCTTAAGCGCCTCATTTCCCCCTACGCGGAACTGGATGAACTGATTCGAAGTGCCTCGATTAATTTTCCAGAGCCGCACCTAGCGCCTTATAACGCAGCTCGTCGCTGCCTAGATCAAGAGGCCAAGCACAGAGTACAAGGTCGATATCGGTTAATCACTAGTGGAGTAGGAGGCATGAGCGTTGGCATTTCTTCTCGGGATCTGATGATGCTGCTATCTGGAAAGTTGTCACAGGAAGACTTCTGCAAGGCGTATCGGTTCGACGCCCCGCACGTCAATCCCTTTACCCTTGCCCTCTCCCAGGGGCGCTTGATCCAACTTGCCTCATTGAGCAAGTTGGATGACGATGATGATGACTTGGTGATCTTCGAATTTGGCGAGATTGATCCAGCCATAGCCCCCTTCTTTATGCCTGGGGATTAGCCACCTTGTGCACAATGGCCCCCTGCAGATCGGGGTGTAGCTGGTAACCGATCTGCCGAGTGACGGTTAGCGATCGCTGAGGTGCGCTTAGGGTGACCTACGGATTCAGGCGGCTTTGTTGAAAAAAATAGTCGAAGTGCTCTTCAGGCTGTTGATTTTTAGAGTTTTTTCGGCTGGTTGAATTTGGGTCTAAGCTCCTAATATGCACACAACCGTTCTGATCGGACGCTCGCCTGCAGCACAAAAGAAAGCCCCGCTCATGCGGGGCTTTTCTTTTTGCGCGATGTCATCTGTGTTGTGCTTCGCAGCATCAGTTTTCGTGCACCGCGACTTGCAAACAGACAATTTCCTCCCCTATGGTGCAATCGATTGCATTGCTGTGAATCGTTGCGTTTGATACCGGTTGGGAGGCCGGCAGGTGGATGTCCATCCATTCGATCAGACCGGCTCCTTCGAGGGGGCTCACGCGGCGCGATGCGTTGCGCATGGCGGTTGCTGGAGGCGTAGCTCTGGGTACTGCGGGAGCGCTGCCCGCATTCGCCGCCACGGCGCCGCTCAAGGGCAACCTGAAGCATTCCGTGGCCCGCTGGACCTTCCCGCAGTTGTCGGTCGCCCAGCTCTGCCAGACGGTGAAGGCCCTCGGCTTCGCCGCCATCGACCTGGTCGGTCCCGAGGACTGGCCCACACTGAAGGCCCACGGCGTGTACAGCTCGATGTGCAACGGCGCGGAACTGGGCCTGACCAAGGGCTTTGCCGGCCGTGAGTTCCACGACCAGCTGGTGGAACGCTACACGCGGCACATCGATCTGGTGGCCGATGCCGGCTACCGAAATCTCATCTGCTTCTCCGGCAACCGCAACGGTATGGACCCGCAGGACGGCATGGCCAATGCCGAGGCTGGCCTCAAGCGCATCCTCGGGCATGCCGAGAAGCGCGGCGTGGTGCTGGTGATGGAGCTGCTGAACTCCAGGGTCGATCACCACGACTACCTGTGCGATCACTCCGCCTGGGGCGTGGAGCTGTGCCAGCGGCTCGGCTCGGACAACTTCGGCCTGCTCTACGACATCTACCACATGCAGATCATGGAAGGCGACATCATCGCCACCATCGGCAAGCATCACGCCTGCTTCAAGCACTACCACACCGCAGGCGTGCCCGGCCGGAACGAGATCGGAGACCAGCAGGAGCTCCACTATCCGGCCATCTGTCGCGCGATCCGCGACACCGGCTTCAAGGGGTATCTGGCGCAGGAGTTCACGCCTGCAGCGCCCGATCCCGTTGCCTCATTGCGCGAGGCGATCCGCCTCTGCGACGTCTGAAACGATATCCACCCAGGTGAGAAACCCATGGCAGATAATCACTACGACGCCATTGTTGTTGGCTCGGGAATCAGTGGCGGTTGGGCAGCGAAGGAGCTGACCGAGAAGGGCCTGAAGGTCTTGATGCTGGAGCGGGGCCGCAACATCGAGCACGTCAAGGACTACGTCAACGCGATGAAGGAGGCGTGGGACTTCCCGCACCGAAACCGTCCGACGCAGGCGATGAAGGCCGACTTCCCGGTGCTGATGCGCGACTACGGCCTGGCCGAGAACCTGGAAGGGATGTGGGCGAACGAGCAGGACTCGCCCTACATCGAGACCAAACGTTTCGACTGGTTCCGTGGCTACCACGTCGGTGGCCGATCGTTGATGTGGGGGCGGCAGAGCTATCGCTTCTCCGATCTGGATTTCGAGGCGAATCTCAAGGACGGTATCGCCGCGGACTGGCCGATCCGCTACGCCGACATCGCGCCGTGGTACGACCACGTGGAGAAGTTCGCCGGCATCGCTGGCACGCGCGAAGGACTGGACGTGCTGCCAGACGGCGAGTTCCTGCCGCCGATTCCCCTGAACATCGTCGAGAAGGATGTGGCCGCGCGTATCAAGAAGGCCTTCGGCGGAACGCGCCATATGATCCACTCGCGCACTGCCAACATCACCAAGCCGATGCCCGAGCAGGGGCGCGTCAACTGCCAGTACCGCAACAAGTGCATCCTGGGCTGTCCCTTCGGTGCCTACTTCTCCACCCAGGCGGCGACGCTGCCAGCGGCGATGAAGACCGGCAACCTGACCCTGCGTCCGTTCTCGATCGTCAAGGAAGTGCTCTACGACAAGGACCGCAAGCGTGCCCGCGGCGTGGAGGTCATCGACGCCGAGACCGGCCAGACCTACCAGTACACGGCCAAGGTGATTTTCCTCAACGCGTCGTCGTTCAACTCGACGTGGCTGCTGATGAACTCGGCCACCGATGTATGGGACGGCGGACTGGGTTCATCTTCGGGCGAGTTGGGGCACAACGTGATGGACCATCATTTCGGTGCGGGCGCCTCGGGCCGGGTCGAGGGCTACGAAGACAAGTACTACTTTGGCCGTCGTCCCTGCGGCTTCTACATTCCGCGGTTCCGCAACGTCGCCTCGGACAAGCGTGGCTACCTGCGCGGCTTCGGCTACCAGGGTGGCGCCAGCCGCACCGGTTGGTCACGCGAGATCGCCGAGCTGAACATCGGCGCGGACCTGAAGGAGGCGCTGACCGTGCCGGGTGACTGGCGCATCGGCATGACCGGGTTCGGTGAAATGCTGCCGCACCACGACAATGCGATCCGCCTGGACCACGACCGCAAGGACAAGTGGGGGCTGCCGGTGCTGGCGATGGACGTTGCCATGCGTGCCAACGAACTGGCGATGCGCAAGGACATGGCCGCCGATGCCGCCGAGATGCTGGAGGCGGCCGGCGTCAAGGACGTGAAGATGCACGACAACGACTATGCACCGGGCAAGGGCATCCACGAGATGGGGACCGCGCGCATGGGACGTGATCGGAAGAGCTCGGTGCTGAACCAGCACAACCAGGTCTGGGATGCCCCCAACGTCTATGTGACCGATGGTGCCTGCATGACCTCCAGCGCCTGCGTGAATCCCTCGCTGACCTATATGGCGCTGACCGCGCGCGCGGCCGACCATGCGGTACGCGAACTGAAAGCGGGGAACCTCTGATGGATCGCCGCGAACTGTTGAAGATGATCGTTGCCGCTACCGGTGCGGCCATGGTTGGCCTGCCTGCGCTGGTGCATGGCAAGGTGCCGGCTGCCGGGGCGATGCCCGCGTTCTCCGATGCCGACATCGGCATGCTGGACGAGATCGCCGAAACCATCCTGCCGCGGACAAGGACGCCCGGGGCCAAGGACGCGGGTGCCGGTGCGTTCATGGCGACGTTCGTCAGCGACTGTTACACCGTCCGGCAGCAGGCGACGTTCCGCGCCGGCCTGGCCGACATCGACACGCGCGCCGGTGGCCGTTTCGTATCGCTCACGCCGGAAGCCCGCACCGGGTTGCTGCGAACGCTGGACGCCGAAGCCAAGGCACGCAATGCCGACGTGACCGAGACCGGCACTCCCGAGGAAGGCGAGGCCATGCCGCATTACTTCACGATGATCAAGCAGCTGGCCATCTTCGGCTTCTTCACTTCAAAGGTCGGGGCGACCGGTGTGCTGCAGTACGTCGCCGTGCCGGGCCGCTACGACGGTGACCTGGCCTATGTCCCCGGTACGCCCGCGTGGGGGACCAGCTGATGGACGCCACCCTGATGCTCCGCCCTGCGTTGATCACGGCCGGCCTGCTGGCCGCTGCATCCGCATTCGCTCACGACGGCGCCGACGCTGCGCGTGACCCGAAGAAGACCGAAGTGTGGACGCCCGTGCCCGCAGTCGTGGCCACGCCGCCAGGCAAGGCCCCCTCCGATGCCATCGTGCTGTTCGATGGCAAGGATGTCTCGGCGTGGGAGGCAGAGCAGGGCGGGCGCGTGCCCTGGACGGTTGCCGATGGCGCCATGACCGTCGTTCCGGGCAGCAAAGGCATCCGCACCCGGCAACGCTTCTGCGATGTCCAGCTGCATGTCGAATGGCGTACCCCCACCGAGACGAAGGGCTTCGACGGCCAGAACCGGGGCAACAGCGGCATCTTCCTGCAGGAACTGTACGAGCTGCAGGTGCTCGACAGTTACAACAACCCGACGTATGCCAACGGCCAGGCGGGTTCGATCTACAAGCAGGCCATGCCACGGGTGAACGCCTCGCGCGCACCGGGCCAGTGGCAGGTCTACGACATCATCTGGAAGGCGCCGCGCTTCTCGCAGGGCGGCGGCCTGACGTCCCCCGCGCGCATCACCGTGCTGCACAACGGCGTACTCGTGCAGGACGACACCGTGCTGGCAGGCAGGACCGAGTACATCGGTGCGCCTTCGTACGCACCCCATGCGTGCGCGCCGCTCTATCTGCAGGAGCATGACTCCAGGGTCAGCTACCGCAACATCTGGGTGCGCGAACTGTAGCGGCACGCGGCCGGCGTGGTCGCCGGCCGCCTACTTCGCCAGATAGCTGGCGAGGTCGTCGATCTCCTGCTGCGACAGCTGGGCAAAGGGCGGCATCAATCCTCCGCCCTTCCTGATCTTGTCCTTGACCTGGGCGGGCTGAAGCCGCTTGCCGACGTCGGTGAGCGCCGGGAAGGTCGGCGGTACGCCGGCGCGTTCAGCACCGTGGCAGGCAGTGCAGTGCTGGGCATAGAGTTTCGCGCCGGCGGCAGGATCGTCCTTGGCCCGGGCTGCCGTTGAAGTGCTCATGCCGCCCAGAGCCAGGGCCAGGGCCAGGATCATCTTCATGTGGGGCTCCTTGATGCGTCAGCGCCGTGCACGGGTGGGCACGTTGGCGGGCAGGTGTTCACGCAGGTAGTCCGCGCCGGTCTGGATGACCTTGGCCGGGTCGCGTGGCTGGTCGTGTTCGACGATGTACCACTGCACCTTGGCCGCCGCAGCGGCGGGCAGGATCGCGTTCCAGTCCAGCACGCCCTGGCCCACCGCGGCGAATCCGCCTTCATCCTGGGCCTGGCCCTTCGGCGCATTGTCCTTGGCGTGCACCGCAAACACGCGTCCACGGAATTTTCCCAGCATCACCGCCGGGTCCAGGCCCGCGCGTGCAACCCAGGCCAGGTCCAGCTCGGTCTGCAGGTCGGGCCCGGCCGCTGCGAACAGCAGCTCCAGCCCGGTCTGACCGTCGAAGTCGGCCAGCTCGAAATCGTGGTTGTGATAGGCCAGGCGCATGCCCTTGCCGCGCACCTGCTTGGCGATGCGGCCCAGCTCCTTGCCCAATGCGGTCCAACCCGCGGCATCGGTTGGGCGGTCCTTCTGGTCCAGGTAAGGCACCACCAGCGTGCTGTTGCCGATCGACCGGTTGAACGTCACCACACCATCCAGGTTGCCCCGCAGCTCGGCCAGTGGCACGTGCGACGAAACCGCCTTGATCGAATACCGGTCCAGCAGCTGCTTGAGTTCGGTGGCGCTGGTGTTCTGCGTACCGACCGTTTCCACCGCACGGACGCCCGCGTCGTGGACGATCTTCAACTGCTGATCGAGCGAGCCTGCATTGCGCAGGGTGTACATCTGCACCGCGATCGGCTTCTGCGTGGTGGCGGCTTCGCTCGCGAAGACGGGCAGGGCAGCGAGCAGCAGGATGAGACTTGCACTTCTACGGAAAAGAGCTTTCATCAACAGATCCTCCCGGAATTCAACCGATGGTGGTCCAGGCACGTGACCTGGCTGATGCAATGACGCGATCGACGATCCGTGCCGAGCGCAGGCCGTCTTCGAAGGTGGGCAGGCCCTGCGGCCGCTCGCCTTCAATGGCGCGATAGGTGTCGGCGACAAACGCCTCGAAACACTGAGCGTAGCCCTGTGCATGCCCGGCCGGCAGCACGGAAAGGCGGCGTTGTTCGGCGCTGCCGGCACCGGGGCCGCGCATGAAGGTTTCCTCGCGCTGATCGGGCAGGCCGATCCAGAGTCGTTCGGCATCCTCCTGGTTGAAGGCCACGCTGGCCTTGGCACCATCGATCTCGAACCAGAGGCGGTTGTGGCGTCCGGCCGAGACCTGGCTGACCGTCAATGACGCCAGCGTGCCGGCGCCGGTCCTGAACATCGCTGCGGCCACGTCTTCGCTGGTGACAGCCTGCATCGCGCTGGCGGCCGTTGGCGTGCTGAAGCTCTGCCCGCTGACGGCGCCACGCTCGGCGATTACCGTGGAGAACGCCGCGTTCACTTCGGCGAAGCCCTCGCCACTGACCCATTCGACCAGGTCGCACCAGTGCGAACCGATGTCGGCGAACACGCGCGACGTGCCTCCCAGCGCGGGGTCCACGCGCCAGTTGTTGCTGGCCGGATCCAGCAGCCAGTCCTGCAGGTAGCTGCCGTGGATCAGGTGCAACGGCCCCAGATCGCCCTGGGCGATGCGTGCGCGCGCCTCCCGGACCACTGGGTGGTAGCGGTAGACGAAGGGCACCGTGGCAACCAATCCGGTCGATGCGGCCAGCGCCGCCAGCGCCTGTGCATCATCCAGCGTCGTCGCCAGCGGTTTCTCGCAGATCACGTGCTTGCCGGCTTCCAGCGCAGCCTGTGCCATGGCGCGGTGCAGATGGTTGGGCGTGCACACGTGCACGACCTGTACCTGCGGATCGGCGATCACCTCCTCGATATCCCGGTAGGCGCGCGGGACATTCCAGGACTGCGCGGCCTCATGCGCGCGCTGCGGTGACGAGGCGGCCACGCCGCGTACCTCGGCACCCGCCAGCAGTGCTGCACGACGATGCACTGCACCGATCATGCCGGCGCCGACGATGGCGATTCCAAGCTTGGGCATCGACTGGGATCCTCAGGGTGTGGAGGGCGCGGCCGTGGCCGCCGGCCGGTCGCGGAACAGCAGCAGGAAGGCGATCAGCACCACCAGTGCAACGCCGGCCGGGAACAGCCAGATCTGCTGCCAGTCGGGGCCGGCCTCGGTGGTGAAGTGCTCCACCACCGCGCCGGACAGGAAGGTGCCGATCAGCATGCCCACGCCGTAGGTAGCCAGGGTGATGAACCCCTGCGCGCTGCTGCGCGCGGCGGGGCCGGCATGCGCATCGGTGTAGATCTGGCCGGTGACGAAGAAGAAGTCGTAGCAGATGCCATGCAGCACGATGCCGATCACCAGCAGGGAGAAACCGCTGCCCGCATCGCCGAAGGCGAACATGGCGTAGCGCACCACCCAGGCGGCCATGCCGACCGCCAGCATGGTCTTCACTCCCAGCCGCACGAACAGGAACGGCATGGCCAGCATCAGCAGCACTTCAGAGACCTGGCCCAGCGACTGCAGGCCTGCTGCACCGCGCACGCCCAGGTCGTTGAGATACGGATTGGTGAAGTTGTAGTAGAACGACAGCGGAATGCAGATGGCGATGGACGCCAGGAAAAACACCAGGTAGGCGCGCGACTTCAGCAGTCGCAACGAATCCAGCCCCAGGATCTGCCCCAGTCCGGCATCGCGCTGCTGCGCCAGCGGTGGCGTGTGCGGCAGGGTGAATGCATACAGGCCCAGCACCAGCGATGCCAGCGCGGCCATGCGGAAGGTCAGTTCAAGCCGATGGGCCTGTTCCCAGCCCAGCCAGCCGATCAGCACACCGGCGATGATCCAGCCGATGCTGCCGGCCACGCGTACCAGCGGGAACTGTTTCTCGGGCGACTGCATGTGCCGCATCGCCACGCTGTTGGCCAGTGCCAATGTCGGCATGAACAGCAGCATGTAGCCCATCACGCAGGCCGAGAACACGCTGAAGCTGGTGGCGGTGGACGCCAGCCACATCAGCACCGCGCCGGCCAGGTGCAGCACCGCAAGGATGCGCTGCGCCGCGAAGTAGCGGTCGGCGATCAGGCCGACCAGGAACGGCGCCACGATGGCGCCGATGGACTGGCTGAGGAAGGCGGTGGCCACCTGGCTCGCGCTGGCCTGCAGCGGGCCCTGCACCAGGTAGGTTCCGAGGGTGACGAACCACGCCCCCCAGATGAAGAACTGCAGAAACATCATCGCGCCCAGGCGCGACATGGCGTGCGTCATGGCTTGCCCTCCCGGGGCGGTCTTGGCTCAGATTCCCAGCATGCGGTGCAGTGATGCGGCGTCCGTGCCACTGTCGGCAAAGTCGTCGAAGGCGCGTTCGGTCACGCGGATGATGTGGTCGCGGATGAAGGCGGCACCCTCGCGTGCGCCGTCCTCGGGGTGCTTCAGGCAGCATTCCCATTCCAGTACCGCCCAGCCGGGGAAGTCGTACTGGGCGAACTTCGAGAAGATCGCCTTGAAGTCGATCTGGCCATCACCGAGCGAACGGAAGCGGCCCGGACGCTCGATCCAGTCCTGGTAGCCGCCATACACGCCGCTGCTTGCGCTGGGGCGATACTCCGCGTCCTTGACGTGGAAGATGCCGATGCGCGCGTGGTAGCGGTCGATGAAACCCAGGTAGTCCATCTGCTGCAGCAGCAGGTGGCTGGGGTCGTACAGGATCTTGGCGCGGGGGTGATGATCCACCACATCGAGGAAGCGTTCGAAGGTCGCGCCGTCGTGCAGGTCCTCCCCCGGGTGGATCTCGAAGCACAGGTCCACGCCGCAGTCGTCGAACGCATCGAGGATGGGGCGCCAGCGGCGGCCGAGTTCGGCGAAGGCCTCCTCCACCAGTCCCGGTGGGCGCTGCGGCCAGGGATAGAAATAGGGCCAGGCCAATGCGCCGGAGAACGTGGCATGCGCGGTCAGCCCCAGGCGCTGGCTGGCTTTGGCGGCCAACAGTAGCTGTTCCACTGCCCAGGCCTGGCGGGCGGCGGGATCGCCGCGCTTGTCCGCGGGTGCGAACCCGTCGAACAGGCTGTCGTAGGCCGGATGGACCGCGACCAGCTGCCCCTGCAGATGGGTGGACAGCTCGGTGATCTGCACGCCATGACCGGCCAGCACGCCGGCGATATCGTCGCAGTACGCCTGGCTGCGCGCGGCCTCGGCCAGATCGAACAGGTGGGGCGCCGTGGTGGGGACTTGTACGCCAGAATAGCCCAGACCCGCGGCCCACCCGGCCAGCGTGTCCAGCCGATCAAAAGGAGCTGCGTCGCCGATGAACTGCGCCAGGAACAGCGCTGGACCCTTGAGCGTCTTCAACGTGATTCGCCCTCGATGCAATCGATTGCATTATCCTAGCAGGGGCTCACGCAGGACCTGTTGTGCAGTGCACAGCGGACAGGAGAACTAACGCCATGGCCACCATCTACGACATCGCAAAGCACGTCGGCGTCTCCGCAGGCACGGTGTCGCGGGCGCTTTCGCGGCCGGACAAGGTCCTGCCGGCCACCCGCGCGCGCATCGAGCAGGCTGCCGCCGCGCTGGGCTATGTACCCAACACGGTGGCCCGCACGCTCAAGACCCAGCGCAGCGGCAAGATCCTGGTCACCGTCCCGGACATCGCCAATCCGTTCTTCGCGCAGATCCTGCAGGGTGCGGAGGACGCCGCGCAGGCCGTTGGCTACGCGGTCCTGCTGGGGGACACCCAGCATCAACCGGATCGCGAGGAGCGCTATGCACAGATGCTCCGGCGCAATGAGGCTGACGGCATGATCGTGCTGGGGCATCGCCTGCCACCTACGGCGCGTGACATCGTCGAACAGCGGGGTGCCGCCGCGCCGGTGGTCAACGGCTGCGAGTTCGATCCTGCGCTGGGCATCCCCAGCGTCCACATCGACAACGCCGCGGCCGCACGCGCGGTGATGGAGCATCTGTATGGGCTGGGACACGAACGGATTGCGGTGGTCGGCGGGCCGCCTGACAATCCGCTGCACCAGCAACGGCTGGAAGGGGTGCGGGCGGCCGGCAAGGTGCGTGGCCGCCTGCGCCAGTTGAGCATCGTGCCGGGGGATTTTTCCGTGGAATCCGGCCATGCGGCTGCCATGGCGCTGCTGGACGGCACGTCTGCACCGACGGCCATCTTCTGCTTCAGCGACCAGATGGCGCTGGGCACCCTGGCGGCCTGTCGGGAGCTGGGCATCCGAGTGCCGGAGGATCTGTCCATCGTCGGCTTTGACGACCTGGCCTCCTCGCGCTACCTCACGCCGCCACTGACGACGATCAGACAGCCGATGCGGGAGATTGGTGAGCGCGCGGTCAACCTGCTGCTTGCCATCATCGAACACGTGGATGTGCCGCTGCAGCAGACGCTGGATTTCAGCCTGATGCTGCGGGGCTCGACGGCTGCACCCAGGGCCGGGTGAGGGCAGGACAGAGCGCGCTGCCTCACTGATTGTCGCCAGATGGCTTCTGCAACCTTGATCCCGAATTGACGCAGAGCTGTCAGACTCACCGCAGGCAGCCCGGCAAGGGCCTTGGTGGCAGCTGCGATCGCTCAAGGGGGTCGGCAATGCCGTTCTTGACGGACTCGACCGAGGTCTCGGTCGAAGGCATCGGCGCGGCACGGCGCATCGGCTGGATGCGTTTCGTGGGCAACGGGTTGGGGGCGATCCCCATTGCTTCGATCATGCTCGAACGCCAGGACGGTGCGCTGGCGTGGAGCCTGCTGCTGCTCAATGCGCTGGCCTGGCCGGCGCTCGCCCTCGTGCTGACCCATCGCTCACGGCAGCCCGCGGTGGTCCAGTTCCGCTGCATGGTGATCGATTCCTTCTTTGGCGGTGCCTGGATCGCCTTCATGGGGCTCAGCGTGGTGCCCAGTGCGTTGTTCGCCGCGCTGCTGGTCGCCGACAAGATCGCCGCCGGCGGGGTGAAGCTGGCGGTACGGGCCACACTGGCGCTGGCAGTTGGGTTCGCGCTCACCTGGTGGGTACTCGGGTTTCCCTATCAGCCGGTGTCATCGCAGCGCACGATCGTACTCAGTGTGCCGTTCCTGTTCGTCTACGGCATCGGCCTCAGCATCCTCAGCTGGCAGCTGGCGCGGCGGGTGAAATCGCAGAACCGCCAGTTGAAGCGGCTGAGCCGGATGGACCCGCTGGTGGAGCTGGCCAACCGCGGCTTCCTGATCGTCCGTGCGCAGCAGGCACTGGACAAGGCGCAGGGGCAGGGTGGTTTCGCCTGCCTGCTGATGCTTGATGTGGATGACTTCAAGCGCATCAATGACTCGCATGGTCATCGTGCCGGGGACGAAGTGCTGCGGCATATCGCTGCAACACTGCGCGCCTTCGCCCGGCCCGGCGATACCCCTGCGCGGCTGGGAGGCGACGAGTTCGTCGTGCTGCTGCAGGACTGTGCGCCCATCGATGCGATGCATGTGGCAGAGCGGGTTCGTCTGCACCTTCTGGAAGCAGCACGGCAGGCAACGCCGGGCATCGAGTTCAGCGTCAGCATCGGCATCGCGGCGACGCCGCGCGGCGGCAGCGTCGAGGACTGGCTGGCATTGGCCGACCGCGCGCTCTACCACGCCAAGCGCCAGGGCAAGAACAACGCCAGCTATGGCGAATGAGGTGTTGTCACGTCTCTGGCGCAGGCCAGCAGCTGGGCGGCCGTCGCGGGAGGATCGCAGCGCACTGCCAACTGCAGCGTGGTGGTCGGCATGCCCAGCTCCAGTGCAACAAAGGCCAAGCCGCTCCGGTGCATGCTCTGCATCGACGCCGGCACGATGGCGATACCCAGGCCGGCGGCGGCAAGGTTGATCGCTGAAGCCACCTGCGGCGCTTCCTGCTGGATGGCCGGAGTGAACCCCTGGCTGCGGCAGGCGGCGACTACGTCTGCACTCAGGCCCTGCCCCGATTTCCGAGAGAACAGGATGAAACGCTCATCGCGCAGCTCGGCCAGCGCGATGCTCGTCCGGCATGCCAGCGGGTGATCGGCTGGCAGCACTGCCACCAGTGGCTCGGCACTGAGTTGCTGTGTCACCCGCTCACCGGTGCCGGAAAATGGCGGGCGCACGATCACTGCGTCGAGCTCGCCATCATCCAGGCGCCGGACCAGGGATTCACTGCCATCTTCGACCAGCTGCACCTGCACTGCTGGATGCGCCCGCTGGAAGCTGCGCATCAGCGCGGTGACCGCTTCGTTATAGGTCGCCGATTCGGTCAACCCCAACGTCAACGTGCCGACCTCGCCGCGCGCGGCGCGCAACGCCTCTTCCTTGGCCTGGTCGACGCGCGCGAGGATGTCCTCCGCTGCTTTCCAGAACACCCGCCCGGCATCGCTGAGCACGATGCCGCGTCCCTGGCGATGGAACAACGGTGTTCCGATCTCTTCCTCCAGTGCGCGGATCTGCTGCCCCAGCGGCGGCTGGGCAATGTGCAGGGCCTCGGCGGCCCTGGTGAAGCTCTGCAGCTGGGCGGTCATGACGAAGTAGCGCAGGTGGCGCAGTTCCATTGGAACCTCAGACGTTCTGATGCTGTACGAACACGGTATTGGACGATCGCCGGTGGCGACCACATCATCGGTATCCCACGCCAAAAGTCCATCTGCAAGGGAGACCACATGAAGAAGACACGCCAGCTGCGCGACCTGCTCGGACACGGCCGCAGCGTGATCGCACCGGGGGTCTTCGACGGCCTGTCGGCCCGCCTGGTGGAGCTGGCCGGGTTCGAGGCGGTGTATGCCAGTGGCGGCGCCATCGCGCGTTCGGCCGGCGTGCCCGACATCGGGCTGCTCGGATTCACCGAAGTGCTGGCGCAGATCGAGAAGATCGTCGATGCCTGCGACCTGCCGGTGATCGCCGACGCCGACACCGGCTTCGGCGGCACCGCCAACGTGGAGCGTACGGTGCGCGCATTCGAGCGGGCAGGCGTCGCCGCGCTGCATATCGAGGACCAGACGTTCCCCAAACGCTGCGGGCACCTGGATGACAAGACGCTGGTCGACGCAGCCGAGATGTGCACGAAGATCCGGGTCGCCTGCCAGGCGCGGCACGATCCGGAGCTGATGATCATTGCGCGCACCGATGCCATCGCCTGCGAGGGCTTGGACGCGGCCATCGAACGGGCGCAGGCCTATGTGGACGCGGGTGCGGACATGATCTTCGTGGAGGCACCGGAAACCCTGGAACAGATCGAGGCGATCTGGCAACGGGTGCCCGGGCCGAAGCTGATCAACATGTTTCACAGTGGCAGGACGCCGCTGGTACCAGTGGAACGGCTGGCCGAACTCGACTACCGGTTGGTGATCATCCCTTCGGACCTGCAACGGGCCGCAATCCGGGCCATGCAGCGCACGCTGCAGGAGATCGCCGCGAGCGGGGACAGCGGGCGTATTGCCGGCGAGCTGGCCAGCTTCGGCGAACGCGAGGCGATCGTGCGCACGGCGCGCTATCTGGCGCTGGACCGGGTGTGATTCCGGCGTGATTCCGGAGGTGCCGATGAGCGGGTGAGGGGCGGCGCAATCCTCGTCTGATGCCCGTTCATCCTGCACCCGGAATCGTCGCCGCCAATCCTCTACCATGGGCCACCCCGCCCGGACGCGCCGCCCATGCAAGACGCCCTCGTTGCCCAGCCCAAGCCCCCCGTTCCGAGGATCGCGGCCTGGCTGATGATGCTTCTGGGCATGTGGCTGGCGTTGAAGCTGGGCCTGGTGGTAACCCTGCTGTCGGGGCTGCTGGTGTTCCAGCTGACCCACGTGCTGGCGTCGACCGTGGAAGGCAGGCTGCCGCCGGGAAGGGCGCGGGCAATCGCGGTGATCGTGCTGTCGGCGATCATCATCAGCGGACTGGTGCTGGCCGGCATTGGCGTGGCGTCGTTCTTCCGCAACGAGACCGGCGGGCCGGACGCGCTGCTGGCGCGGCTGATGGACATCCTCAATTCGTCGCGCCACCAGGTACCGGCGCTGCTGCAGCCGTATATCCCCGAAGACATGCCGGCGCTGCGTGCGGCGCTGAATGACTGGGCCGCCGAACACCAGCGCCAGCTGGGCGTGGCCGGCACGTCGGTGGTGCAGGTGGGCGTGCGCGTACTGATCGGCATGGTGCTGGGGGCGATGATCGCGCTGTACGACGAACTTCCGCTGCCGAAGATGGGGCCGCTGGCGCAGGAACTGATCGGGCGCACCAGCCGCCTGGCCACCGCGTTCCGCCAGGTGGTGTTCGCGCAGGTGAAGATCTCGCTGCTCAACACCGTGTTCACCGCCATCTTCCTGCTGGGCGTGCTGCCGCTGTTCGGCGTGCATCTGCCGCTGTCCAAGACGCTGGTACTGATCACCTTCATCGCCGGTCTGCTGCCAGTGGTGGGCAACATCATCTCCAACACGATCATCACCATCGTCGCGCTGTCAGTCTCGTTCTACGTGGCCGTGGCCGCGCTGCTGTACCTGATCGTGATCCACAAACTGGAATACTTCCTCAACGCGCGCATCGTCGGCGGTGAAATCCAGGCCCGCGCATGGGAGCTGCTGCTGGCCATGCTGGTGATGGAAGCGGCGTTCGGCCTGCCCGGGCTGGTGGCGGCGCCGGTGTTCTATGCCTACGTGAAGCGCGAACTGGTCGACCAGCGCTGGATCTGACCCGGCGTGACCTGTCGCATCTGACCGGCTGGACGGGGGGCGCCGGCGTTGTCGGCGCGTTCGCGCGCGCTGCGCTATATCCCTCCCTGCGGATCGTACGGCGCTGGCTTGGCGCCGCCGGAGCCGCTCGCTACAGTGAGCCGCACTTCAGGGGAATTCTGCATGGCCGGCAAGGCATCGCCCATCAGGTTGCGGACCTGGGTCTGGATCCTGGCTGGGCTGTTCGTGGTGTGCACGCTGCCGTTGATGGCCATCGCCCTGGTCCAGGGCACGCTGCGCTACACCGGCGCCGAAGACAACCTGGCCAGTCTGCGCCAGCTGCGGCAGACCTTCGATCTCGCCAACCTGGCTTCGGCCGAGCGCGGCCCGGCCAACAGCCTGCTGGGGGCTGACCCGGCCGACGCCGCCGAACAGGCGC
>OJST01000163.1_pt1 | contig 18839 bp, 17 predicted proteins | sample 1599491 | NCBI WGS metagenome assembly OJST01 (sample SAMN04436635, study PRJEB24849) | human gut metagenome | biome: human gut; feature: NICU; material: stool | host: Homo sapiens | place: USA: Saint Louis, MO | collected 2010-02-10
CATGGACGTACTTGCAGCGTCCCCCGCAACCGGACCCACCCCGCCATCCCACGGAGATGGCCAGCTTTTGACGTTGACGTTGCTCCGGCTTGTAGCGGGTGCAGGGCTGCAAAGCCCTGCAACAAAACCCTCCTTGACCGTAGCCCGTCCGCCACGGAAAATTCCGCGACTAATTCTCATTTGCTGTTGCGCAGGATGCGGGCGGCAGCCTTCCAGGCCCTCCTCCTTCCATGTTCAAGAACGTCCTGTTCCAACTGCACTGGCTGCTGGGCATCACCGCCGGTGCCGTATTGGCCGTGATGGGCCTCAGCGGCGCCGTGCTGTCCTTCGAGGACGAACTGCTGCGCGCGGCCAACCCCGGATTCGCCGAAATCGCCGAGCACCATGCCGACGGCCAGCTTCCGCTTGAACTCAGCGAACTGGTGCCGCTGCTGCAGGCCGGCGGTGATCGCCCCCTGCAGCGCCTGCGCGTGGACGCCACCGGGCAGCGGCCCTCGGTGGCACGCTTCGCTGGTGGCAAGGAACACTGGGTCTACTTCGACCCGTACAGCGGCGAGCGCTTCAGTGCCTTGCGTGGGCAGGCGTTCTTCGATTTCGTCGAGGACCTGCATCGCCACCTCGCCGCCGGCGAGCGCGGCAAATGGATCACCGGCAGCTGCGCCATCGCCCTGCTGTTCTTCACCCTGTCCGGTCTTTACCTGCGCTGGCCTCGACGCTGGTGGCACTGGCGCAGCTGGCTGGCGGTGGAATGGAAACGCAGCGGCCGTGGCTTCCTGTGGAGCCTGCACTCGGTGGTCGGCACCTGGGTGCTGCTGATCTACCTGATGAGTGCGCTGACCGGCCTGTGGTGGTCCTTCGACTGGTATCGCAGTGCCGCCAATACGCTGCTGGGCGTCGCACCGGCCGCCAAGCACAAGGTCGCCACCGGCGCCACCCTGAACCTGGAGCGCATCGAAGCCACGCTGTATGCCCTGCCCGGCGTGCACACCGGCTACATCGACCTGCGCCTGCCGGAAAAGCCTGGCCAGGCGCTCAACGTGCGGGTGATGGCTGGCGATCCGTCACAGCGCGGTGGCCACCATGACCGTGCACATGATCTGCTGCAGCTGGATCCGGCCAGCGGGGCAATCCTCGATTCGCGCCCCTACGCGCGCCAGGGCGCCGGCGCGCAGCTGGCCACCAGCGTGTTCGCATTGCACTCGGGCAGCTACTTCGGCATGCCCGGGCGTGTCGCGGTGATGCTCAGCAGTCTGGCCATGAGCCTGTTCTTCATCACCGGCTGGATGCTGTACCTGGACCGCCGCCGCAGCCAGCGTGCCGCGCGCGGGCTGCGCCGGTCGCTGCCGGTTGCCACCGATGATGGCTACGCACCTTGGCTGGTCGTGCATGCCAGCCAGAGCGGGCTGGGCGAGCAGCTGGCCTGGCGTGCCGCCGCGCAGCTGCAGGCCGCTGGCCATGGCGTGCAGGTACTGCCATTGGCCCGGGTCGATGCCACGCAGCTCGCGCGCACTGCGCAGGCATTGTTCGTGCTGAGCACCTTCGGCGATGGCGAGCCGCCGGATGCGGCACGGGGCGCTGCGCGGCGGCTGCTGGCACAAGCGCCCGATCTGTCGGGCCTGCAGTTCGGCCTGCTCGCCCTGGGTGACCGCCAGTACCCGCATTACTGCGGCTTTGGCCGCCAATTCGATGGCTGGCTGCTGGGCAACGGCGCACGTGCGCTGTTCGAGCGCATCGATGTCGATGCCGCCGCGATACCGGCGCTGCGCCAGTGGCAGCAACATCTCGGCGCGCTGACCGGCATCGCCACCGATGACAGCGTGTTGCCGGCCGCGACGCAGATGCACGAGTGGCGCCTGCTCGGCCGTGACCGCCTCAATCCAGGCAGCATGGGCGGCGCCATCTGGCGCATCCGTCTTGCGCCACCGGCCGATGTGCAGTGGCAGGCGGGCGACATCCTGCACATCGCGCCCCGCCACAACGCGCGGCACGCCGCTGCAGTGCTGAAGGCACATGGGCTGGATCCCCAGCAGCCGTTGCTGACTGACGGCCAGCCACGCACGCTGTTGGCGCTGGCCAGCGAGCGCGAGCTGCCCGATGCCGATGCTGCGCTGGCGGTGCAGGATGCCTGCCTGTGGCTGGCAGGGCTGCCACTGCTGCCGGGGCGCGAGTATTCCATCGCATCCTGTACGGATGAAGGTGCGGTCGAGCTGGTGGTGCGGCTGGTCCATGACGAAACCGGACGCACCGGCCTGGGTTCGGGCTGGCTGTCGCTGCATGCGCCGGTCGGTGCCAGCATCGTGGCCCGCGTGCACCGCAACCCCGGTTTCCATCGCGTTGGCGGTGCGCCGATGGTGCTGATCGGCAATGGCACCGGCATCGCGGGCCTGCGCAGCCTGCTGCGCGAAGCCGCGCATGCAGGTGAGCACGGGCACTGGCTGCTGTTCGGCGAACGCCAGCGCGCGCACGACTTCCTGTTCGCCGCTGAGATCGAAGCGTGGCAGGCCGATGGCCATCTCGCGCGGGTGGACCTGGCGTTCTCGCGCGATGGTGAGGGCGGCTATGTGCAGGATCGCCTGCGTGCAGCAGCCGATGCCCTGCGCGACTGGATGCAGCGTGGTGCGGTCATCCACGTCTGCGGTTCGCTGCTGGGCATGGCCGAAGGCGTGGACCAGGTGCTGCGCGAAGCACTGGGTGATGAAGAAGTGGAAACGCTGCTGGAGACCGGGCGCTACCGTCGCGACGTATATTGAGCCACAAGGGCAGTACCGGCCGCCGGCCGGCATGATCAGGGGCGTGCCGGCCAGCGGCCGGCACTACCGGAGCACGATCAGGCCGCAGCGCGCGCCTGTGGCATCGACTGCAACTGGAACGCGCCCACCGCTTCGGTCAGCGCGTGTACCTGCGCCTGCATCTGCTCGGTGGAGGCACCAGCCTCTTCCACCAGGCTGGCGTTGCGCTGGGTGCTGGCTTCCATCTGCACGATGGTCTGCTTCACCTGCGCGATGCCGGCATGCTGGTCCTGCGATGCACTGCGGATACCGGCCAGCAGCTCGGCCAGCTGCTGCACGCTGCCAACGATCTCGCCCATCGTGATGCCCGCCTGCTCGGCCTGCTGGTTGCCCTGGCCAACACGCGCCACCGAATCCTCGATCAGTCCTTTGATCTGCTTGGCCGCTTCGGCACTGCGCTGGGCCAGCAGGCGCACTTCCGCAGCCACCACGGCGAAGCTGCGGCCCTGCTCACCTGCACGCGCAGCTTCCACCGCGGCATTCAGCGCGAGGATGTTGGTCTGGAAAGCGATGCCATCGATCAGCTGGGTGATGTCGCCGATCCGCCGCGAGGCCTCGCTGATGCCATGCATGGTCGCGACCACCTGGCCGACGGCCTCGCCACCGCGCTGGGCCACCGCGGCCGCCCCCTGCACCAGGGCATCTGCGCGGCCCGCGGCATCGGCATTGCGGCCAACGGTGTCGGTCAACTCGTGCATCGACGCTGCCGTCTCTTCCAGGTTGGCCGCCTGCTGTTCGGTACGCTGCGACAGATCATGGTGCCCGGCAACGATCTCACCAACGCCGGTGTCGAGGCTGGACGTCGCCTGCTGGATGCGGGTGACGATGCGGCCCAGTTGCGCGACCGTGGCGTTGGCATCGTCGCGCATGCGTGCGAACACGCCCTGCAGCTCACCTTCCATGCGCACGCTGAGGTCACCACGGGCCAGCGCCGCCAGAAGCGCCTGCAGATCGCCGAGGTTGGTCTCGAAGGTCGCCAGCAGGCGGTTGATGCTGGTCGACAACGTGCGCACGAAGCCCTGTTTTCCCTCCAGCGCGATGCGGCCGTGCAGGTCGCCATGTGCGGCGGCGTCGACCAGTGCTGCCACTTCGGTTTCCAGCAGCGTTTCCAGCGCGCGGCTGCGCCACTCCACTGCCACGCCGAGGAAATGCCCTTCGTCGGTGATGGCATTGGCGATCAACTGGTAGCGGACGCCGGCATGACCGATCTCGCGCTCCTCGCGCTGGCGCACGCCAGCCAGGCTGGCCAGTGCCGGATGCAGGCGTACCGCATCGCTCCCCACCAGATCTTCAAGCCGGAGTGCAAGCTGCTGCAGCAGCGCCGGATTGGCGTACGCCACCAGGCCTTCGGCATCAATCACCATCAAGCCGGCCTGTGCGCTGTCCAATGCCTGGCGCACGCGGGTGTTGCCGCGGGCCACCGCACGCTCGGTCTCGATGCGCGCGCGCAGGCGCTGCTGCATGTCGACCAGGCGCTGGGCCAGCTGGCCGATTTCATCGTTGGCGTTGTAGACGCGCAGGGTGGTGTCGAGGCGGTCGTCGGCGATGTCGCTGGCGAAACGCAGGGTGTCCTGGATCGGCTGGCGCACCGCACGCAGCACCAGCACCAGGCTGGTGATCAGCACGCCGGCCACCAGCAGCAGGGTCAGTGCGAACACCACGCTCATGGTGCGCGCGCCAGCCTGCTGGCGTGCCTGCGCCCTGGCCAGCGCCGCCACCTGTGCCTGCTGGAATGCGGCCAGCGCCGGCGCTACGCCCGTGGCGGTATCCAGCAGCGACTGCGCTTCCACATCCAGGCCGACGCGGGCAGCGGTATACCCCAGCAGTGCGGCCTGATACGCCTCCATCCCGGTGCGCAGGGTGTCCTGCACATCCGCAGGCAGGCCCGCCAGCGCGAGGTCGAACGGCAGCTTCTCCTCGCTGGCGCGGTCGGCGTGGGTGGAATCACCGTCGAGCAGCAGCAGTGCCTCCTGCCTTCGCATCTTCTGCAGGGACAGCGCCAGCGCGGGCCGCTGCTGCACATCCACCTGCGCCTGCAGGGTGTCGGCGGCCTGCTGCAGCTGCGCAGCGAGGCCGGCATCACCACGGCCCATCTCGTCGACCCGTTCGAACAGGGCGGCCACACCCTGCGAGAACGCGTCGGCGGCTTCGGTCAGCGCCTGCAGGGCCTTGCGCCGGCCCGCATCCATCGGCATCGCGCGCAGCGCCTGCAGATCGGTCTGCAACGCCTTCTGCGTGGCCAACAGCCGCGCGCGGTCGGCATCATCGAAACTGCGTGCATACTGGGTCTGCAGGCGACGCGCTTCGGCCACCCGCGTGGACAGGCTGGCAGCCAGATCGCTGCCGCGCTGGTAGCTGGCCTGGCTGCGCGCAGCCAGTGCGTTGGCATGGCCAGTCCAGGCGTAGACAGCAGCGATCGCCACCAGGCCCAGGCCGCAGATCCACAGTGTGGCCTTGAGCTTGTTGGCCACGCTGAGCCGATGTGGCTGCAGCCAGCGCAGCAGCCCGGGGGACGCCGAGTGCAACGCAGCAAGGCGCGTGCGCAGGGACCGGAGGTGGGGGACAACGGCCGACATGACAGACTCCAGGCGGAAAGACGCACCTGTATCGGCCTGACTCAGGACAACTTTAGCGCTTTCTTCGTCTGCGCCCCCCATCGCTGGTGGACGCGGCCTTTGTACCGGGTGCAGGCGACGGAGGCATGACACGGCCACCGCGCTTGACCTCAACCCCGGTTGGGGGAGCACAGTGGACATCCCTCCCCCGCCCGGTGTGTCCATGACGACGCTCGATGTCCCCCGCTACCTGCAGCGCCTGCAGCTGGATGCACCGCCACCGCGGACCCTGGCCGGCCTGACCCTGCTGCAGCAGCGCCACAACGCACTGCTGCCCTTCGAGACCCTCAGCTGCCTGCTGCGCGATGCGGTGCCGATCGACCTGGACAGCGTGCAGCGCAAGCTGCTCGACGAGCGCCGCGGTGGTTACTGCTTCGAACTCAATGGCGGGTTGCTGGCGCTGCTGCAGGCATTGGGCTTCGATGCGCAGCCATTGAGCGCGCGGGTACTGCTGGCCGCCCAGGACGGCGAACTGACCGCGCGTACCCACCTGCTGCTGCGCGTGAACGTAGACAGCGACGATTGGCTGGTGGATGCCGGTTTCGGCAGCCTGACCCCGACCGTGCCGCTGCGCCTGCATGATCCGCAGCCGCAGGCCACGCCGCACGAACGCTATCTGCTGCAGCGCCTGCACGACGAGGGTGATTTCGTGCTGTCGGCCGAGTCCAACGATGGTTGGCGGGCGATGTATCGGTTCGACCTGCAGGCGCCGGCGCCGATCGACAACGTGGTTGGCAACTGGTACGTGTGCACCCATCCCGATTCCAGTTTCCCCGGTCAGCTGCGCGCGTCGCTGACCGGGCCGGACTGGCGCCGCACCATCGGCAGCGGCAACTACACCGAGTATCGCCCCGGGCAGGCACCGGACAAGCGCCCGCTGCATGATGTGGGTGATGTGCGTGCCGTGCTGCAACAGCGCTTCGGCATGCAGCTACCGGACGACCCGCGACTGGACCCGGCCATCAATGACTGGCTGCAGCGCTCGCGCGCCGCGACCTTGTAGGGCCGAGCCCATGCTCGGCTGAGCTGGAGCGGCTGGGCCAACAGCAGCCGAGCGTGGTCTCGGCTCTACAGAGCTGCGCGCGCCTGCAGCGCAATGCGGTTGCCTTCGCTGTCGCGGATCTCGGCCACGCGCCAGTCGCCCGCGTCGGCGGGTCCGAAGCACAGCTCGGCGCCCGCTTGCAGTGCTCGCTCCAGGCTCGCATCCAGGTCATCGACGCCGATGTAGACGCGCGCCCCCTGTTCGGAAGGCCGGTAGTCCGCGCCGAGCACCAGCGCAATGCTGGCACCGGCGGCCTCATCGGAGAACGGCAGGTAGGCCATCCGGCAGTCGTGCAGCACGACAGGTTCGTCCACCGCGACCTGCAGCCACCGCTGGTAGAACGTGATGGCACGGTCCAGGTCACTGGCCGGGATTTCCACATGCAGGATCGGGTTCACTGGCACTCCTTGCTCGGTCCACTCAGATGATGCGCAGGGTAATCGCCTTCAGCACCGCACGGGTGCGATCGCGGGTGCCCAGCTTGTCGAGTATGGCGGACACGTAGTTCTTCACCGTGCCCTCGGCCAGGAACAGGCTGCGCGCGATCTCCTTGTTGCTGTAGCCACCGGCCAGCAAGCGCAGGATCGCCACCTCGCGTTCCCCGAAGGTATCGGTGGGCGGTGCTTCATCGTGGAAGCGGTAGCGGGCGCGTACCGGCTCGGTGCTGACCGGCAGCAGCAGGGTTTCGCCAACGGCGACGCGCTCGATCGCCTCGCGCAGGTCTGCGGGTGCGGCGTCCTTGAGCAGGAAGCCCTGTGCGCCGGCCTCGCTGGCGCGCAGCAGCAGGTCACTTTCATCAAAGGTCGTCAGCAGCAGCCACGGCGTGGCATCGCCGCGCGCGCGCAGCTGGCGCACTGCCTCGATGCCGTCCATCCCGGGCATGCGGATGTCACTGAGCACAACATCCACGCGCTGGGTGGACAGCGCGTCCAGCAACGCCTGGCCCTCCTCGGCCTCCAGCGCCACGTCCACGCCCAACCCCTGCAACAACGCACGCAGCCCGGCGCGGACCAGCGCCTGGTCGTCGGCCAGGGCAACACGGATCGCGCTGCCGTTCATGCCGGCACCCAGGCGGTCAGGTGCATGCCGCCCTGTGCGGTGCGGGCCAGTTCCAACTGGCCACGCACTGCGGCCAGGCGCTCACGCATGCCGGCGATGCCGTTGCCCTCGCGGATACGTTCGGCGCGCTGGCCGTCGTCACGGATGTCGATACGCAACCGGGAATCCTCCTCGTTGATCGTCAGCCATACGGTGTCTGCGTTGCCATGCCGGGCGGCATTGGTCAGCGCTTCCTGTACCAGGCGCAGCACGGTCTCGGCCATCAGCGGGTCAACTATGCGCACGCACTCGCCGATCTGCAGCTGCAGCTTCGGGCGCGGGAACGGCGCGGCCAGCGCGTGCAATGCGGTGGCCAGATCGAGGCCGCGATCATCGCGCATCGATTGCACCACCTGGCGGATGTCGGTCAGCAACTCGCCGGACAGCTGCTCGGCCAGCACCAGTCCTTCGCGCCTGGCCAACACAGGGTCGGCCGCAAGGGCACGCAGGTTCAAGCGCATCGCGGTGAGCTTGTGCCCGGCCACATCGTGCAGTTCGCGCGCCAGGCGCAGGCGCTCGGCATCGCGTGCGCTGTCGGCCAGCAGCGCGCGGGTGGCCAGCAGGTCGGCATTGACGCGGGCCAGGTCATCGCGGGCCAGCGCCGTGCTGCGGGCATAGTGTGCGGTCAGTGCAGCAAAGGCCTGGAAGCCGCCATAGAGCAGCACCACCAGCAGCGGCTGGCTGAAGCCGCTGTAGCGCAGCACGAGATACATGGCGAGGTTGGCCAGCAGTGCAACAGCCAGCACGAAGCGCGGTGGCCAATGCTCGGCCAGCTGCGCCACCAGCACCACCAGCAGTACCGGTGCGGTGCCGGTACGCGGCTGCAGCGCAACCAGCACGACCGCCAGCAACGCCTGCAACACCGCCGCGACAGCGCGCACGCGGGATGGCACCGACGCCCAGCCGTGCACCACGAACAGCAGCAGGAACACGGCAAGCAGCAGCAGGCTCAGCCCGGCACCGTTGCGCTGCACCGCGAATGACAGGCCCACCACCAGCACGGTGGCCAGGCCGGCGAGGCTGAGGGGACGCAACAGATGGCGGAACAGGCTGGGCATGGCCAGATGCTGACCGCCGCGCACGCCGGCGGCAATGGGTCCGGCGCAGAAAGTGACTTCTGGCACGTCGAATCGATGACCACTGGCCCTGAACCCGGTGCAGCGCCGCACGCAGACTGGCGCCACACCGCCACACACACTTCCGGAGCCACTGCCATGATCCGCACCGCCCTGCTCAGCATCGCCCTGACTGCCCTGGCCCTGGCCGGCAGTGCCCACGCCGCCGACCTGGCCGTGACCGTGCACGACGTCCGTGTGCAGACCGGCACCCTGCGCGTTGCGCTGGTCGACAGCGCCGCCGCCTGGGACGGCAAGGCCAGGCCCGTGCAGGCCCAGCAGGCGGCGCCCAGCGGCGACAGCGCCCACTTCACGTTCAAGGGCGTTCCGGCCGGCAGCTATGCCGTGCTGCTCACCCACGACGAGAACGACAACGGCAAGCTCGACACCAACCTGGTAGGCATGCCGGTGGAGGGCTACGGCTTCAGCAACAATCCGCAGGTGATGCGCAAGCCGACCTTCGACGAGGCGCGCGTCGACGTACCGGCCGCCGGCACCGCCATCGACATCACCCTGCGCTGATTCCTGCATCCAGACCCGAGGCCACCATGGACCGTCGCCGCTTCCTTCGTACCCTGCTCAGCAGCAGTGCCTGTCTGGCCCTGGGCACCACCGCGCTGCGCAGCGCTCCCGCCTTCGCCGGCGACCCGGCGCGGTTCGCGCAGGGCATGCAGGAACACCCTTGGCTGCTCGGCTGGCGTAGCGTCGGCAGCGAAAGCCTCGGTCCGGCCACCGTGCAGTTGCAGGGAAAGCTGCCGTCAGGCCTGGCTGGCACGCTGTACCGCAACGGTCCGGCGTGGACCGAGCGCGATGGCTTCCGCTACGACCACTGGTTCGACGGCGACGGCATGGTGCATGGCTGGCGCTTCAATGGTGATGGCAGCCTGACCCATCACGGGCGCATGGTCGCCACGCCGAAATTCACCCGTGAACAGAAGGCCGGCCGCTTCCAGTATCCGGCCGCCGGCACCAGCGTTCCCGGTGCGCTGGCGGTACGCAACAACGATGATGCCAACGTGGCCAACACCTCGGTGACGATGATCAATGGCCGCCTGTTCGCCCTGTGCGAATCCGGTTCGGCGTTCGAAGTGGACCCGGATTCGCTGCAGACGCTTGGCCCTGTCACCTGGCGTCCGGACCTGGCGGCGCTGCCGTTCTCGGCGCACCCACTGACCGACCACGACGGCAGCCTCTGGAACTTCGGCTCGATCAGCCTGATGGGGGGCCATGGCCTGCTGGTCTGGCACATCGGTGCGGACGGCCAGCTGCGCAGCGCCAATGTGATCGAAACACCCGAGCATGGCTACCTGCATGCCTTCGCGATGACCGACCAGCACCTGGTGTTCGTGATGATGCCGTTCGATTTCACCGGCGCAGGTGGCAGCTTCTTCGAGCGCATGCAGTTCGCACCGCAGCGTCCGGTGCGCATCGCGGTGGTCGCCAAGGATGCGCCGGGCAAGGCGCAATGGTTCGAGGCCCCGTTCGCGGCGATCTACCACTTCGGCGACGCGTTCACCCGCGATGGCGGCATCGTGCTGCGCGCAGTGCGCCACGACGACATCAACGAGGCGCGCTCGCCGATGAAGGAAGCGATGGCCGGTGATGGCGCACACGCGGCCAACAGTGGCGCCAGCCTGGTCGAGCTGCATCTGGACCTGCGTCGTGGACAGGCCCGCTGGCAGACGTTGGGCATCAGCGCGGTGGAGTTCCCGTTGTTCGACCCGCGCTCGGCGAACACACGTGGCGCACGGCTGTATGCGCCGACCATCGACGGCACGGCCACTGCGCCGTACTTCAACGCGGTGGCCGCGTTCGAGATCGAGCACGGGCGCCGCCAGCTCTGGAACTACGGGGCGGACATCATGGCCGAAGAGCATGTGTTTGTACCGCGCCCGGGCAGCCGCAACGCCGATGACGGCTGGCTGATCGGCACCCTGCTCGATCCGGTGAACCAGCGCAGCGGTCTGGCCGTGCTGGATGCGCGCCATGTGGATGACGGTCCGCTGGCCCAGGCGTGGCTACCGTATGCGGTGCCACTGGGCTTCCACGGCACCTTCGCCGCGCGCGGCTGAGTCCACGCCACGCGGACACCGTTGTTGGCATGCTGGGTCTCTCCTGCCCCGTGGAGTCCTGCATGTCCCTGGCCGACCACCGACGTACGCTGGCACCGCACGGTTTCCTGCGCGTGGCGATCAACCTGGGCAACCCGGTGCTGGCACAGGGCGATGCGCGCTCACCGCGCGGCCCCTCGCTGGAACTGGCTACCGCGTTGGCGCAACGGATGGGGGTGCAGGCACGCTTCACCTGCCACGATGCCGCAGCCTCGGTGGTCGCCGCAGCGGGCGAAGACGGCTGGGATCTGGCCTTCCTGGCGATCGATCCGGCGCGTGCCGACCGCATCGCCTTCAGCGCTCCGTATGTGGAGATCGAAGGCACTTACCTGGTGCGCGAAGACAGCCCGGCGCAGCAAGTGGCCGACCTCGACCGCGACGGACTGCGCATCGCGGTGGGGCGTGGCGCGGCCTATGACCTGTTCCTGAGCCGGGAACTGCGCCATGCCACGATCGAGCGGGCGGCACCTCGGCAGCGGCCATCGCCCTGTTCGACCAGCACCGCCTGGATGCCGCCGCCGGTGTACGCCAGCCGCTGGCGGCCTGGGCGAAGGCACATCCCGGCCATCGGGTGCTGGCCGATCGCTTCACCGCGATCCAGCAGGCAGTGGCGGCACCGGCCTCACGCCCGGCCAATGCGCTGCGGGCGCTGTTTGAGGAAGTGGAAGCGATCAAGGCGGGCTCGTTGCTGGAGGAAGCGTGCGCGCGTGCCGGGCAGGCGGTCACCCTGGTGCAGTGACTGTAGAGTCGGGATCGAGCACCGCGCGGCGTTACAGATACGCGTCCGCCATGTGCTGCACATGCTCGGCGGCCTGCGCATGCAGCCAGTCGCGGAACGCGAGGAAGCCGCGATGGCTGGCCGAGCGCTGCGGGTACACCAGCCAATGCGGCCACGCCGTCTTCAGGCGCTGGCTGGACAGCGCGACCAGCTGGCCGGATTCCAGCAGCAGACGTGCCCGGGTCACCCGGCCAAGGGCCACGCCTACGCCATCCAGTGCGGCGCGATGGTGCGCCTCCGAATCATCCAGCACCGCCACGAAGCGCGATGGCGGGCTCTGCCCACTCAACGCGAACCAGGCGCCCCACGCGCCGTCGGGATCACCGAGCAGCGGCCACTGGGTCAGCGGTACACGGTCGATGCCCCCCATGCGCTCGATCAGCGCGGGGCTCGCCATCGGCACCAGCCACTCGTCGAACAGCGGTTCCACCACCAGGCCCGGCCATTGCCCGCTGCCCAGCCGCAGCGCGGCGTCGAACTGGCGCTGCCGCTCGAAATCAATCAGGCGCTCACTCGACTGCAGGTTGATCTCGATCTGCGGGTGCTCAGCCACGAAGTGACCCAGGCGCGGCACCAGCCAGGCCGATGCCATCGATGGCACCGCACTGATCGTCAGCACGTGCTCGGCACGCGCGGCATAGGGCTGGAAGGCTTCGTTTATCGCATCCAGATGCGGCCCCACCTGCTCGAGCAGGCGCTGCCCCTCAAGTGTAAGGGTGATACCACGCGGCTGGCGGATCAGCAGCGGCTGCCCGAGCCGTTCTTCCAGCTGCCGCATCTGGTGGCTGAGCGCGCTGACGGTCAGGTTCATCGACGCCGCCGCGCGCGACAGGTTGCCAAGCCGGGCGGCAGCCACGAAGCCCTGGAGGGCATGGAGCGGAGGGCGGGACATAAGGCTTGAAATTCTCTCAAGTCATGCTTGCGGAAATGTCGCTTTTTGCCCGTCCATGCTGCCCGTATCGTGCAATCCACTCAAGTGGAGGCACGCTCATGAACATCTTCGGCGGCTTGTTGTTCCTGCAGGGCCACGTGGCCAGCGCCGAGCTGGCACGCCAGCTGGCCAGCCCGTCCACACCTGCCCCGCAGTGCGCGCGGCAACCGGCCGCGCCGGTTCAGCCGCCGCGAACCCGTTGAAGGCTCCTCAACCTGCATACCAGCGTTGGACGTGTTCAGGCAGCCACGGGATCGGATCGATGTCCAATGCCCGACAACCGTCGAGGGTGTCACGCAGCGCGCCCTCGCCGGGGCCACCGGGGATCCGCAGGCCTTCCTCTTCGGGAAGCTGCACCGCCGCCCAGTCGTGCAACCGGTCCATGCGCAGGCGAAGCGCGGCTCGCAGCCACCCCTTCAGTGGATAGCAGCGATAGCCCTGTTCGCCCAGGCCGGCAACCGCAAGCGACAAAGCGTGGTTGGCACCACGTACCCATTCGGTGCGGCCTCCAGCCTTGTCCTGGACCGTCATCGGCGCCGGCGCGCGGTGCGCCTTGAACGGCGAACGCAGCTGCAGCTCCAGATCCCGCGCATCGCGCTCGCTTTCCGCTTCCACCAGCGCACCGGCGTCGAGATCGAAGAACTCGAACCAACGCCGGTGCAATGCGCTGATGCGCCCAAGCGGATCACGTGAGAAACCAATCTTCGCGTAGTCTTCCCACGCACAGGGGAAGACGTAGGCGAAGACACGACCGTCGATGCGGATATCCGACTGCATGTACGCAGGCTGCCTCGACAACAGCCCGCGTGCAACCGGGCGTTACCGTGGACGCTGCAGCACTTCCTGCACTGCGGCAGCCACGTCGGTATTGTCGATGTAGCTGCCGTCGTTCCAGCGCACGTGCTGACGGTAGCCGGCATCGACGCCCCGCACGCGTTTGCCCAGCAGCGCCGCGCCGGCGCCCCTGGCCCAAAGCGGCACCAGCGCGTTGGAGTGGCTGCCGGTGGGGCGGAAGCTGATTCCGGGCATGCGGCCGCGACCGTTGTTGCGTACCGGCGCGAAAGCCACGTTGTGTGCATCCGGGCCCATCGGCATGCTGTTGTCGTGGTCGGTGGTGACGATCAACAGGTTGCGCTCCCAGCCACCGTTGCGCTCGATCCAGTCGACCACCGCCGCCACCGCGTCATTGAACTCCACGGTCTCTTCGATCAGCCGGCCATGCTGCGGCTGATCGCTGCACTGGCCGTAATGCCATTCGGTGCCGCACGCACTGGTATGTGCGGCCCAGTCGGTGGCGCCGCCTTCCACCATCAGGTACAGCCCCTTGGACGAGCGCTGCTGCAGGAACTGCAGTGCGCCACGCGTCATGGTCGCCAGATCGGGCACGCTGTCGATCTTCCTCACTCCCGAAGGCGTGGCTGCATCCTTGCCCAGCACCTGCAGCTGGCGCGCCTGCTGCAGTGTGTTGGCCACGCGCGGCACACCGATCAGCGGCCGGTCGGCCGGCAACCGTCCCTGCGCCAGTGCGGCGAACGCTTCCTTGCTGCGGATCAGGCGCCACGGTCCCGCCGGATTGCCGCCGATGGTGCTGCCCGCTTCCAGCAGCTGCCAATCCTGCTGCGACACCCACTCCCATGGATTCGCACAGCCCTCCGCCTTCGCCGCGTCCGTACCTTCATGGCAGGCGCGGCCGTCGACGCTGTAGCCCGGGCCACCCGTGCCCATCACCAGGTCCATGTGGCCCTGCGCCAGCATCTGGTGTGCGATGGCGTGATAGTTGCTGCGCGATTCGTTCTGCGCCGCGAACGCGGCCGGCGTGGCATGCGCGAACGGCACCGAGGTGACCACGCCGGTGGCCATTCCCAGGCGCTTGGCGCGCAGCGTATTGAACTCGACCGGCTGGCCATCGTTGTTGAAGTTGATGGCGTTGTTGTAGGTCTTGATCCCCGAGGACAGCGCAGTGCCCGCCGCCGCACTGTCGGTAGCCACCGCGGCCAGGTACTGGTAGCCCGCAAAAGGCAGGTCCTGCGCAGGAACCGGCGCGTCATCCCAGGCCTTGCCCGGGTCGTAGCCAAGCGTCTGCGCGTTGTCACCGGTCGGCTGGCTGCTCGCGTTCAACGGAAAGGTGGTCACCGCCAGGCGCAGTGGGAAATCCGCATAGGGTGCGCCTTCACGGCTGCCGTACTGCCAGTAGGCGGCGGCGTCCCAAGTACCCCAGCCGGCACCGTCGTTGATCATCACGATCACATTGAGCGGACCGGCTTCGGCGGTGGAAACAGCCTCGGCGCGCAGGTTGGGCTGGCAGCCGCCAAGTGCGGCCAGCGCGAGCAGCAACGAAGAATGAAGCCAGCGGCGTGGAATGCGTGCAGTCATCGGATGTCCCGTCGGGCCATCGGCGGCCCATAATGGCGATACGTTATATCGTTTCAATATTTCAGCTTCGTGCAGCCGCCGCACACTATCCTCCAGGGTCCCCGCTACCATCGTCGCTTCCATGCCGTCTCCTGCTCCTGCGCGTGCACCGCTGTCGTCCATCACCCTCGATGCGGCAACTTTCGCGGTGATTCACCAGCACAACGCGGATATCGCCAGGCAGCCGGCCTCGCTGACCAAGCTGATGACCGCCTACGCGGCTTACGAATGTGTCGAGGAGCGCGGGCGCTCGTGGGGCGACGAAGTCACCATCGCCGCCGGCGACGTGCATGCGGTCGCCGACGATGAAACGCGCATGGGCCTGGTGCCCGGCGAAACGGTCACGCTCGCGGGCCTGCTGGAAGGGTTGATGATCGTCTCCGGCAATGACGCGGCGCTGGCCATCGCGCGCCACCTGGACGGATCGCAGCCTGCGTTCCTGGAGCGCATGAACCGGCACGCACGCCAGCTCGGCCTGCGCAGCAGCTGGTTCGCCAGCGTCTCCGGCATCACCACGCCGCACCATGCATCCAGCGCGCGCGACATGGCAGTGCTGGTCGCCTGCCTGCTGAATGACCATCCGCAGATACTGGCAATCACCGCGCAGCGCGCGTTCGTGCATGGCAGCTTCAGCCGCAACAACCAGAATGCGCTGCTTGGCGATTACGGCGTGGATGGCTTGAAGACCGGCTACACCCAGGCAGCAGGCTTCTGCCTGGCCGCCACCGCATGCCGGGCAGTGCCCGGGCGGGATCAGCCGGTACGCCTGATCACCGTGGTATTGGGTTCTGAAAGCCGCGACGCGCGCGATGCCCTAGTGCGCGATCAGCTGGCGGCAGGATTCGCCACGCTGGCCAGCACCACCGCCGGGGCCTGACGCCCGAAGCCGCTCAGCGCCGCTTGACCGTCGCCACGATCAGCCGCTGCAGCTCGGCCTCGGCGTTGGTCTTGTCCAGCGCGCCTGCCGCCACGGCTTCGGACAGGGCTTCAGCCGCACCGAGAATCGCCCAGCGCCCAGCAAGTGGCACCGTGCCATCGGCGGCAAACGGACCCAGCCATACGTCGCAGTTGTCGACGAAGTCCTGCTGGTAACGCCGCCGCACCTCGTGCAGTTCCGGCGCGCCCACCAGCGCGGCGAGGATGCCCTGCACTTCACTGCCCTGGCTGAGGATGCAGTCGATGTAGCCGGAGGCGATGGCCGCCGCACGGTCGGCCAGCTGCGCGCGGGCGCGACCGATACGCTCGTGGAAGACCACCGTCTGGCGCCCGTCATAGTCATCGTAGAGCGCGGCCAGCAGGCCGTTGCGGGTCACGAAGTGATCGTAGGCCACCGGCTTGGTCACGCCCGCCGCCTCGGCCAGCCGTCCCAGCGTCAACGCGTCGGTGCCTTCTTCACCGACCAGCGCCCAGGCCACGTCCAGCAACTGGCGGGCGCGTTGCTCGCGGGTCAATCGGCGGCGCGTGGGAGCGGCGTTGGCGGGCATCGGCGGAACACGGCGATCAGCGCATCGGAGTGCCTATTTTACGGCCGATCGCCAGCGCGGTCTGCAGATGCGCTCCGGCCGCACCGGTATCGGCATCCAGCAGCAGGTCGGACGTCAGCACGCGTGCGCCACAGTAGTCGAAGATGCCCATGTCGATCTGCGTCTTCATCGCCGCATCGTAGCCGCGTCGTTCGACCATCGCTGCATCGGCACCGCCCAGCCCCACCAGATGCACGTTCAGGCGCTGCAGCTTCTTCACCAGCTTGCCCTGCGCGTCCTGTGCGTAGGCCCATTCGTTGGTGAAGACACGGTCGATCCAGCCCTTCAGCAGTGCCGGGAACGACCACCAGTACAACGGGAACACCAGCACCAGTGTATCGGTGGCCTCCAGCCGTGCGTGCTCGGCGGCGATGTCGGCCGGTACCGCGCCAGTGCTGCGGAACAAGGCCTGGTCCTGGGCGTTGAAGCGCGGATCGAAGCCTTCGGCCATCAGATCGGCGTAGGCCACGGTGTTGCGGGCGTCGGCAGCAGTGATGGCATCGCCGATGCGATGCGCCATCGCATGGGTCAGCGAACCGGGTTCAGGGTGGGCGATGACAATGAGGCTGTGCATGGGAGTCTCCAGGAATCAATACCTACCAATAGTAAGTAGTGATTTTCGGGATACCAGCGCCATCGATGGGACGCTGTTTTCGCATCCACCGTATAGTGCGGCGGTGCCCTGTGAGACACCCGAACATGGATCGACGCCTGCCCCTGACGATACTGATGCTGCTGTCGCTGTTGCTGCCATCCGCCTTCGCAGGTGAACTCAGTCCCAGTGATGCGAAGGCACTGCGCGAAGATGTGCGCGCCATGATGACTGCATACGCCCGCGGCGATGCGGACTTCCTCATCGAACGCACCCATCCCAGCCTCAAGCGACTGGCCGGCGGCGATGACGCCTTCCAGGCGATCACCCGTGATGCGTTGAAGAAGCAGCACAACGCCGGTGTAGTGATCATCAGCGAAGATGTAGGTGTGCCGACCCGGACCTATGCTGCCGGAGAGGAAGAAGTCTGCTTCGTGCCACGCCAATCCCTGATACGGGTGCGTGAAACCCCAATGCGCAGCACCACGTTCATGGTGGCCGTGCGCCGCGTTGGTGGTTCCGGCTGGACGTATCTGGATGGCACCGGGCTGCAGGGCAATCCAAACCTGCTTCGCCAACTGCTGCCAGCGCTGGAACCCGACGTGACCTTACCCAAGCGGGAGATCGAGGCGCTGTAGTCGCCGGCCCCTCCCGCCTTGCACGGCGTGGATCTAGCGGAACAGCGCGTTCAAGGCAGCCCCGGAGGCCGCCTGCTGCAGCCCATCGAAGCGTCCGTCCTGCACGATCGGCTGGGTCGCCTGCATCAGCCCGCCCCACGCGGCACGGGCGAGTGCGCCGCCCAGACTCACCCGGCGAATGCCGAGCGCGGCAATGTCCTGCAGGCGCAGCGGTGTCGGTCCACCGACCAGCAGGTTCACCGGCTTCGACCCGGCAGCGGCGACCACCGCGCTGATCTGCTCGCGCGTGCTGATGCCAGGTGCATACAGCACGTCGGCACCGGCCTCTGCGTAGGCACGCAGGCGCTGCAGGGTGTCCTGCAGATCCGGCACGCCAACGAAGAAGTTCTCGGCGCGGCCGACCAGCAGCACGTCGCCACCCGCGCGGTCGATGGCTGCACGGGCAGCGCGCAGGCGCTCGACCGCCTGGTCGATCGGACGCAGCGGTGCATCGGCCACGCCGCTGGCATCCTCGATCGACAATGCCGCAATGCCGGTGGCGATCGCCGCGGCCACCGCCTCCTGCACCATCACCGAAGTCGGCATTCAACGGCAATGGGGTCGCTGCCACCATCACGCGCAGATGCGCCAGCGTGGCCTGCAGCGAAACCGCTCCGTCCGGCCGTCCTTCGCTCCAGGCGCAGCCGGCACTGGTGGTGGCCAGTGCCTGGAAGCCCTGCCGCTGCAGGTAGCGGGCACTGCCCACATCCCACGGGTTGGGCAGCACGAAGCAACCCTGCGCGTGCAGCTGGCGGAAAAACGCGCGCTTTTGCTGTGTGTCGGCATCGGGCGAGATCATGGAAGGGCTCCGGGCGGCAGACCTGCACCCTAGCCCGCCCAGCGGCCACGCTCAACGACAACGGGGCGCACCTGCATGAGGTGATGCCCCCTGCTTATTGGACGCTGTGGATGCGGGTGCCCGAGCGTGCTTGCCTGCCCACACGATGCCGCCACGGAGCCCTTCATGCACCCGGACCCGCAGACCCTCACCGACGCCGGCGATGATGACGCCCACTGGGCCGACCTGCTGTCGCCGGCACGGCGCCGCCTGATCGCTTCGGCGGGTCTGGCCGCTGGCGGCCTGGCCAGTGCCTCGACCGCCGCCGCAGCACCGCGCGGCAACGACGCGGTGAATACCACCGAGCCTGGCCGAGCC
>OJST01000164.1_pt1 | contig 18788 bp, 22 predicted proteins | sample 1599491 | NCBI WGS metagenome assembly OJST01 (sample SAMN04436635, study PRJEB24849) | human gut metagenome | biome: human gut; feature: NICU; material: stool | host: Homo sapiens | place: USA: Saint Louis, MO | collected 2010-02-10
GGCGGGCGAAGGAGGCTTCAGCTCGGTCATTGCGCGGCTCCATCAGGCGCAGCTGCGGCAGGCGATCGATTCGCCGCTCAGGCAGGCTGCCGCTGCAACAGGCCGGACTGCTGCAGCCAGGCGTCGAAATCGACCTGCCCCAGCCACGCGTGTCCGACCGGCACCAGCGTGTCGATCTGCAGCGGCGCGCCGAAGTACAGCGCCTGGGCATCCGCAACGACCTGCCGGGAATCACCCGTCATTTGCAGATACTGCCTGGCCAGATCCGCCATCGCGCTACGCTGCGGCCCGGCGATTTCCAGCACGCCATTGGCCGGCGGCTGCTGCGCGATGCGTGCCACCGCTTCGGCAACATCCTCGGCGGCAATCGGCTGCACGTCGGCGGCCGGCAGCCGCAGGGTCTCCCCATCGCCGGCGGACTGGATGATGCCCGGCAAGAACTCGAAGAACTGCGTGGAATGGATGATGGTGTACGGCAGGCCCGAGTCGCGGATCAGCCGCTCCTGGGCGATCTTGCCGCGGAAATAGCCACTGGCTGCCAGCATGTCGGTGCCTACGACGGAAAGCGCAACGTGGTGATGTACGCCGGCACGGATAGCGGCCGCAAGTATGTTGTGGCCAGCGGTCACGAAGAACGAAAGCACTGCCGCATCTTCGAACGAGGGCGAGTTGGCCAGGTCCACCACCACGTCGACGCCGTCCATGGCGGCATCCAGACCTTCACCGGTCAGCACATCCACCCCGGTCGAGGGCGCTGCCACCACGATCTCATGCCCGGCTACGCGCAGGCGCTCCACCACCCTGCTGCCGATGCGGCCGGTACCACCGATGACGAGGAACTTCATTGCATGTCTCCTGGAATGTGAAAGGGCTACTGGGGTGTGGCCGGGTGCAGGCATCGTAGGTAGCGCGGGCGCGAGGCAGTAGGTACGTGACGTGCCGCGCACTGTTGCCCGGCACGCACCAGTACGCTCAGGCCAAGGCAGGCTATGCGCCTGGCTTTAGAGCGGCGCCCTGCTGGCGTGCTTCCCAGTGCGAGATCACATCCAACTCGAGCGCGCGCACCCGCTGCGTGCTGAAGTCGATGAAGGCCCGCACGCGCTTGGGCAGCTGGCGGCGGCTGAGGTAGCACAGGTAGTGGCCGCGATCGAGCGGCGCATGCCGATCCAGGCAGGTCACCACCCTGCCCGCCCACAGCGCTTCACGCACCTGATAGCTGGGCAGCTGGGCGATTCCGAGCCCGTCGATGACGGCCTGCAGGACCAGGTCGGCATCATTGAACACCAGTGTGGCCGGCGGCTGCAGGTGCACTTCGGCACCGTCGACACGGAATTCCCAGGGCTGCATGCGTCCGCCCGGCAGGCGCCGCCCGATGCAGGCATGTGTGGACAGCGCATCCACCGACACCGGTAGACCGTACGCCTGCACGTACGCTGGTGAAACACATACGACCAGCTGCATCGGCACCAGCTGCTTGGCGATCACTTGGCTGTCTTCCAGCAGGCCGTCGCGAAACGCCACGTCGATGCGGTCACCGGCCAGGTCGGGGGCCTGCTCGTCCAGCAGCAGTTCTACAGAGACCTGCGGGTACTCGGCGCGGAATGCGGCCAGCAAGGGGGCGATCACCCGCCGGCCGAAGCCGTGGCTGGCACTGATGCGCAGGTGCCCGCGCGGCGGACCCTCGCGCAGGTCGCGCATTTCCTCCAGCGCCTGCAGGATGCAGGTCACGCCCGGGTTGCAGCCCTCCAGGAACAGCTCGCCTTCCCGGGTCAGCGTGGTCGAGCGCGTGGTGCGCAGGAACAACCGCACGCCCAGCTGGCTTTCCAGCTTCTGCACGCTGCGGCTGACGGCCGAGCGGCCGATGCCGAGGCGGTCGGCCGCGCGCGCGAAACTGCCCTCGGAGGCCACTGCAATGAAGGCCAGCACGCCGGCGTAGCTGGTGGAGAAGGACGCATTGAGCGCATCGTGGCTGTCGCTGGCCGCGCGGGGCGTTGCGGCGTTCATGGGTGGCCTGGCTCCAGGCGGGCACGTTGTGCGTGCAGGTGGCTCCGCGCCAGCGCCAACCGTTGCCTGCACGCGGCAAGATCGAGCCCCAGCAGGGGCACGATGTCCTCGAATCCGGCACCCAGCACGTCGTGCAGCAACAGCACCGCACGTGCATCGGGCGGCAGTTCGCGCAATGCGGCGAGGAAGGCCTGCCAGACCTGTTCGCTGGCAGGGCTCGATGCGGTGCGCAGGTGCGATGAGGTGTCCATGCCCGGCAGACGGCCGAGCATCGGCCGCTGTGACAGGACATTGGTGTCTTTCATGCAACAGCGTGCGGCCCGGTCCCCGCCTACCGGCATTGCGAATGCAGGCCTAGCCTCGCTGTGCCCTTCACACGCTACAGGAACACACCATGACCGCACGCCTGGATTACGCCGCGCAATCCCCCGAACTGTTCAAGAAGCTCGGCCTGTACTCGCATGCCGCCCACACCGCCTCGATCGAAGGGGCCATCATCGATCTGGTCAACATCCGTGCGTCGCAGCTCAACGGCTGTGGCTTCTGCCTGGACATGCACGTGAAGGAGGCCACCCTGCGTGGTGAGCGCCCGCTGCGCCTGCATCACCTGGCGGCATGGCGTGAATCAACGCTGTTCAGCCCGCGCGAGCGCGCCTGCCTGGCCTGGACCGAAGTACTGACCCAGCTGCCGGCACGGGGCGTGCCCGACGAGCTGTACGCGCGCGTGCGCGGCCAGCTGTCCGATCAGGAAGTTGTCGACCTCACCCACGCGGTGATGGCGATCAACGCATGGAACCGCGCCAATGTCGCCTTCCGTACCACGCCCGGCACCCTGGACGCGGCCTTCGGCCTGGACAAGGCCGGCCTGGCCTGACCCTTCCGCCGCTGCCCCCATGCAGCGGCCCTCCCCTACCGCTTTGGAGACCTGCCATGCGTCTTTCTGTTCTGGCCCTGTCTGCGCTGCTGCCACTGTGCAGCGCTGCCGCCACCCCACCCTCTGCGGCGCCCGAACCCCTGGTGCGCGAGGTGATGACCCGCGCCCTGCCGGAGCAGCCCGGCAAGGAAGCGCTGATCCTTACCGTGGAGTACCCGCCGGGTGGCGCCGATCCTGTCCACCGCCACGATGCCCATGGCTTCGTCTATGTCCTGGAAGGGCGGATCGTGATGGGTGTGGCCGGCGGCAAGGAAGTCACCCTTGGCCCGGGCGAGGCCTTCCATGAGGGCCCGGCCGATCTGCACACCGTAGGCCGCAACGCCAGCGCCACCGAGCCGGCGAAGTTCGTGGTGTTCCTGATCAAGGACATCGGCAAGCCGGCGGTGCTGCCGCCGCACTGATCGCACGTCCGGCGCTGGCACCAACGACAGGTTCCCGGGTGTCACAATCCGGGGACCTGTCCCGTCTACGCTGGCATGGACGAATCCACTGCGCTGTTCTCACGCCTCCGCCCACGCCTGTTCGGCGTGGCCTACCGCATGCTTGGGTCTTCGCACGAAGCCGAAGACGTGGTGCAGGATGTCTGGCTGCGCTGGCATGGCGCCGACCAGTCGCAGATCGAGAATCCGGAAGCCTGGCTGGTGGCGGCCACCACCCGTCGCGCCATTGATGGCCTGCGCCTGGCCCGGCATGCGCGCGAACACTATGTGGGCATGTGGTTGCCCGAGCCGCTGCTGACCGATGACACCGCCACGCCCGAGTACGTGCTGGAAACCGCCAGCGATCTGTCGGTCGCTTTCCTCAGTGTGCTGGAACGGTTGGCCCCGGATGCGCGTGCGGCTTTCCTGCTGCACGATGTGTTCGATCAGGATTATGCGGTGGTCGCGCGCACACTGGACAAGACGGAAGCCGCCTGCCGGCAGATCGTGCATCGCGCACGCCAGCAGCTCCGGCAGGAACGCCCGCGCTACAACGTCCCGCAGGACGTGCACCAGAAACTCCTGCGTCGCTTCGCCGAGGCCGCGTCCAGCGGAGATTTCCGCACAATGAAGGCATTGATGGCCGAATCGGCCGAGTTGGTGGGTGACGGCGGCGGTATCGTCACCAGCTTCCCCGGGCCGATGGTCGGCGGCGCACGCATCGCCCAGCTGCTGTATGCCCCGCACCTGCGGCGCAGCGCGCAATTGCGGATGGTGCCGGCCATGCTCAACGGACGGCTGGGACTACTGCGCTATTTCGATGGCGTTCTGGAGGCGGCGATGGCCTTCGAGACCGATGGCGAGCGGATCACGCAGGTCCTGGTGCAGCGCAACCAGCACAAGCTGCAGCGGTTGGCTCGCCCTACCGCCATCCAGTAGTTCCACGCCAGGTGTGGATGGCGTCCGTTGTCGGCCTCGCCCTTGCGGGATTCGAGCGGGGCGCCGATGCGCCCCGTCGAAAACCCCTGCTTGCGCTGTATCCGATCAGAAGTCCCAGAACACCGGCACCCAGCGGAACGTCTCGCCCTCCAGCGACACCCGGCCCACTGACGGGAACGGAAGATGCGTAGCCACCAGCATTTCGCCGGTGCCGGCCAGTTCCTTCAGCAGAGCGATGCGTACGCGTGCGGATTCCTCCGGGTCGTGCTCAAAACCGTTGTGCCAGTTCGGCTGGTCGAAGCCGACCGCGAATACCGCGTCACCGGCAAAGGTCAAGGCGTGCCCCGCAGACGCCACGCGCACCACGCAGTGGCCCGGGGTATGCCCACCGGTACGGCGGGCCGTCACGCCAGGGGCGATCTGCTGTTCGTCCTGGAAGGTGTGCACATAGCTGCTGTACTCGGCCCAGAAGTGCTTGGCCGTGGCGCGTAGCGCATCGGGGAAACCCTGCGGCATGTTGGTGCGGCTGAAGTCCGGCGACTTCCAGAACTCCACCTCCGCTGCGGCCACGTGGATCTTCAGGTCCGGGCGCAGCTGTTCCTTCACACCTTCAACCAGCAGCCCGCCGACGTGGTCCATGTGCATGTGGGTGATCACCACATCGGTGATTTCGCCCAGGTTGATACCGGCAGCACCAAGGCGACGGATCAGCTGGCCGGCGCGCGGCAGCTGCAGGTCCGGGTCCATGCCCAGGCCGGCATCGATGAGAATGGTGCGATCCCCGCTGTGCACCACCATCACGTTCAATGCCCAGTCGAAGGCATCCTGCGGCAGGTACATCTCTTCGAACCATTCGGCACGGTCGGCCGCCGGTACGTTGTGGCCGAGCATCTGGGTGGGCAACGGCAGGACGCCATCGCTGATCACCAGCACTTCGACGTCGCCCACTTTCAGGGCGTAGCGCGAGGGCACCAGTTCATCGAGGGCAGGGGCAATGGGCGCGGCGGTGTTTTCCATACTGAACATGAGGGATCTCCACGAAGAGCCATTTGGCGGGCAGCAATGCAAGGCTGGCGCGAACGAATCCGGGCGCTTGCCCATGGCGCAGGCAGTGACATCGCCAGGGCACGGTTGCCTGGCAGGCCAGCGCTGCGGAGTTCATGGGAAGACGGGCCACTGCGCGGGCAATGGGCCCGGAACACGGCAGGTGCCGTGTGGGATCAGCCTAGGCAGTACGCCGCAGGTGCGGTAGCGCCGTGAAGGGGTACGTCATGTTGCGTTCCGGGAAGCAATGCGGAACCGGCTGCAATGCCACCATTGCAAGCGCCTCTGGCTCGTTCGGTAGCGCGCAGGCCCAGGTCGGGCAGCTTCGGATGATCATCCAGTCGACCCCACTGTGGATCCGTGCACTCAGGACGATCTATCAAGAAATTCGGACTTGTCATATCCCTGGCGCCTGATTGCAGGCGCAAAGTACGTCTCACCACCCACCCATGAGAGTTCCCGCATGAACACCTTCGCCCGCTCACTGGCCGTTGCCGCCCTCGCCCTCTCGGTCCAGGCCGGCCTGTCCGCACAGGCCGCCAAGCCGGCCAAGCCGGCGGCGGTCACCGCCATCGCGCGCACCGCCAGCTACATCACCACCGCCGATGGCGTGCAGCTGTACTACAAGGACTGGGGTCCGAAGGACGGCCCGGTCGTGACCTTCAGCCACGGCTGGCCGTTGAATTCGGACAGCTGGGAATCGCAGATGCTCTTCCTGGCCAATCATGGCTACCGCGTGATCGCGCATGACCGTCGTGGCCACGGTCGTTCCAGCCAGCCGTGGGACGGCAACGATATGGATCACTACGCTGATGACCTGGCCACGGTGATCAATACGTTGGACCTGCACGATGTGACCCTGGTGGGTTTCTCTACCGGTGGCGGCGAGGTGGCGCGCTACATCGGCCGGCATGGCACCGGGCGAGTGAAGAAGGCCGTGCTGATCAGCTCGGTGCCGCCGTTCATGCTGAAGAGCGCCGACAACCCCAACGGCCTGCCGATCGAAGTGTTCGATGGCATCCGCAAGGCACAGATGGACAACCGCGCCCAGTTGTACAAGGACATTCCGTCGGGCCCGTTCTATGGCTTCAACCGCCCGGGCGCGAAGGTCTCGCAGGGGCTGATCGATGCGTGGTGGGCGCAGGGCATGCAGGGCGGCCACAAGAACACCTACGATTCGATCGCTGCGTTCTCGGCCACCGACTTCCGCGCGGACCTGAAGAAGTTCGATGTGCCAACGCTGGTCATCCACGGTGATGACGACCAGATCGTACCGATCGATATCTCGGGCCGCCAGTCGGCAAAGCTGATCAAGGGCGCCAGGCTGATTGTCTACCCGGGTGCGCCGCATGGCCTGACCGACACCCACAAGGACAAGGTCAACCAGGACTTGCTGACGTTCCTGCAGGAAAAGTGAGCAACAGGGGGCTCCGGCACTGCGCCGGAGCCCGTTTCATCCTGCAGGGTGCCGCCTCCATGCGGCCCTTTTCGTGTCGGACATCGGCAGCCGGGCATGGCTCGGCTCCGCACAGGTCCCCGCAAAGACGAACTCAGTCCGCCCCGCCCCGTGCGTTGCGCCGCAGGGACTGCGGGGGCTGGCCGAAGGCGCGCAGGAACGCTCTTCGCATGCGTTCGGTGTCAACGAAGCCCGTTTCGGCCGCGACTTCATCCATCGTGTAGCGGCTCTGCTCGATCAGCACGCGAGCGGCCTCCACGCGCAGGCTCTCCACCGCCTTCGCAGGGGATTGCCCGGTTTCTTCGCGGAACGCGCGACTGAACTGACGGGTGCTGAGATGTGCGGCCTGGGCCAGTTCTTCAACCGACAAGGTGGCGCGCAGGTTGCCACGCGCGAAGGTCAGCGCATTCTGGATGCGATCGGACCGGGCATCCAGCTCGAGCAGCACCGAATGCTGGGACTGCCCGCCTCCACGGCGGTGGTAGACCACCAGCTTCCGGGCCACCGCCCTGGACAACTCCGCACCGAAGTCGTTCTCGATCATGCCAAGCGCCAGGTCCAGCCCCGCGCTCATGCCGGCGGAAGTCCAGATCGGGCCATCGGTGATGAAGATGCGATCTTCCTCCACCTGCGCGGCGGGAAAGCGCTGCTTGAGCGCACGGGCGTGGAACCAGTGCGTGGTGGCGCGCCGCCCGTCCAGCAGCCCCGTTTCGCCAAGAATGAAGGCGCCTGTGCAAACTGACGCGGTCCGTCGCGTGCGCGTGGCCCCCTGGCGGATCAGCTCGATCAGCGTGCCGGTGGACGGGGCTGGCTCCAGCAGGCCGGCCACGATCAGAGTATCCAGCGGCTGCTGAGCCAGCGGCGCCGTCTGCATGGCCATGCCAAGCGAGCTGGATACCAGCCCGCCCTGTTCGGAGAGCATGTGCAGATCGTAAAGGCGCGCGCCTTCGGTGGCATTTGCCAGTTCGAAGGCGGACGCAGCTGCGATCGCCATGGTCTGGAACCCGGATGGCAGGACAAATCCAACACTGAGCATGACGGTTTTTCAGGGGTGGCCGTAAACGAGGTATATACGACATTTACGCCATTCACAAGCCGGCCTAGATTTGGCCCTGACCCCGGCGACGCCCGCCGCTTCGGACTGACCACCGTGAACAACCCTACCCCTCAAGGCACCGCTCTCATCACCGGCGCATCGTCAGGCATCGGCGCGGTCTATGCCGATCGCCTGGCCCGCGCCGGATACGACCTGATCCTGGTTGCGCGACGCGGCGACCGCCTGCGCCAACTGGCCGAAGCACTGGCCCGCAGCACCGGCCGCGCAGTGGACATTGTCGCGGCCGACCTGACCACCTCCGACGGGCTTGCCGAAGTTGAGAAGGTCATTCGAGACCGAGCGGATATCCGACTGCTGGTCAACAATGCCGGCATCGGCGCAACGGCTCCCCTGCTGCAGTCGGACATCGGCGAGATGGAGCGCATGATCACGCTCAACGTGAACGCCGCGATGCGCCTGGCCTACGCCGCCGCCCCGGTGTTCGTGGCCCATGGCCGGGGCACGATCATCAACATCGCCTCCATCGTCGCATTGGCGCCCGAGCTGCTCAACGGCGTCTACGCGGGAAGCAAGGCGTTCGTTCTGGCGTTTTCGCAGTCGCTCCACCATGAGCTGGCCGACAAGGGCGTGCGCGTCCAGGTTGTGCTGCCGGGGGCCACCGCAACGGACTTCTGGCACCTCTCCGGCCTGCCGGTGGAGCACTTGCCGCAGGGCATCGTGATGAGCGCCGAGGACATGGTGGATGCATCCCTGGCCGGGCTGGCACAGGGCGAACGTGTGACCATTCCGGCGCTTCCGGACATCGCTGAGTGGGACGCCTTCGAGCATGCACGCAAAGCCATGGCACCGGGGCTTTCGCGTGCGCAGCCGGCACAGCGCTATATGAGCAGGGTCTGACCGGCAAACGGGTTGCAGATGCCCGGTGCAGGGGATGGAGCGATGGCCGGGCGGCGTTGCGTTGAGCGCTACGCTCCCCGCCCTGCTGATTGTTAACGCGTGTTGCCTGAAGGTTTGACGCCACGTTGCCCCGCCCTTGATGGGGCCGCTCACAGCGCACTCCTATGCTGGGCCGGCCACCTGAGGGGTGGTGATCAACCTGGAGATTCACCATGCAACGCGATCAGAAAGACCTCCCCCACCCGGACGCGGAAGCGCAGCACCCCGATCCTGTCAGCCCGCTGCAGGCAAAGCTGCACAACCACCGCAATCATGACGAAGCGCTGCAGGAAACCTTCCCTGCCAGTGATCCGATCTCCCCCTTCGTCGCCGCGCCAACGCCGGAAGAGCAGGCCAAGCGCCTGGGTGAGCGGGTCAGGCTGCCAGATCGTCGAACGGATGAGGAGGCCGCGGGAGGTGACGAGTGATCCGGCGCGGCTTCGCCCGGGTCGCGGCCGCGACGGCACGATTGTCCGGCAGCCTGGGCGCATTCGTCGCGGCGCTGGGGGTCATCATCACCTGGGCCGCCAGCGGGCCGGCCTTCCACTTCAATGATACGTGGCAACTGGTGGTGAACACGGGAACGACCATCGTGACCTTCCTGATGGTGTTCCTGATCCAGCATACGCAGAATGCCGATACGGCCGCGCTGCACATCAAGCTGGATGAACTGATCCGGGTCAGCAAGGACGCCAACCAGGAGTTGTTGAACCTGGAGTCGATGGAACCGGCGCACCTTGAAGAGATTCGCCAGCGTTACGAGGCACTGGCGAAGACCGCTGCAGACATCAAGTCCAAGAAGGAACGCTGCATGCCCTGCGAGGCGGATGCGGCCGCCGAAGCCTGAGGGTCACCGCTGCAGCGGCTGCTCTGCCTGCAGCGGTTCTGGCGTGAGGCCCTGCCGGGCGGGGCCTTCCAGCAGCGCCCCGGTGGCGGAAAAGCGGCTGCCATGGCATGGGCAATCCCATGTGCGTTCATGGCCATTCCATTGGACAACGCACTTGAGGTGCGGGCACAGCGCCGACATCGCATGCAGTTGACCGTGCTCATCGCGGTAGACGGCGGTCCGCTTTCCATCCACGTCCAGCAGTGCGCCACAGCCACGGCTTAACTCGCTGGGCGAGTGCGACGGCGCAGCACCAAGGCGATCTCCCACCATGTGCCGTGCAACCGTGCCATTGGTACGGGCCCAGCCGGCCGCCGAGCGCACTGGCGTGAAGCGCATGGGGCTTAGCAGCTTCTCGATCTCGCTGGTCGTGCCCATGATTCCCTCGGTGATCGCACGAGCGGCCACGCCCGCCCAGGTCAAGCCATCGGGACCATAGCCGGTGGCGACCCATACATTGTCGTGCGCGCTGCTGCCGATGTAGGGCAACTGGTCGGCTGCACGGAACTGCTGCGCCGACCAGCACAGCGGCTCGCCCTGCACGGTGAAGTTGCGACGCGCGTCGGCGACCAGATGCTGTGCCGGATCCATCACCGGGGTTTCGCCGGTGCGATGTGTCTCGCCGACCAGCACCAGCCAGTCGCGGCCATCAGTACCGCGCACCCCGCGCAGCGAGCGGTGCCGATCGGCGATCCAATGAATACCTGCCGCTGGCGGATTGGCAACCGGCACCGCCACGCCGTACTCGCGGTACACCTCCATCTCGGCCTGCACCAGGTTGAACCCCGCTGGCGAGTGGGTGGCGAGCACGAAGTGCCTGGCATGGATGCGGCCGCCAAAGGCGGTGGCAACGCCTGCTGATGCCTCGATGCTGTTGATCTGGGTCCAGTCGTGGATGCGCACCCGGCCCACCAGGTGTCGCGCCAGCTCCCTGCAGAAGGCCGCCGGATCCAACTGCGCCTGATCGGGAACACGGAACGCGTGGCCCAATGCGAATGGCAGACCTGACTGCTGGTGTTCGCACTGCAGGCCTACGCGCTGATAGGCCTGAAGTTCACGCTCGAATCGCGTCGTCACCTCGCGCGTGCGCTCCTGCATGCCGTACTGCATGGCCACGCGTTCGAAGCCGCAACGCAAATCGTAGCGATGAACCAGCGTTTCGATGGCGCGCAGCGCCTGCTGCCGCCACTGCACGATGCGACTGGCCGTGTCGCCGCCCCAGCGCGAGACCAGTTCTGCCAGCCGGGAGACGGGCCCGTAAAGATTGCCCGTGGACATCACCGTATTGCGCCCGCCGATGGGCCCTGCATCGACCACCAGCACATCCAGGCCGCTATCCGCCAGGCGGGCCGCTGTCAGCAGGCCGGTCATGCCGGCGCCCACCACCAGCACGTCCGCGCGCGTCGTGCCGGCAAGGGGGTGGAAGCAATGCGACTCGGTGTCAGCTGACCATAAGCTGGCGCGCGGGAACGGTTCGGACATGAAAGGGATCCTTGCAGCTTCAGCTGGGAGGCCTCTCTGATACGCCTTGCCGGGTGAAACGAGGGTGGCGCGGCCGTGCAGATGATGCTCACGCGCTGCGACGATCAACGCCATGGTCAAGGCCAGATGAGCGCTGCGTGGGCAACACGCCTGTGTCGCCTCTGCGAACCGCAACTCTCTGCTTGCAGCGTGGTCGCTAACGTGCCTGGAAGGAGGATCAGGCAGTGAGCACGCACCTGGAAATCGATCTGATGATCGCGCAACTGGACGAACTGCTGCCGACCTGGGCAGCGTTCTACCCCGAGCAGCAGTTCGTCCGCATGCTTGCCGAGGCACTGGACTACATTGCTGCCAGTGCAGACCCGGAGGCCCGGCTGTATTGCGTGATGCGCACCGGGCACCTCAACGCGTGCAGCGGAGAGATTCCATGCGCGGCGCGCTATGGAGGCCGCTAGGCCGGTGGATCACGCCGCGACCGCGTAAGGTTCCACCAACCTGGCCAGGATATCCATCGCCGTCTCGGTTGGCGCATCGTCACCGCTGTGCTGGGCGAACCCTGACCAGTCCGCGCGGGCAAGAAGCTTCAACTGCTCGGGTTGGGTGGGCAGCCAGCGCATCGGCCAGAACGGGAGCCGCCGGTTGCCCACCCTGCCGCGCTGCAACTCGATGAGCCCGGTATGGCTGGAGGCGCCCACCACCCGCGAATACGCCACCCTCAAGCCGTCTTCGGGCCCCTCCATGTACTGCAGGAAGCGGCTGCCGTCGAACAGCAGGACGCCGGTGACGCCGGCACTGCGGTTGAAGCGGGCGGCATCATCGACCAGATCGTCGAGCTTTCCGCTGCCCAGGCCGAACGGATCACCAGCAACGGCTGGGCCCGCTTCGCTGACGTATGCGACTGCCCTGATCGGCATTAACTGCTCCTGTAGCGAATCCCCCCAGATTCCGTGGCCGTAGGATAGGCCAGCTGCGCCCCGCAGTTGTTCCCATCATGTGCATTTTGTGAATCAGTTGGGTTCCAGCTGACAAACGGCATGCAGGACGCCTACACCGCCCATGCCATGGATCGTTTACGCTTGGGCCAGATGACTCGGGAGCGCCCCATGCCCAATACCGGCCTTTTCCATGTTCTGGAGCTGGACGCTGTTTCCGGCGTGCAGGGTATTGAGCGCGTCAGGTCCATTCGCGTGCGCTGCAACACCTGCGGCGGGATTACACAGTTGTCGGGGGACGCGTTGGGGGCGGTGCCCGGTGGAACGACGCTGGTGTGCGGCGCTTGTCCTTCGCGCCAGACGGTCAGCAACGCGCGGCTGGTCGAATGCGATCATGTCCTGCCCGGCAGCGCGCAGGGATCCGACGCGTAGGCGCGGGCTACGGGTCTGCCTGCGCCCAGCGCGCCAGATTCTGCTTCACTTTCCCAATGCCGGCCCAGGGGTCTTTGCGCCGCCGCTTGAGCTTTGCTGGCACGTCCTTGATCGTGAACGCGTCTGCGCGCTTGAGTTTCGCCAGATCGCCCCAGGCGATCGGCAACGCGACCGGTGCGCCCGGCCGCGCCCGCAGCGAGTAGGACGCGACTGCCGTGGCACCGCGCCCGTTGCGCAGGTAGTCGACGAAGATCCGCTTGTTGCGGAGGCTTTTGGTGGCCGTTGCCAGGAATCGCTGGGGCTCGGATTGCGCCAGCGCATCGGCGAAGCCCTTCGCAAAGCGCTTGGTCAGGTCCCAGTCGCATCCCGGGTTGAGCGGCACCACCACGTGCAGGCCCTTGCCGCCGGAGACACGCAGGAACGATTCCAGCTGCAGCTGCGCGAGCAGTTTACGGATGTCGGTTGCCGCCTTCTTGACCTCTGCAAAGGGTACGTCCGGTCCTGGATCCAGATCGAACACCACCCGGTCGGCCTTGTCGGGCGCTTCGGCGTGGCTGCCCCAAGGGTGGAACTCCAACGCGTTGAACTGCACCAGTTCAAGCAGGCTGGCCGCGTCACGCACCACCAGGTAATGGGCGTTGATGCCGCTTTCCTCCTTCAGCCTTACCGGATCGACCAGTTCCAGCCCGGCTGTGTGGTGTTTCTGGAAGAAGCAGGGCTTTGCGGTGCCACTGGGGCATCGGATGATCGACAGCGGACGATCAACCACCTCGGGCAGGAGGTGCTCCATCACTGCTGAGTAGTAGTCCCATACCTCCTGCTTGGTGTAGCCATCGCCAGGAAACAGGATCTTGCCGGGGGACGAAAGCGCGGGCGGTGTGCGGCCGGTAGCGGGTGACTTTTTCGTATCGCGCGCAGGACGCCTGGATGCGGGCTGTCCACCAGAGGGCATGGCCGGCCCGGAGCGATCAGAATCTTCGAGATCGGCGATGTCCTTGTCCGCCCGTACCGCCTTCAGCGATGCCTGGCGCAACAGCTTCTGCCCGCCAATCCCGCGATAGAAGACCTCCACCACGAAACGCGGTGCGAACCAGGTCGCGGCGCGAAGGTCGGTGTCGTGGGTGGGCACGTGCGCCGTCGGCTTGCGGCCGCCGCCGCCTTCGATGCGCTTGCTGACTTCGCCGATCAGTTCGTCCGAGAACCCGGACCCGACGCGGCCGACGTAGAGCCAGCCATGTTTCGGGTCTGGCCGCGCCAGCAGCAGCGAGCCGAACCCGGTGCGGCTGCCTTTCGGCGCGGTGTATCCGACCACCGCGAACTCGTCGCTGGCCAGCTGTTTGGTCTTTCGCCAATCCTCACTGCGGCCGCTGTGGTAGCTGCGATCGGCGCGCTTGGAAATGATGCCTTCGAAGTGCTGCTCACCGGCCAGGCGATAGGCCTCGTCGCCATCCCCCTGCACATGCGAACTGAACGCCAATGGCCTGCCCTGCCCCTCCAGCACGGAGTGCAGCAGGGCTTTGCGTTCCAGCAAGGGCGCATCGGCGATGTCCACGCCATCAAGATGCAGCAGATCGAACAATGCATACGTCAGGACGCCCTGCCGCTCGCCGGAGAGCGTGGCCTGCAGCAGGTTGAAGTCTTCCTTGGTGCCGGCGCCGGCGATGAGCTCACCGTCCAGTGCCGCCGAGGTGAGGCCCAGTGCCGCGATCGCGTCACGTATTTCAGGCAGCTTGCCGGTCCATTCCAGTGCGTTCCGCGACCACAGCTGCACGTTGCCCTCAGCCACCGTAGCAAGGATGCGGTATCCATCCCATTTGATCTCATGCACCCACTGCCCGCCCTGGGGCGGCGCGTCGCCCAGCTTGGCCAACTGCGGCTCAAACGGCCCGGACGGCGCCGCCGCCCTTCTCGCCTTGCCGAGCGCCAGGGCCTTCTTCGCCCAGTTCTTTCGTCGGGTGCGTGTGGGGGATACGACCGTGAGCTTCTTCTTCGCGGTCTTTCCGGCTCCGGCACGCTTCAGGTCCTCCGGGGGCGCTACAGCAACATCCGCGAGCAGATCGTCTGCCTCGATATCGCTGGCAAATTCATCGTCATCCTTGAACAGCAGCCACTGTGGCTGGCGCGCAGGCTTGCCGGAACGGACCAGATGCCATCCACCCTTGAGCTTGGCGCCGAAGAGCTCGAAGCGTAAATGGCCCTTGGCGAGCTGGGCTTCCGGGTCGCCCTGCGTGGCCCACACACCGTGGTCGAACTGGGCGACATGTCCGCCGCCATACTGGCCTTTGGGAATCTCGCCTTCAAATGCTGCGTAGTCGACGGGATGATCCTCCACCTCCACCGCCATGCGCTTGACCTTCGGGTCGTAGCTGGGGCCCTTGGGAACGGCCCAGCTCTTCAGGGCGTCACCCACCTGCAGACGGAAGTCGTAGTGCCTGCGGCTGGCATGATGCAACTGCACCACGAAAATGGCGCGTTGGCCTTTTGGCAGCGCCTTGCCCGGTTCGGGCTCCCTGGTCTGGTCAAAACGACGCTTGCGGCGGTACTCGACCAGTGACATGGCAGCTCCGCGCTACTTTCCCAGGTGCTTGCGTACAGCAGCGGCGGTGGGCCCGACCTCGGCGACCGCGGCCCGAAGTTCCTCGGCTGACACACCCAGCGTCGTGGTCCAGTACTGCAGTTCATAGTCTTCGTTGACGTTGATGCGATCCCGGTCCGGGCTGCCGGTGTTCTTCTTGTCATCGCTCATGGGAGTCTCCACGCGTGATCGGGCGTGAAGTGACCGTACCGGCCGGCCCATGGGCACCAGGCGATGCCACCGTGAAGCGATGGCGAAGGCCTGCCGTTATCGGCACTGCGGCAGGCGGGCGACGGACGCCACCTCGTGAAGACAACGCGCAGGGTTCGCGTTGGCGTTCACATGCCGCCTTCACCTGGCCCCCGCCTGATCGCAACCGGGCGGGACCTACGCTGAGCGCTCCACTCACAGCGGAGCCCAGCATGGCTATCAAGACAGCGGAAGACCTGTTCATCCACGAACTCTCGGATATCTACAGCGCCGAAAAGCAGCTGACCAAGGCCCTCCCGCGCCTGGCCCGTGCGGCCGAGAACCCTGACCTGGCCACAGCGTTTGAAACGCACCTGGAAGAAACCCAGGGCCAGATCGAGCGCATCGACCAGGTGGTGGAGGTTCTCGGCATCCGGCTGAAGCGCATCAAGTGCGCGGCGATGGAAGGTCTGGTAGAGGAAGGCAAGGAAGTGATCGACAGCATCGACAAGGGCCCTGTACGCGATGCCGCCCTGATCGGCGGCGCACAGAAGGTCGAGCATTACGAGATCGCGTCCTACGGCACCATCGCCGCGCTGGCCAAGCAGCTGGGCTACAAGGACGCCCTGCCGCTGCTGCTGGAGACGCTTGAGGAAGAGAAGGCCACCGACGAGAAGCTCACCCTGCTGGCCAAGGGCGGCGGCAATGCCAAGGCAGCACAAGCCGCCTGATTGACGCGCCCGGAAGCCGGCCGCCATGGACGGCGGCCTCAGGGTTCGTACAGCACCTGGTCGTTCGGGCAGAAGAACGTGCGCCGCCGGGTGGTGCCCATGTAAAGCTTGCTGATCGGGCCGCCGCATGCCGGGCAGATCCTGCGCGTGTGTACCTGCCAGTGCTTTTTCAATTCGAAACGGCGCTTCCACTGCAGGAAATCAAAGCTGTAGGCGCGGGCCTGCGTGATCAGCGCGGTGAGCCTGCGCGGTGGCAGGTCGCCCAGCCGCGTGGCGGGGTGCACGCCTATACGGAACAGCACCTCGTTCTTGATGATGTTGCCCACGCCGGCAAAGACCGTCTGGTCCAGAAGCGCATCACAGACCATGACGTCCGGCATTGCCTTCAGCTTGCGCCGGGCCAGCTTCGGATCCCAGGCATCGTTCATCACGTCCGCGCGCCAATCGTAGACTTCGTCCAACGGCTCGTCGATCAGCCGCACTGAACACGCATAGAAGTTCAGCTCGCCATTGTCGAACCGCAGGGATACACGCGGCGGGGTTGGCTTCCGTTCGTCGATGCGCCAGCTGCCGAACATCATCAGATGGATGCGCAGTGTGTGGCGGCTGAATTCCAGCAGGAAGTGCTTGCCCCAACTGCGGGCCGCCTTGACCCTTCGGCCCTGCAGCGGCGACAGGTCGACCCGGCTGTTCCCGGAGACGGCGCGGACCACGTGCCCCTTGAAGTGGCTCGCTGCTTCGCGCAGCAGGACGATCGAAGGGCCTTCAGGCATGTTCCTTCTCCTGCAGCAGCGCCTGCAGGCGCAGGGCGTTGCCGGTGGCGTGACCCAGTGCGGTGTTGTCCAGTACGAACCAGGCGGGTCGTTTCGCCTCGGCCTCGGCCTGCAGTTGCCGCGCAAGGTGGGCAAGGGTAGGTTCGCCGTAGGCACTGCGATAGATCTGTGGCTGGCCGTGCCAGCGCCAGTAGCTCCACGCGCGGTCACCGCCGGGCGTCGCTGCCGCCGGCACACATGCCGGATCCGCGGCAACCCGTGCCACGCCATGCGCGCTCAGAAGCGCATCCACTTCCGGTGTGAACCAACTGGGGTGGCGCGGCTCGCACGCCACATCGGCCTGGGTGCGCGCGCGCAGGCCCCGCAGGAATGCGCTGGCCGTGGCCGTGTCGTACATCAGGCTCGGCGGCAACTGCAGCAGTAACGGCCCGAGCTTTTCACCCAGCTCCAGCACGCCTTCAAGGAACCGCTCGAGCGGTTGCATCGCGTCGCGCAGCCGACGCTCATGGCTCATCTCTCGCGGCAGTTTCACCGCGAACCGGAAGCCCTCCGGCACGCTCGCCGCCCATCGCGCATATGTCCTGGCCTGGTGCGGTCGATAGAAGGATGAGTTGATCTCCACCATCGGCAGGCGTGTGGCGTAGCGCTGCAGCGCGGTGTCGCCCGCGCCGAACGCTTCCTGATCCGCGCGCGGCAGCGACCAGCCCGCACAGCCGACACGCAGTGGGGCGGTTGCACGCGGGGCGGCCGCCACCGTCATCGTACCAGCTGCCCGTACGGTTCCAAGGTCTCTCCCGCACCTGCATCCGTCTGCAACTGCGAGACCGACAGCAGACGATCCAGTGCGCTGTTTCCGGAGTCGAGCGCCGAGGCGCTGCGCACGAAGCCGGTCCAGTCAGAGATGGCGATCTTTCCCAGCGCGAGCTCATCCACCCGCACGCTGCGCATCCGCCAGTGCGGAAACTGCCGCCGCCCCACCCTGCCCCGGTTCAGTTCGACGATCCCACTGTGGCTGCCGGCCGCGAGAATGCGCGTGTACGCCGCATTGATCCCGGCCTCCGGGCCCTCCAGATACTGCAGGAAGCGCGAGCCGTCGAACAGCAACGTGCCGGTGACATCGACGGATTCGTTGAACTGCACCGCTTCGGCCACAAGCCGTTGCAGCCGCTCTTCGGTCAGGCTCGGGGACGCTTCACTCACATAGGCAATCGCACGAAAAGGCATGGCACCACCGGTTGTTGCAGACAGCTCTACCTTAGCGACGCGCGTCGTATGTGCAGTGAGGCCGGCGTAGAGGCTGCGTCGAGTTGAGGCGCGGGCCCGCCGCATTGCTTTGACACGTGATCAAGCGCGGCGGGCGCGCCTGCGGCGCACACGCGCGTGCACGACGTTTCGTGGAGACCGGATGAGGAATCGTGGGCTTCCGGATGACGCCACGTTGGCGGTCATGCCACCGCCGTCTAGCGCCGGATCTGGAAGATGGTCCCTGCCGCCAGTCGGGCGGCTCAACCCAGGGAGACTTTCCATGGCCAACCAGAACCAGAACCAGGGCAACAGCAACCGCGGTTTCGCTTCGATGGACGAGGACAAGCAACGCGAGATCGCCGCCAAGGGTGGACGTGCCGCGCACGAATCAGGCAACGCCCATGAATTCAGCTCGGAAGAAGCACGCGAAGCCGGCCGCAAGGGCGGCGAAGCGGTGAGCCAGGATCGCCAGCACATGGCGGACATCGGCCGCGAAGGCGGCCAGAACAGCCGCGGGGGTGGAAACCAGGGCGGTAACCAGGGCGGCGGGCAGCAACAGCAGGCACGCGGCGGCGGCAACAACCGCGGTGGCCAGCAGCGCTGATCGCGGCTGAAGCCAGATGCACCGCTTCGTGGGCGGACGTGATGTCCGCCCACTTTCGTACGCCTTGACGCTGATCAGGGGCTTCGCCACTGGGGCGCCGCAGATGGGCGCCCCAGCTCTTTCACGGCTCGCGTGGTGGCAGGTCCAGTG
>OJST01000168.1_pt1 | contig 18665 bp, 12 predicted proteins | sample 1599491 | NCBI WGS metagenome assembly OJST01 (sample SAMN04436635, study PRJEB24849) | human gut metagenome | biome: human gut; feature: NICU; material: stool | host: Homo sapiens | place: USA: Saint Louis, MO | collected 2010-02-10
GGCGCTGGCTGCCTTTGCGCTGCAGGGCGTGCTGCCGGCGCCGCTGGCACAACGGCTTGCATTCGCCTGCTGGGCGGTCTGGCTGGCGCTGGCCCTGCCTCTGTCGCGACCGCGCTGAGATCGGCTCCGGGCCCTGCCGACGCCGGCGGTCGGCGGGCAGGATTGGAGACGTTTGCCGCACTGCGGTACGCTGTACCGCTTTGCCGCCGCATCCGCGTGTTCCATGACCAGCGCTGAAACCAACGCCTACGACCCGCAGCAGGTTGAATCCGCCGCCCAGAAGTACTGGGACGCCACCCGTGCCTTCGAAGTCGACGAGACTTCGGACAAGCCGAAGTACTACTGCCTGTCGATGCTTCCGTACCCGTCCGGTGCGCTGCACATGGGCCACGTGCGCAATTACACCATCGGCGACGTGATCAGCCGCTACAAGCGCATGACCGGCCACAACGTGCTGCAGCCGATGGGCTGGGACGCGTTCGGTCTGCCTGCGGAGAACGCGGCAATCAAGAACAAGACCGCACCGGCGGCCTGGACCTACAAGAACATCGAGCACATGCGTGGCCAGTTCAAGGCCATGGGCTATGCGGTGGACTGGTCGCGCGAATTCGCCACCTGCCGCCCGGACTACTATGTCCACGAACAGCGCATGTTCACGCGCCTGATGCGCAAGGGCCTGGCCTACCGCCGCAATGCGGTGGTGAACTGGGATCCGGTCGACCAGACCGTGCTGGCCAACGAGCAGGTCATCGATGGCCGTGGTTGGCGTTCCGGTGCGCTGGTCGAGAAGCGCGAGATCCCGCAGTGGTTCCTGCGCATCACCGATTACGCCCAGGAACTGCTGGACGGCCTGGATGAACTGGACGGCTGGCCGGATTCGGTCAAGACCATGCAGCGCAACTGGATCGGCCGCTCCGAGGGCCTGGAAATCCAGTTCGACGTGCGTGATGTCGACGGCACTGCGCTGGATCCGCTGCGCGTGTTCACCACCCGACCGGATACCGTGATGGGCGTGACCTTCGTGTCGATCGCCGCCGAACATCCGCTGGCCCTGCATGCGGCGAAGAACAACCCGGAACTGGCTGCGCTGCTGTCGGAAATGAAGCAGGGTGGCGTGTCCGAGGCCGAGCTGGAAACCCAGGAAAAGCGCGGCATGGACACCGGCCTGCGTGCCATCCATCCGGTCACCGGCGAAAAGGTGCCGGTGTGGGTCGCCAACTTCGTGCTGATGGGCTACGGCACCGGTGCGGTGATGGCTGTTCCGGGCCACGACCAGCGCGACAATGAAGTGGCAAACAAGTACGGCCTGCCGATCAAGCAGGTGATCGCGCTGAAGGATCCGCGCAACGACGACGAGCGCACCTGGGATGGTGCCCGCTGGCAGGACTGGTACAGCGACAAGAACCGTGCCTTCGAACTGGTCAACTCGGCCGAATTCGACGGCCTGGACTTCCAGGGCGCCTTCGAAGCGCTGGCCGAACGTTTCGAGCGCAAGGCCCAGGGCCAGCGCCGCGTCAACTACCGCCTGCGCGACTGGGGCGTGAGCCGCCAGCGCTACTGGGGCTGCCCGATTCCGGTGATCTACTGCGACAAGTGCGGTGCGGTGCCGGTGCCGGAAGAGCAGTTGCCGGTGGTGCTGCCGGAGGACGTGGCGTTCTCCGGGACTGGTTCGCCGATCAAGACCGACCCGGAATGGCGCAAGACCACCTGCCCGGACTGCGGCGGCGCCGCCGAGCGCGAGACCGATACCTTCGATACCTTCATGGAGTCGAGCTGGTACTACGCCCGCTACACCTCGCCGGGTGCCCGTGATGCGGTCGACAAGCGCGGCAACTACTGGCTGCCGGTCGACCAGTACATCGGCGGCATCGAGCACGCGATCCTGCACCTGATGTATTTCCGCTTCTACCACAAGCTGCTGCGCGACGCGCGGATGGTGGACAGCAACGAACCGGCACGCAACCTGCTGTGCCAGGGCATGGTGATCGCCGAAACCTATTACCGCCCGAACCCGGACGGTTCGAAGGACTGGATCAACCCGGCCGATGTGGAAGTGCAGCGCGACGAGCGCGGCCGCATCACCGGTGCCACCCTGATCGCCGATGGCCAGCCGGTGGTGGTGGGCGGTACCGAGAAGATGTCCAAGTCGAAGAACAACGGCGTGGACCCGCAGGCGATGGTCGACAAGTACGGTGCCGACACCGTGCGCCTGTTCTCGATGTTCGCCGCCCCGCCGGAACAGTCGCTGGAGTGGAACGAAGCCGGCGTGGACGGCATGGCGCGCTTCCTGCGCCGCCTGTGGGCCCAGGTGCAGAAGCACGCCGCCGACGGTGCCGCCCCGGCGCTGGACGTTGCCGCGCTGGACGCCAACCAGAAGGCACTGCGTCGCAAGACCCACGAGACCATCGGCAAGGTCGGTGACGACTATGGCCGTCGCCACAGCTTCAACACCGCCATCGCGGCGGTGATGGAACTGATGAACGCGCTGGCCAAGTTCGAGGACGTCAGCGAGCAGGGCCGTGCGGTGCGCCAGGAAGCGCTGCAGGCCATCGTGCTGCTGCTGAACCCGATCACCCCGCATGCCAGCCACGCCCTGTGGCAGGTGCTGGGCCATGGCGAGACGCTGCTGGAAGACCAGCCGTTCCCGCAGGCCGACGCCGGTGCGCTGGTGCGCGACGCGCTGACCCTGGCCGTGCAGGTCAACGGCAAGCTGCGTGGCACCATCGAGGTGGCCGCCGATGCTGCACGCGAGCAGGTCGAAGCACTGGCTCTGGCCGAGCCGAATGCGGCCAAGTTCATGGAAGGCCTGACCGTGCGCAAGATCATCATCGTGCCGGGCAAGATCGTGAACATCGTCGCTGCCTGATGCATCCTGGGCCGGTCACCCACGCGGTGGCCGGTACCTTCCCGATGCGGGGCCATGCACTTGATGGCCCTGCATTCACGCGGCTTCGGGCAGGCTGTGTGTTGCCGTGATCGCCCGGCTCCGCCAGACTGTCTCCATGACCCGAATCCTGCTTGCCCTCGTTCTTGTCCTCGGCCTTGCCGGCTGCGGTTTCCATCTGCGCAACAAGCTGATGCTGCCGACCGACACGGCGCCGGTGAAGGTGGTCTCCACCGCGCCATACAGCGAACTGGTCAAGCTGCTCAATCGCAGCCTGCTGGCTTCCGGTGCCAAGCTGGCCGACGAGGACAGCAAGGGGCCCAGTACCCAGCTCCAGGTGCTGTCCGAACGCTGGGGCGACCTGCCGATCGCCATCGACTCGCAGGGCCGTGCGCAGGAGTACAGCCTGCGCTATGCGGTGATCTTCATCTTCCGTCGCGAGGATGGCAGCGAGCTGGTGCCGCAGCAGGTGATCGAACTGTCGCGCGACTACGTGTCGCCGCCGACCGACGCCACCGGTACCACCACCGAACGCGAAATCCTGGCCGATGAGCTGCGACGGGAAATGTCCGCGTCGATCATCCGCCGCATCGACAGCGTGGTGCGCGCCGAGATCGAGAAGGGCGGCAGCCTGACGGCGCCGAAGGCCAAGCCGATCGAAGGGGCGGAGCCGGTCGAGCCGGTTCCCGCAGCCAAGCACTGAGTCGCGACGATGGAACTGCGTCCGGAGCAGCTGGCCAGCCAGGGCGCTGACACCCCGCTGGCGCCGGTCTACCTGATTGCCGGCCCGGAAACCCTGCGCGTGCTTGAGGCGGCCGACGCCATCCGTGCACGCGCACGCGCCGCCGGCATCGCCGAGCGGGAAGTGTTCGACGCCGATGGGCGTGATTTCGACTGGAACCAGCTCGACGCCAGCTTCAACGCGCCCAGCCTGTTCAGTGCCCGCCGCCTGGTCGAGGTGCGCCTGCCCAGCGGCAAGCCGGGCAAGGACGGGGCCGAGGTGATCAGCCAGTTCTGCGCCAACCCGGCGCCGGACGTGGTGCTGATGATTACCGCCAACGAATGGAGCAAGGCCCACCAGGGCAAGTGGGCCGAGGCAGTCAATCGCATCGGCGTGCTGTCGGTGGCGTGGGCGATCAAGCCGCACGAACTGCCGGACTGGATCGAGCGCCGCCTGCGTGGCAAGGGCCTGCGTGCCGATCCGGCCGCCGTGCAGCGCCTGGCCGAGCGGGTCGAGGGCAACCTGCTGGCCGCTGCGCAGGAAATCGACAAGCTGGCGTTGCTGGCCGACGGCCAGCCGCTGGACGTGGAACGGATGGAATCGCTGGTGGCCGACGCCGCCCGCTATGACGTTTTCCGGCTGCTGGAAGCCACGTTCTCCGGCCAGCCGCCGGCGGTGCTGCGCATGCTGGCGGGCCTGCGCGGCGAAGGCGAGGCGGTGGCCGCACTGATGCCAATGGTGATCCGCGAGCTGCTGGCTGGTGCCGGCCTGGCGCGGGTACAGGCGCGTGGCGGCAATCTGGCCGCCGAAATGAAATCGCGCGGCATCTGGGAATCGCGGCAAGCGCCCTACAAGCGTGCGCTGCAGCGGCACCCCGAGGGCAAGCGCTGGGAGCGTTTCGTGGCCGAGGCCGGACTGGTCGACCGCATCGCCAAGGGGCGCGCCGACGGTGATGCCTGGCTGGCGCTGGAGCGCCTGCTGGTGGCCGTGGCCGAACCGCGTGCCGTGCGCCTGCTGGCGCGGGCCTGAGTGATGAGCCTGCGGATCTATTACGGGGGCACCTTCGATCCGGTGCACCTCGGGCACCTCGCCATCGCGCGTGCTGCCCGTGACGAACTGCAGGTCGCTGTACGCATGCTGCCGGCGGCTGATCCGCCGCATCGCGCGGTGCCGGGCGCAACCGCTGACCAGCGCTTCACCATGCTCTCGCTGGCCATCGGCGATGAGCCAGGCCTGCTGCTGGACCACCGTGAACTGGACCGCGCCATACGCTTTCCCGGCCGCCCGTCCTATACCGTCGACACCCTGCGCGAACTGCGCGGCGAGTTGGGCCCCAGCCGGCCATTGGCCTGGCTGGTGGGGGCCGACAGCCTGCTGGGCCTGACCCGCTGGCATGAATGGGAGGCACTGTTCGGGCTGGCCCATTTCGTGGTGGCCGAGCGCCCGGGCAGTCCCCTTCAGGCCTCGGTGGATGGCGAACTTGGCCGCGCCCTGGAAGGGCGCTGGGCCGACAACGAGCAGGCCCTGTTCGCCAGTCCGGCCGGGCGCATCCTGCGCCTGCATCATCCGCTGCGCGAGGAATCGGCCAGTGCCGTGCGTGCGCAGATCGCCGCCGGCGGCCCCTGGCGGGCGTTGCTGCCGCCGGCCGTGGCCGACTATGTGGCCGCCCATGGCCTGTACCGCTCCCCTACGCCGTGAATGCCGCCGCCCCGGCTTGCCCGTATAATCGCCCCCACGTTTATCGAGTCGATCCACTTTGAGCAACCAGACCCAGCCCCAGACCATCAAGGTCGATCTGCCCAGCCCGCCGCCGTCCGTGCCGGAACTGCTGGCCAGCGTCCGCCAAGCCACCGAAGACCTGAAGGCCAAGGACCTGGTCGAGATCGATGTGCGCGGCCGGTCCAGCGTTGCCGACTACATGATCGTCGTTTCGGGCACCTCGACCCGCCACGTCAAGTCGATCGCCGATGAAGTCGTGCGCTTTGCCAAGAATCTCGACGTGATGCCGCTGGGTGTTGAAGGCGAGCGCGAAGCCGAGTGGGTACTGGTCGACCTGGGCGACGTGATCGTGCATGTGATGCTGCCGCGCGTGCGTGAGTTCTATGCCCTGGAGCGCCTGTGGACCGTTGGCGACCAGCCGCCGTCCAGCGACGACGAAGTGGCCTGAGCCGCACGTTGATGCATCCCTTCGACGGCGCCGATGGCGCCGTCGACGTTTTGGAGGACCGTTGATGAAAGCCCGCCTGATTGCTACCGGCGAACGCGCACCCAGCTGGGTGGCGCAGGGCTTCGCCGAGTACCAGAAGCGGCTGTCGCACTGGCTGCCGTTCGATCTGGTGGAAATCGAGCCCGGCCTGCGCGGCAAGGGCCGCGATGCGCGCCGCGCCACCGAAGACGAAGGCAGGCGCGTGATCGCCGCACTGCCGAAGAATGCCTATGTGGTGGCGCTGGATGTGCCGGGCCGCCAGCTCAGTTCCGAACAGCTGGCGCAGCGGCTGGAGCATTGGCGTGGGCAGGGCAGGGACCTTGCCTTCCTGATCGGTGGCCCGGAAGGGCATTCGCCGGAAGTTTCCGCGCTGGCCGACGAAAAGTGGTCGATTGGACCATTGACGCTGCCGCACATGCTGGTGCGCCTGGTGGTGGCCGAGCAGTTGTACCGGGCCGCCGCAATGATTGCGAATCACCCCTACCATCGCGCGTGAAGAGTGGTTATACTAGTCGTCTGCCCGAATAGCTCAGCCGGTTAGAGCACTTGACTGTTAATCAGGGGGTCGTTGGTTCGAGTCCAACTTCGGGCGCCACTTTGAAGAGACCTGCATCGCAAGATGCAGGTCTTTTTTTTTGCGTTGTTGTAGAGCCGAGCCCGCGCTCGACTCTACAGTGCCAGCTCACCGCTGGAGAACGCTACCAGCGTAGCGATGGCCACCACCAGAATGGCGCCGAACAACACCCATTCCCAACGCGTGAATACCTGCTCACCGCGTTGCAGCCGGGTCAGTGCGAACACCACCACGCCGGGCACATACAGCAGCACCGACAGCAGCAGGTTGTCGAGGCCTCCTGCATACACCAGCCACAACGCGTAGGCACTGGCCAGCAGCGCCACCGCGAAGTCACGCCAGCGCACGCCCGGTTCACCCGCATAGGCGTCCCCGCGCCACGCCAGCTGCACGCCGAACGCGGTGGACAGGAAGTAGGGCACCAGGCTCATCGAGGCCGCCAGCAGCACCAGGCCCGTGTAGCTGCCGGAGTTGACCAGCACCAGCAGCAGGAACAGCTGGATCAAGCCATTGCTCAGCCACAGCGCGTTGGCGGGCACGCCGCGCGCATTCTCGCGTCCCAGGAAGGCCGGCATGGTGCCGTCGCCTGCAGCGGCGTACAGCACTTCGGCACACAGCAGCACCCAGGCCAGCAGCGCGCCGAGTACCGAAATGATCGAGCCGACGATGATCACCGTCGCGCCCCACTCGCCAACGATGGCGCGCAGCACGTAAGCCATCGACGGATTGGGCAACCCCGCCAGTTCGGCCTGCGATAGCACGCCCATCGACAGCAGGCTGACCAGCACCAGCAGCAGCCAGACGCCGAGGAAGCCGATCACCGTGGCGCGGCCGACATCGGCGCGACGGGCCGCGCGCCGCGAGTAGATGCTGGCACCTTCGATGCCGATGAATACCCACACGGTCACCAGCATCATGCCGCGCAGCTGCTGGCCGAGATCGCCGAGCGCGGGCGCGCCAAGGAAATCGGCACGGAACACATCCATGCGGAAGGCGCCGGCGGCCAGGATCAGGAACAACGTGATAGGCAGCAGCTTGGCCACCGTCACCAGGCCGTTGACGATGGCGGCGGTGCGCAGGCCGCGCAGCACCAGCAGGTGCACGGTCCAGAGAAGTAGCGACGAAGCGGCCACGGCGGCCGGGGTATTGCCTTCACCGAAGACCGGCATGAAGTGGCCGAGGCCACTGAAGATCAGCACGAAGAAGCTGGCGTTGCCGAGCACCGAGGCAACCCAGTAGCCCCACGCGGCGGAGAAGCCGATGTAGTTGCCGAAGCCTTCGCGCGCGTATGCGTAGATGCCGGTATCGAGATCCGGCCGGCGGTTGGCCAGGGCCTGGAACACGAAGGCCAGCATCAGCATGCCGGCGCCGCTGACCGCCCAGCCGAGCAGCGCCGCCGCCGGACCGGCGCTGCGCGCTACGTTCTGCGGCAATGAAAAGATGCCGGCACCGACCATCGAGCCGACCACCAGTGCGGTCAACGCGGGCAGCCCGAGGCGTTGTGATGTCGCGGCCATGATGTCCCCTGCGGCGCTGATGCCGCTGACCCACGGTAGCGGTGTGCCCGTGAACATGCACGCAAGGGGCCGCAACGACGAAGGCCCGGGCAGGTGCCCGGGCCTTCGACGGTGGTGCGTTGAGCGGTATTACTTGAAGGTGTACTTGGCGCCGACAGTGAAGTAACGGCCGATGGCGCCGCTGAAGTGCATCGGGTTGTAGTTCACGCCGCCATAGGTCAGCGGATCCAGCGGAGCGATGCGATCGAACACGTTTTCGACCGAAGCGCTCAGCTCGAACTCGTCGGTAACAGCCCAACGGCCGGACAGATCGAAGGTGGTGAACGAGGAGATCTTCTTCACCGGCGTGCCGTCGAAGTAGAAGAACTGGTACTTGCCGCCACGCTTGTCGGTGTTGTCCATGCTGGAGATGTAATTGGCAACGCCGCTCACGCTCCAAGGACCCTGTTTCCAGGTGGTACCGAAGTTGATGCGATCCTTCGGCGTACCGATGCAGTTGGTCACGTCGCAGTTGCCGTGCGTGCCCAGGAAGTCATCGGTGCTGCCACCGCTGGTGCGCTCGAATTTCAGCAGGTGGCTCCACTGCAGATCCATCTCCAGCTGGCCCGGGCCGATGTCGAAGGTCTGGCGGATGTCGGTGTCGATGCCGCGAACGCGGGAGGAGCTGGCGTTGATGTAGGCGGTATTGACGGCCAGGATGCTGCCGGTGCCTGCGACGCCGTTGAGCAGGTTGTTGTCGCGCAGGACATTGCCGGCACGGATCGCGTCATCGGTATCGCCCTGGGCGATCTCGTTGGTGCGCTTGATTTCCCAGGCATCGACGGTCAGCGAGGTGGAGCTGGTGGGCTGCAATACGATGCCCACCGAGTAGCTCTTCGACTCTTCTGGCTTCAGGTCCTTGTTCGGACGGGTGATGATCGCAACCGATTGCGAGCCGCAGTCGTCCGGCGAAGCACCCGGGGCCGGGTTTTCACCGTCCGGGCAACGGATCGGATCCGAGGCCGTGGAGAAGGCGGCCAGGCCACCGTCTCCGTTCTCGGCCGGGTTCGGTGCACGGAAGCCTTCGGCGTAGCTGGCGCGCAAGGCGATCCAGTCGGCCGGCGTCCACTTCACGCCCAGCTTCGGCGTGGCCTTGCCTTCACCGCTTTCATACTTGTCGTAGCGCAGTGCAGCGGACAGTTCCAACTGCTCCAGCACCGGTGCCGACAGTTCGACGTAACCGGCGTAGACGTTCTGCGTGCCGTCATAGGCCGAGTAGCCCAGGCCGATGATGTCACCCGTGTCGGTGTAGGTCTGCGGGGTCAGGCTGTTGCTGGTCTTGCGCCATTCGGTACCGATCGCCAGGCCCAGCGGCCCCCCCTTCAGATCCATCAGGCTGCGCGACACGGTGAAGTCGAACATGTCCAGGCTGGACTTGGCGCGTGCGCTGATCTTCGGCGAGATGTAGTCGTACAGTGCCTTGGAGTTCAGGTTGGCATTGTCACCGATGCGCCACACGCCACCGGCACAGTTCGCGTCGCCCAGCGCGCACTTCACGGCGCTGTAGCGCAGGAAGCCGGTGCGCTCGTTGACCAGGTCGGTGCCCGAATGCAGATAGGCGGTGTCATAACTCCAGTCGCCCCAGTTGCCCTTGACGCCGACCAGGAAGCGGTTGAACTCGTTGGTGTTGTCGGTCACGCGCGGGCCGACATCCCAGGCGCTGTAGCGCAGGCGCAACGGGCCGTTGCCCAGGCCGGCAGGCCGGTCAGGATGATTCGGGCCGAGCACCACGGCACCGTCGCCGCTGTTGGCGTTGACCGGGCCACCCGGGTAGCCCCAGCCGCCGGAAACACCGGACGGCGTGTTGCTGAAGGTGGTTTCCTTCTTCGAGTAGCCGATCTCGGTGTAGATCTCGCCGCCCTCGCCGAAGGCGAAGCTGGCACGTCCGAACACGTTGACGTACTTCTCTTCCGGCGAAATGTCGCGGTACAGCTGCGCCGGATCCCACAGGCAGCCCTGCGCGGCCACCGAAGCATCGGTCTGGCCACCAATGGTGGTCAGGCCCTGGCAGCCCGGCAGCGGTACCAGCGTCGCCGGATTGGTCTCGGTGACATTGCGGTCGTCATACACCGAACCGTTCGGTCCGACACCGCCACGGGTCCTGCCGCTGAGGAAGGCGCCGCCCAGGAACTGTGCATTGTTGCCGTAGCCCCACTGCCGGGTGTCGCCGGTGCCGATCCACTTGCGGTTCTTGCGGTCGCTGATCTTGATCGCGTCGCTCTTGCCGACGTCCAGGCTGAAGAAGGCGTTCCAGCCGTCGGTGGCCATGTCGCCGGTACCGGCGGTCAGGGTCGCCTTGCGGGTATCGCCGTCGCCGTCGCCGGAGACGCCATAGGAGCCACGCAGGATGGCGCCCTGGAAATCACTGCGCAGGATGATGTTGACCACGCCGGCGATGGCATCGGAGCCATAGATCGCCGAGGCGCCGTCCTTCAGCACTTCCACGCGTTCAACGGCGTCGAGCGGGATGGTGCTCAGGTCGGTGAAGACCTTCTGTCCATCATCGGCCAGGCCATAGGTCGCCATGCGGCGGCCGTTCAACAGGACCAGGGTCGAGCCCGCGCCCAAGCCGCGCAGGGAGATGCCGGCGCCACCGCCGGCGAAGCCGTTGCCGAATGATTTGGGAATCGAGCCGGCGCCGTTGGCGGTGATGGTCTGCAGGTATTCGGCAACCGTGGTCTTGCCGGTGCGGTCGATTTCCTGGCGGGTCACCACCTGCACCGGGGACGGTGTTTCGGTGTTGGTGCGCGGAATGTTCGAACCGGTAACCGTGATGCGGTCCAGGTTGGTGGCCTTCTCCTGCGCGAAGGCGGAGGTGGAAGCCACGGCGCCAACCAGCAGCAATGTGCCGCCGGTAAGGATGTGGGTGATGGACGATGCCAGGGTGCAGCGGCGGCGGCTGGCGGGCCGTTGGATCAGGTGTTTCACAGCTTCTCTCCTAACTGGAAAACCGTAGCGTTGAGGGCTGTCTCCGGAGTGTCCGGGACGGGCCAATCTAGGTTTCCGACGAGTGACGAAGTCGTGAAATTTTGCTTAATCCGTAACGTTTGAACTGGAACTTTGCCGAGTTTGGCAGTTCGGTCCCGAAGGCCGGTCCGACAGGCGGTCGGACCGGCCCGGGTCGTCAGTCCGGCAACGAGAACTGCACCGGCACCAAACCGATGGCCGGTACCGCTACACCATCACGCTGGGCCGGTTCAAAGCGCCAGCGCTTGAGCACCTGCTGGCGTGCAGCTTGGTCCAGGTGGCGCGAGCCACTGCTGCGCTCGATGCTGACCGCGACCGGCTGGCCGCTGCTGTCGACCTCCACCCGCAGCAGCACCGTGCCCTGCTCATGGTTGCGCAGTGCGGCGACCGGATAGGCCGGTGGCGGGGCACTGCGGTATTGCAGCTGGGCGCCGGCCAGCGGTGCATGGGTGTCGATGCTCGGCGCGAGTTGCGGCGGGGCCTGTTCGGCGGCCGGCAGCATGATGCCCTGCGTTTCCTCCACGGTCGCGGTTGGGGCCGGCAGTGGCGGTGTCGCCGGCTGTGCCTGCGGTTTCGGCACGACCCGGGCGATTTCCTTCGGTTCCTGCAGCACCGGTGGGGGCGGCGTTGGCGGGATCTTCTCGATCAGCCTGACCGTGGTCTTGTCGCGCGGGACCTGCACGGCCTGGTAGGTCGCCGGGATCAGCAGCAACAGGAACGCGAGCAGGTGCAGGGCGATGGCCGCGCTCCAGGCGGCAACGCGGGCGGGGTCGAAGTGCGGGGATGCAACGGGATACGTACGAACCATGGTCCACCTCCATGCCAGTGACGAAGTCCTCAACGCACCAGGGCCCGTGGCGGGGTTGCCGCACGCGGCTGGCAGCCAATCATTAACGCCAGGCCCCGGCCACTGCCTAGAGGCAGGGGCAGGATCGTTGGGCTGGCCTTCAGCCAGCCGCCCCGGCCCATGAAAAAGGCGGGCCCCTGCGGGACCCGCCTCTGTCTACCGGAACGGATGGGATCAGCGACCCAGCTCGAACACCACGTCCAGATTGACCGACACAGTGGATTCGCCCGGGGCGACCGGCGTGGCCTTGTCCATCGCCGCGCCGGCGGCCATGGTCCGCATCATCGGCATCGGGCGGTAACCACCGCCGGCATTCTCGGAGATGCTGACGATGCGGCGCACCTGAAGGCCGAGCGACTTGGCATAGGTCTGGGCGCGTGCCTGGGCCTTCTTCAGCGCGGCCAGGCGCGCTTCGTCATAGACCGGTTCCGGCTGGTCGATCTCGAAGCTGGGGCCGTTGATCTGGTTGGCGCCCTGAGCGGCCAGCGCGTCCAGCACCTTGCCGAGCTTGGCGATGTCACGGACCTTCAGGCTGACCGTGTTGCTGGCCTGGTAGCCGGTGATCTTCGGCGCTTCGTTGTCGGCATAGCGGTATTGCGGGTTGAGGCTGACGCCGCTGGTCTGCACGTCGCGCTCGGCGATGCCGGCGGCCTTGATCGCGGCGAGCACCTTGTCCATCTGCTGGGCGTTCTGGCGCATGGCGCTGTTGCCATCGGTGGCCTGGGTGACCACGCCGGCCGACAGGGTGGCCACGTCCGGTACGCGGGTGGCTTCGGCATTGGCCGAGATGTTCAGCAGCGTGCCTTCGGCCGCGGCGGCGATCGACGGCGACGACGGGGCGGCATGGGCAGTCATCGAGGTTCCAAGGGCGAGGGACAGGGCAAGCAGCAGCGGGGTGGCGGTCAGGCGCATGGAGAACTCCTTGTTGTGCCGTTGAGGGTGGTGTCGTAGCGATGAACGCGCTGTGAGCCCGTTCGGGGTTGAACGCGTTCCGGGACGGGTTGCCGACGATTCAGGTGGCGGCCTCAGGTTATGCTGTGCCGATGCTCTATCTTGCTTCCCGCTCCCCCCGACGCAACCAGTTGCTGGCCCGACTCGGACGCCCCTTCCAGGCCCTGGACCTGGAGGTCGTCGAGCAGCGCGCGCCCGCTGAAAGCGCCGAACAGTATGTGTGCCGGGTCGCCGCCGACAAGGCGCGCGCCGGCCTGGCCCGGGTGCTGGCCGATGATCCGCAGGCGCGGGTGCTCGGCTCGGACACCGAGGTGGTGCTGGACGGTGAAGTGTTCGGCAAGCCGGCCGACGCCGCCGGCGCCCGCGCGATGCTGGCGCGCCTGGCCGGGCGCACCCACCAGGTGATGACTGCGGTGGTGGTGGTCGGCGCCGACGGGCTGGACAGCGAACTGGTCATTTCCGAAGTGACCTTCGCCCCGATCGCCGCCGCCGACATCGCCGCCTATGTCGCCACCGGCGAGCCGTTGGACAAGGCCGGGGCCTACGCCATCCAGGGCGGGGCCGAGCGCTGGATCGAACATCTTTCCGGCAGCTACTCCGGCGTCATGGGGCTGCCATTGCTGCATACCGATCGTCTGCTGGCGCGCTGTGGCGTGCTGGCCCCCACTGCCGATGCCGCCAGGGAGGCTGCCGATGTCTGAGGAAATCCTGGTCAATGTGACCCCGCGCGAGACCCGGGTCGCGGTGATCGAGAACGGCATGCTGCAGGAACTGCACATCGAGCGCGGTTGGCGCCGGGGTGTGGTCGGCAACATCTACAAGGGCAAGGTGCAGCGGGTCATGCCCGGCATGCAGGCCGCGTTCGTCGAGGTAGGCCTGGAGCGCGCCGCGTTCCTGCACGCCAACGACGTGGTGCGCCCGGCGCCGGTGGCCAGTGCAGACACCGAGAACACGACCCTGCCGCCGCCGGCCAGCGTGCCCATCGTCGAGCTGCTGCGTGACGGCCAGGACATCGTGGTGCAGGTGGTGAAGGACCCGATCGGCACCAAGGGTGCACGCCTGACCACCCAGATCAGCATTCCGTCGCGCTACATGGTGCTGCTGCCGCAATCCAAGGTGGTGGGGGTGTCCGCGCGCATCGAGGATGAAGCCGAGCGCGCCCGCCTGAAGGCCCTGGTGACCGAGCTGTCTGCGCAGCATGGCGGCTACGGCTACATCGTGCGTACCAATGCCGAGGGCCAGCCGGCCGAGGCCATCGCCGAGGACATCGCTTACCTGTCGCGGGTCTGGAACGTGGTCGAGCGCCGCGGCCGCGAAGCGGCCTCGTGCAGCAACATCTATGAAGACCTGAGCCTGCCGCTGCGTTCGGTGCGCGACCTGATCCGCAAGGACGTGGACAAGGTGAAGGTGGACTCGAAGGAAACCTTCGCGCAGCTGCAGGCGTTCGTGGCCAAGTACATGCCGGTGCTGGCCGAGAAGCTGGAACTGTATTCAGGCGATCGCCCGATCTTCGACATGTTCGGGGTGGAGGACGAGATCGGCCGTGCGCTGGACAAGCAGGTGCCGCTGAAATCCGGTGGTTACCTGGTGATCGACCAGACCGAGGCGATGACCACCATCGACGTCAATACCGGTTCGTTCCTCGGCCAGCGCAACCTGGAAGAGACGGTGTTCCGCACCAACCTGGAAGCGGCACAGGCGGTGGCCCGCCAGCTGCGCCTGCGCAACCTGGGCGGCATCATCATCATCGACTTCATCGACATGGACGATGCCGAGCATCGCCGCCAGGTGCTGCGCACCCTGGAAAAGGCGCTGGCCCGCGACCATGCCAAGACCACGGTGTACGACTTCTCGCCGCTGGGGCTGGTGGAGATGACGCGCAAGCGCACGGTGGAAAGCCTGGAGCGCCAGCTGTCGGAAACGTGCCCGCAGTGCAGTGGCCGTGGCAGCATCAAGACCACCGAAACGGTGACCTACGAGATCTTCCGCGAGATCACCCGTGCCGTGCGCCAGTTCGATGCCGCACGCCTGCTGGTGATCGCCTCGACCAAGGTGGTCGCGCGCATCACCGACGAGGAATCCTCGGCGGTGGCCGAGCTGGAGGAATTCCTCGGCAAGAGCATCCGCTTCCAGGCGGACGAGCAGTACCTGCAGGAGCAATTCGATGTCGTTCTGCTCTGATCCTCGCCGGCCGCAGGCCGGCGGTGGCCGATGAGCGCGCCGCCGCGCCTGCGACTGCGAAGGATCCGCCGTCATTTCATTGCCGCCTGCGCGGTAGGCCTGGTCGGGCTGGCACTGCTGGTGGGTACCCTCAGCCAGCTGCTGCCGCTGGCCGAGCGTCACCCCGACAGGATTGCCGCCTGGCTGAGTGAGCGTGCCGGCCAGCCGGTGCATTTCGACCAGCTGCAGACGGCCTGGACCCGGCGTGGTCCACTGCTGCAGCTGAAGGGCCTGCGCATCGGCGCCGGTCAGGGCCTGGCCATTGGCGAGGCCGAAGTGCTGGTGTCGATGTACAGCGGGCTGCTGCCTGGTCGCTCGCTGACCGAGCTGCGCCTGCGTGGCCTGGCGCTGGACCTGCAGCAGGGCGAGGACGGCCGCTGGTCGGTGCGCGGCCTGCCGAAGTCAGACACGGGCGGAGACCCGCTGGACGCGCTGCGCCGGTTGGGCGAGCTGCAGGTGATCGATGGCCGCCTGGGTGTGCATGCACCGGGACTGGGTATCGATACCACCCTGCCGCGTATCGATCTGCGCCTGCGCGTCAATGGCGACCGCCTGCGTGTGGGCGTGCGTGCCTGGGCGCAGACCGATGCCCTGCCGCTGACCGCAGTGCTGGACGTGGACCGCGCGCGCGGCAACGGGCAGGCCTGGCTGGGTGCCGATCCTGTTGATTTCCACGCCTGGTCGCCGCTGCTGGCAGCTGGTGGCGTGCGCCTGCGCGAAGGCAAGGGTGAGCTGAACCTGTGGCTGACCCTGCGCGACTTCGCGCCGGTGGCGCTGACCACCGATTCGGACCTGCGTGACGTGCGCGTCGACGGTGCACCGATGCCCGACGTGGCAACGCCGCAGTTGCAGCTGCAGCGCTTGCAGGCGCGCCTGCGCTGGCAGCGCCAGGCCGACGGTTGGGCGCTGCAGGTACCGCGCCTTCGTTTGAAGACCGAAGACGGCGAACAACAGCTCGATGGCCTGCAGTTGCAGGTTGGCAGGCAGCTGCGGGTGAGTTCCGGCGAAGTACAGGCCGGTACGGCGCTGCGTGCGCTGGCGCTGAGTGATCGCCTCGAGCCAGGCCTGCGCCATTGGTTGTTCCTGTCCAAACCGCAGCTGGATGTGCGAGAGCTGCAACTGGCCGGCGAACGTGATGGCCCGTTGCGGGCACAGGGCGAGCTGCAGTCGCTGGGCTTTGCCAGCGTTGGCAATTCTCCGGGTCTGCGCGGCCTGGGGGGACATTTCGAGGGCGACGCCGATGGCTTCAGCCTGCAGCTGCAACCGCAACGGCAGCTGCAGTTCGACTGGCCCACCGGCTTCGGCGTGCGGCATGACCTGCACCTGGCGGGCCAGATCGTGGGCTGGCGTGACGAGGCCGGTGGCTGGCGTATCGGCACTGCGGCGATGCGCGTGGAAGGCACCGACTACGCGGCCGATGTGCGCGGTGGTGTCTGGTTCCAGGGCGACGGCACGCGGCCCTGGCTGCAGTTGGCGGCCAAGCTGGACAATGTGCCGATGACGGCGGCCAAGCGCTTCTGGATCCACTCCAAGATGAGCAAGGGCGCCACCGACTGGCTGGACATGGCGCTGGCCGGCGGCCAGGTGCGCAATGGCGTCGGCCTGGTCAGCGGTGACCTGGACGACTGGCCGTTCGACAACAACGATGGCCGCTTCGAGGCCACCGGCCATATCACCAACGGCGACATCCGCTTCCAGCACGACTGGCCGCTGATGCGCCAGGTCGACGCCGATATCGCCTTCATCGGCCCCGGCTTCGACATGCATGGGCGCGGGGACCTGGCCGGTGTAGCGGTGCAGAGATTCGAGGCGGGCATCCAGGACTTCGGGCAGCAGCCGCTGTACGTGCGTGCCGATGCGCAGAGCGAGGCCGGCAGACTGCTGGCAATGCTGCGGCAGAGCCCATTGCACAAGGACTATGGCGACACCCTGGACAACCTCACGGCTGCGGGCCCGGCGCATGTGACCTTCGACCTGCTGCAGCCGCTGCACCACGATGAGGGTGGCGGTCACCTGCAGGGCACGGTCGACCTCAATGGTGTGAAACTGGTGGACAAGCGCTTCCAGCTGGCCTTCGACAACATGCATGGGCAGGCGCGCTACAGCAATGGTGGCTTCGGTGCCGAGGAACTGGCGGTGCGCCACCTCGGTCAGGACGGCCGCTTGAGCCTGCGTGCCGGCGGCTACGTGCACGACAGCAGGCTGGCGTTCGAGTCGCAGCTGACGGCCAACCTCGACGCCGGTGTGTTGATTGACCGCGCCCCGGAAATGGCGTGGCTCAAGCCCTATATCGCGGGTAACTCGCCCTGGACCATCGCGGTCAACCTGCCCAAAGTCGCACCGGGAGCGCCCGCACCGCCCAGCGAACTGCGCCTGAGTTCGGATCTGGTAGGAACCCGCCTGGACTTGCCGGCACCGCTGGACAAGCCGGCCACCGAGCCGCTGGCGACCACGGTGGCCGCGCAGCTGCCGATGGGCGCTGGTCGCATCGATGTGGCCTTTGGCCAGCGTCTGGCCCTGGCCGCGCGCAGCCACAACAACCGCACCGGTGTGCAGGTCACCCTGGGCAGCGACCATGCCGATCGCGAGCCGCCGCCCAGCGGACTGTCCGTCAATGGCCGCAGCCCGACTCTGGATGCGCTGGAGTGGATCAGTCTGGCCCGTGGTGGCAACGACGATGACGGCATGCCGCTGCGTGCAGTGGACGTGCAGGTCGGCAAGCTGATGCTGATCGGCGGCGTCTTCGAGCAGACCCGGTTGCAGCTGCAGCCGGGACCGCAGGCGCTGGACGTGCGCCTGGATGGACCTTCGCTGGCCGGCCGCCTGACCGTACCCAACGCCGAAGGAGGCACCATCAGTGGCCGACTCGACCGTGTGCACTGGCAGTCGCTGCCGCCGGCGCCGGGCGCGGCCGCGCCAGCCCGGGTGCAGGCCGGCGCCAACGACATGGACCCGGCCAAGCTGCCGCCGTTCGCGCTGGACATCCCCGACCTGAAGTTCGGCAAGGTGGTGCTGGGCCAGGCGGTGCTGCGTACGCGGCCGCTGGCCAATGGCCTGAACGTGGACGAGCTGCGCTTCCGCGCACCCGATCAGGAGATCGACATCAGCGGTCGCTGGCTGGGTCGCACCGGTGGTGCCCGCACCGAGCTGACCGCGCAGGTGCGCAGCGAGGACCTGGGCGGCCTGATGCAGAACCTCGACTACGGCGGCCAGCTGCGTGGCGGCTCTGGCCAGGCGCAGCTGCTCGCCTCCTGGAGCGGGGGGCCGTCGGACTTCCAGCTGGCCAATCTGCAGGGCAGCCTTGATCTGCACGCGCGTAATGGCCAGCTGCTGGAGCTGGAGCCTGGCGCTGGCCGTGTGCTGGGCCTGCTCAGCGTGACCCAGCTGCCGCGGCGCCTGATGTTCGACTTCCGCGACTTCTTCTCCAAGGGCTTCGCGTTCAACCAGGTCGACGGCAGCGTGCAGTTCGGGCAGGGCATGGCCCGCACCGACAAGGTACTGATCGAGGGCCCGGCGGCGAACATCACCATCCGCGGCCAGGCCGACCTGCGCAACCAGCGGTTCGACCAGACCATCGATGTCAACCCGCGCGCCGGCAACCTGCTGACGGTGGTCGGCGCGGTGGCCGGTGGCCCGGTGGGCGCGGCGCTCGGCGCGGCCACCAATGCGGTACTGTCCAAACCGCTCGGCGAGATCGGCGCCCGCACCTACAAGGCGACCGGTCCATGGAAGGAGCCGA
>OJST01000172.1_pt1 | contig 18592 bp, 14 predicted proteins | sample 1599491 | NCBI WGS metagenome assembly OJST01 (sample SAMN04436635, study PRJEB24849) | human gut metagenome | biome: human gut; feature: NICU; material: stool | host: Homo sapiens | place: USA: Saint Louis, MO | collected 2010-02-10
CCGAGCTTACATGGACGTACTTGCAGCGTCCCCCTCAACCGGACCCACCCCGCCAACCCACGGAATGCAGGCTTTTGCCGTTGACGTTGACGTTGATTGCAGCGGGTGCAGGGCTGCAAGCCCTGCCGGAATCCAACACCCCTCAGCAGGCCTCAGCCACCGCAGTGCGGGGACGCCCCAGCCACGCCAGCAGCAGGCCCGATGCCGCCAGCAGGCCACCGGCCACCGGAATCGCCGCGTAACCCAAACCCGAGCTGATCACCGCGCCCCCCAGCGCGGCACCCACCGCGTTGCCGAGGTTGAACGCACCCACGTTGATCGACGACGCCAGGCCCGGCGCCTCGCTCGCCGCCTGCATCACCCGGATCTGCAGCGGCGGCACGATGGCGAAGGTCGCCGCGCCGAACAGCAGCACGCCCAGCGCCGCAGTGGCGTGGTGCATGAAGGCCAGCGGCAGCACGAACATCAGCACGGCCAGGACCGCCAGCAGGATGCGGGTCGCGCCATCAAGCGACCAGTCGGCCATGCGCCCACCGATGCCATTGCCAAACGTGAAGCCGATACCGATCAGGGCCAGCGACATCGCGATGAAGGTGTTGGAGGCGCCGGTCAGTTCGGTCAGCACCGGCGCCACGTAGGTGTACAGAGTGAACATCGCACCCGCGCCGAGCACCGTGGTGCCCATCGCCAGCAGTACCTGCGGCTGCAGGATGGCCTTCAGTTCGCGGCGCACGTCCGGGCGCGGCCCCGGTGCAGATGCCGGCAGCGCGAAGCCGAGCGCGGTGATCGCAATCAGGCCCAGCACTGCAGTACCGGCGAAGGACAGGCGCCAGCCCAGTTGCTGGCCCACCCAGGTCGCCAGCGGCACGCCGCCGATATTGGCGATGGTCAGGCCCATGAACATGGTGGCCACGGCGGCGGCCTGCTTGTCCTTCGGCACCAGGCTGGCGGCAACCACCGCACCGATGCCGAAGAAGGCACCGTGGTTGAGGCTGGTGACCAGGCGCGACAGCAACAGCAGGCCGTAGTTCGGGGCCAGTGCCGAGAGCAGGTTGCCGACCACGAAGATCGACATCAGCAGCATCAGCGCGGTGCGCTTGCCGAAGCGGCCCATCAGCAGGGTCATCACCGGTGCGCCCAGCATCACGCCCACGGCGTAAGCGGTGATCAGCATGCCGGCAGTGGGAATGCCCACACCCACGCCGTCGGCGATGACCGGCAACAGGCCCATCGGCGCAAACTCGGTGGTTCCGATGGCGAAGGCGCCGACGGCAAGCGCCAGCAAGGCGGCTCTGGAATTCATGGGGGGGTCCTGGGGGAGGGATTCGGGAGTGCGTAGCCTGCGCGCTTTGCTGTGGCGGATTAAGCCTCGCCCCGGGAAAACACTGTTGATTCTGGTTCACAAGTGAGGCACGGAAACCCGCTGCAAGTGCAAAAACCGCAGCGCCGTAGCAGAGCCGTGCCCCCCACAAACGCAGAACCCCCGGCCGGGCCGGGGGTTCTGAGGGACTTACATGCCAGAGGCGCTTACCAGTTACCAGCGCCCGGCACGTTGTGCTCGCGCGCGCGACGGCGCATCAGCAGGTTCAGCCATTCCACCAGCACCGAGAAGCCCATCGCGGCGTAGATGTAGGGCTTGGGCACGTGCACGTCCAGGCCGTCCAGGATCAGCACCGCACCGATCATCAGGATGAAGGCCAGCGCCAGCATCTTCACGGTCGGGTTGGCGTCGATGAAGCGGCCCAGCGGGTTGGCGGCCAGCAGCATCACCAACACCGACAGCAGGATGGCGGCGACCATGACCGGGATGTGGTCGGCGATGCCAACCGCGGTGATCACCGAGTCCAGCGAGAACACGATGTCGATCACCGCGATCTGCGCGATCACGTAGCCGAACACGGCCGAGGCCTTGGTGGTGCTCGGATCTTCATCCTCGCCGCCGCTGATCAGTTCCTTGATCTCCATGCAGCCCTTGATGATCAGGAACAGGCCACCGACGATCAGCACCAGGTCACGGATGGAGATGCCCATGCCGGCCACCGTGAACAGGTTGGCCGCCATGTGCGCCAGATACGCCAGCGACACCAGCAGACCGATACGGGTGATGCAGGCCACGGCGATACCGAGCTTGCGTGCGAACGGGCGACGTTCTTCCGGCAGCTTGCTGACCGCGATGGAAATGAATACCAGGTTGTCGATGCCGAGCACGATTTCCAGCGCGCTGAGCGTGAACAGGGTTACCCAGGCATTGGGGTCGGCGAGGAACTCAAAGGACATGGAATCTCTTCAAGGCAGTGGGGGAATGGGGTTTCAGCCGTAGCTGCCGGCCAGCGCGTGCGGAACCACGACCAGGGCCCAGCACAACAGCACGTTCATCATCAGCACGAACACCGCCGCCGAGCCCATGTCCTTGGCGCGGCCAGCCAACTCGTGGATTTCGCTGCCGTAACGTTCGATCACCGCCTCGATCGCCGAGTTGGCCAGTTCCATCGCCAGCACCAGCAGCATCGAACCGATCATCAGCGCACGCTCGACCGGCGTCTGCCCCAGCCAGACCGCGACCGGGGCCAGCAGGATCAGCAGGTAGACCTCCAGCCGGAACGACGATTCGTGCAGCCAGGCGGCGCGCAGGCCCTGCCAGGACCAGCGGGCGGCCTGGAAGATGCGGCGCGGGCCGCGGGGCAGATGGCCGAACTGATCAGCCACGGGTGGAACATCCAGCAACAGGGGCGCGGCGCAGCGACCGCTCAGACGCACGGCAGGGAATCATGGGTGCACAGGAATAGGCAGATGGCCGCCATTTTGCCACAAGGCCACCAGCCGCATCCCGGCACCGGCCCGGTGAATGGACCGCCAGGGGCAAGCCCCGGCCCGCCCCAGCTTCTATGATGGCGTTCCCTTCCCTGCTGGAGCGCCTGATGTCCCGTCGCCGTACCTGCCTGCTGATGCTGGGCCTGCTGACCGCCGCACCGCTGGCCCAGGCCCTGGGCCCGACCACGTCGCCCCGGGTACCCGAACAGGTCTCCAACGTGGCCTGGGCCGGCGACATGGCCCGGTTCGCCAGCGCCGACCAGGCCAACCCGCCGCCCCGCGGTGGCATCGAATTCATCGGCAGCTCCTCCATCCGCTTCTGGGAGAGCCTGGCCACCGACTTCCCCGGCCAGCCTGTATTCAACCGCGGTTTCGGCGGCTCGGAAGTGCGCGACAGCACCTGGTATGCCGGCCAGATCGTGGTGCCGTATGCGCCGTGCAAGGTGTTCTTCTACGCCGGTGACAACGACCTCAACAGCGGCCGCACCGCGACCCAGGTGCGCGACGACGTGGTCGCCTTCGTGCAGCGCGTGCATCGCGACCTGCCGAAGACCAAGGTCGAGTACCTGTCGATCAAGCCGAGCCCGTCGCGGGCGCACCTGCTGCCGGCGATCAACGAGGCCAACACGCTGATCAAGGCTGCGCTGGCCAAGCTGCCCAACACCGGCTTCACCGACATCTACACGCCGATGCTGCGCGCGGATGGCCAGCCGGATGCAACGCTGTTCCGCGAGGACATGCTGCACATGACCCCGGCCGGCTATGACATCTGGACCAAGGCGCTGGCGCCGAAGGTCAACTGCAACTGAGCAACCCCATCCACGCATGGCGTGGATGTACTGCGGATCGCGGGAAACTGTCGAAGGCGGGGCGGTGTGGGTTTGCAGGACCGTTGGCGCCATGGATGGCGCCATCGAGCCCCCATGGACGGGTTTACGGCGTGTCCTGCAAGCCCACACCGCCCCACCACCCACGGAATGCCTGCTTTTGCCGTTGCTGTTGCCTTGGCTTGAAGCCTCTGCAGGTGCAGGGCTGCAAGCCCTGCAATAAACCCTACCTGCCCATCGCCTTGGCGATCGCTTCCACCAGCAGCTCACCGGTCACCGGCTTGCGCAGGAAACCACCGATGCCGGCCGCTTCCACCTGCTGCTGAAGGTCCGGATCGGTCCGTGCCGTCACGGCGAGCAGTGGCAGCATGTAGCCCTGGTTGCGCAGGTGCTGGGCCAGCTCGAAGCCGCTCAGGCCCGGCAGGTCCAGATCCAGCAGGCCGACGTCGAAATCCCCTGCGCTGATCTCGCGCAGTGCCGCCAGCGCATGGCCCGCATGCACCACTTCATGGCCGCGCGCACTCAACAGCCCGCGCACCACATCAGCCACGGTTGCATCATCCTCGACCAGCAGCACGCGCAATGGCGGCATGTTGGCCGCATCCTCGCGGTGCACTTCGCCCTCGGACTCTGCATTGGCATCGACCACCAGCGGCAACGGCAGGGTCACGCCAAAACACGTGCCGCGGCCGAGCTGGCTCTCGACCTGGATACGCCCCTGCATCGCCTGCGCCAGTTCGCGGCAGATCGCCAGGCCCAGGCCGCTGCCGCCGTACTGCGCCGCGGTGCGGGCGCCATCGGCCTGCTCGAAGCGGCGGAACAGGCGCTGCTGCTGTTCCTGGCTGATGCCCGGCCCGGTGTCGCGCACTTCGAAATGCAACGCGCGCAGCTCGCCGTCGCTGCGCGCATGCAGGGTGATGGTTCCACGGCTGGTGAACTTGACCGCGTTGGAGAGCAGGTTGAGCAGGATCTGCCTTACCCGCATCGCATCGCCGGTCGCCTGCAGGCCCGGCGGCAACTGGTTGTCGAGGGTGAAGCGCAGACCCTTCTGCGCTGCCAGCGGTCCCATCAGCGCGGCCAGGTCCTGCAGCAGGCAGCTCAGCGCGAACGGCTTGGACTGCAGTTCCAGCCGTCCGGATTCGATCCGTGCCAGGTCCAGTGCATCGTTGACCAGGTGAAGCAGGTGTTCGCCGGCGTGCCGGATCGACTGCGTGTAGCCGCGCTGCTGCGGGTCCAGCGGCGAGGCCAGCAGCAGTTCGCTCATGCCGAGCACACCGGTCATCGGCGTGCGGATTTCGTGGCCGAGATTGGCCAGGAAGCGGGTCTTGGCCGCCGAGGCCTGTTCGGCCAGTTCCTGTTTATGCAGTGCCAGCTGATAGGCATGGCGCCGCTGCAGGCGACGGCGATACAACCAGGCAAACCAACTGGTCAGCAGAAGCGCGATCGAGGCCAGCACCAGCAGCCCGGACAGGCTGCGCCACCACGGTGGCTGTACACGGAATTCCAGGCTCTGCACCCGGGACCAGACATGATCGGCCGAGCGCGCCTGTACCTCCAGGCGGTAGCTGCCCGGCGGCAGGCGCGAGAACAGGCGCTCACCGGCCGGCCCCACTTCCACCCAATCGGGGTCGTAGCCGGCCAGGCGGTAGCGGTAGCTGTTGGAGGCCGAATCGGCGAACGACAACAGTCGCGCGACGATGCGCAGGTCACGGTCACCATCGGCGATCTGCAAGGGCGTGTCATGGGTCAGGTCGAGTACCTGCTCGTTGCGGCGGACTTCGACCCGTTCGATCACCAACGGCGCCCGCCGCACCGACGGACGCACCTGTTCCGGGTCGAACACCACCACGCCGGCCGGGGTACCGGCCACCAGATGGCCATCGCCGGACATCGTCAACGTGTGCTCGCGGAACTCCTGGCTGGGCAGACCGTCGTGCACGCCGTACAGGCGCACGCTCTGGCCATCGGCGCCAACCCGGACCAGGCCGCGCGCACTGGTGGCCCAGGCCACCCCCTGTGCGTCGACCACCAGCCCGGAAGCGGAGATCGCCGGGTAACCCTGCTCCGCGCCGACCACGGCCTGCCGTTCAAGCCGCCCCTGGCTCCAGCGGTAGCGCGACAGGCGGCCATCCTCCGACAGCCAGACCTGGCCATCGCGGCCCACGTGCAACGCATGGATCGCCGTCGCCGGCGCGCCCGGCACCGGCTGGAAGCGCTCGCTTTCCGGCAGCCACTGCAGCAGGCCACGGCTACTGGCCAGCCAGATGTGGTCCTGCGGCCCGCATTCCACATCCAGGTTGAGCTGGCCCTGCTGCAGGCCGCGCTGGCCGTTTTCCAGCTGGCGGCGCAGGCGACCGTCGAGGTCACGCTGCTGCAGGCCTGCAGGCAACATCAACCATAGACTGTCGCCGTCACAGGTCATCATCGACTCGATGACCCCTTCCATGGTCGCGTCGGCCCCGGCATCACGGCCCCAGCGACGTAGCTCACGTCGCTTCGGGTCATAGCGCAGCAACGCATCGGTCGAGCCGATCCAGACCTGGCCACGGCGATCCTCGCGTACCGAGGACAGCCAGTACATGCCATTGACCCAGGTGCGGTGCTGCTCGATCTTGCCGGTCCTGGGATCGAACCGGTCCAGCGCGCCGTGGCTGCCGACCGTCCAGATGCCGCCATTGCTGGAAGGGCTGGTGCCGAGCACGAAGGCATTGCGCAGCGAACCGGTGTCATCCTCCAATCGCGACAGCACCGAGAACTGCCACCAGCGCGGCAGCAGATGCCACAGGCCGGCATTGGTACTGGCCAACCAGATGCCGCCTTCGCGGTCCTCGTAGGCGCCCGTCCAGTTCGGCCGCACCGGCCCGCGCGCAACGGCGCTGTACAGCGGAACGGTCTGGTACTGCCCATCCACGGCCCGACCAAGCCCGGTACGGGTATCCAACCAATGCCCGCCCTGTTCATCGCGCAGCATCATGCCGAGCACCTGCTCGCCCGGCGGCAGTTTCCAGGGCGGCGATTCAAAACGCCCGTCGGGGCGACGCACCGTGGCGCCGGCCATCGTACTGATCCACAGGCTGCCATCGGGTTCGCTGGTCAACCCATTGATCAGCAGGCTGGGAATGACGTCGGTGCCGACCCGCTCGAAGTCGGTGCCGGTCCAGCGCGCCACGCCATGCTTGGTGCCGACCCACAGGCTGCCATCGGCCAGCGTAGCCAGGTACGGCACCGAGGCGGCAGGCAGGCTGCGGGGATTGTTGGCCTCGGGCAGGAAACGCTGCAGGCGGTCCTGGCTGTCCAGCCGGTACAGCCCACCTTCGTGGGTGCCGAACCAGATCGCACCGTCCGGCGTGGTCGCCAGGCTCCAGACCGTGTTGGTCCCCATCAAAGGCTGGCTGCTGCGGTCGTAGAAATGCAGCTGGCGGCGGTCGGCCGACATCCGTACCAGGCCCGCGTTCTCGGTCCCGATCCAGAGCTGGTTGCGCGCATCGACCAGGACCGTCCAGATGCGGTTGTCGCGCAGGCCATCCTCAGAACGCCAGATCCGGTAGTTGCGCCCGTCGTAACGGGCCAGGCCGTCGTTGGTGGCGATCCACAGGTAGCCATAGCGGTCTTCGGCCATGCGGTTGACGGTATTGGACGGCAGGCCGTCGAATACCGTCACCTGGCGCGGGCTCGGTGGCACCGGCTGCGCGGCAGCGGGTGACAGGCCGCACAGGAGGATCAGCAGCAGCATTGCCGCCCGCAGATACACCACCGATTGCCTCCTCACGCTGCCTGATGATTCCCGCGCTGCGGGCGTCGGCATGGTAAACCGAAAGTCGCGCCGTTCACGCCCGGCGTCGACGTTTTCAAGTTGTGGTCTGTCGTATGGCGCGAGCCTGGATGATCGCTGCCACCAGCATGTCGCCGGTCACCGGCTTGCGCAGGAAACCATCGAAACCGGCAGCGAGCACCTGCGATTCGGCATACGCATCGGAGCGGGCGGTCACCGCCACCAGTGGCAGTTCGTAGCCCAGGGTGCGCAGCTGGCGGGCGATCGCAGTGCCGTCCAGCGCAGGCAGGTCGAGATCGAGCAGGCCGACATCGAAGCCGTCGGTAGCGATCTCCGACAAAGCCCCCAGGCCATGCAGCACATGCACCACCTCATGGCCGCGGCTGCGCAGCAGGCCGGCGATGACCTCGGCCACGGTGGCATCGTCCTCCACCAGCAGGATGCGCAGTGGCGGCAGCATCGGCAGTGCCGGCGCTTCGCCCGTGGCGGCTGCCTGCCGGGTCCAGGGCAGCGGCAACCGCACCCGAAAACGCGCGCCCTTGCCTGGCTGGCTGTCCACTTCGATGCGCCCGCCCATCGCCACGGCCAGCTCCTGGCAGATCGCCAGGCCCAGCCCGCTTCCACCATAGCGCGAGGCCGTGCGCGGCCCCTCCGCCTGTTCGAATCGGTGGAACAGCCGCTCCTGCTGCTCGGCATTGATACCCGGACCACTGTCGTGCACTTCGAAGCAGAGACCGCCGCCGTTCTCTTCCAGGTGCACGGCCAGGCCGACATGACCGCGCTCGGTGAACTTGATGGCATTGCCCAGCAGGTTGAGCAGGATCTGCCGCACGCGCATCTCGTCGCCACTGACGCTGATCGGGCCGGGCGGATCGTCGCCACGCTGGAAATCCAGCTTGCGCTGTTTCGCCATGGGCTGCATCAGCGCCTGCACCTGGTCGAGCAGTCCGGCCAGGTCGAACGGACGCAGATCCAGCTCCAGTCGACCGGCTTCGATGCGCGCGAGGTCCAGCGCATCGTTGACCAACCGCAGCAGATGGCTGCCGGCCTGCTGGATGGAGCCGGCATAGCTGCGCTGCACCGGGTCCAGCGGTGTGGCCAGCAGCAACTCGCTCATGCCAAGCACGCCGGTCATCGGCGTGCGCACTTCATGCCCCAGCGTGGCCAGGAACCGGCTCTTGGCCTGCGAGGCCTGTTCGGCCAGCTCCTGCTTGTGCACGGTCAGCTGCCATTGCTGGCGACGGCGCAGGCGCGCACGGATCGACCAGACCAGGACGAGCAGCAGCGAACCGATCAGGATGTAGCCGAAGATCGCCATGCCGCTGCGCCACCAGGGTGGCAGCACCTTCACCTGCAGCTGCTGCGAAGGCGTCCATGCACCATTGGCGGTGGCCGCCTGCACTTCGATGACGTAGCTGCCGGTCGGCAGTCGCGACAGCGTGCGCTGGCCGTCGCCGCCCTGCTCCACCCAGTTCTGGTCATACCCGCGTACCCGGAAGCGGTAGCGGTTGCCCTGGGGATTGGCATACGACAACAACCGTGCATCGATCTGCAGGTCGCGATCATCCGGTCCCAGCAGCAGGGTGCCGGTATTCGGCAGCGGCTGCCAGCCGCGTGCATCGTCGCGGCGCACGCGCACCTCGGCAATCACCAGCGACGACCCGGGCAGCACCACGTCGTCGGCATTCACGTCGAATGCAACCAGGCCGGTCTGGGCAACGGCCAGAACGCGACCATCGGCATTCACCGCTGGCGGCCGGCTGGTGAACTCGGCATCGGACAGGCCATCGCGTTCATTGAACAACTGCAGGCGTCGTGCTTTCGGGTCCCAGCGCAGCAGGCCGCGCGGCGTGGTCGCCCACACCCGGCCATTGTCGGCCAATGCCAGGCCCCCCATGCTGACCGGCGGCACACCGGCGCTTCCATCAATGCGCTGGATCAGGCGCAGGCTCATGCCATCCCACTGGTAGCGCTCCAGCGCGCCCTGGCGGGCCAGCCACAACTGCTGCGGATCCACCCACACCAGGTCGTAGATCAGCCCGCGCGAGACCCCCGGCACCGCTTCGAAGCGACCGGCCTGCTCACGCCAGATGCCCATGTCGCCCATCACCCATGCCTTGCCATGGGCATCGAAGCGGATCTGCTCGATGGGTGAGTCGGCCGCCTTGCGGAAATCGTCGAGAGGATAGCTGCGCAGCACCCGGCCCTCCGCACTGCGCTGCTGCAGGCCCAGGTTCATCACCGAAAGCCAGACCGTGCCATCGGGTGCCTGCCGCATCAGGTCGATGCGCTGGCGCAGATCGGCGCCTCCACCGATGTGCCAGTCGTGCAGCGCGCGGGTAGCCGGGTCATACACGCTGATGCGGCCGGCACGCCCCAGCCACAGGCGCCCGTCCGACCGCGGCAGTACCGACCACACCGCACCGCTGCCGATCTCGCGGTCGCTGGCCAGCAGGCGCAACGTGCCATGTGCGTCCAGCTGATACACGCCGTGCGCCGAACCCACGTAGTAGTTCTGGCCATCACTGGCCGCGCCCAGCAGGTACTGGCTGTCCAGCGGCTTGCCATCGAGCTGGTTCCAGATCGAGAAGCGGCGCCAGTCCGGCGGGAGGTAGGCCAGTCCCTGGGTCAGCAGGGCGACCCACAATCCGCCTTCATGGTCCTGCAGCAGATCGAGCACACCGCTCTGTGCAGTGAGGAAACCACTGCCGCGGTCGCCGTCGAGCCGCCATAGCGCACTTGCGTCGCCACGCAGCAGGCCATCGGACGTGCCCGCCCAGTAGCCGCCCTGGCGATCGGCCAGCACCAGCGCCGAGCGCAGGCCGGCGCTGTCGCTCCAGCGCGGACGACTGACCCGGTCCTGCGCATCGATGCGATACAGGCCATCGTTCTGGCTGCCGACCCAGATCGAGCCATCCGGATCGCGGCTCATCCGCAGCACGCTCAATGCGCCCAGCGCGTGCGGTGCCACGGGCTCGAAGTCACGGCCATTCCAGCGTGCGACGCCGGCCTCGGTACCGATCCACAGGCGCCCGCGCGCATCGACCAGACTGCTGTAGATGGTGTTGCTGGGCAGGCCGTCGGCACGGGCCGGGTCGTGCTTGAAGAAGCGCAGGCTGCCGTCCTCCCCGAACCGGCAGATACCCTGGCTGCTGGTGCCGATCCACAACGCATCCCCGGCATAGGCCAGCGTCCAGAACTGGCCCAGGCACGGACCATTGACCGCATCGAAGGTCTTGAACCGCTCGCGGTCGGCATCCAGGCGGGCCACGCCCTTGCCATTGATGCCCACCCACACACGGTCCAGCGGATCGACCAGCAGGGTCTCGATCTCGTTGCCGGGCAACGAGCCGGGCTGTTCCGGGTCATGTTCCCAGACCCGCAGCGAGCTGCCGTCGTAGCGCACCAGACCGCCATCGGTTGCGGCCCAGACATGGCCCTGGCGGTCCTCGGCCAGCGCCAGCACCATGCGTGAAGGCATGCCTTCGGCGGCACCGAAGCGCCGCAGGCGTGGTGTTTCTGCCATGTCCAGGGCTGCAGCCGCCGTGGCAGACGCCAACAGCAGCAGCCCCGTTGCCGCGATGCCCAGGCACCACAGGCGCCAGCTGCTCGTCATCCTGAACCCCCTGTCCTGTCCCGATTGTCACACAGGGCCGGGGTCATGGCTGCAACAGCCTGTTGCCGGGGCAGGACCACCACGAACTGTTGCAGCCATGCACGCATCCTTGGCAGGGGCCTGTGCGTATGATCACAGCGTCCCCCTTCCGGAGCCCGCCATCGATGCGTCCCTGCCTGGCCCTGCTGCCGATGCTGCTCGCCACCGCTCCCGCCTGGGCGGATGCAGATACCTATCGCCTCGATCCGGTGCACACGCGTGTGCTGTTCAGCATCGACCACGCGGGCTACTCGCAGGCGATGGGCACGGTCTCCGGCAGTGAGGGCCGCCTGCAGTTCGATCCCGACAACTGGCGCGAGGCCACACTGGATGTCGAGGTCCCCGTGTCGCGATTGGACCTTGGCGATGCCAAATGGAACCAGGCCACGCTGGCCCGCAGCCTTCTGGATGGCGAGCGTTTCCCGAAGGCACATTTCGTCTCCAGCCGGGTCGAACCGATCGATGCCAGGCGCGCCCGCGTGATCGGCACCCTGACCCTGCGCGGGGTCAGCCAGGAGATCACGCTGGACGTGACCCTCAACGCCATCAAGCGCTACCCCCTCCCCCCGTTCCGACGCACCGCCGGTTTTTCCGCCAGCACCACGCTGAGCCGGCGCGCGTTCGGCATCACCGCCTGGCCGGGCGTCATCGGTGATGCAGTACAGCTGAGGATCGAGGCTGAAGCCACCCTCGACCGCAGCGACGCCCCGGGAACTCCCGCTCCCGTTCCACACTCCGACCCCAAGACGGCCCCCTAGAGGACCCTTCATGACCGCCAAGAACACCCCCGCCGCCTGGGGGAGTGTCAGCCAGATCCTGCATTGGTTGATCGCATTGCTGATCCTCGCCCTGGGCGTGGTCGGCCTGACCATGGGCGAACTGCCCAAGACCCCCAAGTATTTCTGGGTCTATACCGCGCACAAGTCGATCGGCATCACCGTGCTGGCGCTCGTGCTCTTCCGCCTCGGCTGGCGTCTGTATGCCGGTGCCCCCAAGCCGGTGCCGGGCGTGCCCAGCTGGCAGGAACGCATCGCCAGTGCCACCCACGTGCTGCTGTATGTGCTGATGTTCGCCATCCCGCTGTCGGGCTGGCTGTACGACTCGGCCAGCGGCCTGCGCCCGTTCCGCTGGTTCGGCCTGGTCGACGTGCCCAAGCTGAGCGGTCCCGACCCGCAGGTGGTCGCGGTATCGCATGCCATCCACGAGTACGGCTTCTGGCTGTTGATCGCGGTGGTGCTGGCCCATGCCGGCGCTGCCTTCTACCACCACCTGTTCCAGCGCGATGCGACCTTGTCCCGCATGTTGCCGCGCGGCTGGCTCGCCTCCCCTCAGAAGGACTGACCGATGAACCTGAAACTGACCACTCCGGCCGCCGTGGCCGCCGCCCTGGCCGGCATGCTGGCCACCACCCCGGTGTTCGCCGCCGACTACGCACAGGCGCCCGGCGCCGGCTCGATCCTGGTGTTCGCCACCAAGTACGACGGCGAAGTGTTCACCGGCAGCTTCCCGGGCTTTGCCACCAAGCTCAGTTTCGACCCGGCCAATCCGGCCGCCGGTTCGCTGGACGTGGTGATCCCGCTGGCCGGCGCCAAGAGCGGCAACAGCGACCGTGACTCGACCCTGCAGACCGCCGACTTCTTCAATGTTGGCAAGTTCGCCACCGCACGCTACACCGCCAAGGGCTTCCGCGCGGTGGGCAATGACCAGTTCGCCGCCGATGGCACACTGGAGCTGCGAGGCGTCAGCAAGCCGGTCACCCTCACCTTCACCTGGAAGCCGGGCACCCAGCCGGTGCTGACCGGCAAGGCCACGGTCAAGCGCCTGGACTTCGGCGTCGGCGGCGGCGACTGGGCCGACACCAAGACCATCCCGGACGAAACCGCGATCAGCACGATCGTGAAGTTCGACGCGAAATAAACCGCGTCTGGTAGTGCCGGCCGCTGGCCGGCATCACCGGGCATCGCGGGGTTGCCGGCCAGCGGCCGGCACTACCGAACGTCGGCCAGCCAGGCCTGGACCGTGGCCGCGTCGAACGGCCAGTCCAGCTCACGACCGCCAGTCTCGTCACGCAGCACCGGCACCCGCGCGCCGTAGCGCGCTTCCAGCGCAGGCTGGTCATCCAGGAACACCGATTCGAACTCCGGTGCCCGCGCCTTGGCCAGCTCGGCCAGGGCCATGTCGCACAGGTGGCAGTCATCGCGCTGGAACAGGGTCAACACCGGTTTTGCTCCCTCTGCCGAAATGCTGCGCCGCAGCCATGGAAGTGCGGCATGAACCGCTAGAATAGCGGTCTCCTCCGGTACCCGCAGTACGGCAACCATGGCTGTCAGCACGTTCGACGTTTTCAAGATCGGCATTGGCCCGAGCTCCTCGCACACCGTCGGGCCGATGAAGGCCGCCGAGCGATTCATCCATCGCTGGCTGCTTGACCCGGGCCGCCTGCACGAGGTCGCGCGCATCCGCGCCGATGTCTATGGCTCGCTGGCGCTGACCGGCCGCGGCCATGGCACCGACAAGGCGATCCTGCTGGGCCTGGAAGGCCAGCGGCCGAACCTGATCGATCCGGACATCATTCCGGCCACCCTGGAGCGCATCCGCAGCAGCAAGCGCATCCAGCTGATGGGCCAGCACGAGATCGCCTTCGACGAGAAGCGCGACCTCGGCATGAACAAGCGCCAGAAGCTGCCGTACCACACCAACGGCATGCGCTTCACCGCGTACAACGCGGAGGACGAGGTGATCGCCACCCGCGACTATTACTCGGTCGGTGGCGGCTTCGTGGTCAACCAGGATGATGCGGCCGATGACCGTATCGTGCCCGACGAGACCCCGCTGCCCTACCCGTTCAAGAGCGGCGACGAGCTGCTGGCGCAGACCGCGCGCAGCGGCCTGAGCATTGCCCAGCTGATGTTCGAGAACGAGAAGTGCTGGCGCAGCGAAGACGAGATCCGCGCCAACCTGCGCGAGATCTGGAGTGCGATGCAGTCGTGCGTGGCGCGCGGCATCCGCGAGGAAGGCGTGCTGCCGGGTGGCCTGAAGGTCGGCCGTCGTGCACCGGCGCTGTACCGCGAGCTGTCGTCGAAGCCGGAAGCAGCGATGCGCGATCCGCTGACCACGCTGGACTGGGTCAACCTGTACGCGCTGGCGGTGAACGAAGAGAACGCCGCCGGTGGTCGTGTGGTGACTGCGCCCACCAACGGCGCTGCCGGCGTGCTGCCGGCGGTGCTGCATTACTTCGACCGTTTCTGCCCCGGCGCCAACGAACAGCGCGTATTCGACTTCCTGCTGACCTCGGCAGCGATCGGCATCCTGTACAAGGAAAACGCCTCGATCTCCGGCGCCGAAGTGGGCTGCCAGGGCGAAGTGGGCGTGGCCTGCTCGATGGCGGCCGGTGGCCTGGTCGCAGCGCTGGGTGGCAACCCGAGCCAGATCGAGAATGCCGCGGAAATCGGCATGGAACACAACCTCGGCCTGACCTGTGATCCGATCGGCGGGCTGGTGCAGATCCCCTGCATCGAGCGCAATGCGATGGGCGCGGTGAAGGCGATCAATGCCTCGCGCATGGCGATGCGCGGCGACGGCAAGCACAAGGTGTCGCTGGACAAGGTGATCAAGACCATGCGCGATACCGGCCGCGACATGCAGGACAAGTACAAGGAAACCAGCCGTGGCGGCCTGGCGGTGAACGTCATCGAGTGTTGAGGTCGACCGGTCCCGGCGCGATGGCGCCGGGCCACAGGTAGAGTCGACCGTTGGTCGACTATCGCGCGCAGCGCGGGATTTTCGCTCGTTGTGGTGAAGGTAGTCGACTAACAGTCGACTCTACCCAGTCGACTCTACCTCGTCGCCCTTGCCGGGTCGGACGACACCGTCACTACGTTCCGGTTAGGCTCGGGGCTCCCCTATCCAGGACCGCCCCATGCGCGTGATCGCTGCCGCCCTGCTTGCCTGCCTTCCACTGCCTGCGCTGGCCGCGCCCACTTACGGGCCGCGGCTGGAGGGTTTCGACTACGGCTATCCGGTGAAGACCTTCGCGCTGGAATCGCAGCGGCAGCCGCTGGAAATGGCCTACCTCGACATCGCGCCGAAGAAGGCACCCATCGGCGTGGTGGTGCTGCTGCACGGCAAGAACTTCTGTGCCGCCACCTGGAAGGAATCGATCAAGCCACTGGTTGCCGCCGGCTACCGGGTGATCGCCCCGGACCAGGTGGGCTTCTGCAAATCCAGCAAGCCCGAGCGGTACCAGTATTCGTTCGCGCAGCTGGCCGCCAACACCCATGCCCTGCTGCAACAGCTGCAACTGGGTGATGTCCCGGTGCACCTGGTCGGTCATTCGATGGGCGGCATGCTGGCGGTGCGCTATGCGCTGATGTTCCCGCAGGACCTGCGCAGCCTGTCACTGGTCAACCCGATCGGGCTGGAAGACTGGAAGGCGCTGGGTGTTCCCTGGCGCAGCGTGGACACGTGGTACGCCGGCGAAATGAACATCAGCTATGACAGCATCCGCCGCTACCAGCTGGATGTGTACTACGACGGCAAATGGAAGCCGGCGTATGAACCGTGGGCACGGATGCAGTCGGGCATGTACGAAGGGCCCGGCAAGCAGGCCGTTGCATGGAGCCAGGCACTGGCCTCGGACATGGTGTTCAACCAGCCGGTGGTCTACGAACTCAAGAATGTTCAGGTGCCGACCACGCTGTTCATCGGCCAGAAGGACCGCACCGCGATCGGTCGCGACCTGGCGCCACCAGCGGTGAAGGCGACGCTGGGCAACTATCCGGTGCTCGGGAAGGCGGCAGCCGCGGCGATTCCCGGCGCGACGCTGATCGAGTTCGCCGAACTGGGCCATTCGCCGCAGGTGCAGGACGCGAAGCAGTTCAACGCGGCGTTGCTGAAGGCATTGAAGGCGCATTGAACGGCAGCCCTCCCCTGTAGAGTCGCGCCATGCTCGGCTTATCCGGCAAGAGGGATCTCGCCAGTAGCAGCCGAGCATGGGCTCGGCTCTACAGAAGCAGTGCGATCAGCCGACGATCCGCAGCACGTCATCCAGCAACGCGGCGGCAGTGACTTCCGCGCCCGCGCCCGGGCCCTGGATCAACAACGGCTGGCGGTGATAGCGATCGCTGTGGATGGCCACGCGGTTGTCGGTGCCCGCGCCCTGCGCCAACGGGTGATCGGCAGGCAACTCACGCAGGCCCACCTGCGCACCCTCGCCATCGACACGGCCAACGAAACGCAGCACGCGGCCATTGTCATGCGCCTGCTGCCAGCGCGCCTGCAACGGCGCATCCAGCTGCTCGAGCGCCGCCACCGCGTCCTCCAGCGGCAGCGCTGCCAGCGCTTCAGGCACCAGTGAATCCACCTCTACCTGCGACGCATCCAGCGCCAACCCACTGCTGCGGGCCAGAATCAGCAGCTTGCGACGCACGTCTTCACCGGAAAGGTCCAGGCGCGGATCCGGCTCGGTGTAGCCGGCAGCCAGCGCCTCGCGCACCGCCACCGAGAACGGCGACTGGCCGTCATAACGATGGAACAGCCACGCCAGCGAACCGGACAGCACGCCTTCGATGGCATGGATGTGATCGCCACCGGCTACCAGTGCACGCAGGCTGCTCAACAGCGGCAGGCCCGCGCCCACCGTCGCGCTGTCGCCATAGCGTGCGCCACTGTCGGCACAGCTTTCCGCAATGGCCTGCGCGCGGGCCAGCTGCGCACCACGCCCCAGCTTGTTGGCGGTCACCACATGCACGCCCCGCGCCAGCCACTGCACGTGGCGCGCGGCCACGTCTTCACTGGCGGTGGCGTCGACCACCACGTCGCCACGCTCCAGTCCTTCGGCACTCGCCCACGGTGGCGAACTCTGGCCATCGCGCGGTGCACGCCGTGCCAGTTCCAGCGGCAAGGCCAGGTCACGATCGATCTCCAGCGCAGTGCGTGAATTGGCCAGCCACTGCACGCTGGGCAGTTCCAGCCCACGCGCCCGCAATGCCTGGTAACGCTGTACGAAGGCCGAGCCGACCGTGCCGGTGCCCAGCAGCGCCAGGCGTCCCACGCCCAGAGCAGGAATTTCTGCGGCGAGCGCGCTCATGCATCCACCACCTGTTTGCGGCGCGCAGCCGCATCAATCACCGCTTCGGCACGCTGCAGCGCGGCGCCGAGATCGGCCAACAGGTCACGCTCGGCCTCGATGCCAACCGACAGGCGCAGCAGGCCTTCGCTGATGCCGGCCGCGGCACGCGCTTCGGCGGTCATCGCCGCATGGGTCATGGTGGCGGGATGCGCGATCAGGCTTTCGACGCCGCCCAGCGATTCGGCCAGCGTGAAACAGCGCAGGCCATCGACGAACGCGCGCACCGCCGCGTGCGGATCATCACCCGCGCAGTGCGCCAGTTCGAACGACAGCATCGCGCCGAAGCCACTCTGCTGGCGAGCAGCGATGGAGTGGCCCGGGTGATCAGCCAGACCCGGATAATAGACGCGGCCGACCGCCGGATGCTGGTCCAGCAGCGCAACGATCGACGTGGTGTTCTCCTGATGCACGCGCAGGCGCGCATCCAGCGTGCGCAGGCCGCGCAGGGTCAGGAAGGCATCGAACGGCGAACCCGTCAGGCCCAGCGCGTTGCCCCACCACACCAGCTGCTCATGCAGTGCCGGATCGCGCGCGACGACCGCACCGCCCACCACGTCGCTGTGGCCGTTGATGTACTTGGTGGTGGAATGCAGCACCAGATCCGCGCCGAATGACAGTGGTTGCTGCAGGGCCGGCGACAGGAAGGTGTTGTCGACCACAACCAGAGCACCTGCCTTGTGCGCGGCATCGATGACGAAGCGCAGGTCGGTGATGCGCAGCAGCGGATTGGACGGCGTTTCCACCAGCACCAGCTTCGGCTGGGTGGCCAGCGCCTGCGACAGCGCGCGCGGCTCGGTCAGGTCGGCGGTGACCAGTTCGAAATGGCCCTTCTTCGCCAGCGCATTGAACAGACGCCAGCTGCCACCGTACGCGTCGTGCGGCACGACCAGGGTATCGCCCGGCTGAAGCAGCGCGTTCAGCACCAGGTTGATCGCGCCCATGCCGGTGGCGGTGATCACGCCGCCCGCACCGCCTTCCAGCTCGGCCAGCGCTTCACCCAACAGGTCGCGGGTCGGGTTGCCACTGCGCGTGTAGTCGTACTGGCGCTTGTTGCCGAAGCCTTCAAAACTGAAGTTCGACGACAGCACGATCGGCGGCGTGACCGCGCCATGCGCGGTGTCCCGATCGATGCCGGCACGGACGGCGGCAGTGGTGCGGCTACAGGACGGCTCGTTGGCGTGCAGGCTCATGCGGACTCTCCAGAGGTGCGGAAGGCGGTGGCGAGGATCGCGTCGATGCGATCGGTTTCTTTGAGGAAGGCGTCGTGGCCGTAGGGCGAGCGCAGCACGCGCAGGCTTCCGCGCGGCCCCAGCCCCTCGACCAGGCCGACCAGGTCGGCCAGCGGCACCAAGCGGTCACCCTCCACCGCGACCACCACGGTCGGCGGCAGGATGGCC
>OJST01000173.1_pt1 | contig 18551 bp, 5 predicted proteins | sample 1599491 | NCBI WGS metagenome assembly OJST01 (sample SAMN04436635, study PRJEB24849) | human gut metagenome | biome: human gut; feature: NICU; material: stool | host: Homo sapiens | place: USA: Saint Louis, MO | collected 2010-02-10
CTCCCGCCGCCGGTGCCGAGCCCGCGCTGGCGCAGACCTGGACGGGCAGCGCCTGGCCCTGGCAGCGGCAGAACACCTTCGCGCAGCTGGGGCGTCGCCAGGACACGCTGTTGTCGGGGGTGCGCAACGCCACCACCTTCGAGTTCCAGGTCCGCCGTGACCGCCTGGTCCGCGATGCCGAGCTGGATCTGAGCTTCACGCCGTCACCGTCGCTGTTGCCGACCCTGTCGCACCTGCGGGTCTACCTCAACGACGCGATGATGGGCGTGGTGCCGATCAGCAACGACCAGCTGGGTCGCCCGGTGCAGGCCAAGCTGCCGCTGGACGCGCGCCTGATCGCCGATTTCAACCAGGTCCGGCTGGAGTTCGTCGGCCACTACACCGACATCTGCGAAGAGCCGACGCACAGCTCGCTGTGGGTCAACCTGTCCAGCAACAGCACGCTGCGCCTGGGCGGCCAGCCGCTGGCGATGCAGGACGACCTGGCCAACTTCCCGCTGCCGTTCTTCGATCCGCGCGATACCGCACGGCTGGAACTGCCGGTGGTGTTCGCTGCCGCACCGAGCCTGGCGCAGCAGCGTGCGGCGGCGGTGATGTCCTCGTACTTCGGCAGCCTGTCCGGCTGGTGGCGCCAGGCGCGCTTCCCGGTCAGCTTCGGCACGCTGCCGGACAAGGGCCACGCGGTGGTGCTGGCGGTCAACGGCAGGTTCCCGCCAGTGATCGCCAACCATGCCCCGGTCAAGGGCCCGGTGATCGAACTGATGTCGCTGCCGGAAGACCCGCAGCGCAAGCTGCTGCTGGTGCTGGGCCGCAACGATGACGACCTGCTGAAGGCAGTGGCCGCGATGGCGGCCGGCAACGTGCTGTTCCGTGGTCGCCAGGTCAGCGTCGACGAGATCAAGCCGCTGGCCCCGCGCAAGCCGTACGACGCACCGAACTGGGTGCGTACCGACCGCGCCGTCCGCTTGGCCGAACTGCTCGATTACCCGCAGCAGCTGCACGCCAACGGCGTGTCGCCGCAGCCGATCACGGTCAACCTCAACCTGCCGCCGGATCTGTTCATCTGGCGCAACCAGGGCATTCCGCTGAACCTGCGCTACCGCTACACGCCGCCGTTCGGCAGCGATGAATCGCGGCTGGGCGTGGCGATCAACGATCAGTTCATCTCCAGCTTCCCGCTGGTGCGTCGCAACGGCAAGCAGGGCCTGGAGGAAATCCGCCTGCCGGTGCTGGCCGGCGATGCCGGTGCCGACGACGGGCGTCTGCTGATTCCGGCGCTCAAACTGGGCGACCGCAACCAGCTGCGGTTCGATTTCAACTTCGCCAGCGTGATGGGCAGTGCGCAACGCGACCACTGCCAGACCGTGCTGCCGCCCAACCTGCAGGCAGCGATCGAAGAAGACTCGACCATCGACTTCTCCGGCTTCCATCACTACATGGGCCTGCCGGACCTGTCCGCATTCGCGCTCAGTGGTTTCCCCTTCACCCGCATGGCCGATCTGTCCGAGACCGTCGTGCTGGTGCCCTCCAGCGCCAGCGAAGCACAGGTCAGCCTGCTGTTGAACCTCATCGGTGGGCTGGGCGTGCAGAGTGGCTACCCAGCCTATGGCCTGCGCCTGTCCGATGACTGGAAGCAGGCCAGCGCGCTGGATGCGGACCTGCTGATGCTGGGCGCCCTGCCGGCCGAACTGCGCGGCAGCCAGCAGCTGTCGCTGCTGATCGATGACCAGCGCACGCGCCTGCTCAACGGCCAGTCGCCGTCGCCGCAGCAGGCGATGGAACAGGCCCGCCGTGGCAGCCGCGATGGCGACCCGGCGGTGACCGAAGTGGCAGTGAGCGCGCAGGCACCATTTGCCGCGATCATCGGCATGCAGTCGCCGAAGCATGCGCAGCGCAGCATCGTTTCGCTGGCCGCCAGCAATGCCGCCGACTACGGCCTGCTCGACGATGCACTCAGCGATACCGGCAAGCGCGAAGCCATCGCCGGTTCGGTGGCGATCCTGCGTACCTCGGGCATTCACAGCCAGTTCGTCGGCGATCACTACTACGTTGGCGCGCTGCCGTGGTGGCTGCTGCTGTGGTACCACCTGGCTGATCACCCGGCGCTGCTGGCGGTGCTGGCCACGGTGGTGGTGATGATGGTCGCCTTCCTGCTGTGGCGCACGCTGCGCTGGGTCGCGGCCAAGCGCCTGGACCCGGGGCACTGATGGTACGTACGCGGCATCCGCTGATCACCGCTTCCGGCCTGGTCCTGTTGGGACTGGCCGGTGCCGGGCCCTGCGCGGCGCAGGCCTTGCCCGATACACCGGGCGGAACCGTCGCCGAGCAGCGCCAGTGGCTGCTGCAGCAGGTGCGCATTGGCGAGGCCACCGGCCGCCAGAGCCTGATCGAAGACGCGCTGGCGCGGCTGCGCATGCTGGCACCGGATGATCGCGGCACGCTGGTGGCGATCCTGGAAGTGCAGCTGTCGCAGCAGAAGCTGCAGGATGCCGAGGCGACCCTGAAGCGCCTGCGCGAGATCGGCACGGGTACCCGTGAACTGGCCGCCGGCGAGCGCCTCTGGCAGGCTTATCGCGGTGACCTGCAGCAGGATCTGCAGCAGGCGCGTCTGTTCGCTGCCGGTGGTCGCAGCGCCGAAGCGCTGGCGATCTACCGGCGCCTGTTCAACGATGACCCGCCCGGCCTGCAGCTGGGCCTGGAGTACTGGCGCCTGCGCGGCGCCCAGGCGGATGGGCGTGCACAGGCGATCCGTGCGCTGAGCGAACTGGACCGCAGTTATCCGGGCAATGTGCCGTTGCTGCAGGCGCTGTCGCAGATGCTGTTCGCGGCCGGCCGCGATGCCGAGGCGCTGGCCGCGCTGCAGCGCATGGGGCGTAATCCGGAAGCCCGCGGCATGGCGGCGGACGCCGAGTGGGCCTACCTGAAGGATCAGCCGGCCGACGACCGCAGCGTGCGCCGGCTGCAGGACTTCATTACCCGCAACCCGACGTTTGCCGACATCGCGTTGGTACGCGAGCGCTACACCGACCAGCACAAGCGGGTCAGCGACCCGGCGTGGCGCGCCGGCCTGCGTGGCCAGCAGTTGCTCGATGCCGGCCGCAATGAAGAGGCCGAGCGCGCCTTCCTGCAGGCCCTGCGCGGTTATCCGCGCGAGCCCGACCTGCTGGGGGGGCTGGGCATGGCGCTGATGCGCCAGGGCCGCCGCGAGCAGGCCATCAACTATTTCCAGCGTGCGGTGCAGGCCACCCCGGCCGGTGACAGCAACGACAAGTGGCGTGACCTGATCGCAAGCACCCGCTACTGGCTGCAGCTGGACCAGGCCGACGCGGCGCTGGCCGCCGGACTGGAGGTGCTGGAGCGCGCGCTGCATGCGCCTGCGGTGCGGGCCGATCCTGAGCGCCTTGACGCATTGCTGGACGAGGATTTCAGCGAGATCGGCAGTTCCGGGCAATGCTACGGCCGTGATGCAGCCTTGCAGGAGATCCCGTTGGAGCGCGCGCAGGTGCTGATCGAATCGGAACAGTACGCGGTGTGGTTGCTGGCCGACGGTCTGGCCCAGGTGCGTTATCACAGCCGCCATTACCTCGACGGCCAGCCGCAAGGCTGGGTGCTGCGCAGCTCGCTGTGGCGCCGGCACGGGGATGGATGGCGCATGCTGTTCCACCAGGGCACGCCCGAGGCACGGTAGGACCGGGCCATGTCCGGCGAAGGGCGCCAACCAGGGGTGGCACCTGCCAGGGGCGGGGCGTCGCCGGAAAAGGCGATGGCCCCGCCGGCTGACCTCGGCGCCCGCGTCGATCGATACCGTTGCTGCCTTCCGGCCCTGGCGGGGTTTTCGACCTAGCGTCGCGAGGGGCCGACGGGGCCACCATAGAGACGTCGGCCGCCCGGAGGGCAGCCAGTTCACGGACCAGGGGAAGCAGCGCGCGATGCGCCAGAGACCACAGCCGGACTGCGCATCGGCTGGCCGATGGCAGACGCGTAGTCTAGCGCAGGCAGGTGCATCGACGCCAGCTTCACGCGCTGAATCCGCTGTAACCCGTTCCCGCCCATGGCGGCCCGGGCCACCCGCCGTTGCTAGAATGCCGGCCAGGAGGAACGGCCTCCCCCACATCGGGAATCAAAGACCAGGACGGCCTGGCCCTACCAAGAGGAGGGCCGTCATGGCCTGGATCTATCTGTTGTTCGCCGGCCTGCTGGAAATCGTCTGGGCCGTGTCCATGAAGCAGTCCGAAGGCTTCACCAAGCTCACCCCCACCGTGGTCACGATCGTCGGCATGATCGCCAGCTTCTGGTTGCTGGCGGTGGCCATGCGCAGCCTGCCGCTGGGCACCGCCTATACGATCTGGACCGGCATCGGCGCGGTCGGTGCGTTCGTGGTTGGCATCGTGTTCCTCGGCGAGCAGGTCAGCCCGATGCGGATCGGTGCAGCGGTGCTGATCGTTTCCGGCCTGGTGCTGATGAAACTCTCGAGCAGCTGAATGATTTACTTATGGCGGGGAAAGGAATCTCCGCTTCCAGCAGGTATATGCATTTTCGGCAAGACCATTTTGTCCGCCCGTTTTATTTGACGTACGTCATGAAAATAACGAGCGTGATTCACATGCCGCTGGCACCGACGGTCGCACAGTGCCGCCATTCGTCGGGCGAAACCGGGGAGTTTTCGCCTTGAGGGACACGCTGTCGTACCTGTCACCGGGTGCGACTGCGTGAAGATGTGAAGATTTTCAGGAGTTAATGCCTTCAAACCTTGTTTCCGTATCGGGAGCCGGGGTGGGCCGCATTGTCTCCAAAAAACCTGCCAGCTGTGCCATCCGGTCTTTTCATGGAGATTTACCGATGAACCGCATTTACCGTCTGGTTTTCAATCGTGCCCTTGGGGTAATGCAGGTTGCTTCGGAGGTCGCCCGGAATCCCGGCGGAAGCGCGGTCAGCGCAGGGCGGGTGCCGCGATTGCGGGCGCATCAGCTGGCGGTGGCACTGGCGGCCACGCTGGCCAGTGGATCGGCGTTTGCGGCCTGCACTACCGCAGGTACGACGGTGACCTGCGCCACCGGCTCCAATACCAATTCGCTGACCAACAGCATCAACGGCGTGACGCTGAATATCCAGACCGGCGCCGAGCTCAGCGTGCCGCCGATCGTTGGCGGAAGTGCAGTGAATTTGAGTGGTAACGGCATCACCGTGAACAACCAGGGCACGGTCGATCCCACCATCAACGGTGGCCTGAGCCTGGCAGCGTCGGGCATGGTGCTGGGCAACAATACCGTCGGTGGAAACACCATCAGCGTCAACAATCAGGCAGGCGGGGCGATCAAAGGCCTGGTCAACATCGGCTCCATCCTCGGTTTCGGCGGACAGGCGCTGGTGGTGCAGAACGCTTCCGGCGGTGTCAGCAACATCGTCAATGCCGGTAATGTGGACATGTCGATCTTTGGTGCAGGCCTGTTGACCACGGCCGATGCGGCATCGATCGTAAGCTACGGTGGTGCGCAGACCACTCTCAACAACACCGGCACCATTACCGGCCGCATAGGGTTCCAGGGTTCGGCCACGGCGGGGGCCGGCAATACCTTCCTCAACGCGGGAACCATCAACGGCAGTGTGAACCTGGGCAGTTCGGTCGCCGGCAACACCTTCACCGCCGTGTCTGGTTCCAGCGTCAATACCGCCGGTATCGGCGTGGCCGGGCAGGTCGGCGCGCTTGCGGTGAATCTGGCCGCGGCCGGCATCGTCGACGGTGGCTCGGCGTCCAACAACAGCCTGGTGCTGCAGAACAGCGCCACCGTCCCGGGCAGCGGTACCGGCGGAGCGGTAACCACGCTGGGCTGGAACCAGTACATCAACTTCCAGAGGCTCACCGTCAACAGCGGTACCTGGAACCTGCAGGGTGCGTGGGCGGGTGCGGGCACGACCACGCTCAACGATGGCCTGGTCAATTTCAATAATGCGGGTTCCTTCGGTACAGGGCTGTTCACCGCCAACGGCGGTGCCATTGCCGCCTCCACGGCCGGTCTGAACCTGACCAACGCCTTCAACCTTGGCGGCAACCTTTCCCTCGGCGGGACCAATGCGTTCAGCCTGGGTGGCGTGCTGTCCGGTACTGGCGGGCTGACGGTCAACAACACCGGCATCGTCACGCTCGGCGGCGCAAACCTGTTCTCCGGCGGCGTCAACCTCAATGCCGGCGGCCTGGTACTGGGGAATGCCGGTGCACTGGGCATCGGCAACCTGACCGTCGGTGGCAGCGCTTCGCTGGATACGACGGCGGGCTTCAACCTGGGCAACAATCTGGTGGTCAATGGCGGGGGCTCGCTGAACCTGCTGGGCAGCAATGCGCTGACATTGAGTGGCTCGATTTCTGGTGCCGGCAACGTGACCAAGAACGGCGCGGGCACGCTGACCTTGAATGGCGCCAATTCGCTGACCGGCGCCTTCAATCTGGCCGGCGGCGCATTGGCGCTGGGCGCGGGTGGCAGCCTGTCGCCCACCGGTGCGATCACGCTGGGCGTTGGTACCAGCCTCGATCTTTCAGCGGCGACCAACCAGACCATCGGCTCGCTGGCCGGTCTCGGCGGTTCGGTCAATCTCGGCAGCCACACGCTGACCCTGGGTGGGCTGGGCAATACCAGCTACAGCGGCACGTTCGCCGCAGGCACCGGTGGCCTGATCAAGCTCGGTACCGGCGTGCAGACCCTGTCCGGCGTCAACAACCTCAGCGGCGGTGTTGCGCTCAACGCCGGCGGCTTGTTGCTGGGCAATGCGGCCGCGTTGGGCAGCGGCACGCTGTCCGTCGGCGGCAATGCCACGCTGGATGGCACGACCGGGTTGGCGTTGACCAATGCCGTCAACCTCGGTGCCGGGGCCAGCCTGAATCTGCTGGGCAACCAGGCGCTCACATTCAACGGCGTGATCGGTGGCGCTGGTGGCCTGATCAAGAATGGCGCGGCAACCCTGACGCTCAACGGCGCCAATACGTTCGGCGGCGGTCTGGCGCTCAATGCCGGCAGCCTGGTGCTGGGCAACGGCGGTGCACTGGGAACCGGGGCGCTGAACGTCGGCGGTGCGGTATCGCTCGACGCCAGCGCCGGCCTCACCGTGGGCAATGGCATCACGCTTGGCGCCGGTGGTTCGCTCGATGTGCTGGGCTCGAATGCGCTGACGCTGGGCGGTGTCATCGGCGGGAGCGGCAGCCTGGTCAAGAACGGCGCCTCCACGCTGACGCTGGGCGGCGCGAACACGTTCACCGGTGGGCTGGCGGTGAATGCCGGAACGGTGTCATTGGCCAGTGGTGGCAGCCTGGCGGCGACCGGCGCGGTCAGCCTGGCCGGCGCTGGCAGCGCACTGGATATCTCGCTGGGTGGCAACCAGACCATCGGTGCGTTGTCCGGCGTGGCTGGCAGCACCCTGTCGCTGGGCAGCAGCACGCTGACCTTCGGTGATGCCACCAACCAGACCTTCGCCGGCGTGATCGGCGGCACCGGTGGCCTGATCAAGCAGGGCACCGGCGTGCAGACGCTGACCAGCGCCAGCACCTTCAGCGGTGGGGTGAATCTTGCCGCCGGTGGCCTGGTGCTGGGCAACGCCGGTGCGCTGGGAAGCGGTGCGCTGACCGTCAGTGGCAACGGTTCGCTGGACGCCACTGCTGCACTGAACCTGGGCAATGCGATCAACCTCGGCGCGGCGTTGACCCTGCCGGGCAGCCAGAACCTGGCCCTGGCCGGCAACGTCACCGGCACCGGCAGCCTGGTCAAGAATGGCGCGTCGACACTGACCTTGAATGGTACCAACACCTTCAGCGGTGGACTGAGCGCAAACGCCGGCAGTCTGCTGCTGGGCAACAGTGGCGCACTCGGTACGGGAGTATTGGGCATTGGCGGCAGCGTCTCGCTCGATGGCGGCGCCCCGCTGAACCTGGCCAACAATGTGTCCCTGGGCGCGGGTGCCGCGCTGTCGCTGCCGGGCTCGCAGGCGATCACGCTGGGTGGCGTGGTGTCCGGTGCCGGCAGGCTGGTCAAGAATGGTGCCACCACGTTGACCCTCAACGGCGCCAACAGCTTCGGTGGTGGGCTGACCGTCAACGGCGGCGGCGTGTTCCTGGGGAACGCCGGCGCACTGGGCACCGGTGCACTGTCGGTGGGCGCCAATGCCACGCTGGACAGTTCAGTAGCGCTGAACCTCGCCAACGACCTCAACCTTGGGGCGGGCGCGGCGCTGGATCTGCTGGGCAGCCAGAACGTGTCGCTGGGCGGTCTCATCAGTGGTACTGGCAGCCTGGTCAAGAACGGTACGGCGACGCTGGCGTTGAACGGCGTCAATACGTTCAGCGGGGGCGTCGGCCTCAACGCGGGCCTGCTGCAGCTGGGCAATGCGCAGGCGCTGGGTACCGGCCAGCTGGACGTGGGCGGCAACGCTTCGCTGGAGGCCACAACGGCGCTGGCGCTGGGCAACACCATCGGTCTCGCTGCCGGTGCCAACCTTTCCGTGCTGGGCAACAATGACCTGACGCTGGCCGGTCCGGTATTCGGTGCCGGTGGGCTGATCAAGGACGGCACGGCGCGGTTGACGTTGTCGGGCGCCAATACCTACAACGGAGGCACCACCATCAACGCCGGCACGCTGGCGCTGGGCGCAGGCGGCAGTCTCGCCGCAGCCGGTGCGGTGAATCTTGCCGTTGCGGGCGCGACACTGGACATCTCCGCAGCCGGTGCGGCACAGACCATCGGCGCGTTGAATGGCGTGGCGGGCAGCCAGCTGGCGCTGGGCGCGCAGTCGCTGACCTTTGGCGGTGCCAGCAATGGCAGCTTTGCCGGTGTGATCGGTGGAACCGGTGGCCTGGTCAAGACCGGCACGGGCGTGCAGACGCTGTCCGGTGCAAACACGTTCAGTGGTGGCCTTGCGCTCAACGCGGGCGGGTTGGTACTGGGCGATGCAGGTGCGCTTGGTACCGGTGCGCTGGGTATTGGCGGCACCACCACGCTGGACAGCACGGTGGCATTGAATCTGGCCAACGCGGTGAACTTCGGTGCCGGCACCCAGCTCACCCTGGGCGGAACCAGTGACGTTGCATTCGGAGGCGTGCTGAGCGGCAACGGCAGCCTGGTCAAGAATGGTGCGGGCCTGCTGACCCTCAACAACACCAACACCTTCGGTGGCGGCCTGACCTTGAACGGTGGTGGCCTGGTGGTCGGCGCGAATGGTGCGCTCGGTACCGGTGCGCTGGCGGTCAATGCCAGCACCACGCTGGATGCAGGCACTGCAGTGACGCTCGGCAATGCGGTCACGCTGGGCTCGGGCGTCGCACTCACGCTGCCCGGCAGCAATGCGCTGACGCTGTCGGGCGTGGTAGGCGGCAATGGCAGCCTGATCAAGAATGGCGGCACCACGTTGACGCTGTCCGGTGCCAACACCTACACCGGCGGTACCACCATCAACGCCGGCACGCTGGCGTTGGGCACGGGTGGCAGTCTCGCCGCAGTCGGTGATGTCACGTTGGGCGCAGGCGCAGGCTTCGATATCTCCGGTGCCGGCGGCAACCAGACCATCGGCGCGCTCAACGGCGCGGGCGGCAGCACGCTGACGCTGGGCGGCAATTCGTTGACCTTCGGTACCGCCGGCAACGCCGCGTTCGATGGCGTGATCAGCGGCGGTGGTGGCCTGGTCAAGGTGGGCGCGGGCGTACAGACCTTGTCCGGCGCCAATACCTTCGGTGGCGGCGTGACGCTCAATGCAGGCGGACTGGTGCTCGGCAATGACGCAGCGCTGGGCACGGGCGCATTGACCGTCGGTGGTGCTGCCACGCTGGATACCACCGGCCTGGCAACGCTGGCCAACAACATTGCGCTCAATGCCGGGCTGACCGTAATCGGGACCAATGCACTGACGCTCAACGGCGTCCTTTCCGGTACCGGCAGCCTCACCAAGAATGGCAGCGCGACGCTGACGTTGAATGGCGCCAACACCTACACCGGTGGCACCAACATCAACGCCGGCACGCTGGCGCTGGGGGCCGGTGCCAGCCTGGCCGCGAGCGGTACCGTCAATCTTGCCACCGGCGCCACGCTGGACCTGTCGGCCGGCAGTGGCACGCAGCAGTTCGGCACGCTGGTCGGCAACGGTACGGTGAACCTCGGTGCCAACTCGATCGAAGTGGGCGGCGCCACCGATGGCACCTTCAGTGGCTCGATCGCAGGCACCGGTGGCCTGACCAAGGTCGGTGCCGGCATCGAGACGCTGACCGGTGCCAACACCTACACCGGCGGCACGTTCATCAACGCCGGTACCCTGGCGATCGGCCCCGGCGGCAGTCTGGCCGCGACCGGTGCGGTGAGGCTCACTGCGGCAGGCACGGGCTTCGATATCTCGACTGCCGGCGCCAACCAGACCATCGGGGCGTTGAACGGCGTGGCGGGTTCGACGGTGAGCCTGGGGGCGCAGACGCTGACCCTGGGCGGCGTTGGCAACAGCATCTTCGATGGCGCGATTTCCGGCACCGGTGGCCTGGTCAAGAATGGCGCCGGCATCCTCACGCTGGGCGGTGCCAATCTGTTCAGTGGTGGCGTTGCACTCAACGGCGGTGGCTTGGTGGTCGGCAACAATGCTGCGCTCGGCAGCGGTGCGTTGACGGTCGGAAGCAACGCAACACTGGATGCATCGACCGCTGCCAGCCTGGCCAACAACATCAGCCTGGCAGCGGGTGCCAACCTCGACCTGCTCGGCAGCCAGGCGCTGGCGCTGGGCGGTGTGATCTCGGGTACAGGTGGGTTGATCAAGGACGGTGCGGCCACGGTAACCCTGAGCGGTGCCAACACCTACACCGGTGGTACCACCATCAACAGCGGCACGCTGGCGATCGGTGCCGGTGGCAGCCTCGCCGCGACCGGCGCGGTGAATCTGGCCGGTGCTGGCACGCTCGATATCTCCGCGGGCAACCAGACCATCGGTTCGCTGGCCGGCGTGGCCGGCAGCACGGTGGCGCTGGGCGGCAGCACGCTGACCCTGGGCGGCACCGTGGACAGCACCTTCAACGGTGCGATCAGCGGCAATGGCGGGCTGATCAAGAACGGCGCGGGCGTGCAGACGCTCAATGGCGGCAGTACCTTCAGCGGCGGCGTGGCGCTCAACGCCGGTGGCCTGGTGGTCGGCAACAATGCTGCGTTGGGCACCGGTGCGGTGACGGTCGGAGGCGCTGCGACGCTCGATTCGAACACGGCGGTCACCCTCGCCAACAACTTCACCCTCAACAACGCGTTGACCGTCCTCGGCAGCAACAACCTCACCCTCAACGGCATCCTCAGTGGTACCGGCTCACTGACCAAGGAGGGTGCCGCGACGCTGACCTTGAATGGTGCCAACACCTATACCGGCGGTACTTTCATCAACGCCGGCACGCTGGCACTGGGTGCTGGCGCCAGCCTGGCCTCCTCAGGCATCGTCAACCTGGCCTCGGGTGCGACCTTCGATCTGTCGGCGGGCAGCGGCACGCAGCAGTTCGGTACCCTGATCGGCAACGGTACGGTGAATCTGGGCGCCAACACGCTGACGATCGGAGACGCCACCAATGGCACGTTCAGTGGTTCGGTGGCCGGCTCCGGTGGCCTGATCAAGGAAGGTTCGGGTACCCAGACGTTGACCGGCACCAACACCTTCACCGGTGGAACCACCATCAACGCCGGTACGCTGGCGATCGGCGCCGGTGGCAGCCTCGCGGCGACTGGTGCGGTGAACCTGGCCAATGCCGGTACCGCCTTTGACATCAGCGCGGGTGGTGCGCAGGCGATCGGTTCGCTGGCAGGCGTGGCAGGTTCGACCGTGGCGCTGGGCGGCAGCACGCTGACCCTCAATGGCGTGGGCAATACCACCTTCGCCGGCACCATCGGAGGGGCCGGTGGCCTGGTAAAGAACGGCGCAGGCATCCAGGGCTTGACTGGCGTCAACGTCTTCACGGGCGGCGTGACCCTCAATGCCGGTGGCCTGCTGCTGGGCAACGGCGGTTCGCTGGGCATCGGCGCGCTGACCGTAGGCGGCAACGCCAGCCTGGATGGCACCAGTGCGCTGACTCTGGCCAACACCGTGCAGCTGGCCAGCGGCACGCTGACTCTGGTCGGCAGCAACGCGCTGACCTTGAACGGACCGATCAGCGGTGCCGGTGGCCTGCTGAAGGATGGCGCGGCGACGGTCACCCTGGGCGGTGCCAGCAGCTATGCCGGCACCACCACCATCAACAGCGGCACGCTGGCGGTAGCAGCCGGCGGCAGCCTGTCCGGTGCCAGCACGGTCAACCTGGCCGGTGCTGGCACACTGGATATCAGCGCCGGTGGCAACCAGAGCATCGGCGGCCTGGCCGGTGTGGCCGGCAGCACGGTGGCGCTGGGAGGCGCAACGCTGACTACCGGCGGCAACAACGCCAGCACCGTGTTCGCTGGCGTCCTCAGTGGCACCGGCGGCCTGGTGCAGGGAGGTACCGGTACGCTGACCCTGAGCGGCGACAACACCTATACCGGCGGTACCACCATCAACGGTGGCAGCACCCTGCAGATCGGCAACGGTGGCAGCACCGGTTCGGTGCTGGGCGACATCACCAACAATGGCAGCCTGGTCTACAACCTCGGCACCACGGCAACCGTGGGTGCGGTGGTCAGTGGCAATGGCGGTCTGACCCAGGCCGGCAGCGGCACGCTGGTGCTGACCGGCAACAACACCTACACCGGAGGGACCACCATCAATGCCGGCGGCGCGCTGCAGATCGGCAACGGTGGTGCGACCGGTGCGATCGTCGGCGACATCACCAACAACGGCGCGCTGGTGTCCAACGTGGCCGGCAACACCACGCTCGGTGGCACCATCAGCGGCAGTGGCGGCCTGACCCAGGCCGGCAGCGGCACGCTGGTGCTGACCGGCAACAACACCTATACCGGCGGCACCACCGTCAATGCCGGTGGCACCCTGCAGGTGGGCAATGGCGGTGCGACCGGTGCGATCACCGGCAACGTTGCCAACAACGGCAGCCTGGTATTCAACGTGGGCGGCAACACCACGGTCGGTGGCGCGATCAGCGGCAGCGGTGGCCTGACCCAGGCCGGCAGCGGCGTGCTGACCCTGGTCGGCAACAACACCTATACCGGTGGCACCACGATCAATACCGGCGGTACGCTGCAGGTCGGCAACGGCGGGGCAACCGGCGCCATCGCTGGAGACATCACCAACAATGGCGCGTTGATCTCCAACGTGGCCGGCAACACGCAGCTGGGCGGCACCATCAGCGGTACGGGTGGCCTGACCCAGGCGGGCAGTGGGTCGCTGGTGCTGACCGGCACCAACACCTACACCGGGGGTACCACCATCAACGCCGGCGGCACGCTGCAGCTGGGCAATGGCGGCGCGACCGGCTCGATCATTGGCGATGTCACCAACAACGGCACGCTGCTGTCCAACGTGGCCGGCAACACCACGCTGGGTGGCACCATCAGTGGCAGCGGCGGCCTGACCCAGGCCGGCAGCGGCACTCTGACCGTGACCGGCAACAACACCTACACCGGGCCGACCACGATCAATGCAGGCGGCACGCTGCAGGTCGGCAACGGCGGTGCGACCGGCGCGATCGGTGGCAACGTCACCAACAACGGCAACCTGGTGTTCAACGTGGCCGGCAATACCACGGTCGGTGGCGCCATCAGCGGCAGCGGTGGCCTGACCCAGGCCGGCAGCGGCACGTTGATCCTGGGCGGCAACAACACCTATACCGGTGGCACCACCATCAATACCGGCGGCACGTTGCAGGTCGGCAATGGCGGCGCCAGCGGTGCGATCGCCGGCAACGTCAGCAACAACGGCAGCCTGGTGTTCAACGTGGGCGGCAACACCACCGTCGGAGGCACCATCAGCGGCAATGGTGGCCTGACCCAGGCCGGCACCGGAACGGTCACCCTGACCGGCAACAACACCTACACCGGCGGCACCACCATCAATGCCGGCGGCACCGTGCAGGTCGGCAATGGCGGCGCCAGCGGCTCGATCACCGGCAATATCACCAACAACGGTGGCCTGGTCATCAACACCGGCGGCACCACCACGCTGGGCGGCACCATCAGCGGTGGTGGCAGCATCGTGCAGGCAGGCCCGGGCGGCCTGAACCTGGGCGGCAACAGCGGCGGCTTCAGCGGCACCGGCCAGGTCACTGGCGGTGGCCTGAATGTCACCGGCAACATCGGTGGCCAGTGGACCATCGGCAGCGGTACCACGCTGTCCGGTACCGGGACCATCGGTGGCACGGGTGGCGGCGTGACGGTGTCCAGCGGTGGCGTGCTGTCGCCGGGCAATGGCCCGGGCAACGGCAGTGGTGCGGGCAATGGCACCGGCACGGTCACGGTGGGCGGCAACCTGACGTTGTCGCCGGGCAGCACGCTGGGCGTCGACCTGGGCGCCACCGGCAGCGATACGGTACAGGTGGGCGGCAGCGCCAACGTGGGTGGCAGCATCGTCAAGGTGAATACCATCTCGCCGAACACCAGCTACCAGCAGGGCCAGCAGTACACCGTGATCAACGCGGGTGGTGGCGTCAGCGGGCAGTTCGCTTCGGCGACCTCGCCGTCGGCCTTCCTGACCATCACCCCGGTCTATACCGCCAACACGGCCAACCTGCAGATCGACGTAGCGCAGACCGCGGCATTCACCACGGCGGCGAAGACGCGCAACCAGTACAACACCGCTGCAGCGCTGGACAGCCTGCCGCAGAGTGGTCCGGCACTGGGCCTGTACAACACGCTGCTGATGTATGACGCGGGTACCGCGCGTGCGGCGTTCGACCAGTTGTCCGGCGAGGTACATGCGGCCAGCCGTGCGGTGCTGCTGTACGACAACTACCTGGAAGAGGGCATCCGCCAGCGTCTCGGCAGCGAACTGCCGACCGTGCGTGGCGAGCGTGCCTCGGCCTGGCTGGCCGGCAGCGGCAAGGTGTTCCGCCAGGACGGTGACGGCAACGGCGATGACATCCGCTCCAACCGCAATGCACTGATGGCGGGCGTGGACTGGCAGCTGGGCGAACACGTGGTGCTGGGTGCGGCCGCAGGCAACGAGCGGCTGGATACGCGCCTGTACGATCGCAGCTCGCGGGCCCGCCTGCGCGGCAACACGTTCGGCCTGTATGCGCAGGGCCAGTGGAACAACGGCTTTGCGGTCGGTGGCAGCGTATCGCGCGGTGACTACCGCACGCGTACCACGCGTGAGGTGCCGCTGCTGGGCCAGACCCTGTACAGCCGCCAGGACTCGGATGTGACCATCGCGCAGGTGGAGGGCAGCTGGACCTGGACCCATGGCAGGACCCAACTGCAGCCGTATGTGCAGTTCACCAGGCACTGGGTCGACAGCGATCGTGCGGTGGAGCAGGGCGGCACGGCTGCGCTGGTGCTGGAAGGCGGCAAGGACACGCTCAATGTCAGCACCGTGGGCGTGCGCGGCCGTTGGGATGTGGGCAGCGGCGAGCGCTTCCCGGCGCAGCTGACGGTTGGCCTGGGCTGGCAGCATGCATCGGGTGATACCGATGTGGCCAGCCGCAACCGCTTCGCGGTGGGCGGCAATGCCTTCGACGTCTACAGCGCGGTGATGGCACGCAATGCGCTGGTCAGTCAGGTGGGCGTGGCGGTGGGCCTCGGCCGCAACAGCCAGCTGTCGATGTTCGTGCAGGGCCAGCACGGCGATGGCCGCCGCGACGTGGGCGGGCAGATCAACCTGCGCGTGGGCTTCTGAGGAGAGTGGGGCGAGGTTGGATCCACGCCTGCGTGGATCCAGGGCGGTGCGGAGGGCTAGACCCTCCGCTCCATCTCCACGGCATCGATCCCGGCGCCGTGGCCATTGGAAACGATCCGCGTCACCTGGAAGCCCAGGCCAGCATAGAAGCCCTGGGTGTGCTGGCTGGTACTGAGCGTGATGCGCTTGATCGAGGGATCCGCTTCGGCCTGGCGCAGGCGTGCCAGCGCCAGTTCCCGGCCCAGTCCATGCTGGTGCAGCGCGCGCTGTACCATGCCCCAGCAGAAACCGGCACTGCCGTCGCCGCGTCGCGACAGGCCGCCGCAGGCCACGATGCTGCCATCTCGTTCGATGACCTGGAATGCACAGTCCATGGCCTGTTCTTGCAGGAAGCGCTCAAAGTCGCTGCGCTCTTCGGGCGCGAAGTAGGTGGGTACGTTGCTGTCGAAAATCGACAAGCAAGCGCTGGCATCGGCGGGGCGGTAGAGGCGGAGGTTCATGGAAAATGCCTTGGCGTTGCCCGGGCGCATTTCAACCGTCCAGACGTTGTCCTTCTCAAGGGGGTATCGCGCGACGAGGCCGCAGGAGCCGCCGAAGTGCTCCAAGGTACATGGAGCGGAGTCGATCTTCTCACGGATGATTTCGCCCACCTCGAATGACTGTGCGGAACACAGGCGCCTGCACCAGGCGGGTGCGTCGGTGGCGGGTAGTGGCGAGGCGGATGCGGGCGCGATGGCGTGCAGCGGGGCGCGGCGGCTCTTGGGCTATGCTCTCGACACGTGGGACTGACCGCGCGGCAGGATCCGCCGGCCCCATTCGTCTTCCTGCCTGCAACGGAGCTGCCCAGCGATGCCCGACCCTTCTCTTTCCCGGACTGCCCAGGTCGTGCGCGGTCTGCTGTTTGGCGCGGTGGGGCTGTTGATCCTTGCCGTGGCCGCCTTCGAAGTGACGCATCGCCTTGAGTTCCTGCAGATCGCGCATGCCGTCGATGGCCAGGTCGAGCGCCTGAACGCGGGCGGATCGCATCCGCAGATTGCGTTCACCACCGCGACCGGCCAACACGTCTCTTACCCGCAGGGCGGCATGATCTTCGGCTATGAGCCTGGACAGCCGGTACGCGTGCTGTACGATCCGGCGCAACCGCGCCTGGAGCCGGTCCTGGATACGTTCGGTGCGCTGTGGGGAATGACGGTCGTGTGGATGCTGCTGGGGCTGGCGTTCGTCGGCGTCTGCGTGCGGGGACTGCTCCGGCGCAGGTGACTCGCAGCGGATCGCGCGCTGTCGGCGGGCGGACCGTTGGACCTGCCCTTGGCGGCAGGGCCTGTTCAGTTCGGTAGTACCTGCCGCGCTTCCCGCCAGCCAAATAAAAAAAGCCGCCCAGTGGGCGGCTTCTTCATTTATCTGGCGGAGAGAGGGGGATTGTCGGGTGCATCCCTGCACCCGATCCCGATGCGCGTTGCGCCCCGGGACCAGCCTGCGGCTGTCCGGTTCTGCTCCTGCAGAACCGTCGAACCCCGGCGGGGCTTCTCACCACCCATCCCATCCGCCAGACAAACGCAAAAGGGCCACCCTGTGGGCGGCCCTTTTGCGTTTGTCTGGCGGAGAGAGGGGGATTCGAACCCCCGAAGCGCGGTTTAGACGCTTACACACTTTCCAGGCGTGCTCCTTCAACCACTCGGACACCTCTCCGGATCCCTGCCATCGGCAAACGCCTCAGCAGGGGCGCAGATTCTAGCGGGCTGCGCGGCACTTCACAAGCACCCCGGCCAGGAACCCGCGAAAGATGTGCCGGAGGCGAGGGGGCTGGACAGGCATGGCACAATGGAACATCCGATGGAAAACGGTGGCCTGATGTCCTATCTCGTCCTTGCCCGCAAGTGGCGTCCAAAGCGTTTTGCCGAGCTGGTGGGCCAGGAACACGTGGTCCGTGCGCTCAGCAACGCGCTGGACAGCGGCCGGGTCCACCATGCGTTCCTGTTCACCGGCACCCGCGGCGTGGGCAAGACCACCATCGCGCGCATCTTCGCCAAGTCGCTGAACTGCGAACAGGGCACCAGTGCCGATCCCTGCGGCCAGTGTGCAGCCTGCCTGGATATCGACGCCGGCCGCTACATCGACCTGCTGGAAATCGACGCCGCGTCCAACACCGGCGTGGACGACGTGCGCGAGGTGATCGAGAACGCGCAGTACATGCCTTCGCGTGGCAAGTACAAGGTCTACCTGATCGACGAAGTGCACATGCTGTCCAAGGCGGCGTTCAATGCGCTGCTGAAGACGCTGGAAGAGCCGCCGGAGCACGTGAAGTTCCTGCTGGCCACCACCGATCCGCAGAAGCTGCCGGTCACCGTGCTCAGCCGCTGCCTGCAGTTCAACCTCAAGCGCCTGGACGAGGACCAGATCCAGGGCCAGATGACCCGCATCCTGGCGGCCGAGGAGATCGAGGCCGACGGCAGTGCCATCGTGCAGCTGGCCAAGGCCGCTGATGGCAGCCTACGGGATGGCCTGTCGCTGCTGGACCAGGCGATTGCCTATGCCGGCGGTGCGCTGCGCGAGGACGTGGTGCGTACCATGCTGGGCACGGTCGACCGCACCCAGGTGGCGGCGATGCTCGATGCGCTGGCTGACGGCGATGGCCCGCGCCTGCTGCAGGTGGTGGCCGCGCTGGCCGAATTCTCGCCGGACTGGAGTGGCGTGCTGGAAGCGCTGGCCGAAGGCCTGCACCGCATCCAGGTGCAGCAGCTGGTACCGGGTGCGCTGTCGAGCGCATCGCGCCACAGGCGCAGGGCAACGCGGGCGTCGCCGCGGCT
>OJST01000177.1_pt1 | contig 18399 bp, 11 predicted proteins | sample 1599491 | NCBI WGS metagenome assembly OJST01 (sample SAMN04436635, study PRJEB24849) | human gut metagenome | biome: human gut; feature: NICU; material: stool | host: Homo sapiens | place: USA: Saint Louis, MO | collected 2010-02-10
AGGTGCGGAACGCGGCCGGGTTGCCTTCCGGCAGCGAACGGTCGTTCTTCTGGGTGCGCTGCTTGAACGGCCTCTGCGACTGCTTGGCTGCTGCTTCACCGCTGACCGTCAGGCCACCCTTGAAACCGCCGCCCTTGCCGCCGCGGCCACGGCCGCGGTCTTCGCGGACGTTGTCGAAGCGACGCAGCTCGCGGCCTTCGTCTGCGGTGTTATGGCCGTTGACGTAGGCATTGCCACGGCCACCTTCGCGCACGCGCACGGTGGTCTTGGCGGCGCGGCGCTGGCCGATCACCGGCTGCAGGGTCAGAGCCGACGGCGCGCCTTCTTCCAGCTTCAGCTGCGCACGCAGGGCTTCAACCTGGGCGGTGCCCAGTTCCACCGAATGGCCACGGGCCAGTTCGCGCGGCAGGCTCACCTTGCCGTAGCGGGTGCGCTTCAGGCGGCTGACCTGGCAGCCCTGCGACTCCCACAGGCGGCGCACTTCGCGGTTGCGGCCTTCCTTCACCACGACGCGGAACCAGTCGTGCGAGTCGGTGCCGCCGATGCGTTCGATCTCGTCGAACTTGGCCGGGCCGTCTTCCAGTGCCACGCCGCGTGCGAGGCGGTCGACGATGGCGTCGGAGACCTTCTCCTCGCCTTCCGGGGCGCGCACGCGCACCACGTACTCGCGCTCGACCTCGAACGACGGGTGCATCATGGCGTTGGCCAGTTCACCGTCGGTGGTGGCCAGCAGCAGGCCGGTGGTGTTGATGTCCAGGCGGCCGATGGCGATCCAGCGCGCGCCCTTCAGCGGCGGCAGCGATTCGAACACGGTCGGGCGGCCTTCGGGGTCTTCGCGGGTGGTCACTTCGCCTTCCGGCTTGTTGTAGACCAGCACGCGCGACGGTTCGGCCAGGGCGGTGGCGACGAAGCCGCGGCCATCCAGCTCGATCTTGTCGCCGCTCTTGACCGACATGCCGGTCTGCGCGACTTCACCGTTGACCTTGACCAGGCCTTCGGCGATGCGCTGTTCCAGCGCGCGGCGCGAACCCAGGCCGGCCTGGGCCAGCACCTTGTGCAGGCGCTCTTCCAGCTTGAACTGTTCGGAGGTGGCTTCGCGCTTCAGCGAGAGCTTGTTACGGGGGGTGTCACTCATCAGTTTTGCTCCGGCCGACGGTTTCGGGGTCGGCCTCTGGTTCGGAATCGGCTTGGTCAACAGCCACGGTCGTCATCGCGACGGCGTTGTCTTCGCGTTCGTTCAGGGGCACCGCGCGCTCGCCCGGCGCGGAATCGGGGTGCCCATCATCAAGGGGCGAAGGTGCTTGCTCATCGGAAGCCGACGCAGACGCTGCGTCGGCGGAGTCGGGGGTGTCGCTGCCGGCCAGGCCGGCGTCATCGTTGGCAGCAGCGCCATCGGCGCCAGCTGAAATGTCCGGACCCTCGGCACTGGCGGCGGCCGGTGCGTCGCGGTCCAGGGCCAGCTGGGGTTCCAGCTCGCCCAGGTCCTTCAGTTCCGACAGCGGCGGCAACTCGTCCAGGCGCTTCAGGCCGAAGTAGTCCAGGAAGCCCTTGGTGGTGCCGAACAGGGCAGGCTTGCCGGGCACGTCGCGGTGGCCGACCACGCGGATCCACTCGCGTTCCTCCAGCGCCTGGATGATGTTGCTGCTGACCGCCACGCCGCGCACCTGCTCGATCTCGCCACGAGTGATCGGCTGCCGGTAGGCGATCAGCGCCAGGGTTTCCAGGGTGGCACGGGTATAGCGGGTCTTGCGTTCGGTCCACAGCCGGCTGATCCAGCCATGCACTTCGCCGGTCACCTGGTAGCGGAAGCCGGAGGCGACCTCGACCAGTTCCACGCCACGGCCTTCGCAGGCTTCGCGCAGGCGCTCAAGCGCACGTTCGATGCTGCCCGGCGGTGCCGGCTCCTCTTCCGGGAACAGGTCTTTCAGCTGGGCCAGGGTGAGCGGCTGGCTGGAGGCCAGCAGGGCACCCTCGACAATGCGGTTGATCAGCGTTTGGTCCATCGGCAGTCAGCGCTCACTCGTTCTCGTTGGCGGCGTCGTTGTCGTCGAACTCGCTGCTGAACTGCAGCGGGGCATTGGTGTTGCCGGCGGCTAGGGACTTCACGTAGATCGGCGCCAGCGGCTCTTCCTGGACGATGTCCAGCAGCTGTTCCTTGGCCAGTTCCAGCACCGCCAGGAACGTGACCAGCACGCCCAGCTTGCCTTCTTCTGCGGTGAACAGCCCTTCAAAACGGTAGAACTTGCCATCTTCAAGCCGGCCCAGCACTTCGCCCATGCGCTGCCGCACGCTCAGCGCCTCGCGCTTGATGGCGTGGCCACTGAACAGCTCGGCGCGCTTGAGCACGTCGTGCAGGGCCAGCAGCATTTCCTTCAGGTCCACCGGCGGCGGCAGCTTCACCGCAGCACGTTCGGGCATGAAGGCGTGTGCCACCGTGGTGTCGCGGTCCTGGCGGGGCAGGGCGTCGATGTCCTCGGCGGCCTGCTTGAAGCGTTCGTACTCCTGCAGGCGGCGCACCAGTTCGGCGCGCGGGTCGGCCTCGTCGCCTTCCTCGCTGACCGGGCGCGGCAGCAGCATGCGCGACTTCACCTCGGCCAGGATCGCGGCCATGACCAGGTACTCGGCGGCCAGCTCGAAGCGCAGCTCGCGCATCACGGTGATGTATTCCACGTACTGCCGGGTGATCTCGGCCACGGGAATGTCCAGTACGTCCAGGTTCTGGCGGCGGATCAGGTACAACAGCAGGTCCAGCGGGCCTTCGAAGGCATCCAGGATGACTTCCAGCGCGTCCGGCGGGATGTACAGGTCCTGCGGAATCTGCAGGACCGGTTGCCCATGCACCACGGCCAGCGGCATTTCCTGCTGCTGGGGGGCGGGCGGCCGGGTTGGCGGGTTCGCGTCGAGCGCGAGTTCGGAAGTCATCTAATGGACATCAGGATTGCATCGGACCAGTCGCGGCAGCGGGTTCACCGGGCCAACGCCACGGCGCCCCACGGCACCAGACACGCCGGGATCGGCGCGATTCCACACATATCAAACAGCAGGACGCGCCGCAGTAAACGGCAGCGACGGAACTACGGGGAGGTCGTCTACGTGGCCCGGCCAGGTGGTCCGGTTCGAAGCAGCGGGACGGTCGTCGGGGGCTGCGTTGGCCGCAGAAACCGACGGGCTGCTGCATCCAGCCACGTGCAATGGTGTCTAGGGTAAGCCTTTGTCGCGCCAGTGTCCAGCCGGGCTGGGGCGAGGGCGGCATTGGCTAGAATCTGCGCACCCGACAACGCAAGCGAGGAAATGCCGTGTGGTATGTGATTGAAGGCTATGACGGCCAGGACGTGCTGGCACAGCGACTGCAAGCACGTCCGGAACACCTGGCGCGCCTGTACGCGCTGCGCGACGAAGGCCGCCTGCTGCTGGCCGGACCGTGCCCGGCAGTAGACAGCGAGGACCCGGGCCCGGCCGGCTTCAGTGGTTCGGTGGTGATCGCGCAGTTCGAGTCGCTCGTGCAGGCCCAGGCCTGGGCTGATGCCGACCCTTACGTAGCCGCGGGCGTCTACACCCATGTACAGGTGCGTCCGTTCCGCAAGGTCCTGCCGTGAACGCGGAGCGGATCGAGCGGATGCGTGACGCACTGCAGCAGGCGCTGGCCCCGAGCGTGCTGGAAATCGAAGACGACAGTCATCGTCATGCAGGCCACGCCGGTGCGCGCGATGGCCGCGGTCATTTCAACGTGCATGTGGTCAGTGAACGCTTCGCCGGACTGGGGCCACTGGCCCGGCATCGCGCGGTCTATGCCGCGCTGGGCGCGATGATGGAGACCGACATCCACGCGCTGTCCATTCGTGCATTGACCCCGTCAGAACAGGGCTGAGCCCTTGTCCCACACTGTCCTGGCGGGTCCGTCAGCGGGCCCGCCACAGACAGATTTCCATGTCCATTTCAGGACATTCGCCTAACGGACTGTTTACAAGCCCAGATGGAAACGCTTACATTCCGCGCCAATGCTGGTAGGTCCAAGCCGTGGAGGGCGGCTTCGTGAACAAGGCAGCTATCACAATCAAAGACGTCGCTCGCGAAGCCCGGGTCTCCGTGGCCACGGTTTCCCGCGCGCTCAACGGGCATGAAAATGTCGCCGAACCGGTCCGCCAGCTTGTGCTGGAGGTGGCCGCACGGCTGCGTTACACCCCGCACGCCGCCGCCCGCAGCCTCAGCAGCCGTCGCACCAATACGGTGGGCGTGGTACTGCCTGACCTGTACGGCGAATTCTTCTCCGAGCTGATGCGCGGCATCGACAACGTCGCCCGCAACCGCCGCCAGCACCTGCTGGTGTCCAGTTACCACGGTGACCAGGAGCAGCAGGGCGCTGCCCTGCGCGCCATGCGCGGCCGCGTCGACGGCCTGCTGGTGCTCTCGCCCTATGCGGAGAGCCCGGGATTCCTGACCGACAACCTGCCGCAGTCGTTGCCAACGGTGTTGATCAACACCTATCTGCCCGGGCAGGACCACCCGGTGCTGAGCATCGATGACCATGCCGGTGCGATGGCGATGACCCGCCATCTGCTTGACGCGGGTCACCGCCGTATCGCTTTCATTTCTGGCCCGGACCTCAACTTCGACGCGCGCGAGCGCCTGCGTGGCTTCCGTGACGCGTTGGCGGCTTTCGGCAGTGACGCCGAAGGCATCGAGCTGCCCGGTGATTTCGACGAAGCTTCCGGCCATCGCGCCGGTCAGGAGTTGTTGGCAGCCGGAGCGCTGCCTGATGCCGTGTTCGCCGCCAACGACATGATGGCGCTGGGTTGCCTGTATGCGTTCACGCAGGCAGGTGTCCACGTTCCGTCCGACGTCGCCCTGGCCGGTTTCGATGACATTCCACTGGCGCGTTTCGTCCACCCGTCGCTGACCACCATGCAGGTCAGCATCGCCGAACTCGGCGATCGGGCCATGACGCGCCTGATGCAGTTGATGGACGGCACCTCCACGGATGGGACAGGGGACAAGCAGACCCTGGTTCCCCGCTTGATAGTTCGCGATTCCACCACTCCGCCATCCGGCCGTTGAAGCCGGAGGCGTTCCTTCTTTTTTGATTGATCGCAGGGACCGCGCAAGCGGTTACCGCCACCCGGAGATTGAGTTGATGATGCACACCACCTTCCGCACGCCGGCGCGCCGGCTGCTGAGCACCGCACTGGTCAGCTGCCTGATGCTGGCTGCTGCTCCGAACGTCATGGCGCAGTCGGCCAATGCCAGCCTGCGCGGCCAGGTTTCCGGCGCGCAGGCCGGCGCCGAGGTGACCGCCACCAACGTGGCCACCGGCACCGTCCGTCGCGGTACCGTCCGTGCCGATGGAAGCTACTCGCTGATGGGCCTGGACCCGGGCACCTATGACGTGGTCGCCAACGGCCAGTCGCAGAAGGTCACCGTCACCGTGGCCTCGACCGCTACCCTGAACTTTGCCGGCGCTGCCAGCAGCACCCCGGGTACGACCGCAGCCACCAACCTGGACACTGTCAACGTCGTCGCGCCGACCCTGCTGCAGGAAGTGCGCACGTCCGAAGTCGGCAAGACCGTCAGCCTGCAGCAGATCCAGACCACCCCGCAGGTCTCGCGCAACTTCCTGGAGTTCGCCGACGCGGTGCCGGGCATGATCTTCACCCGCGACGCCAAGGGCAACACCTCGCTGCGCGGCGGTGCCACCAACTCCGACGGCACCAACGTCTACATCGACGGTGTGGGCCAGAAGAGCTACGTCAAGGGCGGCGGCGTGGCCGGTCAGTCCGGCAGTGCCGGTAACCCGTTCCCGCAGCTGGCCATCGGCGAGTACAAGGTCATCACCGGCAACTACAAGGCCGAGTACGGCCAGGTGTCCAGTGCAGCGGTCACGGCCGCGACCAAGTCGGGTACCAACGAGTTCAAGGGTGAAACCTTCTACCGTTATACCAACGACAGCATGCGCGCGATGACCCCGGCCGAGCGTCAGCCGGGCAAGGGCAAGGAGGATTCGGCCGAGAAGGAATACGGCTTCGCCCTGGGCGGCCCGATCGTCAAGGACAAGGCCCACTTCTTCGTGACCTATGAAGCCAAGCGCTTCGATCTGCCGGTGACCATCGCACCGCATGGTTCGGTGACCAACAAGGCCAACCGCGTCCCGGCTGATGCCCAGGCCGGCCTGGGCCCGGCCAGCCAGCCGTTCCAGCAGGACCTGATCTTCGCCAAGGTCGACTTCGAGCCGACCGACAACGATCGCCTGGAACTGACCTTCCAGGACCGTGATGAAACCCAGCAGCAGTTCTCGGACCAGACCGCGCCGATGCACGGCAAGGAAACCAAGAACACTGACCGCCGTTACGCGCTGCGCTGGAACCACAGCGGTGAGCGTTACTACAACGAGCTGATGGTTACCCACGAGGATTCGTTCAACAATCCCAAGCCGCTGAGCATGGGCAACGGTTTCAACTACACCGCGCCGGACGGCAAGAACGAGGAGCGCGCCATCGTCTCGATCGGTGGTTCCTCGGCAATGTCGTCGCAGGTGAAGGGCCAGAAGGGCTGGTCGGTCGAAGACAACCTGACCCTGGATGGCATCCAGTGGGCGGGCGACCACACCATCAAGATGGGTGCCAAGTACAAGCAGATCGACCTGTACGCCTCCGATGCGGCGCAGATCAATCCGCAGTTCTACTACACCATCGACAACCCGACCTTCCCGGACAGCATCCCGTACAAGGCACAGTTCGTGAAGCCGGTCACCGGCGTGTCCGGCGTGTCCGGCGAAGTGCGCTCGAAGGTGAAGCAGATCGGTCTGTTCATCCAGGATGACTGGCAGGTCAACGACCACCTGCAGCTGAACCTCGGCCTGCGCTGGGACTACGAGAAGAACCCGTCCTATCTGGACTTCGTGACCCCGCCGGAAGTGGTCAATGCGCTGTTCGCGCAGGATCCGCGTGCCGCCGCTGGCCAGAGCTACGCTGACACGCTGGCGCTGAGCGGCCTGAACATCAACGATTACATCAGCAACGGCCACAACCGCAAGGCATTCAAGAATGCCTGGCAGCCGCGTCTGGGTTTCTCGTATGACATCAATGCCGACGAGCAGCACGTGATCCACGGTGGTGCCGGTCGTTCCTACGACCGCGACCTGTTCGACTATCTGCAGCTGGAAACCACCAAGCTGGCCCTGCCGCAGCCGACGATCTACTTCCGCAATCCGGCAACCGGTCAGTGCTTCCAGGGCAACGCCGCGTGCTATGACTGGAACCCGAACCTGCTCAACGGTATCGGCAACCTCCAGAGCCTGGTCGGTTCGACCAGCAATGCCGGCTTGGAAGTCGACCTGCTGAACAACAATCTGAAGGTGCCCTACGCTGACCAGTTCAGCCTGGGCATGAGCAACCAGATCGGCGACTGGCTGACCGACGCCACCATCTCGCGCACGCTCACCTATGACGGCTTCGCCTTCACCCTGGGCAACCGCTACCCGACCGGCAACTTCTTCGACGATCCGCGTCTGTGCGGTGGCACCGAAGCCGGTCTGGGCCAGGCGTGGAGCTGCAACGTGCCGGGCTTCGGCAGCCTGATCATCGGCCAGCAGGGCATCAAGACCCGTGCTACCCAGATCCTGTTGTCGGCGCAGAAGCCGTTCACCCAGGAAAGCGGCTGGGGCACCTCCATCGCCTATACCTGGACCACCGCCCGCCACAACCGTGACATCAACGAGCACTACGCGTTCGACCGTGGCGTGATCGGTGACTACCCGACCATCCGCTCCAACGGCGCGCCGCGTCACCGCCTGGTGGTGACCGGTTCGTATGCGGGCTTCTGGGGCATCACCTTCGGTGGCAAGATCACCCTGGCCACCCCGACCGCGATCAACGACTGGTACGGCGTGCCGCAGGCCAATGGCTTCGACCTGCCGACCCCGATGGCGGCGGTTCCGGGTGGCAACGGCAAGTTCCTGCTGGGTGGCAAGATCTTCGGTTATCGCTCGGTCGACCTGCAGGCGACGAAGACGTTCAAGATGCCGGGCGATACCGAGCTGTATGCGCGTATCGACATCATCAATGTGTTCAACTTCGACAATTTCTCGAACTACAACTACTACAAGAATGGCAAGTTGACCGCGAGCTACAACGAGACCGGCGACATCGTCGGTACGCCGCGCCAGGTCAAGGCCGAAGTGGGCTTCCGCTTCTAAGCCCGGATGGATGCATGACCCCGATGCCGCCGCTCCGCCGGCGGCATCGGGCGCGTGAAAACAGCAATGGCCGGCCCTGTGCCGGTCCATTGCCCATGCCGCTGCCGGTCAGGGGGCATCGGCATGGGCAATGATCGCGGTGTCAAACCACGTTTTTCGTGGTTTTTTAAGAACGCACCTTGTAAACGATTTCAGATCATTGGACGGTATGCTTTCCCATCGATCAGACCACCGGAGAAATCGCGCCATGCAGGCACGTCATCTGTTGTCCGCCGCAGCGTTGAGCCTGGCCGTGGCCGCCTGCCAGCCGGCCCAGCAGGAGCCTGCCAAGCCGCGGCCGCCGGTGATCCTGATCGAGGCCGATGCACCGCCGCGGCCGATGAAACCTGAGCTGCCGCCGCTGTTCGATGACATCGAGCGCCGCACCTTCCAGTTCTTCTGGGATACCACCAACGAGATCAATGGCCTGACCCCGGACCGCTATCCGTCGCGGCCGTTCGCCAGCATCGCCTCGGTCGGCTTCGCACTGACCGCGTATCCGATCGGCATCGAGAACGGCTGGGTCAGCCGCAACCAGGCGATCGACCGCACCCTGACTACCCTGAAATTCTTCCGCGACGTGCCGATGGGCCCGCAGCGTACCGGCAAGGCGGGTTACAAGGGCTTCTATTACCACTTCCTGGACATGCAGGAAGGCCGTCGCTACGACAGCTGGGTCGAACTGTCCTCGGTGGATACCGCGCTGCTGATGATGGGGGTGCTGTTCGCGCAGTCGTACTACGACGGTGACGATCCGCGCGAGAAGGAAATCCGCCAGATCGCCGACACGTTGTACAGGAAGGTCGACTGGCCCTGGCTGCAGCAGCGTGCGCCGCTGATCTCGATGGGCTGGTTCCCCGAGAGCGGTTTCATCGACCACGACTGGATGGGCTACAACGAGGCCATGATGGTCTACATCCTTGCCCTCGGTTCGCCGACGCACCCGGTCAGCCCGGATGCGTGGACGGTGTGGACGCGCACCTATGACAACGACTGGGGGGTCTACCAAGGCCAGGAATACCTGTCCTTCGGCCCACTGTTCGGCCACCAGTACAGCCACGTCTGGATCGACTTCCGCGACATCCAGGACGCCTACATGCGCGAGCGCGGCAGCACCTACTTCCTCAACAGCCGCTCGGCCGCACTGGCCCAGCGTGAGTACGCCATCGCCAACCCGATGCAGTGGAAGGATTACGGCGAGAACGTCTGGGGCCTGACCGCCAGCGATGGCCCGCAGAACACCACGCAGGAATACCGTGGCGAGCAGCGCCAGTTCCGCCATTACTCTTCGCGCGGCGCTGGCCTGCGCGAAAACTTCGATGACGGCACCATCGCTCCGACCGCCGCGATCGCGTCGGTGGTGTTCGCGCCGGAACAGGTGATCCCGGCCACGCTGGAGATGCACAAGCGCTACGGCGATTACATCTATTCCAGCTACGGCTTCCTGGATTCGTTCAATCCCAGCTTCAACTACGACATCCCGATCAAGACCGGCCGCGTGGTGCCGGATCGTGGCTGGGTCGCCAGCGACTACATCGCCATCGACCAGGGGCCGATCCTGACCATGATCGCCAACTATCGCAATGATTTCGTCTGGGAAGTGATGAAGAAGAACCCGTACATCCGCAAGGGCCTGGAGCGGGCGGGGTTCAGTGGTGGCTGGCTGGCGCCGGAAGGTTCGTTCCAGCCGCTGGAACTGCAGAAAGACGAAAAGGCCGCGGCGGCACGCGCGGTGGGTATCGCCGAATCACGCGCGGCTGCCGCGCAGGAACAGAAGAACAATGCCAACCGCAACACAGGCCAGGGCAAGTAACCCGATGCCGAACTGGATCGACCGTCTGCGCCGCTGGACACTGCCAACCCTGGCCGCACTGGCCGTGGCCGGCTGCGCCCGCACCGAACCGGGCACCACCACTGTGCGCTTCTGGGCAATGGGCCGGGAAGCCGAGGTGGTCAGCGAACTGATCCATGAGTTCGAAGCCGAGAACCCGGGCATCAAGGTGGACGTGCAGAACATCCCGTGGACCGCTGCGCACGAAAAGCTGCTGACCGCGTTCGCCGCCGACGGCCTGCCGGACGTGTGCCAGCTCGGCAACACCTGGGTGCCGGAGTTCGCCGAGCTCGATGCGCTGACCCCGTTGCAGCCGTTCGTCGATCACTCTGCCGTGGTCGATGAGAAGGACTATTTCCAGGGCATCTGGGACACCAACGTGATCCACGGCGAGCTGGTCGGCGTGCCGTGGTATGTCGATACGCGCCTGATCTACTACCGCAAGGACCTGCTGGCCAAGGCCGGCTACGACCACCCGCCGCGCACGTGGCAGGAGTGGGATGAGCAGATGGCAGCGATCAAGCGCATGCAGGGCCCGAACCGCTATGCGGTGCTGATGCCGATCAACGAGTTCGAGCAGCAGCTGTCGCTGGCACTGCAGCAGCCCGATCCGCTGCTGCGCGATGATGACACCCGCGGCAACTTCAGCAGCCCCGGCTTCCGCCGCACGCTGGCGTTCTACGCCAACATGTTCGAGCAGGGCTGGGCGCCGAAGATGTCCGAGACGCAGATCTCAAACGTCTGGGATGAGTTCTTCCGCGGCTTCAACGTCTTCTACATTTCCGGCCCATGGAACATCCGCGAGTTCAAGAAGCTGCAGCCGAAGGAACTGGAAGGGCAGTGGGGCACCGCAGCGCTGCCGGGGCCGGAGGGTCCGGGCGCGGGCATCGCCGGTGGCACCAGCCTGGTGATCTTCCGCAAGTCGCAGCAGAAGGAGGCGTCGTGGAAGCTGATCGAGTTCCTGTCGCGCCCGCAGATCCAGGCACGTTTCCATTCGATCATCGGCGACCTGCCGCCACGCCGCAGCACGTGGAGTGCGCCGTCGCTGGCCAACGATCCGCTGGCCGCAGCGTTCCGTGACCAGCTGGAGCGGGTCAAGCCGACGCCGAAGGTGCTCGAATGGGAGCGCATCGTGCAGGAAATGCGCATCGTCACCGAGAAGGTGGTGCGCGGTGGCCTGCCGCAGGACAAGGCCGTCGAAGAGCTCGACCAGCGCGTGGACAAGGTGCTGGCAAAGCGCCGCTGGATGCATGAACAACAACGCCTGCAGCAGCGCGTTCCGTCGCCGCAATCGAGCAGTGCCGTGGCCGCCGGGAGCGCGCAATGAAACGTACTTCACTCGCCGGCTGGATTTTCGCCGGTCCCTCGCTGATCGTGCTGGGCGTGTTCTTCGGCCTGCCGGTGGCTTCGGCGCTGGCGCTGAGCGTGACCGACTTCGACCTGTATGCCCTGGCTGACAGCAGCAACCTGCGCTTTGTCGGCCTCGGCAACTACATCGATCTGCTGCAGACACCGATGTTCTGGAAGTCGCTGTGGAATACCACTTACTTCGTGTTGATCGGTGTGCCCTTGTCGATCGGCGTGTCGCTGGGCGCGGCAATGCTGCTGAATGCGCCGGCCGCACGCTTCAAGGCGTTGTTCCGCACCGCGCTGTTCGCGCCGGTGGTGACCACGCTGGTGGCGGTGGCGGTGATCTGGCGCTACCTGTTCCATACCAGCTACGGCCTGGTGAACTACGGCCTGGGCCATCTGGGCATCAGCCCGATCGACTGGCTGGGCGATCCCAACTGGGCGATGCCGACCATCATGCTGTTCGCGGTGTGGAAGAACTTCGGCTACAACATGGTGATCTTCCTGGCCGGCCTGCAGGCGATCCCGCATGACCTGTACGAGGCCGCGCGCATCGACGGTGCCTCGCGCTGGAAGCAGTTCCTGCACATCACCCTGCCGATGCTCGGCCCGGTGCTGCTGGTGGTCGGCGTGATTACCGTGTCCGGCTACTTCCAGCTGTTCGCCGAACCCTACGTGATGACCCGCGGCGACCCACTGCAGAGCACCGTCAGCGTGCTGTATTTCATGTTCGAGGAAGGCTTCAAGTGGTGGAACCTGGGACGCGCCTCCGCCGTGGCGTTCCTGCTGTTCCTGATCATCCTGGCGGTGACCACCGTGATGCTGCGTTTCGGCCGCAAGAGGCAGTTGGTATGAGTCGTGAAATCGGCCAGTCGCGCTGGTACCCGTGGTTGATCAATGGTGCGTTGCTGGTGCTGGCCCTGGTCAGCCTGGCACCGCTGTTGTGGATGCTCTCGGTCTCGTTCATGCCGCAGGGCGAGGCCAGCCATTTCCCGCCGCCGCTGCTGCCTTCCAGCATCACCACGCACAACTACCATGAGCTGTTCGCGCGCACTGGCATGGGCGGCAACTTCGCCAACAGCCTGCTGGTGTCGCTCGGCATCACGGTCGGTTCGCTGCTGCTCAACACCATGGCCGGCTACGCGTTCGCCAAGCTCAACTTCGTCGGCCGCGAGCGCCTGTTCCAGGTGCTGATGGCGGCGCTGGTGATTCCGGCGCAGGTGGCGATGCTGCCGCTGTTCCTGCTGATGAAGCAGCTGGGCCTGGTCAACAGCTTCGGTGGCGTGATCGTGCCAGCGCTGGCCAGCGTGTTCGGCATCTTCCTGGTACGCCAGTACGCGCGTTCCATCCCGGACGAACTGCTGGAAGCGGCGCGCATCGACGGGGCAGGGGAGCTGCGCATTTTCTTCCAGATCGTGCTGCCGATGCTCAAGCCGGTGCTGGTGACCCTGGCGATCTTCACCTTCATGGGCGCATGGAACGATTTCATGTGGCCATTGATCGTGCTGACCGACCAGGAGCACTACACTTTGCCGGTGGCACTGGCCACCCTCTCGCGCGAGCACATCATGGACGTGGAAATGATGATGGCTGGCGCGGTGGTCACCGTGGTCCCGGTGCTGGCGCTGTTCCTGGTGCTGCAGCGGTACTACATCCAAGGTCTGTTGCTGGGGAGCGTCAAGGGATGAAGCGAACGATCGCCGTTGGACTGTGCCTGTTGTGGACTTCCCTGGCGATCGCCGCACCACCGGCGCTGCCGGCACCGAAGCTGCTGGACGACTTCGACGACATCGCAGCCTGGACGCTGGTGCTGTCCGACCAGGTCAGCGGTTCGCTGCGCCCGGTCAGTGGTGCCGGTGGTGGCCGCGCGCTGTGCCTGGACTATGACTTCCACGATGTCTCCGGCTACGTCGGCATCCGCCGCGCGCTGAACATCGAATACCCGGTCAATTACCGCTTCGGATTCCAGCTGCGTGGCGAATCGCCGGGCAACGACCTGCAGTTCAAGTTGATCGATGCCAGCGGCGACAACGTCTGGTGGGTCAACCGGCCCGGCTACAGGTTCCCCAAGGCGTGGACGCCGGTCGAGTACCGCCGCCGCCAGATCGACAAGGCGTGGGGTCCCTCGCCCGAGAAGGAGATGGCACGAAGCGCCGCCGTCGAGTTCACGATCTACAGCAAGGTCGGTGGCCGCGGCACGGTGTGCTTCGACAAGCTGACCCTGCAGGGCCTGCCGCCGCAGGATGATTCGGCGTTGGTGCCATCGGTGATTGCCGATACGGCCACCGCGCTGCAGGACCGCATGATCGACGGCAAGAGCGACACGTTCTGGATCAGCGGTGGCGTCAAGCAGCAGACCATCAGCCTGGACCTGCACAAGAGCCGCGAGATCGGCGGTGTAGTGATCGATTGGCTGCCGAACCTGGAAGCCAATCGCTACACCGTGCGGACGTCCGAGGATGGCCGGGACTGGCGCACTGTGCGCGAGGTGACCGGCGGTGCGGGGGGGCGCGATTGGCTGGCGCTGCCGGATACCGACGCGCGCTACGTGCGTTTCGATCTGCGCGATGGCCCGAACTGGCGCTACGGCATCCGTGACATCGCGCTCAAGCCGCTGGCGTTCGCCGCAACGCCCAATGCCTTCCTGTCCTCGGTGGCCGCCGATCTGCCGCGTGGCTCGTTGCCGCGTGCCTATGTGGGCGAACAGCCGTACTGGACCCTGCTCGGCCTTGATGGTGGCCAGGAGCAGGCGCTGATCAGCGAAGATGGCGCGCTGGAGCCGGCCAAGGGCAGCTTCAGCATCGAGCCGTTCATCCGCCTGGACGGCAAGCTGCTGGACTGGTCGAAGGTCGCCATCACCCAGTCGCTGCAGGATCACTACCTGCCGATCGCCACCGTCGACTGGGTGCATGAGAAGGCCGGGCTTTCGGTGACCAGTTTCGTGCAGGGCACGCCCGAGCGCGCGCAGCTGATCGGCCGCTACCGGCTGAGCAATCCGGACAAGGTCGCGCACGAGTACACCCTGGCGCTGGCAATCCGTCCGTGGCAGGTCAACCCGCCCACCCAGTTCCTCAACACCGTCGGTGGCTTCAGCCGCATCGATGCACTGAATGTGGGCGAACAGCTGGTTCGGGTCAACGGTGAGCCGCGCATCTATCCGCTGCAGGTGCCGGATGCGCGCTTTGCCAGTACGTTCGATGGCAAGCTCGATGCGATGCATCTGGAAAGCGGCAAGTACCCGGCCACGACCGCAGTGAAGGACAGCACCGGCATGGCGTCGGGTGCGCTGATGTACACGATCAAGCTCGAGCCCGGCCAGAGCCGCGAAGTGGCGGTGGTGCTGCCGCAGACCGGTGGCTGGGCGCCGCAGGCGCTGGACGTGGCCAAGGCGCAGGCGCAGGTGGCCGATCAATGGCGGCAGAAGCTGGGCGTGGTCTCGCTGCAGGTGCCGGCTGCGGGCCAGGCACTGGTCGATACCCTGCGCACGGCCGTCGCGCACATGCTGATCTCGCGGGTTGGCCCACGCCTGCAGCCGGGCACGCGCTCGTACGCGCGCAGCTGGATCCGCGATGGCGCGATGATTTCCGAGGGCCTGCTGCGCATGGGGCGCAGCGATGCCGTGCGTGACTACATCAACTGGTATGCGCCGTACCAGTTCGAGAACGGCAAGGTGCCGTGCTGCGTCGACGCGCGCGGCAGCGACCCGGTACCGGAGAACGACAGCCATGGCGAACTGATCTACAGCATTGCCGAGTATGGACGCTACACCGGCGACAGCACGTTCACCGAGCTGATGTGGCCGCACGTGCAGGGCGCCTACAACTACATGGAGCAGCTGCGCGCCAGCGAGCGCACCGAGGAAAACCGCGCACGCAATCCTGCCTTCTACGGGATGATGCCGGCCTCGATCAGCCACGAAGGCTATTCGGCCAAGCCGATGCATTCGTACTGGGATAATTTCTGGGCGTTGCGCGGCTACACGGACGCGGCATCGCTGGCGGCCCAGCTGGGCAAGGTCGAGGCGATGCAGATCGCCGGATCGCGTGACCAGTTCCGTGATGACCTGCAGGCCTCGCTGCTGTCGGCGATGCAGCAGCACGACATCGACTACCTGCCGGGCTCGGCCGAGCTGGGCGATTTCGATGCGACCTCGACCACCATCGCGCTGGCGCCGGGCGGCGAGCAGGGCCGACTGCCGCAGCAGGCACTGGAGGCGACCTTCGAGCGCTATTGGAAGGAGTTCGTGGCCCGCCGCGACGGCAAGCGTGAGTGGAAGGACTACACCCCGTACGAGTGGCGCAACGTGGCGGCGTTCGTACGCCTGGGCTGGCGTGACCGCGCCTGGCAGGCCACCGAGTTCTTCTTCAGGGACCGTGCGCCGCAGGCCTGGAACCAGTGGGCCGAGGTGGTCTCGCGCACGCCGCGCAAGCCGTTCTTCGTCGGTGACCTGCCGCACGCCTGGGTAGCCTCGGACTTCGTGCGCTCGGCCTTGGACATGTTCGCGTACAGTCGTGACATGGACGATGCGCTGGTGCTGGCCGCCGGCATTCCGAGCGCCTGGCTGCAGGGCGAGGGCATCGCCGTGCAGGGCCTGCGCACGCCGCAGGGCCAGCTCAACTACCGCCTGCAGCGCAGCGACAGGCAGCTGGTGCTGGAGGTGCAGCCGGGCCTGGTGCCACCGGTCGGTGGCGTGGTGTTGCCGTGGCCGTACGCCGGTGATCCGGCCGAGGCGACGATCAACGGCGAAGCGGCCGAATGGGTCAACAAGGAACTGCACGTGCACCAGCTGCCGGCGCGGGTCGAGATCGATGTACCGAGCGCGGTGCGCCGCGCCGAGCGCAAGGGGCAGTAACGATGAAGCAGCAGGGGGCAAGGGTGCGCACGATCGTGCGCGCCCTTGGGCTGGCCATTGCATTGGCACTGCCGGGCGCCGTGATGGCGGCCGATCCAGCCGCCGGGGCAGCGGCTGATGTCGCCACCGCGCCAGGCATGAGCATGGTCACCTTCAACCTGCATCATGACCGCGAGGACTGGCCACGCCGGCGCCGCACCATCCTGGCCGAACTCAAGCGCCTGCAGCCGGATGCGGTTGCCCTGCAGGAGGTGATCCAACGCCGCAACGTGCGAAACCAGGCGCAATGGCTGGCCAGCCAACTTGGTTACAGGTACGTGTTCGTGTCCACCGATGCGGTCGGCGCGCCCAAGCGCTACGGCAATGCGCTTCTGACCCGGCGGCCGATCCTTGCCCAGGGGGATCATCTGCTGCAGCCCTTGGACGACTACCGCACCGTGGCCCACCTGCGGATCGACGTCGATGGCACGCCGGTAAACGTCTACGCCACGCATCTGAACGAGCGCAGTGATGAGAGCGGACAACGCATCCGTCGCAGCCAGGTCGAGGACCTGCTGCGCTTCATCAGCGCGACGTCGGCGGGCGCACCGGTGGTGATCGCAGGTGACTTCAATGCACTGGTGGATGCCGGCGATCTGAGCGAGCTGCGCAGCCATTACGGCGACAGTTACGGCAGCGTGCACGTCAACACCGATCTGTCCGGGGTCAGTACGCTCAACCGCCACTATTACCAGGCGCCGTCGCGGATCGACCACATCTTCTTCCAGCAGGACGAGATGGTCGCGCGCGAGGCGAAGATCCTGTTCGACCAGCCCGACGACAGCGGTCGCTGGGCCTCGGACCACTACGGCGTGTGGACCCGCCTGCAGTTCGCGCCGAAACCCTGACGGGACACGCTTGGGTAGGTGCCAACCCTGGTTGGCACGGGCGTGTCCGCGTGCACTCGATCAACGGCGCCAACCAAGGTTGGCCTCTACCAAAGCGGTGACCGTGCGCGGGTTGTGCCCTGGTGGGTGCCAACCTTGGTTGGCACGGAGGTGCCCGCTGGCGACCGACCCACGGCGCCGACCAAGGTCGGCCTCTACCAATGCGCTGTGCGTGCATCAGGTAGGTGCCAACCTTGGTTGGCACGGTTCGGCCCGAAGCACAAACAGAAACGGCGGGGATCATTGATCCCCGCCGGTTCGTTTTCACGCTATCAAGGAGCGATCAGTTCGCCGGCGGCGTGCGCTTGGCGGCCTCTTCGTCTTCTTCATCAGCCTTGGCTTCTGCAGCCTGGGCTGCAGCGTCGGCATGGCCATCGGCGACCGGATCGATCGACGGCGTCACCACCGCATCAGCGCTCGGGGCGGCGGCTTCGATCGGTGCGGCTTCGACCGCCACCGGAGCGACCGGCTGTTCCACGATCGGCGCAGTCTCGACGATCGGCGTGGCTTCAACGGCCGGGGCGGCCTCCACCACCGGGGCACTCTCACTGGCCACCGGCTTGGTTTCAACCACCGGGGTTGCTTCAACCACCTGCGGCTTCGATTCCACGACCGGCGCGGCCTCGACTGCGACCGGCTTCGCTTCGATCACCGGAGCGGCTTCAACCACCGCGGCCGTTTCAGCCACAACCGACTTTGCTTCGATGGCCGGCGCAGCAGCGTCCACCACCGGAGTGACGTTGGCGACCGGTGCGGCAGCGGCGACCGGCTGGACCGGGGTCGCGGCGTCGATGGCATCGAGCATGCTGGTCTGGACCGGCGAGGACACCGCTTCGGTCTTCGCAGCTTCGACCGGTGCCTGCACTTCAGCCACGACCGGGGCGGCGGCTTCGACCACAGCGCTGCTCACCACGGCAACCGGCGCGGCGACAACAGCGGCGGCAGCACGGGCTGGCTTCTCGGCTTCGACAGCGACCGGCTCGGCTTCGTCATCGAAGTCGAACTCCGGCTGCGAACGCGTGGGCTGCACAGCCGCGACCGGCGCAGTGCCGGCAGTGCTGTCGATGTTCGGCTCGGCGCCGTCGGCGTCATCACTGTCATCACCCTCGTCCTGGTCATCACCCAGGGCGTCGCTGCCGGCGGCGTTCTCGGCGCCACCGCGGCGACGACGACGGCCACCACGACGGCCACGGCGACGGCGGGTTGCGCCTTC
>OJST01000178.1_pt1 | contig 18375 bp, 17 predicted proteins | sample 1599491 | NCBI WGS metagenome assembly OJST01 (sample SAMN04436635, study PRJEB24849) | human gut metagenome | biome: human gut; feature: NICU; material: stool | host: Homo sapiens | place: USA: Saint Louis, MO | collected 2010-02-10
CAGCTGGCGATCATCCATGTCCAGCGACAGGCGCTGCAGCACGCGCAGCTGCGGGTCGGTGGATTCGCCGGCGGCGATGCGCGCCATGCGGTCGTCGTCGCCGTCCTGCCAGCTGGCGCCGGCCACGTCCCACATCGACGACTCCGGCAGCTCGTCGAACGCGGCGGTTTCCAGCGTCGCGGTGGCAACGTCGGTGGCGTCGGCGGCCGGTGCTTCGGGCTCTTCGATTTCCAGCAGGGGATTGGAGTCCAGCAGGCGCTGGATTTCCTGTTCCAGGTGCAGGCCATCAAGCTGCAGCAGCCGGATCGACTGCAGCAGCTGCGGGGTGAGGTGAAGTTGTTGGCCCAGCTGGGTCGAGAGTGCAGCCTTCATCGTGGTTCCCCGGCGCCGCTCCCCGGCGCCTTGTGGAACGCATCTTGCTTTTGATCCGGCGGTGGCGGAATCGGGGGGTTCCTGAGGAGCTTCGTGAATTTCCTGACGGCGTGTAGGGGTATTCCCTACAGCGGCGCGGAATGTTGACGATGATCGCTGCTAAGTTGCTGATTTCCGGTGCAAGGCCCGGATTGATCGGGCTGCGCCGTGTACGGATTCCTGTCGGGGAGTGTCGGGCTGACGGGAATTCGACGCTGGGTGCGGGTTGGCTGCGTCGGCTGTCGATAGAGACGATCACCGGTAGAGTCGACTGTCAGTCGACTGCTCTCCGATCAGACCAAGGAAAAGTCCCGCGCTCCGCGCGCAAGTCGACTGACAGTCGACTCTACCAACAGCCCACTCTACCCAGCCATCGCTTGGTCACGCCGAGGCTGGCGCTTACTCCAGCTCGTGCTGATGGCGCGCGGCCAACAGCAGCAGATCGTTGGCGCGACGGCAGCCCAGTGACTCCATCATGCGTGCGCGGTGGGTTTCCACTGTCTTGACGCTGATGCCGAGGTCGGCGGCGATTTCCTTGTTGCTCTCACCCTTGCCGATGCGGCGCAGGATCTCGCGCTGGCGCGGCGACAGCGCGGCGATGCCGGTGGGCTTCTCGCGGCCGAGCATCGGTGCCAGCATCTTGGCGGAGATCTGCGGGCTCAGGAACACCTGGCCGGCATGCGCCGCGCGAAGCGCCAGCTCCAGTTCCTGCGGCGCCGCATCCTTGACCACGAACCCGACCGCGCCGCGGTCGAGGGCATCGCGCACGTGCGCGGCGTCGTCGTGCATGGTCATCATCACAACCCGGGTACCGGGCGCGCGCAGCCGGATATCGCTGAGCGCTTCCAGACCCGTACGGCCAGGCAATGACAGGTCCATCAGGACCACGTCCGGGGCGTGCTGCAGGGCCAGCTGCAGCGCCTGTTCGGCGTTGCTGGCCTCTGCAACCAGCTGCACGTCGGCAAACCCCTGCAGCAGCCGCGCCAGGCCGGCGCGGACCAGGGTGTGATCGTCGACGATGAGAACTCGCACAGGCACGCAGCAGGTCCGTGTAGGGGAGTCCACCTTAACTTAGCTGAACGGGCGCGCCAAGGCTTGCCCGCCAAGCGCGATGGTGGCAGGTTTCAGCGCGCCCGGCGTGCCTCGGCCACCTGACGCCGGTGCAGGCGGAACAGGTGGCGCTCCATGGCCATTTCCAGGCCATCGCCAAGGCGCTGGAAGCGCAGCCACAGATAGTGGCCGCCGCCGCCATCGGCCGCTTCGGCAATCACTTCCACCGGCAGGTCGATATGGTCGGGCAGCCAATCACTGGGCTGCAGACGGACCAGGCCCGCCTGACCGGGGCTGGCGCCACTGCGCGGGCCCAGTTGCAGGCGGATGCCACGGCGCGACCAGCGCACCGGGCGCAGGGTCAGTTCCTGGCCCTGCTGGCGGACCAGGCGGCCAAGCAGCACCATCGCCAGATCCAGCTTCGCCTCCAGCCGCTGCAATTGCAGGCTGGCTTCATTGCGGTCGTCATGCTCGTCAACGCGACTGTCTTCAACCAGCGCCAGGCTGCGCAGCAGGCCCTCGGCACTCCCGGTACGGCCGGTGCCACTGCCTGCCTGGAATTCGGCGGGCAGTGCCAGCTCGCAGCTGAGCGTTTCGTCGAACAGCTCGCTTTCGGCGGGATGGTGCAGCGACGTTGTCGGCAGTTGGGTCATGCCAGCGATTCTGCCTGCAGGTAGGCATGGGCCGCGCGAAGAGAGCGCTGGCCGTCATTCATCAGTGCTGCCACCGCATCGCGACGCTGGCGCAGCAGGCCCAGCAGGTTCTGCTGGCGCTCGAACAGCGCACTGAGCGGTGCGTGGTCGTCCGAGGTCAGCGGCTGGCTGAGCAGGGCATGCAGCGTGCTGTCGTGACCGTCGAGCAGGCTGTCGGCCTGGTCGAGGGCGTCTTCGCCCAGGGCCTTTTCGAAGGCGTCCAGCTGGGCGTGCAGTTCGTGCAGGCTCATGGCGCCACCGCGGCCGGGCGGCGCTGTTCCTGCGGGATTGCATTCCAGGCGCTGTCGATCTCGCCCAGCAACTGCAGGGATTCATCGAGGGCGGCACGGTCGTTGTGCAGGTTGGCCTCGGTCAGGCGCTGCAGCACGTAGTCGTAGAGTGCCGACAGGTTCCCGGCGATTTCACCGCCAGCCTCATGATCCAGCGAGCCATTGAGGTGGCCGACGATCGCGCAGACCTCGCCGATCGCCTTGCCCTTGCCTGCCTGGTCGCCACGCTCGAGGCTGGCCAGGGCGCGCCGCACGCGCTCCAGCGCGCCGGCCAGCAGCATCGCCACCAGCTTGTGCGGATCGGCATCGGCGACCGCACTGGTCACTCCCACCTGGCGGTACTGCTCGGCATATTGACGGCTGGAACCGTACATTCGTGATTCTCCTTGCGCGGGGTGCCGCCGGCGGGTCGTGGGGACCGTTGCCGGCGGTGCGGCGTTGATTGCTGTTGCGTCCGTTATCGGTGCGTTGCACGCCAAACTTGAGCGTTGCACGCCGTCCTTTAGCGGTTCAGCTGTGCCAGCTGCTGCTGCAGCGACGTATTGCTCTGCTGCAGCTTGCCCATCAGGCTGTCCAGTGCGATGAACTGCTTCTTGTAGCGCTCCTCCACGTTCTTCATGCGCGTGTCGAGGTCCTTGCGGCGCTTGTCGATGTTGTCCAGCGTGGTGTTGAGGCCCTTGGTGCGGGCGACGAAGGCACCTTCCTTGCCGACCGTGGTACTGACGTAGCCGTCGACCATGGTGTACAGCGTGCCGGCACCGCCGGTGTCGCCGGTGATTGCCGAGCGGATCTTCTCGGGCTGACTGGCCAGCGCGGCGGCAAACTTGGTGGCGTCCAGCACCAGGCTGCCGTCGGCGTTGGGGTAGCCACGCGTCTGCAGTCCCAGCGTTTTCGGGTCCAGGCCATCGGCGGACAGTTCCTTCAGCACGCCCGACATCACCGAGCGCAACTGGCTGGAGGCACCACGCATCTGCGCGTCGCCGGTCAGCGTGGCGGCTTCCTTGGTCTTGGCGTCGTACTTGGTCTCGGTGTTGATCGCCGCGATTGCTGCGTTGTAGGCGGTCACGAACTCCTGCATCACCTTGGTGGCTGCAGTGGTATCGGTGCTGATCACGACGGTGCTCTTGCCCTTGACCTTGAGGTTCAGGGTCAACCCCGGCACGGCGTCGGCCACGGTGTTGCTGGCGCTGACCACCGTGACGCCATCGATGGTCAGCTCGGCATCGGCTGCCGCGGTGTTTTCCTGGAGGCTGCCCACCAGTGCGGTCAGTTTCGGGTCGCTGCCGCCGTATTCGAGCTTGATGGCATTGGCGGCGCCGGTCTTTTCCTGGGCAATCGACAGGTACTGGTTGTCGCCCGAGGCGATCAGGGTCGCCTGCACGCCTTCCTTGCGGCCTGCGGCGTCGATCTTGTTGCGCACGGTGGTCAGCGTATCGCCGGCTTCCACCTCGACCTTCATCGTCTTTGCCTTGTCGCCGACGCCAACGGTCAGCGTCAAGGTTCCGGCGCCGAAGGTGTCGGTCTTCCCTACCGAGGTATTGGCAATCAGCTTGTGTGCGGTGGCAAGGGATTTCACCTCCACCTGGTGGGTGCCATTGGAGGCCGCTGCCTTGGTCGTGCCCAGGTCGTACAGTGCCACCGAGGCCGTCAGCACGTCGTCGGTGTTGGCGGGTTGCGCCTTGCCGGTGGCGGTCACGGTGCGGGTATCGAAGGCGGTGGTGGCCTTCAGTGCGGTCAGCGCGGTCTTCAGCTTGTCGAAGGCTGAAGTGACAGTGCCGATCGACGACAGCTGCATCTTGGCCTTGGACTGCTGCAGGTTCAGCGCGTTGTCGGCGGGCTTGCGGTCGGCTGCGACCAGCTGGTTGACGATGTCCGAGATGTTGAGCCCCGAGCCAATGCCACCGTATCCAAAGCTTGCCATGTGATTCTCCTGGTATCCGGGCCTGGCCGTCGTGCGGTGGCCCGTCGTCAACGAAAATAGCGGCCTGCGCCGCTGGGTCTTGAGGACTTCGTTGATGCACGTGCCGTGCCAATGGTCTGGCGCAGGTTCTGGCACGCGGGTTGCAGGAAGGCTGGGGCAGGGTGCGGGTAGGTTCACCGCGGGCTGCCGGGAGTCTGCAAAAAGCCCTCCCCCAATGCAGGGGAGGGATCAGGCTACTGACAATCGGGGGGAGACGAAGCCGCCCGGTACGTACAGTCAAAGGTACAGCGCTGAAAGAGAGGTCCGCAGGAGCGGGCGATGCCAAGCCGGTTCGGGAGTGATCCCGGGCCGGGCATGGCCCGCGCCTTCGTGCATCGTGGCTTCCCGGTTGCCGCTACCGTCGGTTCGACCCGACGGTAGCGGCGCCCTCTTGCCGTGGATCAGCGCAGCAGGCTGAGCACGCCCTGCGGCACCTGGTTGGCCTGGGCCAGCATGGCCGTACCGGCCTGCTGCAGGATCTGGGTGCGGGTCAGTTCGGCGGTTTCCTTGGCGAAGTCGGTGTCCTTGATGCGGCTGCGCGAAGCCGACAGGTTTTCCGACGAGGTCTGCAGGTTGGCCACCACCGAGGTGAAGCGGTTATGGATCGCACCGAGGTCAGCGCGGGTGCTGTTGATCGCACCCAGGGCCTTGTCGACCACTTCCATCGCCTGCTGCGCGCCCTTCACGGTGGACACGTCGATCTTGTCGGCGAACTTCTTGGCCGGAGCTGCCGGCGCGGTCACGTCGTCGGTGTAGGCGGCGCCGGTGGCAGCGACGGTGAAGCCCTTGTAGGCACCATCCTTGTCGACGCTGTCCTTGACCGAGCTCAGGGTGAGGCCGGTGCCAGCGGCATCGACTTCGGCCAGCACGCCGGTTTCACCGATCTTGGCGTTGATATGAGCAGCCAGTGCGGTGGCAGCGGCGGTGTTGGTGCCGGCAACGCTGCCAGCGCTCTTGACGGTCAGGTCGGCGAAGTCGACCTTGGCGCCCTTGCTGTCGGTGATGCTCAGGCCGGTCAGCGCGATGTCGGCCGTGGCGCTGGCAGCAGCGGTGATGGCGACCTTGCCGCTGGCGAACTGCGCACCACCCAGGGCATTGGCCTTGGCGTCGATGGTCTTGTCGATCGCGATGGCCTGGCCGGCGTTGGCGCCGACCTGGAACAGCTGGCTGGAGAACGAGCCGTCCAGCAGCTTGGTGCCGTTGAAGTCCGACTGCTTGGCGACGCGGTCGATTTCGCTGACCAGCTGGGTCACTTCGGCCTGCAGGGCCTTGCGGTCGCTGGCGGAGTTGGTGGCGTTGGAGGCCTGCACCGACAGCTCGCGGACGCGCTGCAGGTTGTTGCCGATTTCGGTCAGCGAACCTTCGGCGACCTGGGCCAGCGAGATACCGTCGTTGGCATTGCGGATGGCGACGTCGGTACCGCGGATCTGCGTGCCGAAGCGCTCGGAGATCGCCAGACCGGCGGCGTCGTCCTTGGCGCTGTTGATGCGCGAACCGGAGGACAGGCGCTGGATGGTGGTGGCCAGCGAGCTGCCGCTGGTGCTCAGGTTACGCTGAGCATTCAACGACATCGTATTGGTGTTGATGACTTGTGCCATGGTGCTTTTCCTTTGGCGAAGGTGGAACGTGTTTCAGGATCCGGGCGCCGCGTCATGCAGCGCCCGGAGGTCGATCAGCGGGTGGGGATCAGCGCAGCAGGCTGAGCACGCCCTGCGGCACCTGGTTGGCCTGGGCCAGCATGGCCGTACCGGCCTGCTGCAGGATCTGGGTGCGGGTCAGTTCGGCGGTTTCCTTGGCGAAGTCGGTATCGCGGATGCGGCTGCGCGATGCGGACAGGTTCTCCGAGGAGGTCTGCAGGTTGGCCACCACCGAGGTGAAGCGGTTCTGGATCGCGCCGAGGTCGGCGCGCACGCTGTTGACCGACTCGAGGGCCTTGTCGACGATCGACAGCGCCTTCTGCGCACCTTCGGCGGTGGTGACGTTCAGGTCCTTGACGAAGTTGGCCGTGGCGCCGGTCAGCAGGCCGCCGTTGGTGCTGGTTTCGGTCAGGCCCAGGCCAGCGATGGTCGCGGCGGTGGCGCCAGCCGGCGGGGTTGCGGCACTGACGCCCAGGGTGAAGGTCTGGCCGTCCTTGACCGAGGCCAGGCTTATCACGCCGGCATTGACCGAGGCCATGACGCCGGTTTCGCCCAGCTTGTTGTTGATCGCGGCGGAGGTGGCCGAGGTGATCGATTCGCCCGCCTTCACGGTGAAGTCGTTGATGGTGACCGTGGTGGCGGTGCCGCCCGGCGGGGTCACCGAGATCTGCAGGCCGGAGTATGTGGTGTCGGCGGTGGCCTTGTCGGCGGCGGCCAGGCTGGTGCCGGTGTAGCCGTTGGCGAAGGTTGCCGCGCCCAGCGAATCGGCCTTGGCGTTGACCACGCTGTTGATGGCGATGGCCTGGCCGGCGTTGGCGCCGACCTGGAACAGCTGGCTGGTGAAGGAGCCGTCCAGCAGCTTGGTGCCGTTGAAGTCAGCCTGCTTGGCCACTCGGTCGACTTCCGAGACCAGCTGGGTCACTTCAGCCTGCAGGGCCTTGCGGTCGCTGGCCGAGTTGGTGGCGTTGGAGGACTGCACGGCCAGTTCACGGATGCGCTGCAGGTTGTTGCCGACTTCGCTCAGCGAACCCTCGGCGACCTGGGCCAGCGAGATACCGTCGTTGGCGTTGCGGATGGCCACGTCCAGACCACGGATCTGGGTGGTGAAGCGCTCGCTGATGGCCAGGCCGGCCGCGTCGTCCTTCGCGCTGTTGATGCGCAGGCCGGACGAGAGGCGCTGGATGGTGGTAGCGAGCGAGCTGCCGCTGGTGCTCAGGTTGCGCTGAGCGTTGAGCGACATCGTATTGGTGTTGATTACCTGTGCCATGGGGTCGTCTCCTCTTATATGGAACCCGTTGGTGAATGAAACGAAGCGCCGCCTGTTTTTTTGTGTGGCTGTGTGCTTCGCTGTTGCCAAATGAATAACGGCGCTTTGTCAACAACCTTTAGCCGTGAATTCCGTCGACGCTGAAATCCGGTGCCGGAGGCTGTTTTTCCGGGGTTTTCCAGCCCTGGCCGGGCGTGAAGGCGACCCCGGAAGGGGCGGTTGGGCATGCCCAACCAGCGCTGATGAAGGTATCGGCGGGGCAGGGCCGGGCTTGATGGGCAATCACGGAAAATGCGTGCAGCACGTTTCCGGTAGCGCCAGCCCACGCCCGGCGAGCGCGACGGAACGGGCACGCAGAAACGAAAAAGGCCGCGATGCAGGGCATCGCGGCCTTTCAGGGGTGACGCAGGAGATGCGTCAGCGGATCTTGTTGAACAACGACATCGACTGCATCTGCGAGAAGATCGTCTGTGCCGCCTGCAGCGCGGTGCTCTGCAGCTGGTACTGGCTCAGTGCATCGGCATAGTCCAGGTCGCGCATCTGCGACAGCGTGGTCTTCAGGGTCACGCTGTTGGCTTCACGCATGTCGGCGGCATTGTCCAGTGCCTTCAGCTGCGCACCGCCGGCCGCACGCGAATCGATCATCCGCTCCGACGCACGGGCCACATCGCGCAGGGCGCTCTGCAGTTTGTTCTGCTGCGCGCTCATCTTGGCGGTGGTGCCGGTGTCGGCATCAAGCGCGGCAATCAGCTTGTCCATGGTGTCGAAGATGTCGCGGCTGGTTGCCGGCTTCACACTGAAGCTGTCACCGGCAGCGGGTGCGCCGGTGATCTGCAGGCGGACTCCGTTGACTTCCACGTTGTCACCGGCCTTGAACGTGCCGGTGCCGGTCACGTTACCAGCGCCGTCCAGTACCTGGTACTGGTCGGCGGCGGTGAAGCGGATGCTGAAGGACTGGCCGTTCCAGCTGTCGCTGCCATCGCGGGTGATGTTGGTCAGCACGCCGTTGCCGGTATTGCCGGCCGCGGCGACACCATCGACGAAGCCGTCGCCGGTAGGAATGCGCATGAAGATTTCGCTGCCGGGCAGGGCATCCCGCACATAGGTATCGGGGCCGACTTCAATCTGGCGCTGGGTCTGGTCGCCACGGTAGACCACCTTGCCATTGATCTTGGCGAACGGCGGATCGCCATCGTTGGTGCCGCCGAACACGTAGCGGCCGGTGCCGTCGTCGGCGTTGGCCAGCGACAGCAGGCCCTCGCGGATCTGGTTCAGTTCGGTGATCAGCGTTTTCTTGTCGGCGGCGCCCAGTGCCGGATTGCTGGCCTGGATGGTCAGGTCGTTGACGCGCGCCATCAGGTCGTTGACCTGGGCCAGGGCGTTCTCCTGTACGCCCAGTCGGTTCTGCACGTTGCCGGCATTGAGTTTCATCCGGTCCAGTGCGGCCAGGCTGCGGTCAAGCCCGACCGCCGCACCAGCGGCAACCGGATCGTCCTTGGCGCTGACGATCTTGCTGCCGGTGGCGATCTGCTGCTCCAGGTGGCTGAGCTTGGCCTGCTTGGCCATCATCAGCGACACGGACTGGTTGAACATCATGCTGGTGGAGATACGGCTGCTCATCGACGGACGGCTCCCAGGATGGTCTGGAACATGCTGTCGGCGGTGGAGATCAGCTGTGAGGCTGCCTGGTAGGCCTGTTGCAGGCGCAGCATGTCGGCCGCCTCCTCGTCCAGGTTGACGCCGGATACCTCATCGCGCGCTTCCTGCGCCTTGTCATTGATCACCAGCTGCGCTTCCAGCGAATACTCGGCCGAGCGGGCGGCTGCACCGACCTGGGTGGTCAGGCCACCCAGGGCGCCGTTGAGGGTGACCGTGCCGCTGTTGAATGCCTTGGCGCTCTCCACCTTGGACAGCCTGGAGGCGTTGCTGTTGTCCGACGAGCCCGCCGGAGTCGGGGTGATGTTGAAGGTGTCGCCGACCTTCGGCGCACCGTCCAGCACGAAGCTCCAGCCGTTGGCACTGATGGTCTGGCCGGGCGTGTAGGTCTGCGGCGGGCCCCCATCGATGGTGTAGGTGGTGGCCGAGGTGAACACGATCGCGGCCGGATTGCGCAGGTTGGCGTTGGTCGAATCGCTGACGGTGACACCGCTCAGCTTGCCGGTGCCCGTGTTGGACGTCGCCGCCGCGCCCTTCACCGCAGCGGCAGCGGCGATGCGCGACGGATCGGTGATCGCCACTTCCATGCTGCCAGCCACGCCTGCGGTCGGCTGCAGCAGGAAGCGGTCGTTGGCCGCCGGGGTACCGCCGACCACCAGCTTGACGCCGTTGATCACCAGTGGATCGGCCGCCGTACCGGTGCCGGTCAGCGGAACGTTCGCACCGGTGTCGGCACGACTGGCCTTCCAGTTGGTGCCATCGAACTGCAGCACCACGTTCTGCGCGTCCAGCTTGCCGAGGTCGCCGTAACTGGCGCTGAGGCTGGCGGTGCCGGTGTTGGCATTGTTGGCGGTGACGCGTGGATTGCCGATGTTGAAGAAGTCACCCCCGAGCTGGCCATACAGGTCCACGCCCTGGTGATGCACCTGCTTGAAGCTCTCGGCCAGGCCTACCGCCAGCTTGCCCAGCTCGGCCTGGGCAGGCGTCAGCACGGTGTCGCGGAATTCCAGCAGGCCGCCGATCTGGCCACCGACCGCCTTCGGGTCGAGCCGGATGGTGTTGCCCTGCGTTTCCAGCGCCAGCTGCAGGCGCTCCGGCTGGTACGGGTCGGCCACGGTGGTGACCTTGGTCGCCGTGGTGCCCACCACCAGTGCGTTGCCGCCGGCGGTGTAGACATTCATGATGCCGCCGTCCTGGATCACCGCCGTGCCACCGGTGTAGCCGATCAGCTGGGTGATCAGCTGATCGCGGCGGTCGAGCAGGTCCGGTGCGGCGGTAGCGATGTTGGTGCCGATCGCACCGTTGATCTGCGCGATCTCCTGCGCCAGCCGGTTGACCTCGGTGGCACCGGCCAGCAGGCCGTTGTTGACCTCGCTGTTGAGGTTGTTCAGGTGCGTGTTGAGCTGCACGAAGCGGTTGGCCAGCGCCTTGCCACCATCCAGCATGTTCTGGCGGTCGGCGGTGCCGGCGGCATTGGAGGACAGGCCGCTGACCGAATCGAAGAACTTCGACCAGACGCCGGACACGTTGGTTGCCGCGTCGGAGAACAACGAATTGACCCGGTCGGCCATGCCGGAGAGCTGCTTCAGGCGCGCCAGCTCGCCGCTGCTGTCGAGCAGGCGCGAGATCGCCAGCTGGTCGGCGGTACGGCGGATGTCGGTGATGCGGGTGCCGTTGCCGACCGTGCCGTAGCCGTAGTTCTGGGGATCAGCCGTGGCGAAGTTGACCTTCTGCCGGCTGTAGCCCGGGGTATTGAGGTTGGCCACGTTGTGGCTGGTGGTCGCCAACGCACGCTGGAAGGCGAGCAGGGCACCGGTACCGGTGGAAAGTACGCTGGACATGGGGTTCCTCAACGACGGGTGATACCCAGCGCCGCGGTTGCGGTGCTGGCGAAGGTCTGGCCAAGGCGCGAGCCGGCATCGGCCACGGCGCTGACGGCGCGCTCGATGGTCGGTCCGCCGGCGATCGCGGCGATCTTGGCCGCGTAGCGCGGGTCGGTGGCATAGCCGGCGCGCTGCAGGCCACGGGCGAAGCCCTGCACGTCGGTGCCGGCCTGCAGGGCCTGCTGGTAGCGCGGGCTGGTCTTCAGCAGGCGCACGTAGTCGGCAAAGCTCTCGGCCGGCGAACTGTAGGCACGGAAGCTGGCGGTCTCGTTGCGGCGCACGCCATCGACGTACTCGTGGGTGCCGGCCACGGCGCGCTGGCCGTTCCAGCCATTGGCCTTGATGCCGAACAGGTTGTGCGAGGTGCTGCCGTCGGCATGCTTGATGTGGCGCTTGCCCCAGCCGGTTTCCAGCGCCGCCTGGGCGACCAGGGCGCGGGCATCCACGCCCAGTTCCTTGGCCGCACGCTGCGCGTGCTGCCAGATGCTGGCGACGAAGCCTTCCGGGGTGTGTTCACCCAGCTGCGCGACGGCGGTGCGGGTAGCCATCGCATCGGCCGGGCTGATGGCCGTGCCGCGGTTGCTGGCGGTAGCCGACCACTGGTCGCTGTTGGCAGCCCAGTCGTCGCCTTGCAGGCCGCCGATGTAAGGATCTTCGGTACCCAGCGAGCGGTGCATGCTGCTGCTTTCGCGCCCGGCGATCAGGTCCAGCGCCTGTTCCATCGGTGCAACCGCCGCGTGTGCGCCGGACTGCGCGCCGGCGGCCATCTGCTGCAGCAGGCGCACGGCCTGGCTGCCGTCTTCCAGCGGCAGCGACGGTGCCGGCTTGGCCGGTGCATTGAGCTGATAGGCGCGGCTGGCCTTGGCCGGGTCCGCGCGGGTATCCAGTGCCGGGCCATCGGCGGCCTGGCCGGACAGCTGCCGGCTGATCATGCCGGACAGGCCCAGGCCCTTGCCGCGGGTCATCGCCTCGGCAATCTTCTGGTCGTACATCTCGCGGAACATCTTGTTTTCGCCGGGGAACAGCGAGTCGCCGAAGCTGGCGTCACGCATGCTCTTGACCAGCATCTGCGCGAACTGGCCTTCCAGCTGGCGCGCGACCTTGTCGATCCTGGCCGGATCGTTCTGTTGTGCCGGGTGCAGATCGAATGCGGGATTGATGCGCATGTCAGATCACCTCGAGCTCGGCACTCAATGCGCCGGCCTGCTTCAGGGCTTCCAGGATCGCGATGAGATCGCCTGGTGCTGCGCCCACGGCGTTCACCGCGTGCACGATCTCGTCCAGGGTGGTGCCGCCGCTGAACTTGAACATGCGGCTGCCGTCGTTGGTGGCGGTGATGGTCGACTGCGGGCTGGCTACGGTACGGCCGCCGGACAGCGCATTGGGCTGGCTGACGTTGGTGTTTTCCTGGATGGTCACGGTCAGCGAACCGTGCGAGATCGCGGCAGGTCCCACGCGCACCTGCTGTCCGATGACCACGGTGCCGGTACGCGAATTGACCACCACCTTGGCCGGAGCGCTGCCCGGGGTCAGTTCCAGGTTCTCGATGCGCGCCAGCAGGCCGATGCGTGCGCCCGGATCGGTCGGCGCGGTAACCGCCACGGTCACGCCGTCGACCGCGCGCGCCGCACCGTCGCCGAACGCATTGTTGAGCGCAGCGACCATGCGCGAGACCGTGGTGAAGTCATTGTTGTGCAGGTTCAGGGTGATCTCGCCGCCGTTGGCCAGCGGATCGGGCAGCGCACGCTCCACGGTCGCACCGTTGGGAATGCGGCCGACGCTGGGCACGTTCACCGAGACACGGGAACCATCCTTGCCCTGTGCACCAAAGCCGCCCACGATCAGGTTGCCCTGGGCGATGGCATAGATCTGGCCGTCGGCGCCGCGCAGCGGGGCCATCAACAGCGAACCGCCACGCAGCGAGACCGCGTTGCCGATCGAGGACACGGTGATATCGATCGGCTGGCCCGGCTTGGCGAACGGCGGCAGTTCAGCGTGGATCGCCACGGCGGCCACGTTCTTCAGCTGCGGGTTGACGTTCGGCGGAACATTCACGCCCAGCTCGCCGAGCAGGTTCTTCAGGCTCTGCACGGTGAACGGCGCCTGGCTGGTGCGGTCGCCGCTGCCGTCCAGGCCCACCACCAGACCGTAGCCCACCAGCGCATTGCCACGCACGCCACCGACCTGGGCCAGGTCCTTGATGCGTTCGGCGCTGGCCGGGGCCACCACCGCGAAGACCATGAACACGCCGCAGTAGAGCGACGTCATGCGTCGCTGCCAGGAAGAAGAGGAGAAGAGTTTCATGGCCATACTCAGAACGGCGTCAGGCCGGAGTTGAAGAAGCGGCTCAGCCAGCCCATCGCGTTGGATTGCGCAACCGGGCCGCGGCCGCCGTAGACGATGCGGGCCTCGGCCACGCGGCTGGACGGAATGGTGTTGTCCTGGCTGATGTCACCCGGGCGCACGATGCCCTGCACCTGCACCAGTTCATCGCCCTGGTTCAGCCGCAGGTTCTTCTGTCCCTGCACCACGAGGTTGCCGTTGGGCAGGCGCTGCACCACGGTGACGGTGACGCTGCCCTGCAGGCGGTTGCTCTGCGCGCTGTTGCCCTTGCCGGTGAAGTCACGCGCGCCCTTGGCCGTCGCACTGAGAATGTCCTTGCCGCCCAGGGTGACCGGTGCGCCGAGAATGGACGGCGTGCCCAGGCTCAGGTTCGATTCCTTGTTGGTGGCGGTGTTGGCACTGGTCTGCGCGGTGGTGTTTTCCAGCAGGGTGATGGTCAGCAGGTCGCCGACATCGCGCGCGCGCCGATCCGAATACAGCTGCAGGGTCGGGCCGGCAGCGTAGATCGCGCCGGCGGTCGGTTCGGCCTGCGGTGGCATGATCGGCTGGATCGGTGCCATTGCCGGATAGGGGCGCACATCGCCGGCAATCACGCAGCCACCGAGCAGGGCAGCCACGGTGCAGGCGAGGGCAGTGCGGGCGAAGTTGGAAATGGGCGACATGGCGGTTTCCCGGGTTGGCCGGTCAGAGCTTGTTGTTGAGGTAGCCGAGCATCGAATCGGTGGTGGAAATCGCCTTGGCGTTCATTTCGTAGGCGCGCTGGGTTTCGATCATCGACACCAGCTCTTCCACCACGTTGACGTTGCTGCCTTCCAGCGCGCCCTGCACCACGGTGCCGAGGCCGTTGAGGCCGGGGTTGCCGTTCTGTGCCGGGCCGGACGCAGTGGTCTCGAGGAACAGATTCTCGCCACGGGCCTGCAGGCCGGCCGGATTGACGAAATCGGTCAGGGTCAGCGCACCCACTTCCACTGACGCCGCGCCGTCGGCCATCTTCACGCTGATGGTGCCGTCGGTACCGATGGTCACCGACTGTGCGCCCTCGGGAATCTGGATGCCCGGCTGCACCGGGTAGCCGCTGTTGGTGACCAGCTCGCTGTCCTGGTTGATCTTGAACGAGCCATCACGGGTGTAGGCCGAGCTGCCGTCGGGCATCTGCACTTCGAAGAAGCCGCGGCCGTTGACCATGACGTCGAGGGCGCGGCCGGTCTGCTGCTGTCCACCCTGCTCGAAGTTCTTGGCGGTGGCGACCACGCGCACGCCGGTGCCGAGCTGCAGGCCGGTCGGCAGCTGCGTCTGTGCCGACGAGGAACCGCCGGGCTGGCGCACCTGCTGGTACAGCAGGTCCTCGAAGCTGGCACGGTCCTGCTTGAAGCCGGTGGTGTTGGTGTTGGCGAGGTTGTTGGAAACCACCGACATGCGCATCTGCTGCGCATCCAGTCCGGTTTTCGCGATCCACAATGCCTGGTTCATCTTCGGTGTCCTGTCTGGTGAAGCCGGCCGCGTGGTGCGGCCCTTGTATGCGGGTGTGCAAGCGGTGTGCCAGCGCCGGCATCAGCGGGCGCCGGATTTCCGTCAGCTGCCCAGGCGCAGCATGCTGTTGGCGCTGCGCGCGTTTTCGTCGCCGTGCTTGATCACCTGTACCTGCATTTCGTACTGGCGCTGCAGCTGGATCATCTGCACCAGTGCGCCGGCGGCATCCACGTTGCTGCCCTCCAGCTGGCCGCTGTGCACGGCCGTACCCTGCGCCGGTGCGAACGGCTGGCGTGGATCGGTGTTGCGGAACAGGCCATCGAGGCCGCGCTCCAGGCGCTCGTCGGGCGCCTGCACGACCTTGATCCGGCCGATCTGCGCCATGGTCTGCGGGCCTTCGCCCTGCGGGATGATCGAGAGCGTGCCGTCGGCACCGATTTCCATCGCCTGGTAGGGCGGAATGGCGATCGGGTTGTTGTTGTCATCCAGTACCGGACGGCCGCTGGAGGTCACCAGCTGGCCGTTCGGCGTCACCGACAACGCCGCGCCGCGCGTGTACGCCTCGCTGCCATCGCTGGACTGCACCGCCAGCCAGGTGCCGGTCTGCAGGGACAGATCCAGCGGCTTGCCGGTGATGTGCTGCGAGCCGGGCGTGCGATTGAACCCGGCATCGACATGCAGCGCGTCCACCCGCGAGGCAAAGCCCGGGCCACGGATCGGGAAGGCTTCGGTGTTGGCCAGCGCTTCCTTGAAGCCGGGGGTATCGGAGTTGGCGAGGTTGTGGCTGAGCGTGCCCTGTGCCTGCAGGGAGGCGCGGGCACCAGTCATCGCCACGTAAAGGGCTTTATCCATGCGGGGAGTTCCGTGACAGGGTCAGCGCATCATCAACGGATGTTGATGACGGTCTGGGTGATCTGGTCCTGGGTGGTGATCATCTGCGCGTTGGCCTGGAAGTTGCGCTGCGCGGTGATCATGTTGACCAGCTGCTCGGTGAGATCGACGGTGGATGCTTCCAGCGAGCCGGCCTGGATCTTGCCGAGATTGGAGGTGTCCGGCATGCCGGTGCGCGGGGTGCCCGAGCTGAAGGTGTCCACCCACAGGTTGTTGCCCTTCGATTCCAGGCCCTGCGGATTGTTGAAGGTGGTCAGCGCGACCTGGCCCAGCGGCTTGTCGGCGCCATTGGAGTAACGCGCGTAGACCACGCCGGTTTCCGACACGGTGATCTCATTGAGCTTGCCGGCGGCGTAGCCATCCTGCTGGGTGTTGCGCAGCGCGAACTTCTCGCCGTACTGGGTCGAGCCGCTCACGTCCAGCGTCATGTTCAGCACGCCGGCACCGGTGGTCGGGGTGAAGGTGCCGAGGCTGACCTTGCCGTCTGCCGGTGCGGTCAGCTTGCCGCTGTTGTCGAAGGTGACCGGGGTTGGCGCGCCGGCCGGCTGGCCGTCCACGTAGTTGCGCACGGTCCACTCGTTCGGGTTGGCACCCTTCACGAAGTACGAGACCTGGATGTGGCTGACGCCCAGCGAGTCGTACACGGTGATGCCGCCGCTGGAGTGGTTGTAGCTGTTGGAGTCGGTCGGATCGAAGGTGGTGACCGTCGGCTGCTTCGCGTTGGCCGGCAGGGTAAAGCCGACCTTCACTTCGCTGGTCTGCTTCGGCGGGCTGTCGGTGGTGAGCAGCTGCAGGTCGACCATGCGGCCGGCATCGAAGTTGGTGCCATCGGCATTCGGCGCGAACACCTGCAGGCGTGCGCCCTGAGGGTTGATCACGTAGCCGTACGGATCGGTCTGGAAATTGCCGGCGCGCGAGTACACGCGGGTACCGTTCATGTTCATGGTGAAGAAGCCTTCACCGGAAATGGCCATGTCCAGGCTGCGGCCGGTCTGTTCGTTGTGGCCCTGCTTGAACTGCTGGGCAACGTTGGAGACACGGACGCCCGAACCCACGGCGTTCTTTGACAGACCATAGCCGGTGGCCGAGAACAGATCGGCGAACTCGGCGCGCGATTCCTTGAAACCGGTGGTGTTGACGTTGGCGACGTTGTTGGCGGTGACGCTCAGGTCGGAATTGGCGGCATTGATGCCGGACAGCGAGACATTGAAGCCCATGGGATGCTCCTGGTAAGTGCGGGGTGTGCGGCTCAGCTGACGCGGAGCACGTAGTCGATCGGGGCCGTGCCCAGGCCCTTGAGGTTCAGGTACAGGCCGTCGGAACCGACGGTCACGCTTTCCACCGGCGCCTGCACGTAGGTGGACAGCTTGGTGCTCTTGCCGGCGGTATCGACGTGGTTGGCAACGATGGAATACTTGCCCGGCTCCATGCGCTTGCCGTTGGCATCCTTGCCGTCCCACTGGAACGCAGTCTCGCCGGCGGCCTTGGCTTCCACGCTCAGCGAGGTGACCTTGGCGCCGGTGGCATCGGTGATGTCGACGGTGATGATGCCGGCCGAGGGCGCCGCCACCGTGCCTTCAACGTTGCCTTCCTTTTCCAGCACCAGCTTTTCCGACGGCACCAGCACCTGGTGGCCGACCAGCGCCGCACCACGCAGCACCTGGTCGCTGGCCATCGATTCCTGGAAGCCCTTCACCGTCTTGTTCAGATCGGTGATGCCCTGCACGGTGGACATCTGCGCCATCTGCGCGACCATCTGCGTGTTGTCCATCGGCTTCAGCGGATCCTGGTGCTGCAGCTGTTCGGTCATCAGGCGCAGGAAATCGGCCTGGTCCAGCGTGTTCTTCTTCTTGGTGGCGTTGCTGTTCGGGGCGTTCAGACCGAGTGCGGTGTAGACGTCCTGGTTGGTCTGGTTGTTGACGGCGGTGGTCATGGCGGTATCCGGTACTGCGGGCCTCAGCGGCCCATGGTCAGGGTGGCCAGGGCCAGTTCCTTGGCGGTGGTCAGCATCTCCACGCCGGCCTGGTAGTTGCGCGAGGTCGAGATCAGGTTGACCATCTGCGCCACCGGGTCGACGTCGGGCTGGTAGATGTAGCCATCGCCATCGGCCAGCGGGTGGCCCGGCTCATAGCGCTTGATCGGCGCGGCCTCGCTCTGGGTGATCTCCTTCACCTTCACCGAGGTGATGTTCGGATCGTTCTTGCTGGTGACGGCCTGGAAGATCGGCTCCAGCGGCTTGTACACCGCGTCGGCGGAACCGGCGACGGTGTCGGCGTTGGAGAGGTTGGAGGCGATGGTGCTCATGCGCACCGACTGCGCCTGCAGCGCGGAGCCGGCGATATCGAAGATCGGCAGGTTGCTCATGGCTTATTGCCCCGTGATCGCGGTCAACATGGAACGCACCTTGCTCTCGACGAAGCTGAGCGAAGCGCGGTACTCGAGCGCGGCGCGGCCATAGGCCGCACGCTCGGCATCGGGATCGACGGTGTTGCCGTCCAGGCTGGGTTGCACGCCTTCGCGCGCGATCTGGAACGGGTTCAGGCCACTACTGATTTCGTAGTGCTGCTCATGGGTGGTGGCCATCAGGCCATTGGCATCCTGCCCCTGGGCATGGCGCAGGGCGGCGTCGAAGTCCAGGTCCTGGGCCTTGTAGCCGGGAGTGTCGGCATTGCCGAGGTTGCTGGCGATCAGCTTCATCCGCTGTTCGCGCAACGGCATGGCCTGGGCATGGACGCCCAGGTAGTCGGTAATCAGGTTGCGCACGGTGCACTCCCACGGGAACGTTGCCCGGGAAGCTGCAAGGGGTGTGCCAAATTCGAGAGGGT
>OJST01000179.1_pt1 | contig 18369 bp, 18 predicted proteins | sample 1599491 | NCBI WGS metagenome assembly OJST01 (sample SAMN04436635, study PRJEB24849) | human gut metagenome | biome: human gut; feature: NICU; material: stool | host: Homo sapiens | place: USA: Saint Louis, MO | collected 2010-02-10
AGCCGCATGGATGCGGCTGCCAAGCTTACAGGGACGTACTTGCAGCGTCCCCGCACTCCGACACCGCCCCGCCATCCCACGGAATGCCCGCTTTGGCTTTGGCTGTTGCCGTTGCATTGAGCAGGGTGCAGGGCTGCAAGCCCTGAAAAAACACCCTCACTTCACCCAGCTGTCGATCTCGCCGTGGGCGAACGGTCCCAGCTTTGCCTTCACCAGCCGCCCCTGCGCATCGAACAGCACGCTGTAGGGCAGCAGGCCCTGTGTATTGCCCAGCTGCACGCTGGCATCGCGCGGCCCCGGGGTCTCGATCACGATCGGATAATCCACCGGTACCCGCTGCAGGAAACCGCGCACGTCTTCCGGCGTATCCAGCGCCAGTCCCAGCACCTGTACACCGTGCTCGCCCTGGACATGTGCGAAACGCGCCAGTTCGGGCATTTCTTCAACGCAGGGCGCGCACCAGCTGGCCCAGACATTGATCAACAGCGGGCGACCGCCAGCGTGCTGGCGCAGGTCCAGCGGCCGGCCTTCAAAATCGGGCAGCGACAGCGCGGGCAGGCTGTCGCCGACCTGCAGGGCAGGTGCCGCAGCCGCCACAGCAGGCGCCGCTGGCATGGCCTCAGGCGCAACCGGCGCAGGAGCCAATCGATGCCCGGCCCACAGGCCAAGGCCGGCGGCCAGCACCGCTGTCCACAGCAGCGCTGGCCGTTGCCACTTCATCGTGCGGTGCGCAGCAGCGCTTCCTCCACCACCGCCTGGGTCAGCAGGGTCGGCAGCACGGTCGGCGGTGCGCCGGGGCCGTACACCACGTACAGCGGCACGCCGACGGCCTTGTGCTCTTCCAGGAACGTGGTGATCTGCGGATCGACGTTGGTGTAGTCACCGCGCATGTACACCGCGTTGGTGCGCTTGAGCAGGTCCTTGAACTCCGGCCGCGACAGCACGGCGCGCTCGTTGGCCTTGCAGCTCACGCACCAGTCGGCGGTCATGTTGACGAACACCACGCGGTTGTCGGCGCGCAGGCGGTCCAGCAACTGCGGCGAATACTCCACCACGTTGTCGCTGGCGGCCTGTGCGGCGCGTGCCGGCGCTGCCAGCTGGGTCACGCCCCAGGCCGGTACCAATGCGCCGATCGCCAGCAGCACGCCGAGCAGGGTCACCGCACGCGAGCCGGTCCAGCGGTTGCGCTCGAACAGCCACAGGCCGAAGGCGAACAGCAACAGGCCACCCAGCACCAGCGCCATGCCGTCCACGCCGCGTTGCTTGCCCAGCACCCACAGCAGCCACAGCGCGGTGGCGTACATCGGGAAGGCCAGCACGTGCTTGAGCGTTTCCATCCACGGGCCGGGCTTGGGCAGGCGGCGCGCCAGCGCCGGCACGAAGCCGATCAGCAGGAACGGCAGCGCCAGGCCCAGGCCGAGGAACAGGAACACGGTCATCGCCTTCAGCGGCGGGGCAATGAACGCGTAGGCGATCGCGCCACCCATGAACGGGCCGACGCAGGCACTGCCGACCACGCAGGCCAGCGCACCGGTGAAGAAGTCACCGGCCGGGCCGCTGCGGCTGGCCAGCGACTGGCCCAGGTTGCCGATGCCGCCGCCCAGGGTGAACACGCCGGACAGGCTCAGGCCTACCGCGAACATGATGTAGGCCAGCGCCGCCACCACGCCCGGGTGCTGCAGCTGGAAGCCGATGCCGACGGCGTTGCCGATTGCGCGCAGGCCCACCATCAACGCACCGATCACCGCGAATGCGACCAGCACGCCCAAGGTGTACCAGAGCGCGTGGCTGCGTGCGCGCTGCGGGCTTTCGCCACTCTGTGCCAGGCTCAGGACCTTCAGCGACAGGATCGGCAGCACGCAGGGCATCAGGTTCAACACCAGGCCGCCGGCCAGCGCCAGCAGCAGCACCCAGACGAACGAACGGTCCGGGTTCGGTGTGGTCGCCGGCGGGCGCGTACGCAGCGCGTTGTCACCGCGCGCATCGGCGGCGAATTCATTGCCGTCCACGGTGCCTGCGACGGCCGGGGGGGCGGCATCCGTATTGGGCACCGTCGGCAGCAGGCGCAGGGGGGCGCCGTTGGCGCCTTCGCGTGGCGCCACAGCCAACGGGCTGATTACCTCGTTGCGCGGCGGTGCCTGGTCGGCGCTGGCGCTGACCTTGCCGGCCGGGATCGACAGCTTCACCCGGCGGGTCATTGGCGGGTAGCAGATGCCATCGGTCTGGCAGCCCTGGAAGGTCACCACGAGGGTGCCGTCAACCGCGTCGGCAACCGTGCGCCGCAACGGCAGCGGCACTTCCACCTGGTTGAAGTACACCGAGACATCGCCGAAGTGCTCGTCGCGATGCGATTGCGCGGCTGGCCAACGCGGCGTGCCGGCCTGCACGCCGGTGCTGCCTTCCAGCTTCAGCGAGGTGCGGTCGCGATACAGGTAGTAGCCCGGTGCCGGGCTGAAGCGCAGCAGCAGGGTGTTGCCGTCGCTGGCGATGGCATCGAAGCCGAACGCCTGTTCCGACGGCAGCGGCAGCGCCTGGCTGTTGCTGGCCGCACCCGGCAGGCGCAGGCCGCCGCTGTTGCCGGCACCGGCCAGTGGGTTGTTGAACGGACTGGCCGCACCGGCGCGGCTGGCCGGGGCCGCCGCCTGTGCACCGCTGCCGGGCAGGGTGACCTGCACCACGCGCTTCTGCGGCGGGTAGCAGACACCGGCATCGGCGCAGCCCTGGTAACGCACTTCCAGACTGATGGTACCGGCGGCCTCGGTCGGCGTGCCGGGCAGGCTGGCCTGCAGGCGCTCGCGATAGGTTTCGACCTCGCCGAAGAAATCGTCGTGGTGCTTGTCGCCCTTGGGCATCTGCAGCGCGCCGGCATTGAAGGCCGGGTCGGCCTTGACGCTGGTGCGGTGGCGATACAGGTAATAGCCGGGCGCGATCTTGAACTGCAGTTGCACCTGGCCACGTTCGGGGGCGGTGGCGGTCAGCGCGAACGCCTGGTCCACCGGCAGCAGGTCTTTCTCATCCAGGGCGAACGCCGGCAGCGAGAGCCACAACAGGGCGCACAGGGCGGCGCCACGCGCAAACAGAGTCTTCAATCAGTGTCCTCCCGGGTCTGTGCCCGGATCCAGTCCAGATACGCCGGCAGGCCGGCCCGGGTTTCGACCGCGATGCACTCCGGGAGTTCATACGGATGCAGTTCGACGATCCGGGCGATTGCGTCATTGACGCGACTCGCGGTGGTCTTCACCAGCAGCTGCAGCTCGGCGTCGGTGGTCACCTCGCCCTGCCAGCGGTAGGTCGACTGCGCGCCATCGAGGCGGGTCACGCACGCGGCCAGGCGCTCGCCAACCAGCGCGTGCGCGATGCGCTCGGCACTGGCCCGGTCCGGGCAGGTGGTCAACAGCAGCAGGACGGGATCGACGGTCGACATGACCGTCGAGTATAGGGCCGCCGCCGGGTCAGGACCCGGCGGCGGCCGTGGACCGCTGCGTTGCGCGGTCAGTTGGCCAGCTGGCAGGTGGCCGGCTTGGCCGAGGTGAACAGGCCAGGGGTCGCCCACTCGGGGTGGTCGATGAACGGGTTGCGGTTGCCCTGGAAGCTGTAGATCACGTCATTGCGCGCGCGCTCGGCATCATCCGGCGGGTCGGACAGGTGCCAGTCGATCAGCGTCGACAGCAGGCCCATGTAGGCCGGTGAGCTGCTGGTCTTGACGATCCTGCTGCGGTCGTCGGTCAGCTCCAGGTCCGGCTCGGACTGGCCAGTGGCTGCATCCTTGCCGCCCTCGTAGCGGATCGCCATGTACATTACCGCACGCGCCATGTCGCCCTTGCGCTTGCCCCACACCTCGAACGTGCCGGTGTTGCCGTCCGGCGTGCGCACCCAGTTGGAGTTGCCCGGATAGCCACCACTGCCGCCACCCTGGCCGTTGTTGGCCTCGGTGGCGCGCTCGCCGCAGCTGGCGTCGCACTTGCCGAACGGCTTGTTGCCACGGTCGGCGTTCCACTGTGCATCGGTCAGGTACAGCATGTGGGTGTCGGTATACGGCGCGTACGGCAGGCCCTTGTCACCCGTGGTGGTGGCAAAACCCAGCGAGTTCGGCCAGGTGTGCTCGCGGTTGTACTTCAGGCCACTGCCGCTGCCGGCGCGATCGGTCACCTTGGCGTAGCTGCGGTTGCGATACGCGTCAAGGATGCGGTTCGGGTTGTTCGGGTCCTCGTCTGCGATCTCCAGGATGGTCCAGGTACTGGTGCCCGAGCCGCTGTACGGGTAGGCGGTGTGGCCCTTGATTGTCGCGTGCAGCGAGCAGCGCAGCTGGCTCGGGCTGGAGGTGTTGACCTTGGAGTAGTAGCCGGCCGGCACACCCGGGTTGCCCGGGTCCGGATTGCCGCCGGTGCTGGCCACGGTGAAGGCGATGCGGCTGTCGGCCGCCGGGTGTGCGCCCTGCAGGTCGGTGATGCGCGCGGCGCGGATGTCGAAGCGGCAGGCTTCACCGGCCACCAGCGCGGTGTTGGTGGACAGCTTCACGCTGCGTCCGCTGGCCGGGAAGGTCAGCGGCACGCTGCCGGAGGTACCGCAGCTCAGCGCGAACGCGCCGCTGGCCAGGTTCACCGTCTCGCTGAACACCACTTCCAGATCGGCCGCGGCCGGGAAGGTGCTGCTGCCCTGCGCCGGGGTGGTGGTGGACACCGACGGCGGCGTGTTCGGGCCCGGGGTGCCGCCGCCACTGAAGGTCTGGCCGTTGTTGCAGCTGCCGAAGGTCTGCCTGGCCGACTCGGCCCAGGTGAAGTGGGCGTACTGGCTGCCGCTGCCGGTCAGCTGCAGCGAGGTGCCCGGCGCCGTGCTGTTGGTCTCGGCCACCGGAATGTTCTGGCTGGTCATGCCGGCGGCAGGGCCACCGGAGGCGGTGATGGCGCCCTCGTAGCTGAGGAACTGGACCACCTTGCCGCTGGCGTCGACCAGGGCGATGCCGTCGTTCGGGCCGTTCTGGATGCCGTTGGTCGGGTAGTTGACCACGGCGATGCTGGCGCTGCCGCAACCGGCGGCGGTGCCGGCCGGGACCGGGTTGTTGGCGTAGACCGTGGCGGCCGAAGGATTGCTGCCGTTGTAGAGGTAGAGGCGGTAGCCGGACAGGTCTTCACCTGCGGTAGCGACCACTTCGATGGCTTCGCCGACGTCACCGGCGGCGGTGCTGTCGTCGTAGTGCAGTTCGTTGATGAAGACCTCGGCCTGGGCCGGCGCCGCGGCCAGTGCCAGCAGGCAGGCGGCGGCAAGCGGGGACAGCAATCGCATCGACTACTCCTTGTGATTGGGAATGCCTGACCGAGCCTAAGGCTGATCCAGTGACACTTTGTCGTAAATGAACGTCAGATATCTGACAGTGCGACGCTTGTCACCGAAATTGTCCAGGACCGACGCCTTGGCCGAGGCGCGCGGGTGGAAAAATTTTTTCATTCCGCCCTTGAAAGGGGGCGGCGGGGCTCCATCTCTGCCCTGCTCCCGACGTTGTCGGGTTTCTTCACGTGCGGTTCTGGCACTCGCCTGGGGTGAGTGCTAACATCGCCGGACTTTTTTAGACCAATCAATCACTTAAGAGGTCTCCTATGAGCATCAAGCCGCTGCACGACCGCGTTGTGGTCAAGCCGATCGAAGCCGACGAAATCTCCGCCGGTGGCATCGTCATCCCCGACTCGGCCAAGGAAAAGTCCACCAAGGGTGAGGTCGTGGCCGTCGGCCCGGGCAAGCCGCTGGACAACGGCAACGTGCGCGCGCCGTCGCTGAAGGTCGGCGACAAGGTCATCTATGGCCAGTACGCCGGCAGCTCGTACAAGAGCGAAGGCGTCGAATACAAGGTCCTGCGCGAAGACGACGTGCTCGCCGTCATCGGCTGAGCCTCGGCGCGACCTGTTTCAACCTGATCCCAAACTCCCAGCCGCCGGGCACCGTCCGGCGCTACCAATGAGGTAAATGCAATGGCTGCCAAGGATATTCGTTTCGGTGAAGACGCCCGTTCGCGCATGGTGCGCGGCGTCAACGTTCTCGCCAATGCCGTCAAGGCCACCCTGGGCCCGAAGGGCCGCAACGTCGTGCTGGAAAAGAGCTTCGGCGCCCCGACCATCACCAAGGACGGCGTCTCCGTCGCCAAGGAAATCGAACTGGCTGACAAGTTCGAGAACATGGGCGCGCAGATGGTGAAGGAAGTTGCTTCGCGCACCAACGACGATGCCGGCGACGGCACCACCACCGCCACCGTGCTGGCCCAGGCCCTGATCCGCGAAGGCGCCAAGGCCGTTGCCGCCGGCATGAACCCGATGGACCTCAAGCGCGGTATCGACAAGGCCGTTTCGGCCGCCGTCGCCGAGCTGAAGAACATCTCCAAGCCGACCGCCGACGACAAGGCGATCGCCCAGGTCGGTACCATCTCGGCCAACTCGGACGAGTCGATCGGCCAGATCATCGCTGACGCGATGAAGGAAGTCGGCAAGGAAGGCGTCATCACCGTTGAAGAAGGCTCGGGCCTGGACAACGAGCTGGACGTGGTCAAGGGCATGCAGTTCGACCGCGGCTACCTGTCGCCGTACTTCATCAACAACCAGCAGTCGCAGACCGCTGACCTGGATGACCCGTTCATCCTGCTGCACGACAAGAAGATCTCCAACGTCCGTGACCTGCTGCCGGTGCTGGAAGGCGTCGCCAAGGCCGGCAAGCCGCTGCTGATCGTGGCCGAGGAAGTTGAAGGCGAAGCGCTGGCCACCCTGGTCGTCAACACCATCCGTGGCATCGTCAAGGTCGTGGCCGTCAAGGCCCCGGGCTTCGGCGACCGTCGCAAGGCGATGCTGGAAGACATGGCCGTGCTGACCGGCGGCACCGTGATCTCCGAAGAAGTCGGCCTGTCGCTGGAGAAGGCCACCATCAAGGACCTGGGCCGCGCCAAGAAGGTGCAGGTCTCCAAGGAGAACACCACCATCATCGACGGCGTCGGCGACAAGGCCAACGTTGATGCACGCGTGGCGCAGATCAAGACCCAGATCCAGGACACCTCCTCGGATTACGACCGCGAGAAGCTGCAGGAACGCGTGGCCAAGCTGGCCGGCGGTGTTGCCGTGATCAAGGTCGGCGCCTCGACCGAAATCGAAATGAAGGAAAAGAAGGATCGCGTCGACGACGCCCTGCACGCCACCCGTGCGGCCGTTGAAGAAGGCGTGGTTCCGGGCGGCGGCGTTGCCCTGGTCCGCGCGATCACCGCGCTGGCCGGCCTGAAGGGCGCCAACGAAGACCAGAACCACGGCATCCAGATCGCCCTGCGTGCGATGGAAGCCCCGCTGCGCGAGATCGTTGCCAACGCCGGTGACGAGCCGTCGGTCATCATCAACAAGGTCAAGGAAGGCACCGGCAGCTTCGGCTACAACGCCGCTACCGGCGAGTTCGGCGACATGCTGCAGTTCGGCATCCTGGACCCGACCAAGGTGACCCGTTCGGCGCTGCAGAACGCGGCCTCGATCGCTGGCCTGATGATCACCACCGAAGCCATGGTTGCCGAAGCTCCGAAGAAGGACGAGCCGGCCATGGGCGGCGCCGGTGGCATGGGCGGCATGGGTGGCATGGGCGGCATGGACTTCTAAGGCCCACGCCCGCGTCGGACGTTGCCGGCCCTGGTCGGCGCGTCTCCCCGATGCAAGGAAAAACCCCGCCGCGAGGCGGGGTTTTTTTGTTGCCCGGTTGCCGCCATGGCGCCGCGTCGCTACGCTCGCAGACCATGCCTACCTCGTTCATCGTCGTCGACGACTTCCTCTCTCCAGCCGATGCACACGGCCTGCGCCAGGCCGGGCTGGGCCTGACCTACCCGGCGCAGGAGGGGGCATTCCCCGGGCGTAATTCGCTCGAACGGCTGGAGCTGGACGGCCTGTCCGAGGCCGCGTCGCGGTTGGTCAACGAGCCGCTGCGGCCGGTCAATCCGTTGCAGTCGCACGGCAAGTTCCGGCTGACCCTGGCCAGCGATGTGGGTCGCGCCAAGGTGCACACCGACCATTCGCACTGGTCCGGCATCCTCTACCTCAGCGCCCCGGAGCACTGCGAAGGGGGTACCGAGTTCTTCCGCCATCGCCGCACCAACACCGAGCGCATGGCGCTGAACGCCCACGAGCTGGCTGCGCTGGGCTACGCCAACGGCGGCGACATGCATCGGGACATCATCGAGCGCGACAGCGTCGACGACAGCCAGTGGGAAATGACCATGCGCATCCCGATGCGCTTCAACCGCCTGGTGCTGCTGCGCCCGTGGTTCTGGCATACCGCCGGCCCGGCCTTCGGCGACCGGCCGGAGAATGGGCGGCTGGTCTACCTGATGTTCTTCGAGCAGGCGCGTTGAAGGGAGGTCATCCACGCATGGCGTGGATCTACTTCACGAATGCCTTCGCTGCGCCGTACTCCCACTGCCACGGTACGCCGATGTCGCCGAGCACGAAGGCCACCAGCGCCGGGAAGGTCGCCTCGGCGCGCACATCGTTGCCCAGGATCACCACGCAGCGCTGCTGCTGCTCGACGCACACCAGCGTATTACCGACCGCATCATCGTGGCCGCCCTTGTAGAAGCCCGCGCCTTGCGGGCCACGGAAAGTCACCACCCCCAGGCCGGCCGCCAGGTCCTTGCGCTGCAGCGCCTTCGGCAGCTCCGGCTGCAGGGTGGGGAACTGGCTGGCGGTGGTGATCGGCAGCTGCGGCCGCACCAGCTCCTTGCGCATCGTCGCTGACAGCCCATCGCCGCGCACGTAGCCGGCGGCGAAACGGGCCATGTCGGCGATGGTGGTATCCATCGAACCGGCCGCGCGCACGCGGCTGCGCTCATCGTGCGGCTCGGCGGTGCCCTCCATGGTCCAGCCGTCGGCCAGGTTGGTGGCGAAGTCCCCGCGCCACATCATGCTGGTGCGGGTCATGCCGAAGCGGTCGAATACCCGCTGCTGCATCAACGCACCCACATCCTCGCCCAGCCGTCCGCGTTCGATCACGAACTGCAGCAGGATCAGCCCTTCGCCGGAATAGCCGTAGCGGCTGCCTGGATCGAAGTGGAACTTCAGCCGGCCGTCCGGTTCCAGAAACGCGAAGTTGGCAAAACCACTGGCGTGGTTGAGCAGCAGGCGAGGGGTTAGCTGGCGCCAGCGCGCATCATCGGCCAGCACGCTGTAGTCGGCGTACTTCTTCGTTTCGGGCGGATAGTCCGGCAACGGCTTGTCCAGCGCTGTGGCGATGCTGGCATCCAGATCGATCCTGCGGTCCTGCGCCAGCTGCGCGACCAGATGGCCGAATGCCATCTTGGTCAGCGAGGCGGCGTACATCACCGTATCGGTGCGCAGTGGTTCGCCTGCGGTATTGCGCTCGCCGTAGGCGGCGACGTGCACCACCTTGCCGCCGTCGATCACCGCCAGTGCCATGCCGCGCGCCTGTGCGGCCTGCATCAACCGCTGCGCTTCGGCATCGATGCGGACCGGCGAGGGTACCGGGGGAGGTGCAGCCAGCACGGCCAGCGGGAACAGCGTCAGCAACATCAGGGCAGCACGGCACATGCGTGGAACTCCTGGTGGGGCGCACGGTGATGCTACGCCAGGCTGCCGCTGGCGTCATTGCCGGATGTCAGCTGGCCTGCGGCCGGCGCAGGCAGATCCGGGACGCGCCGGCACCGATGTCCACCTGGCCGCCGCGCATTGCATCCGCACCAAGGATCAGCGCCGGCCGGCCCTCCAGGCCGATCGCCTTGAACACTGGCAGTTCGCTGATGCGGACCTCCATCGAGGGGTGCTGCCAGCCGTTGCCGGCCATGCCGGGCAGGGTGTACAGCCAGGTTGCCTGCTTTCCGCCGCCCAGGCCTTCGGTGCCCTTTTCACGCACCCGCACCCGTGCGTCGCTGCCGTCGGTGCGCAGCCCCAGTGCGCGGGCTGCTTCGGCGTTGAGGACGGTCTGCGCGGCACCGGTGTCGACCACGGCGATGGCGTCCACCGCGGGCGCGCCCAGTGCAAGCATGATGAAGCCGAACTGGCGCAGGTCGTCAGTGCGTCCGGGCAGCGCATTGGGCTGGCAACCCGGTCCTTCCAGGTTCAATCCGCCAGGTGTCCACAGCGCCAGTTGATTGCGGCCGAAGTCCCAACGGGTGTCCCAGCGTCCGGTCAGATCGTTGCCGATCAAGCCGTCAATGGCCGGATCATCGTCCTTCGGCAACGACGACAGATCGACCTTCATGGCTTGGGCCTGCAGCTGCCAACTGCCCAGCTGCCAGGACGTTCTGCGTATGCGCTGCAGCCGCGCGGAGGCTGCACTTGCCCCTTGGGCCTGTGATACCTCCGCATCCGCATCTCCCAGACCGTAGCGCCGCACGACGCGGTCATCGACCAGCGTGGCGCCTGCCGCGCTGTCGACCACGAAGCGCAGCGGTTCGGCACGCCCGTCCAGCGACACGGCCACGGCCGGATGACCGCCCTGCATCCACATCGGCAGGATGTGTTCGGGGGAATCGGACGCCAGCGCAGCCAGCGGGGCAGCAAGCAGGACGAATGGGATGAGGCGCAAGGCAGGTCTCCGCAGTGATCATGGGTGACCATTGGCGCGCAGCGGCGTATCGCGGGAATATCGGCGTTGATACCGTCCTGATACAGACCTGCCTGATACTGCCTGCATGACGACTCCCGCCCGTGTCATCGTTGTCGATGACGACGCCAGCATCCGTGATGCCATCGCCGATTGCCTGTTGCTGCATGGCTACCAGGTACGGGTGGCAGCGGACGCGACGGCGCTGGACGTGCTGCTGCAGGTCGATCGCCCGGACGTGATCATCCTCGACTGGATGATGCCCGGTGAGGATGGCCTGTCGGTCTGCCGCCGGCTGCAGGCACGGGCCATTCCGATCCTGATGCTGTCGGCGATGGGCAGCGCACCGGACAGGGTGATCGGCCTGGAGATGGGTGCGGACGACTACCTGGCCAAGCCGTTCGACCCGCGCGAGCTGCTGGCGCGGGTACGCGCGCTGCTGCGCCGGCAGGACAAGCTGCGCGCGCAGGTAGCCAGTGAACTGCGCTTTTCTGGTTGGCGGTTGCTGCCGGAACAACGTCGCCTGCTGGCGCCGGATGGGAACGAGCTGGTGCTCAGCCGTGGTGAATTCAGCCTGTTGCTGGCGCTGGCCGAACGCCCCGGGCGGGTACTGGGGCGCGAGCAGCTGCTGCAGCTGAGCCGTGGCGAGCCGAGTGACAGCGTCGACCGCGCGGTCGACCTGGCGATCAGCCGCCTGCGCCGCAAGCTCGGGCAGGCCTCACCCGGTGCGGAAGCCCTGGTGCAGACATCGCGTGGCGAAGGCTATCGCTTCCACGCCGAGGTACAGGTGTTGTGAGCAGCCGGTGGCCGACCGCGCGTTGGATCACGATGCTGGCCCTGGCCAGCCTGCTGCTGGCGACACTGGTCAGCGTGGCCGTGGTTGGCTGGATGCCTCGGCCCGCGCCGCCACCGATGCGGTTGGACCAGACCGTGCAGGTGCTGCGAGGGGAACGGGCCGCGGCACCACTGGGCCTGCATCTGGCGACGCAGGATGCGCCACCACAGGGCAGTGCCAGTGACTGGCTCACCCAGTTGGCGGCGCTGCAGCTGGGTTTGCCGGCGAAGGAGGTGCGCCTGGTCTGGAGCGGACAGGGCAAGGCGCCTGATGTGCAGGTCATCGAAGGCGGCGCGGTGCTCGACGGCACGGCGCGGGTCGGTGTACTGAAGGCGCAGGCCGCGCTGCTGACCGCGATGCAATGGCCGCCGTTTGAACTGGGCGTGCGCCAGGCCGATGGCCGCTGGCGGGTGGTCGGCAGCGATCACAGTGATCTGGCAGCTTGGCGGCGACAGGTGATACTGGCGCTGCTGGGCGGTGCCGTGTTGCTGGCGCCGCTGGCGGCGTGGGCATCGATCCGGCTGGGGCGTCCACTACGACGCTTGGCCGATGCCAGTGCACGTGTGGACCTGCAAGCCGACACGCCCCTGCCGGATGATGGCCCGCGCGAGGTACAGATGCTGGCCGCCGCGATCGGCACCGGTCGAGAGCGCCTGCGTGCGCAGGCCCAGGACATGACCCATATGCTGGCTGCAGTGGCGCACGACCTGCGCACACCATTGACCGGCCTGCGACTGCGCGCCGAGTTCGCGCCCACACCACAGGCGGCCCGGATGGTGGCGGACATCGAGCGCATGGACACGATGATCGAGCAGGTGCTCGACTACGCACGCGGCGAACTGCAGCCGTTGCAGATGCGCCCGCTGGATCTGGCCGCGCTGCTGGAGGAGTGCGTGCAGGCAGCGTTGCTGCGCGGTGTCGAGATCTCCATCCAGGGGCCGGACAGTCTGCCCTGGCACGGCGACGCGTTGCTGCTTCGGCGCGCGTTCGACAACCTTATCGAGAATGCCGATCGCTATGCCGGGGCGGTGGAACTGCGGCTTGCCGTGGTTGAGCGAGGGGTCCAGCTGGAGGTGATGGATCGGGGCCCAGGTATCGCCGAGGGCGACCGAGTACGCCTGCTGCAACCGTTCCAGCGCAGCGAGCGTTCTCGTAGTCGCACCACCGGTGGAGCGGGACTTGGGCTGGCAGTGGCCGCCAATGTGGCGAGGCGGCACGCGGGCGAACTGCAGCTGCTGCACCGGGAGGGCGGCGGGCTGGTTGCGTGCCTGCTGCTGGGAAAGTTCACCTGATATCGGCTGTGGTTTACAGGCAGCGGCTGTTCGGCTGTATGATTAGGCGCCTAACCATATCGCGTGCGTGAGATGATCGAAGCCAAGCACCATGCCCTGATCGAGGAAGCGCAGCGACGCGGTCACGCCAACATCGCGCCGCTGCGCCTGTGTTTCCAGCTGCTCTCGCTGTCCTCGTCGATCGATCGCGACTGCGCCGCGCGGCTGGCACCGCATGGGCTCAGCGAGGGTCGCTTCATCGTGCTGTTCCTGTTGCACGGGGCCGGTGGCGCACTGCCGCCGCATGTGCTGGCCGAACGCGCCGGCGTGACCCGCGCCACCATCAGCGGCCTGCTCGACGGCCTGCAGCGCGAAGGCCTGCTGCAGCGTCGCAACGATGACGGGGATGGCCGCCGCCTGCAGATCGTGCTGACCGCACCGGGAAAGCGTTTGGCCGAATCGCTGTTCGAGCAGCACACGCAATGGATCGGTGGGCTGTTCAACGGCCTGGATGCTGATGAACAGCAGCAGCTGTCACAGCTGCTGCACAAGGTCTGGCAGCACACGGACGCCGGGCGGGAATCCGCAGCATGAGCACGGCCATTCCTGCGGAACGCCGGCAAGCACTCAACACCGGCCGCGCCCCCGCCACCCATCTGGCCGAATGCCTGGCAGTGGATTTTGCCGCGCTTCTGCAGGTGGCGGCGCCTGCGCTTGCACCGGAGGCGCTGCAACGCATGCGGGTCGCCTCAGGCAAGGGCATCACCCTGCGCATGGCCCTGGCTGCGCAACTGCTGCGTGAGGCGGGGCAGGGCGTGCCTGCGCTCTGGCAGCATCACCGCGCCGATACCGTGCGCGGTTGGGCCTGCTACCTGATCGGCAGCGATGCCCGCGCAACGTTGGCAGAGAAGCTGCAGCAGATGCGCACGCTGGCCGATGATCCACACTTCGGTGTGCGCGAATGGGCGTGGCTGGCGCTACGCACGGACATCGTTGCCGCGCCGGTGCAGGCGCTTGAGTACCTGCAACCGTGGACACAGGAAACATCGCCGTACCTGCGCCGCTTCGCCTGCGAAGCGCTGCGTCCGCGCGGTGTCTGGGCCACGCATATCGCGCTGTTCAAGCGGCACCCGGAACATGCATTGCCGCTGCTGGAAGCACTGGCTGACGACCCGGAACGCTATGTGCAGGATTCCGTCGGCAACTGGCTCAATGATGCCGGCAAGACCCAGCCGCAGTGGCTGCGCCAGCTGTGTACGCGTTGGCAGCATGAGCGTCACAGCGACGCCAACGCCTACATCCGCAAACGCGCGCTGCGCTCGCTCCGGTAGTGCCGGTCGCTGGCCGGCAACCCCCGAACCCTCAAGGAAGAACCACCATGTCGCACACCTTCATCGAGCTCTACACCGCCACCCCTGCCTGGACCACACTTCCGCCCGAGCAGCGGAATGCCTTCTTCGCCCGTATCGGCGCCGGCATGCAGCAGTTCGATCCGGTCCGCATCACGCCGCTGGCGATGGGCCGCATTGCCTCGGGCGTACCGCACGGCAGCGATGAGCAGTTCTATGCGGTCTGGCGCTGCGCAAGCCGCGAGGAGGTCGATGCGTTGATGGCCGGCATTGCCGCTACCGGCTGGCATGAGTACTTCACCACCACCCAGGCGGTAGGCGCGATGGACAGCATGGCCCAGCACCTTGCCGACCTGGCCGCCTTGTAGCGGGGCGGCAGACGCCGGCAGATCCCGGTGCTGGGCATGGGTGGCACATGCGCCTGTCACCCAGACGCGGTAAACAGGACATTGCCCATGTCCATCCGCAGGAAGGTCGATCATGCAGAGTACGCTCCAGGTCACGCTGTTCGGCCCTCTTGGCGACAGCCCGGCGTTGCAGTTGCCGGGGCTGGAGGGGCCGTCGGTGGCCATCCAGGAATCGGCCCTGCGGCGCTTGGTTTCCGATCTCTACACCGCGCGTTCCCTGCTCAACCCCGAGCAGCTGGACGAGGCCCGGCAGGAACTGGATCGCGTGCTGGAACGCTGGGCCGACATCCATGAGGGTCTGCTGCTGGACGTGGAAGTACACGCGAAGTAGAGCCGTCATGGCGCTTCTCCACGCTGCCGTGGTCAATGCAATGCAAGGAATCCCGCTTTTCGGATTTCTTGCATGGATGCGCTGCAGCTGAATCAGGATCATGGCCTACCTCTCGTTGAGATCATGATATGCAAGTGTTCCCCGACGGAAACACTCCGCGGCTGGGCTCGGAATCCATTTCGGCCGATGAAGCGAAGGCCTCACTCGAGCGAGACGCCAGCCCGATTGCGAGGATGGCAACTGAGACACTCGAGGCGAAATTCGAGCCAGATCCGAGTCTGGATGGCAGCACGGATCATCTTCTTGACGGACTGATCGAGGCAGCAGGTGACTCAGACGGCGCCATGGTTCTGCGAAGGATGCGCGACAGAATCAAGGGACCAACGCCCGAAGAAGAGCCGGAGCCTCCGCTTGCATTCAGCAGGATGCCCGGATTCGTGTGGAACGCAGATGCAGTTTCGGATTGGGCAACCGATTGCCTGATCATCGAAGGTGATGTCAGCGTAGATGGCACACTGCACCTCAACGATTTGGACGAACTCCGGTGTGTGGTGGTACTTGGGAGTGTCACCACGCAGAACTTCGTCTGTGGCGGGTGGGTCTTTATCCGTGACAATTTGACGTGCACGCATGCATACGCATCGTCACTCAACGATGGAGGGCTTTTTGTCGGCGGCAACATGAAGGTCGCCACCTTCCTTGAGACCGGTCAGTATGTACATGTGGCTGGAGACTTCGAGGCGACCCATCTGGCGATGGTGCAGAACGAGATTGAGGTGAGGGGAGAGGTGAGCTGCCCTGACTTCGTGCACCGGTCCGACCGTGATCGATTGCCGTTCTGGGTGGATCCTGGGCTGATCGAACAACATGACGCGGAGACTGAGGACGGGCGGCCCTATCGATACTGGTACCCGAGCGGCTATGACGATCGGATCCTCGCGGGCGGTAGTCCTGTGAGAGCCCACGGCTGAACGGACGCGCGTGGACGCTCGGTACCGCCTGAACAGCTCCCCCAGTTGCGGATGAAACATTTTGCACTGCGCAAAAGCTGTGCTATCAATAGATCCCATGAACGCAGCCCCCACCAGCTTTTACTGGTATTACTTTCCGAAGCCACTGGCGGAGGAAGGACTGCGCTCACCCTGAAGAAAGCTTCAGACGCATTCCCGAAAGCCGCCAGCGAACCTGGCGGCTTTTTTCATGCCGCCACGCTGGGGACCCCCAACGTTCCGGAGATCTCCCGCGATGCCCCCGCACACCGACGACCTGCGTATCCGCACCATCGAACCGCTGACACCGCCTGCCCAGCTGCTGGCGATGCTGCCCTGTGACGATGAAGCCTCCGACACCGTCAGCGCCTCGCGCGCGGCCCTGCACCAGATCCTGCACGGCCGCGACGACCGCCTGGCGGTGGTGGTCGGCCCGTGCTCGATCCATGACCCGAAGGCCGCCATCGAGTACGCCCAGCGCCTGAAGCCGCTGCGCGACGCGCTGGCCGGCGAACTGGAAATCGTCATGCGCGTGTACTTCGAGAAGCCGCGCACCACGGTGGGCTGGAAGGGCCTGATCAACGATCCGGACCTGGATGGCAGCTTCAGGATCGACAAGGGCCTGCGCATTGCCCGTGGCCTGCTGCGCGACATCAACAAGCTCGGCCTGCCGGCCGGTGTCGAGTTCCTCGACGTGATCTCGCCGCAGTACATCGCCGATCTGGTGGCCTGGGGCGCCATTGGTGCGCGCACCACCGAAAGCCAGGTGCACCGCGAACTGGCCTCGGGGCTGTCGTGCCCGGTCGGCTTCAAGAACGGCACCGATGGCAACGTGAAGATCGCCGCTGACGCGGTGGGTGCGGCGTCCAATCCGCATCACTTCCTGTCGGTCACCAAGCAGGGTGGCACCGCCATCGTGTCGACCACCGGCAACCCGGACTGCCACGTGATCCTGCGCGGCGGCAAGCAGCCGAACTACGACGCGACCAGTGTCGCCGAGGCCTGCCAGGTGCTGGCCAAGGCCAAGCTGCCGACGCGCCTGATGATCGACGCCAGCCATGCCAACAGCCTGAAGAACCCGGAGAACCAGCCGAAGGTGATCGAGGACATCGCCGTTCAGTTGGAAGACGGTGAACAGCGCATCGTCGGTGTGATGATCGAGAGCCATCTGGTCGGTGGTCGCCAGGAACTGGTGGAAGGCCAACCGCTGGTCTACGGGCAGAGCATCACCGATGGCTGCATCGACTGGGACACCACCGTGACGGTGCTGGAGCGACTGGCCGCGGCCGTGCGCGCCCGTCGCGACGTGAAGGTGTCCGAAGCCGCTTGAGTGCGGCACGTGTGTGGATGGCGGCCAGCGCCTGCGGGGGTGCGGCCGCGATCAGGGCCGGTCGGAGTTGGAGACCGGCCCATCTGCACCGGCGATGCGCCTGGCGCTGCGCATGAGCGACAGCGCCAGGTACATCGCCGGGGTGGTGCGGATTCCGCCGCGCGAACCTCAATGCACTTCGTCGTGGTACACGAACTTCGGCATTTCCCAGCGGTAGTGGATCGCCAGCAGGCGCAGCGCGAAGCCGCCGCCGAGGCAGCACAGGATCGCGGTGGCGTCGGCCACGCCCCAGTGCAGCAGCAACAGGTAGGCCGCGCCGGTCAGCAGCGCGATGATCGCGTACAGCTCCTTCTGGAAGATCAGCGGCACCTCGTTGCAGAGGATGTCGCGCAGCACGCCGCCGAACGCGCCGGTCAGCATGCCGGCGATCAGCACGATCGGCATCGCATGGCCGGCTTCGCGCGCAATCGAGCAGCCGATCAGGGTGAAGGCGATCAGGCCCAGGCCATCGAGCACCAGGAAGGTGCGGCGGAAGTGGTGCATCCAGCGCGCCACCCAGGTGGCGATCAGCGCCGCGCACACGGTGAAGCCCAGGTACTCGGGATGCTTCACCCAGCCCAGCGGGTAGTGGCCGAGCAGGATGTCGCGCAGTGAACCACCGCCGAGTGCGGTGACGCAGGCGATCATGACCACGCCGAACAGGTCCATGCGGCGGCGGCCGGCGGACAGCGCGCCGGTCATGGCTTCGGCGGAAATGGCGATCAGGTAGATGATGGACAGCAACATGGGGCAGGCTCCGGGCGCGGTGGGGCCGGCCATGCGCGGACGCCGCCATTGCCTGCGCAATGACGGAATGACGATGACCGGTGCCGCTCCCGCTGTCCTTTTGCCTGAGAGTTCAGCGGCATGGGCCGCGTGCCCCTTCGGCGGATCGTCCCGGGCATGCCCGGTGACCTCTCTCCAGCTCGGCGAGTCGAATGCATGGTTGGTGGGATTCCAGCCCACCGGCCTGAGCGATCATGGGAGCCTGCGCCTTCGGCGGGCGCCAGCGCGGCGCCTCTCTCCTGCATTCGGGCGCCAGTATATCCGCTGCAGTGCAGCACGGCATAATCCGGGCATGGCCCCGTCCCTCCGCCCGTGGTTCCTGTACCTGCTCGAATGTCGCGATGGCAGCTATTACGCCGGCATCAGTACCGACGTGGACGCGCGTTTCGCCGCCCATCAGGCTGGCAAGGGCGCGCGCTACACCCGGGCCCGGCCGCCGCTGCGGGTGCTGGCCGTGCGCGAGTAC